>Ga0310916_10000406_pt1 | contig 23683 bp, 25 predicted proteins | sample GREbulkMGLF176_FD_203444 | JGI IMG/M metagenome (GOLD analysis project Ga0310916, IMG submission 203444) | Lab enrichment of tropical soil microbial communities from Luquillo Experimental Forest, Puerto Rico - GRE.bulkMG.LF176 | ecosystem: Environmental > Terrestrial > Soil > Tropical forest >...
CCTGGCTCCAAGAAGTCGCTCATCACATTAACCCTCCGTTAGCGGAAAGAGGTGGCACGCCCCGATAAGGTACTGGCGAAACAGGAGGGGGACATGATCCCCGTCAATCATCCCAGCGGAAGTTTTTGAACCGTTCCGATGACAGCGAGATATAACGCTTCAAATTCTGCAACTGGCGATGACCGGCATATGCTGCCAACGTGATGGCATCGGCTCCATCACAGGCTAAATGAGTCAATCCTCCATGCCTTAACTGATGAGGATTTACGGGGAATGGGATGCCTGCCTGCCTCCCTAATCGTGCGAACATCTTCCTGAAAGCTGCCGGGGATAATGGCGCGCCCCGTTCCGATGTGAAGATGAAAGGGGAGGGGGGGTTCTGTTCTCGCTTCAACCGGCGCAAGGACCGGATCATGTCCCCTTGCAGCCTGTGGGTACTGTCGTCCGATCCCTTGAGCCGCCGGATATGGATGGTACCACGTTCCCAGTTAATATCGCTCCACTGCAGAGCTTGCTTGCCGAGTAGCTCGTTGATCCGCAGGCACGACCGGAAGGCGAGGGAAATCATGGTGGCATCGCGCAAGCCATACAGATTGTCCCGGAGAGCCGTTTCCTTGAGGAGCCGGACTTCCGCCTCGGTCAGGTGAAATCGCCCCCGTAAACGGTCATTTTCCCGTCGATTGGGCATTTTTCGCTTTGTCCCATTTTCGGTGACTGGCGATGAGCCGACAAGGCGCAGTTTTACGGGCATTTCCGATGCTCCTGATGCGATATTGTCCCATTAACGGTTATAAATGGGATAATAGGAATTGCAAGGGTTTGCCAGCAATTTCAAGCATTTAAAGGGTCGTGCGGAAGTGTTCGTATCCGTGGATATGGAGGTTCGGGTTGTAATTCCGTGCCATACAACTGAAAAGCAAAGACCATGTATTCTCATGTTGATGCGGAGGGAGAGAATGCATGGTCCGCACGCTAGTTGTCCCCGTTGAGGATGACATGGATGGGGAACCGAATGTTTATTTGAGTGTTTTATCAGATAGATGTTTGTTAGTTTCGTTTCGTTAGTTGACCAAACAAAATTACAAACAATCAGTATCTAGTTTTTGATCAGAAAATATTTGTTAGGAAAAGCAAGTTAACAGTTGCATACCACTTGATAGTCTACTTATGCTTGTGTCGGTGAGTAGAGCACAGGCAGAGTGCGGGGATGCTTTAGCGGTGGTCTTCGGGTGGTCATCGCAAACGTCGCATCGATGCTCCTGTCGGCATCGAGCGAAATCCGGCGCGGTTCTTTCGGAAAGCCATTTGTCACCATCGGAGGAGGGGGAATCTGACCGGAAATCGGGACGTGACCGGCGCACATGCCCTGCAGGTGGTTCTCCTGCTGCAATTCCAATTCGGAAGCTCGAGAACGGCATCGCTGTTCTCGGCCGCCATCGGTCATGTCCCACCCCATCCGGAGATTGGGGTGGGGATGAGTAGGACATGGCGGGACCGGCCCAGCTTTGGGGACGGTGTCGGTCGCTCGTGCGCAAAACGACGACCGGAAAGCCAAGCCTTCCCGGCTTGAGTCCCGATCGGCCGGTTGGTGCGGCCCGTCTTTTGCACTCCACTAGTCTGGAGGGCTGATCCAACCCCATTCATTCGGCTCCGTATAGAATGGATGGCTTTCCGGTAATGCCACGAAAGGTGCCGTTCCAAGGGCGCAACTTACGGGGAGTTTTCATTTTGGAGCCGTCCACGTTGGCTGGTCGGCCTTGACTTGCCGGCGCACTTGGCCGATTTCTCCGGTGTCGTTAAAGCGCGATGGCACGGGGACTGGTCGGGCGGGTCCGATTTTGGCGTGACATCTGGGCCGTTCTCACGCCAAGGTCACGCCAAGAAATGCGAAAACATCGGCTCTGCGGGCGTAGTTCAATGGCAGAACGGCAGCTTCCCAAGCTGCATACGAGGGTTCGATTCCCTTCGCCCGCTCCAATACTTAACCGGATTGGCAGCAGTTTTTTTCACCCGTTTTTACAGCTTTTGTTCGCTTCTGCTCCGCATCGACTCGGGCGGGCCAAATGAAAATCTGCCGGTGCTGACTCGCAAGGATGTTGGGGGTGCTACGCGGACGGCTCACGTCCGCTTGGCTCGGTTCAGTTGCGCAGTTGCAGCCTTCGTTCGCCGCAGCGCGAGTTTCGTCACGGCGACGGCGGAATCCTGGATAGGTTTGCTCGAATACTCAGACGGCTAAATGCTTCTGGCAAGCCGTTGTCGTTCCGTTCGCAAGAAATTGACCGCATTAACAATTTAATCACCAATCCGCTGGACTTAATGCATTCGAATTTCGCCTGTGATTTGCAAGTTCGTACTTAGAAAAACGGCAGCGATGAACGAGCACTCCGTACGTTTGGGGCATGGGTTTGGGAGCGGGGATTCCGATCCGGCTGATCCCGTCGTTGCGAACTTGCAGCAATCGGCGAACCTGGCGAACGAGAATTGCGAACAAGTGGTAGCACTGGCTCAAATGCTGTCAGCCCAGTTGCGGGAGGCCCAGGACCGGATCAATCAGCTCGAACGTGAGGCCGAGGGGCTTGGCGACCAGTTGCTGGCGGAAGCGAAAGCCATCGTCCTAGAGGTACGGTCCAATGCCGACGCTCGCGTCAACCGGACAATTCGGGAGGCCGACGAGCGCATCGACCGCCTGAAGGCTGAGGCCCAAAGTAGGATCAGTCGCTTGCAGAACGAGTTGGCTCAGGCGACACGCGCAATCGACCAGGTCAAAGATGAAGCCGGTACGTGCATCGAAAGCGTCAAGATGGAGGCTGACGCTCGTGTTAGCGCTGTGACGACCGAGGCAAAGAAGCGTGCCGATGTCATCCGACGCGAGAACGAGGATAAAGTCCTCCGCCTCGAAGCCGCCCTCAGAGAGGCCAGGGATCGCGTCCTCCGTCTCGATGCCGACCTCAGAGAGACCAAGGATCGCGCGGAGCGTGCCGAGCAGTGGCTAATGCTCATTCGTCGTGAGGTCAAAGACCGTCTAATACCAATCATGCGCGACGGGCCAAAAGCTACTAAATCGGCGGCACACCCACGGTCATTGACGGTACCCATGTCATCGCGCTCTTCAGTGAGTACGTGGTTTCGACGTATGTGGCTTCGAGTGACCGGCACGGCTGCACTCGGTTGTCGAGTCCGCGCTGACATCGAACGAGCCTCCCAGCACGAACTGGGATTTTCCAACGGCCTCAGCGTTAAGGAAACGGGCGATACCGCCACGGCCAGTGAACCAAGCGCGCCATTGCTGGGCAGCGGAAACTCGGCAGCCTTGAGCTCCGTAACCGCTGGATAAAGAGAGCGGTCGCGTCCGAGCTTGGCGTGTCCGAGTACGACCTTACTAAACGGTTGTTAACCCAACTCGCAATAACATTCGAAGCCAGAACGAAATCCAAACCAAATTCAGTTGCGGAGAGTTTGATGAACGCTCCAATATCAGCTTCAGCAACGGCTGAATTCCTTTCGGTGGATGTACAGGCAAAGGCCCCACTGGTGGAGCAGAAGACTCCGAAGCCCGTCTCTCAGATCGAGACGGATGCCGAACGGATCCGATCTTCGGTCATGCGGCTAGCTTCAAATTCGCTGGAGGGATTAGAAAGGCTAGCCTCCGAACTCCAGCAATTGCAATCATTCCTCGAGTTCGAGGTTGAGCGCGTGCAGGGTGAAATCGAAAGCGCACTGGCCGGAATCAACATCATAATTGAGACCATTGCTGCCTGGAAAACCAGCACGGTGACGCCAACGCCCTCAAGCCGTGCTCGTTCGATTCGGGCTGACTGGCTAATCCGACGGGGGTGATTCCTGTTGCTCGCTGCTCGGCGATTGGCAGTCCGAATTCTTCCAAAAGGACTTCTCGGCGCAAAACTTGCAGAAGCTGCTCGCTGACACAGACTCGATTGTTGTTGGCGCGATCTATCTTTCAAGGCGCATTCGGACGTTAGAACCCGTCTGGTAGTTGATGCGCCCGTTCATGGGCGGCCTCGGCACGCACAGCCGCGCCCAAAAAGAAAAGCCCCGCACTTGGCGCGGGGCGAGTTGAACGAATTGCAGGAGTCAATGGATCAAAGGCTGATGCGGCATCGCGGCCAAATCGAGGCGCCACCGACACCGTGCCGGTTTTCACCTACCGGCCTCCGCGTCATCTGCGGAGCAGCCTCGCAGTCAATGCAGAGCACCCGGCATGTCCTTACCGCAGTCGTCAATTGCCGCACTGCTAGCTTTGCAATTCTCACCTCACCCCTCTTTTGCAGGTGAACAACTCAGCCCCCGGTCGTTGGCCCTCTTCCCACCCGGGGGCTTTTTCGTTCCCCGCATGTGCAGCGGCCCCGCCCTTGCGCTGAAATTGGGCACCCGCGAGTCACCCGGATGCAGCCACGCCCCGCTCTACGCACGGCCGAGCAATTCCATTGCGTGACAATCGATTTGCGGCGGACACCCCCGGTCTGTGGGCAGCAATGCCCCCGGCTATGGGATTAGCTTGGCCTTACGGGCCGCATTGCCCGCATCCTGGCAAGCGGCAGGTTCGGTATCAGCCACTCCGCGCATAATCACACGGCGACCGCCCGTGATGACTTCCCAATACCAGCGATCATCGCCGCTGGGCATGACGCGAAATTCAACACTTGCCTCAAGGCTGCTGCTCATGAACCACCCGCCGATCGCTGCCCAGGGGATAGAGCAGCCTGCTTTCGGTAGCGCCACAATCATCGCAAACAAAGGCTATCAAGCCCGGATGATTCCCAAACGGCGCAATTTCCGCCACTCTTTGCATTCCGCGCCCACAACGCTTGCATACTGCCTGATTTGCCAGATTCATCATCCTGCCCCTTGAGGTAGGGCCATCTTCACACCCCTAACGCACCAATCAGCAGATGGTTTCACGGTGCCACCGCCCAGTGAGCGGCCTGGCAAAAAAAATGCCCCGTAGTAGCCAGCTACGAGGCAAGTTATGTGAGGGGTGCACCAATTACGGAAGGAGCCACTTGGTACACCACACCTCACGCTTAATTCGCAGATGCCGCCCGGCACAAGCGAGTCGGTGTCCAATTCGGTCAATCTTCCAGAACACCGCCGCCCCAAAGCCAGAACGGCGCACGAACAGCAAGTAACCAAATCGGTCACAAGCCAAACATTCCAGCAGCCGCGCATTGTGGATTGATGATGTCGGCCAGTGGCCGCTCTTTCACACCAAATTAACCATTGGATTGCCAAGCTGCGCAGGGCACGAGCGCCAGGGCGAGATTGAAGGCTCTCCCTGCGCCCATGGCGCATTACCGCATGTCTTGGCACCGTCATGCGCTCCATCGTCGGCTTGGAGAGTATCGAATGCGGCTCGTGACGTTGGGCGTGATTGTCGGATGCCTTTGCCTTGATCCAATTCAAAGCGTGAAGGCCGCATCTTGGACCTCAGCCAAGTTCCCCGGAGAGCAAAGTCGCGCGGTTCAAGGGTGTGGCGATAATGCCCAGAATGTTGGCGATTGGCTCTGCATAGTCGTCCGTTGCGACCATCCCGGATCGCCACTTAGCCTGCACCTCTCGGTCCCCGAACCAGACATTGAAGGCGATATCGAGCTGGTCACCGACGAAAATGCTTTCGCGCTGTCCGTGGCGCGATCGGTCGATGCGCTTCCCCTGTCAACTCGCGCTGTAACCGTGCCTCATGGCCTTATCAATGCGATGAAGTCAGGCCACGTGATCGTGATTCATGGCTCCCGGCTCCAGCCACCCTACAATCAAATTTCATTGGAGAACTCACGAACGGCTATCGAAAGAGTCGAGGGAGCATGTGCATCCCCATTTCAAGGCGCCACACGCTTCTTGCAGCGTATAGGCAGGAGAATAGGTGTCTTCTGATTGCCGGGCTGTGACGAGAATACATGGGCAGATTGCCGCCGCATCTTGGCCGCTGTAGCGGGCAACGCCGGCGCCATCCCCCACCCCAGTCCGCCTTCCCTTCCTCATAGACGCCGCCACTACCCGGACCCGACCCACCATGGCCCAGCTCCATATGCGTTCAGTCTCATGAATGAGCCCCACGACATGAACGGTGCATGAAGGAAAGCCGCGCAAGCGGGACTTGATGCAATCCGCAGCATCGGGCCGCAGCGGCTAGTGTTGGTTCCAGGGGATCACTGGACCGGGGCATGGAAGCTGGTTGTCGACGTTTCTTACCAAGACTTCCATAAAAAGTCGGTTGGGAGCCCGACTAACAGCCATCGCGGGGCAGTTGCCCCCGAGCCGACATGGCTGGTTCGAAATCCCGCAGCGCAGCACGTTCATGTGTGATATCATCCTCTCCGTTGCATGACCCCCGTGGGAGGATCGCATGGTAATCGACGTCGGACGGCGAGAATTCATCGTCGTGCTTATCGTCGGGCTTGGCGGCGCCACGGACGAGGCTTGTCCAACACTTCGGCCAATGTCTGTTGATTGAGGAACACGCGGGCCGCAGGCTTTGGACCGTCCTTGGTACCAGATGGAGGTGCCAGCATGTCCACCTTGCCGCCGCTTTCGGGAGGGTAAGCCGACTTCACTCACGTTCCATGCTGGACCAGCGCATGAAGAAAATTTATCGCATCCTTGTGATGCTTATCATGGTTGTATCGTTCCTGTTACCCCAGACTGTTGCCGCTCAAAAAAACATCAAGGTGGCCCTTGCGCTGCCCAAGGACGTGTCTGGCATCGATTTCATCAACGGCATGTACACGGTTTTCAAGACCGACCTCGAAACCCGGACCCATGGCGCATTGACGGTTGAGATCATCTATGGCGGCGCACTTGGCACTCCCATCAACCGTATGAATCAGATGCGGAGCGGTGTGATCCAAATGTCCGACGCTTCCGATGGGAATTACGCCACGATCTATCCGGACATCCAGGTGTTGAACATTCCCTATCTCTTCGCGAAAGAGCAGGATGCATGGAAAGTCCTTGATGGGCCCTTTGGGCAGAAGCTCGCGGACGATCTCAGGATCAAAACCGGAATTCGTGTCCTTGGATGGTGGGAATCGGGTGGTTTCAAGCACTTCAGCGCGAACAAACCATTACGGTCCGCGGCCGATTTCGCCGGGCTTAAAATCCGGGCACTCGGTCCGCTCGCCGCGCCCCTGATTGGGGCGCTCAAGGCGTCGGCTGTCCCCATCCCGTTCGGTGAGCTGTACGCAGCGGTGTCGACTGGCCTGGTTGATGTTCAAGACAACTCGCTCAGTGTCTTCCGGCGTATCCGGTTAAATGAGGTGCATAAATTCATTCTTCTATCGGGACACAGCTATGCTGTCGGCGTGCTCGGAATCAACAACGCGTTCTATATCCAGCTTTCACCCGATGAGAGAGCTGCTGTGGATGAAGCGGCGTTAAAGGCAATCGCATTCAATCGTGACGGTTCGCGCAAGGCTGAACAAGAGGCCATCGGGGCCCTCACGACCGCCGGCATCGAATTCATCGAGTGGGGTCCGGATGAGAAGCGGGAATTTCAAGGGATTACCCAGGCTCCTGTGATCAAGTGGCTCAAGACTCAGATTAGTGCACCCAGCTTAATTGACGAGGCCCTGTTGGCTGCGTCACGGTGAATTCTCAAAGTGCATCAGAGCCCACATTCAAACGAATTGGGCTCAAGAGCGATCCCTCCCGACCAAACTCCGCGAACTGGACACACGATTCCAACGCGATGATTTCCGCTTGCGGCCCGGCGGCGCCTTGACCTGCAAGCCGGCTTGGGCGCGAGCTCCCGGCCAAACTCTTCAAACCGCCCACTGCGGACATATTTCAACAGCAAGAAACGGAGTGCTTTAGGCTTGACTGGCGTGTGATGCTCGCAACTCACGATGTGCGCCCCCTATGTCCTTCACCCGACTCTTGAGCGATCAAAATAATGACCCGTCGCTCAATCGTGGACGCAACGTTTCCAGCCAGCCTAGGGCGCAACATATGACCGAATCCTCTGGTGGGAAGTGCCTTGGGGACAACCAGCAACGAGCCAAGGACAATCTCGAATTAAAGCTTGCATTGCTTTGCCCAATTACCCGCCATCCGTGCGAAGGCGATCTTTCTTATCTGTGCGAAGAATACGGCTGCGCTCGCAAGGGTGGCCTATCGCCGCACTCCCATGAGAATTTTTGAATGGCGGAGCCGCCACAATTCGTCACTCGATCACCTCGTCGGCGACCGCAACCAGGGTGGGCGGGACGGTTAGGCCGAGCGCTTTGGCCGTCTTGAGATTGATGACGAGCTCGATTTTCGTCGACTGCTGCACCGACAAAGGCCCAATGCGACCGGGTCGCCACCGATGGCGAAGACGATTGGAATGGTTGCGGTTGCGGCCTTTGCCGCCAGAGACCCGACGTTATCGGACGCAAAGATCACGTCCACCCGGTGATGAACCAGATCAGCCGCAAACTCGGAAAACCGATCGTATTGATCTCCCGTGGGGCGATATTCGATTACGACGTTCTGGCCTTCAACAAAATCGGCTTCCTTCAGACCCCGACGCAATCCCGCAAAGTGCGCCGGCGCCTCCTCGCGCGAAGCAATCCCGAGATATCCGATCACCGGCATGGCCGGCTGCTGCGTGCGAGCGGCGAGCGGCCACGCTGTCGCCACGCCGCCGAGCAACGTAATGAATTTGCGCCGCTGCATGTGCTTCCCTCTGCCGAGAGTCATACCCTACCACATCGTTGGCAGGACGTTGGCAGGCCTGCCGCGTTGCGCGTCACAGCAAAATCGCAGGCGATGTCGGGTTCGGGTAGCGCCATAACCGAAACTCATGCACCGCAGCAAAAAACCATTCATGCCGCCAGCGCGTGGGCAATTCCCGCGATGACGTCTGCAATATCGCTGAGCCCGTTCGTGCGCGGCGATCCTGCCATGTGGGGCGTCAGGACGACGTTCTCGAATGACAGCAGCTCGTCGTCGGATCGGCCAGGCTCCTCGTAGAGCGAGTCAAGCGCGAACCCACCGAGATGGCCTGATCGCAGCGCGTCGAGCAGCGCGTCGCGGTCGATCAGTTCCGCCCTCGACACGTTGACGACGCAGGCGCCGGGCTTGATCAGCGCCAGCCGCTCGCGATCGAGCAGGCGCAACGTGGAAGCATCAAGCGGCAGCTGCGGGATGATCCAGTCGCTGTCTGCGAGCAGCGGCTCCAAATCGCGATACCCAGCGCTAAGCCTCTCCTCATCCGCTCCGGGAAGCCTGGTTCGTTGAAAATAGAACACCCGCATTCCGAACGCGGCGGCGCGCAGCGCAATCTCCCGGCCGATCTCGCCGAGGCCGATGATGCCGAGCGTGCTGCCGTTGAGAGTGCGCATTCCGGAGAAGCGCCCCCAATTGGCGCCTGGGGTGTGACGCCTGTCAAAGGGCGCATAAGGACGGTGACCGCCGGGAAGCCGGTCGATGCTGATCACTCCGTTGAGAGCCTGGATTCGCCTCGCGAGCGCCAGCATCAATGCAAAGGCGTGTTCCGCGCAGGCGATGTTGGCACGGCGGCGCACGCCCAGCACCTTGACGCCGCGTGCCGCACAGGCCGCGACATCGATATTTCGAAGAATCGTTCCATATTTGTGAACGACCTTGAGACGCGGCGCGAGCGCGAGCTCTTGCGGACCAACGGTCAGGGATTCGATGACAATGGCTTGCGCCGATTCAAGGTTGTCATGCAATTGGGCCCTGGAGCCGACCAGCCTGACGTCGCTGGGGTAGAGCGAACCCGCCGCCTTTATCACCTGGTCACACCAGCCGCGGAAATCCGGCAAATCGGGCGACATGAAGTCCGCGAACGCGGCCCACCGTTCGCGACTGGTGCTCGGATCGAGGACCACGCCGATCAGGCGAGCCCAGACGTCGTCCTCCACAATCAATACCGGCTTGCTCAACGGCATTGATGGACGCTCATCTTATAGCCGATGCCGTCAATCGGCGCGCGTGCGCCCGCAGGAGATCGAGAAATTGCCGGTGGATGGGGGTTGGCTGCCAATCGAGGCGGGTCGCGACCCCGTCGAACCGGCGCAGATGCGCGGACGCAAACGGCAGCACGGTCAGAGCGCTGTCATCATTGAGCCGCGACTCGACCTGCGACATCAGGGTGAGCCGATCGGTTGAGGCCAGAACCGCCCGGTAAATCTGCATGGAGGTCGTTTCAATGCTCACCCGCGGCCGGTTCTGCGTTTCGGCAAACAGACGCTCGAAGGCCTGCTGGCGCGGCGTGGTCGGTCCGGGCATGATCCAATCGTAGCGGACGAGATCGCACGCCGTGAGCGTTTTCAACGAAGCCAGGGGATGTTTTCTGCGCGCGACGACCACATAGGGATTGGCGAACAAAAGCTCCTCTTTCACGTCGGACGCCCACTCCGGCCGTCGCAGCACGCCGAAGAGAAAATCGAGCTTGCCGGACCGCAAGTCGTGCAGCAGGGCATCGTAATGGCCGTCGACGACCTGAACGCGCGCACTCGGATGGGCGCGCAGCAGCGCATTGATGGCGGCGGAAAGCATCTGGTTGTGCGAGTGCGGGATGTTGCCGATGGCAAGCCGTGAAACGACCGTCCCCCGCGCCGCGTGGAGCTCTTCCAGGCCATATTCGATCTCGCGCAAGGCGAGCGCAAATCGCCTGGCGAGCTCGGACCCCTGCGCCGTGGTGGTCATGCCGCTCGCCGTTCGCCGATACAGGCTGCGCCGAAGCTCACGCTCAAGCTCTCTCGCGGAGCGGTGCAGCGAGGGCTGCGCGATCCCGAGCGAGCGCGCCGCGGCTTCGAACGACTGATTCCCGGAAATCGCAATCAGGCTGCGCAGCTGCGGCCTGGTCAGCTTGTTGATGATCGCCTCGACGCTGCGCCGGCCGGCGAAAGGCGCGCCGACCGCGGGCTCGCCGATGGCAGAGCGGATGTGATCAAAGAACCGCCGCACGCGCGGCAGCAGGATTGCGCCAGGCTCGGTCACATAGCAGCCGGAACGCCGGCGTTCGAACAAGCGCGCCGACAGCCTTGCTTCGAGCGCGTGCAGCGATTGGGTGAGCGCCGGCTGCGAGAGATTGACTTCGCGCGCCGCGCCGCTGACGCTTTCCAGGCGGGCCGCGGCTTCGAACGCGCGCAGCTGCCGAAGCGAAGGAAGATCGGGAGGAACCATGGGATCGGGATCGTGGCGCGCATTGAACGAAAACGCGTTGCCATCATAGCTAAATCTTATGACCGTGCGCAGCATTTCGATTGGCGTTTGCGCCGGGCCGGTGGCACGCCTGCGCCGGAGAAGGTCGAAGAATAACGACGCCGCGCCGCAGCAAAGCGGACCGGCGGATCAACGGGACGGTCCAGGGAGAAACCCGATGCGCGCGCAAGTGGGCGAACGCTCCGCCATCCGGCGTTTTCATCATACGCTCGCGGCGGCCCTCGTGTGCACGGCGGCCGTCATCTGCACGGTCTCGGCCGCACGCGGGCAGTCCGCCGGCTACCCGCAAAAGCCGGTCCGGGTGTTCGTGCCGTACGGTCCCGGCGGGGTCGGCGACCTCACCATGCGGCTGCTCGCGGACAAGCTCGGGCAGGAGCTCAAGCAGCAATTCGTGGTCGAGAATCGTCCGGGCGCCGGGGGCATCGTCAACATGTCGGAGGTGATGCGCGCTCGCCCCGACGGTTACACGCTCGGCGAAATGGGCAATGGCCAGGCGATCAGCATGTCGCTGTTCCAGAAGCTGCCCTACAATGTGCTCACGGACTTCGCTTCGGTCTCGGTCGCGGCAAGCTTCGAGATGCTGCTCGCGGTGCCGGACAAGTCGCCCTACAGGTCGCTCAAGGATCTGGTGGACGCGGCGCAAAAGGATCCGGGCAAGATCAATCTCGGCGCCATCAACCCGGGCAGCACGCAGAATCTGTCCGCCCACCTGTTTCAGCAGGTCACCGGCGCCCAATACACGGTCATCCCCTATCGCACAACGCCCGACCTGGTGACGGCGCTGCTGCGCGGCGATGTCGACCTCGGCTTCGATTACTACGCCGCGCTGCATGGAGTGATCGGTCCCGACAAGATCCGGATCATCGCCACGTCGGGCGAGCGCCGCAATCCATTGCTCAAGGACGTGCCGACCGCCCACGAAAGCGGGTTTCCCGATTACATCGTGACCAGCTGGAACGGGCTCGGCGCGCCAGCGAAGGTGCCGGCGGAGATCGTGACCATCCTCAATGCCGCCGTGAACAAGGCTCTGTCCGACCCGGAGCTCAAAGCAAAGACGCTTAGCCTCGGCATGGAGGCAAGCGGCAGCACCCCGCAACAGATGCATGACCGGCTGGCGGCGGACGCCGCCAAATGGCGCGAGGTGATCGAGAAGGCCGGAATTCCGAAGGAGTGAGCGCGGCCCCGCTCGATCGGGCAAATTCCGTTCCGCTTCGCACGGCGCCCATTCCTGTCGGCCATCGCCAGCGCCGGCCAACGGACATCAGGAGGACGACATGGCGGAGCAACCGCGGCTCAAGATTGCGATCGCCGATTACGGCCACACCCGCGCGCTCAAATCGGGCGCCGTTGCCATCGGGGGCATCGAGCCGGATTTCGTCCAGGTGACGCCGATCATCGGGGCCTTCCGCCGCATGGTGCGCGATCTCGAGTTCGACGTCTGCGAGATGGCGCCGACGACCTACATGATCGCGCGCGCGCTCGGCGCGCCTTTCATCGCGCTGCCGGTCTTCCTGATGCGCCGTTTCCACCACGGCGGCTTCGTGGTCCGTCCCGATGCGGGCATCAAGGCGCCCAAGGACCTGGAAGGCAAGAAGGTCGGAGTGCGCGCCTATTCAGTCACCACCGGGGTGTGGACGCGCGGCATCTTCATCAACGAGTACGGGCTCGATTCCTCGAAGGTGACCTGGGTGGTCGATGACGAGGAGCACGTCACCGCACTCAAGCTGCCGCCGAACGTGGTACACGCGCCGGAAGGCAAGTCGCTGCAGAGCATGATGAAGGCGGGCGAGATCCAGGCCGGGTTTACCGGTCCCGCCGGGGTCGGCCGCGCCGGTCCGCCGGTGAGCGGCTGGGACAAGGCGGGCACCGCCGCTGCCGCTGCGGACACCTATCCGGAACTGATTGCCGATGTCGGGCAGGTCGAGGCCGACTGGTTCCGTCGCAGCGGCATCTACCCGATCCACGGTCTCATTGTGGTGAAGGACGAGCACATCAACCGTCATCCGTGGCTAGCGCGCTCGCTGGTGGACGCCTTTGTCGCGGCGAAAAAGCCGTATCTCGAGGAGCTCAAACGCGGTCACGGCGAGAGCCCGGAAGACAAGCGCTACCGCGATTTCCTGTCGCTGATGAGCGATCCCTTGCCCTACGGCATGGCGGCGAACCGTCCCAGCATCGAGGCCCTGGTCACATACAGCCTGCAGCAGGAGCTGATACCGTCGCGCCCGCAGCTTGATCGGGTGCTCGTCGATATCGATCCTTGAAATCTTGCCCAACCTGAGTGGAGCGCTCATGCCTGTCATAGACATACATCCGCACATCGTCTCGCCCGATACCCGGCGTTATCCGCTGGACCCGCTTGGCGGCACGCAATCCACGTGGTCGAGCGAGCGGCCGACCACCTATGAGACCCTGATCAAGGCCATGGATGAGGCCGGCGTCGACAAGGCCGCGATCGTGCATTCCTCGACCGCCTACGGTTACGACAACAGCTATGTGACGGACGCGGTGGCCGCCGTGCCGGCCCGCTTCACGGCGGTCTGCTCCATCGACGTCATGGCGCCCGACGCGGTGAAGACGTTCGATTACTGGCTCGGGCGGGGCTGCACCGGCATGCGGCTGTTCACCACGGGGAGTACCTTGCCGGACCAGGCGACATGGTTCGCCGACCCGAAGACTCATCCGTTCTGGGAGCACGCGGCGGCGAAGAACATTCCGGTCTGCATGCAGATGAAGCAGGAGGGCTTGCCGCTGCTGCGTCAGATCATGGATCGCTTCCCCAACGTCACCATGATCCTCGATCACCTCGCGCGCGCGCCGTTCGCGGACGGCCCGCCCTACCAGGCGGCTTCCGAGTTCCTCGCGCTTGCCAAATACAAGCAGATCTACCTCAAGACCACGCCCGTTAATGTCGCGCCCAAGAGCTGGGGCAAGGGCACGGCGGATACGTTCTTCGGCAAGGTCGTCGATACGTTCGGCGCCTCGCGCATCGCCTGGGGCTCGAATTTCCCCAACTCGGTCGGCACGCTGTCGGAGATTCTCGCAGCCGCGCGCAAGGCATTCTCGTTCGCCAAGGCGTCGGATCAGGACTGGATCTTCGGCAAGACCGCGCACACGCTCTATCCCGCCCTGGCCAAGTGAGAAAGGAATCGTCTCATGGCGACCGCAACAAAGCTCAAGCTCAACACCATGCTTGGCGACTATCCCATCACCAAGGCACTCAAGGCTGGCGCGGTGCGCTCGGATCTGGTCGATCTCGATTTTGTCGAGGTGAAGGTTGCAAACAACCTGTTCAAGCAGGTCGTGCGCGATGCCCGGTATGACGTCGCCGAGCTTGCCATCGTGACCTACCTGCAGGCCAAGGCCTGCGGCAAGCCCTATGTTCTGGTGCCCGCGGTTCTCGTGAGCCGCGGCCAGCATCACACCATCGCCTACAACCCCGACCGCGGCCCGCTCAGGCCTTCCGAGCTCAACGGCAAGCGGGTCGGCGTGCGCGCCTACACGGTGACGACGGGGACGTGGGTGCGGGGAATTCTGGCCGGCGATTACGGCGTCGACATCAACAAGGTGGAATGGATCACCTTCGAAGATCCGCATGTCGCCGAGTATCGCGATCCCGCCGTCGTCAAGCGCGCGCCGGAGGGCAAGGAGCTCACGCAGATGCTGCTCGACGGCGAAGTCGCCGCCGGAATTGTCGGCGACAAGCTGCCCGACCCGAGGCTCAAGCATCTTATCCCGGACGCCGAGGCGGCCGCACAGAAATGGGCCGAGCGCCACCACGGCGTCCCGATCAATCACATGCTGGTAGTGAGGCAGGAGCTGTCGCGTTTACGGCCCGACGCGGTCAAGGACATCTTCCGCCAGCTGCACGCGAGCAAGCGGGCTGCCGGCCTGCCGGACGGCGGCGCGCTCGATCCCTACCGGTTCGGCGTCGAGGCCTGCCGGCCCATTTTGGAAATCATCATCGAGTTCTGCCATCGGCAGCAGCTGATACCGCGCCGCATGTCGGTGGATGAGCTGTTCGACGACACCACCCGCGCGCTGGTCGCGGCTTAGAGCATTTTGACGGGGAAATGACGCATGATGATCGTGGATGCAGGCGTTCACGTGTGGCGGCCGGAAGCGCCGGACCGCCCCTGGATGCCGGGTCGCAGGGCGCATCTGCCGGAGCCGCTGACCTACGAAAAATTCAGCGCCATGATGAAGGAAGCGGGCGTCGCGCACGCCATCCTGGTGCCTCCGTCGTGGGAAGGCGACCGCGTCGATTACAGCCTCGAAGCGGCGCAGAAATATCCCGATCGCTTTGCCGTGATGGGCCGCTTTCCGATCAACAAGCCGGACGAGCGCAGCAAGCTCGAAACCTGGCGCGACCAGAAGGGCATGCTTGGTGTGCGGCTCACGCTGCATCACGAATGGGACCGCGCCTGGATGCAGGACGGCACCGCCGACTGGTTCTGGCCGGCGGCGGAGCGTCTCGGCATTCCGGTGATGCTCAACGCGCCCTATACGCACAAGGAGATAGGCGAAGTCGCCGCACGACATCCGCGGCTTCGCATCATCATGGATCATCTCGGTGCGCGCACCACGCAGAAGGATGATCTGCTCAAGGCTGCCTCGGAGAGCACGGCGACCCTGGCGAAACATCCAAATGTCTGCGTCAAGCTGACCCTGGTGCCGGTGTTCTCGACCGCACTCTATCCTTACAAGAATATTCAGCCCCATATCCGCCGCCTGGTGGAAGCCTTCGGGCCGCGGCGTTGTTTCTGGGGAACCGATGCGTCGGCGATGCTGGAGCGCACCAGCTGCGGCTACGGCGACTGCGTGAAGCTGTTCACGGAGCACATGGATTTCTTGTCCGCCTCGGACAAGGAATGGATCATGGGTCGCGGTCTCGCCGAATGCGTTGACTGGCCGCCGCAATCCGCAAATCGCAAGGAATGATTTCCCTGCAGCCAAAGCGTCTTCGCCGGGCCGCATTGCCGACAATCATGCTGGGGTGCGCGATGGTCGCTTCCCCTCAGGCAGCCGCGCAAGCGCCGTATCCATCGCGTCCAGTCCGCATTGTAACGCCGCTGGCGGCGGGAGCGGCGTCGGACATCGCGCTTCGCATTCTCGCCGAAAAATTGTCGGCTCGCTTCGCTGTCCCGGTGCTCGTGCAAAACCAGCCGGGCGCGGCGGGCGTCATCGCGGAGCGCGCGGTCACGAATGCCCCGGCGGACGGCTACACGATCCTTTGGGCCGGGAACAACACCGCCATCGGTGTGAGCCTGTTCAAGGAGCCGGTTGACCCGCGCGCGGAGCTGACGCCGATCGTCGGGGTAAGCGAGTTTCCCTATCTGTTCGTCACCGGGGAGAGCTCGCCGTTCGGCACCCTGCGAGAGTGGATAGCGGCGGTAAAGGAGAAGCCCGGCACCCTGACGCTCGGCACATCGAGCCCGGGGACGACCAATTACCTTGCCGCGCTTCTCATGCGATCGATGCAGAGTCTCGATTTTACGATTGTGCCGTATCGCGGACCCTCCGAGCTCAGTGTTGCCTTGCTGCGTAATGAGGTGGACGTGGTGATCAACGCCTATGGCGGTTTGCGGTCTCAGATCAGCGCAAAGCAGATTCGCCCGCTTGCCATAACTTCGGCCGATCGGGACCCCGACTTGCCCAATGTGCCAACGATGCAGGAAGCCGGTGTTCGGGATTTCGTGGTGATCTCGTGGAACGCGCTTTATGGTCCGAAGGACATGCCGCCGGCAGCCGTGGAGATGCTCGGCCGTGCAGCAGCGGAAATTCTTGCAGAGCCGAATGTGAAACGGAGATTCAAGGAAATCGGATTCGATGCCAGCCCCTTGGCGGCAGAGCCGCTCGATGGGCGCATGCGCTCCGAAATTGAGCGGTGGGCCCGCGTCATTGCGGAGGGCGGGCTTGAGAAGCAATAGCCGGTGATGGCGCAAGAAACCTGAAACGGGCGCTCTATGGCGGTTCAGCGAGCGTCAGTTCTGCGACTGTCCAACGCGGCGACGTGCATACACATAAGTCAATACCGCCGCCAGCACGATCAAAACAAGGATCGGTCCTAACATTCCCAGTTTTCGGGCGAGCGCGGCGATGTCCGCGCCATGTGAGCCGAGATAACGCCCGGCCGTGGTCCATAGCAGCACCCAAATGGCGCCGCCCAGGGCGTTGAAGGCAAGAAACTGACGCCAATCCATCTCGAGGGTGCCGGCCACGATACCGTTCAACTGCCGCAATACATTGAAGAATCTTGCAAAGCACACCGTCGCAGGACCATAGCGTGCGAAGACCGCCTCGACCTTGCCGAGTCGCTCGGGAGTCAATCCGATCTTGCCGCCAAATCGCGATATCAGTCCGTGGCCAAGCTTCCTGCCGATGACGTAACCGATGTTGTCGCCGATGACCGCACCTGCCCAGGCTGAAATGAGCAGGCTGAGGAACGAGATGTCGCCGCGACCGGCCAGAATGGCCGCGACAACAAGCAGTGATTCGCCTGGAAGCGGCGCTCCAAACGACTCGAAGGTCAAGATCAGGAAGACAGCGCCAGCGCCGTATTCGTGGATCCAATGCTCCAGCGTTGCAAAGATATGGTCGAATTCCGCCACGATGAAGTATTACGAAGTTGCAGGCGTCGAGCGCAAATGCGTCACAGGGCTACCGTGCCACCACACATGATCTAATACTTGCACGGTGTTTCACTCCCTCTCCCCGTTCTTAACAATCGAACTCGGGTTTACCCGAGTTCGATCACTATTGGTGCCCGAAGTCGGATAAATCCGACTTCGGCTGAGACGGTGGGGTGAGGGGCGGGCAAGATTCAGATCATGGAATCGGTGCTCTAGGCCGGTCGCGACAAGTCGGCCGGCGTCGGGATGCGCCCGTCCGGCGTATAGCTGTCAACCGCCTCGGGAAGATTTTTTGAGAGCCTGGAAAGAATCTCTTCCGGGGATAGTCCGGTCTGCTGCGCCACCGTCTCCAGGACGTCCGCCCCGATTATGCGCTCCAAATGGGAAGGCGAAATCTGCTTGTTGGGTCCGTGGCCGACCCACGAATCCGCGACTTCGCCGTGCCCTGCCTGCCTGAAGCTGTCCACCAGATCGCGAAGTCCTCCGCTGAGCATATCGCTGATGCTGGTTCCGGCGAGCAATCCACCGAGCTTTCCGGGAGGGCTGCCGCCCGCGCCGCCTTGTGGCGCCGGCGCCGCACTGCCCGGGCTGCGCTGAGCGGCAGCGAGCCATTCCGCGATCTTGTCCCTGTTTTGATAGCCGGCGATTGCGAGGAGCGCCAACAGAGCTGTCATAGACGGATATCCGCGACTCATCTCATCCTCCTCTTTGCAGCTTCATCTTACCGCCGTGCACCGGATCCCGGTTAGGTCACACGTTCTGCGCACCGCGGCGCGCGAAATACCCCCAGACGACCAGCACTATGATTGCGCCTACGATTGCCCCTATCAATCCAGCGCCTTCGCCGGCTTTGTACCAACCGACGGCTTGTCCCAGAAATGTTGCGACGAAGGCTCCCACAATTCCAAGCAGGGTCGTCAGGATAAAGCCGGAAGGCTCATTCGACCCGGGATGAAGGAATTTTGCGATCACCCCCGCCACAAACCCTATAATGATCGTCCAAATGATACCCATGGCATGCTCCTGCGTTGCACCTCCAGCATGCCATCGCATAGCGTGGCTTTCAATTCCGCGGCGTTCCTTCCGGCGCGTCACGGGGGATGCGCAACCGGGGCCTGCCGATGGCCGAGTCGAGCTCGATCAGTCCAAGGCTGGCGCAGGAATTCTTCGAGACTCTCCGAGAGTATATTCAGCAGGCCTTCAGCGCCCCCGACTCGGGCATGACTTTCGATCGGTATGTTCGGATGAGCCTGGTATGCGGACGCGTGGAAAGTTTTGTCGATCCGCTGCCTGACGATGCATTCGATGCATTGTACCACCTGGCCATGGATGATGAGATGCACAAGCATCTCAAGGAGGCGCTTAGCGGCAACCCGACGTATGCAACCGCTGCCCGCTGCCTCATGGAGCTGATTGAGGAAAAGAAACGAAAATATGTGGAGAACGGGGAGCGCCGCGGTGACAAGTGATGCGTGAAGCTAAGATTCATCCGTACGATCGCTCCACGCCGCCGGCCCGTTGACGCCATTGATTGCGGTCAAGTACAGTTTTGCAGCCAGGTTGGGGCAGATCAGCAAAGCATCGCAAGCTGCATGGCAGGGATCGTTCTGCTTCGCCGCTCCAACAATTTGAGGGAGGCAAGTCGATGAATGGCGCAAAAGGGCAGAAGCTCGTTTTTCCGGGGCTTGCCGGATTCTACGCGAGCTGGGGAGAGATCACATACGCGCTGGTGCGTGTCGTAATCGGTTATATCCTGTTCATGCACGGCTGGCAGAAGTTCAAAACCGGCATCACTGGTGTTGCAGGGTTCATGAGCAAGAGCGGGCTCGTGCCCGGCGAGTTGTTCGCAGGCGCGGCGATGTTTTTGGAGACGGTCGGCGCGCTCTGCATCATCGTGGGCCTGTTCACCCGGTTTTTTGCAGCCGCGATCGCCATCGAGATGGCCATCGCCTTTCTCGTCGTGCACATGTCGAAGGGTTTCGCGGCCAACCAGGGCGGCTTCGAGTACGTGCTGCTGCTGGGCATCGTCTTGCTCGCCATTGCGATCCGTGGCGGCGGTCCCTATTCGCTTGACCGCATGATCGGCAAGGAGCTCTAGGCTCAACGGGGGATACGCGCATGAACGCACTGCAGGCTCTCGACGTCCGCCTTTCCGCCGAGCTCGCCCATAACTGGGGCTGGTTTCTGGCCTTCGGCATCGCCCTCGTGGCGCTCGGGGTGGCGGCGGTCGCGCGCGCGGTGGCCGCGACCGTGGTCTCCATGCTGTTCTTCGGATGGCTGCTGCTGTTTGCGGCCGGCATCGAGATCGCGCAGACGGTGATGGTCGGGAAATGGGCGGGCATGTTCCAGCACCTCATGGGTGCGGTTCTGTTCGGAGTCATCGGCCTTCTCATGGTCTGGCGACCGCTCGCCACCGCCGAGATCCTCACCTTGCTGATGGGCGCGTTCTTCCTCGTCACCGGACTGTTTCAGATCATCGCTCCGGCGATGATCTCATTGCCGGATTGGGGCTGGCACGTGCTCAACGGGGTGATCACGCTGGTGCTGGGTATTCTGGTGCTGGCGCAGTGGCCGGTCTCGGGCCTCTGGGTGATCGGCCTGTTCGTCGGTATCGAGCTCATATTCTATGGGATAGCCTGGATCGCGCTCGCGCTCGATCTGCGCGCGGTGTAGGCATTGGCGGCCGCAGCGCTTGCGCGGCCGCCCCAGCAGTCCCGTTGGAACGACCCCCTGCGCACGCGACCGGCGGCGCGCTCCGACTCGCGCAGTCGAGCGACCCTCAGCTCTTGGCAGCGAACATGCCGGCAACGATCCACAGGACGAGCAGGCTGATCACGATGTACTCGATCGTTTTCCAGTCGTGCAGCATGGGGGGCAAGAGAACTGGCTGGAGGCTCAAGCGCCCCAATAGCACTCCCGAGCAAATGAATGCTTACGTGAAGCTGAACGCGCTGCGAATGGCGCGGGGTGGTGCGAACGCGCAACAACATTCGCAAAAATCGGCAACGCGGCAGATTCGAAAAATTTACGGCGCCGTTGATCAGGCGCCGGCCAGCCGGTAGCGCAGGGCCGAGGCGATGGCCTCGGGCAGCGCGAGCGCGGTAACGGCAAAGTCGGTGCTCAGCGAGACCAGGAGCGAGCCGATGATGGCAGCGAGTGAGCCGACGATGACGCCGGTGCTGAGCACCTCGTATTCGCGGTTGATCAACCACGACAGAAAGATGCGAAAAATCAGCGACAGCTGGAGAATGGGCGTGACCACCATCAAGGGCGCGACTGCGAGCGAGGCATAGACGAACCCCTGCGAAACGGTGACCAGCACGGCCGCCCAGACGAACCAGCGCACATTCTCCGGCTTGAGACCGCCAATGTCGCGCCGCACGGCGGGGCGCACGAGCAGGAGCGAAAACGCCAGCGTTGCCGCCACATAGGCAATCATGCCACCGGCCGGCACGCTGGCCTGCGGGGCGCGATCGAAGGCAAGCCGCACCATCAGCGGCGAGACTCCGTACGCGATCGCCGCGCCCGAGCTGAACAGAAAGCCCGCGAGATAGCGGGGCGCGAAGGAGAGCTTGCGATCACTCTCGCCGCGTCCTGCGTGTGCGGCGGCCTCTCTCGCAGGCGAGGGGGGCCGCGCCGCCTTGGCAATGGTCCGTTGGGTGGATTGCGTCTGCGTCGCGAACGAGCCGGCCAGCATGAGAACGGCGCCGATCGACTGCAGGACAGTGAACGGCTCATGCATGGTCAGCACCGCAAGCAGCATGGTCACCGCGACCTGCAGCTGCACCACCGGCGCCGAAAGGTTCACGCCTACGAGCTGGCTGGCGCGGTAGTTGAAGAAGCGCCCGACCACGAAGTGCACGATCCCTTGCCCGGCCATCCAGGCGGCGGCAATGGGCGGAAAGTCGAGCAATGCCGGAAGGGCGCCGGCAACCGCCGCCAGCGCGAGAAATCCCGTCGCCCCGACGGGAACCGTGACTGCCATTGCCTGCATCACCGTTCCGGTAAGGACGCCCCTGCGCAGCATCGCGTTGTTGAGCGCGAAGGTGAACGCGCCGAGGGCGGCAAAGAAAGCACCGAGCACGTCACGGCCTCACGGCGGTCGCCACCGGAGCGGTGCGATCATGCCTTGGTCAGCGGACTGCTGATGCAGGTTTGCGACAATGGCGGCGCAATGCCGGTGTGGGCGCAGCGGACAGTCTTCGGAGGTAATATCGTGAGCGAGGCCGGTAACGAGCCGCCTCGATGGGCGGTCTCGTCACCGCGACAGCATCATCTCTCCCACCAGAACCAATCGGCATGCATCCGGCGCCATTCGGCATGGCGGGCGCGGTTCTCGCCGAGCATGATTCCGAAGCGGATACAGGCCTTGCGATCGCCCCTCTCGCAGAGCTGATGGAAGCCGATCATCTCCGCCTCGCGGGCGCCTTGTGCCGCAACAGGCGTGCCGAACCACGTGATGCCCGCGACCGCACCGGCAAAGCCCGCGGCTGCAAGCAGCAATTTGCAATACATTTGCGTTCCTCCTTGTACAAAAGGGACAAGGCGCGAACGCATGGCGGCGCAAATGGACTCTTTTGTGAGCAGGCGACGGCCAAAAAAGGGCTGCCGGCGCAAGCCGCGGCCACAGGAGCACACAAAAAGTTTCATGCGGCGCTGCCGCAATTCGGACATTCGGGCAAGCAGACTCGCGCGCACGGACAGGGGGACCGGGGGAAATCGATCGGGGAACCTGTCCAGCCCCGCTCGGACAACCGAGCGGGGCTTCCATTTTCAGGTTACGAGCTTGCCCCGCTCGAAAAAACCGAGCGGGGCTTCCATTTTCAGATCGCGAGCTTGCCGGCTTTGGCCTCGGCATAGCGCTGGCCGACCTTCGGCCAGTTCACGACGTTCCACCACGCCTGCAGATAATCCAGACGGCGCTGCCTGTAGGTCAGAAAATAGGCGTGCTCCCACAGGTCGTTGCCGAAGAGCACGCGCTTGCCGTCCATGAGCGGCGTGTCCTGGTTGGGCCTGGCCTCGATCGCAAGCCTGCCGTCCCGGCTCACTGTGACGAAGACCCAGCCGTAGCCGAACTGGCGCATGCCCGCGGCGTTGAAGTCATCCTGGAATTTGCGGAGCCCGCCAAGGTCGCGGTTGATGGCGGCGGCGACATCGCCCGTGGGCGCGGGAGCGTGCGCGCCCTTCTCGCCCTTCTCCTGCGTGTCCTTGGCCCGCGCACCCTTTACCTGGCGGCCCATCGCCTGAGAGCCCATCACCTGCCAGAACATGGAATGATTGGCGTGGCCGCCGCCAAAATTGCGCAGCGCCGTGCGGATCCCCTCCGGCATCTCCGACAGCCTGCCGAGAATGTCCTGCAACGGCATTGCTGCCACGTTCGCGTGATCCTTGACGGCGCCGTTGAGGCCGTTGACGTATGCCCGGTGATGGACGTCGTGGTGAATCTCCATGGTTCTGGCATCGATGTAAGGTGCGAGCGCATTGGGCGGATAGGGCAGGGGGTCGAGCTTGAACGGCCCTTCCGTTTCCTGCGCGGGCGCCGTTCGCCGGGGCAATGCGGTCGCGGCGAAGGCCGCCGTGCCGACGACAAGTTCGCGGCGGGTGATGGGCACGTGCTGCTCCTCGCATATCGATCGGGAGAGGACCCGACGGCAGAAACGGATACGCCTCGCGGCAGCATCGAGCAACCGGTGCAGGAGCGGGGTAGGGCGAGGGCCTTTCGCACGCAACAGGTGTAGGGCGGATTAGCGTCAGCGCAATCCGCCGCGAAGTGCTGTGTATCGGCGGATTACGGCGCGTAAGCACGCGCCTAATCCGCCCTACCATGTAGCCCGCAAAAAAACGGTTGCGCGGTCACGGGCGCC
>Ga0310916_10000407_pt1 | contig 23631 bp, 22 predicted proteins | sample GREbulkMGLF176_FD_203444 | JGI IMG/M metagenome (GOLD analysis project Ga0310916, IMG submission 203444) | Lab enrichment of tropical soil microbial communities from Luquillo Experimental Forest, Puerto Rico - GRE.bulkMG.LF176 | ecosystem: Environmental > Terrestrial > Soil > Tropical forest >...
ATAACGCGCGCCTTTCAATTTGGCAGTATCTGGGCGGCGGATCGCTTGGTTTGCTAGCACGCCTCGTGTTGCACTGAAATGGCGCCGATTCGCGAAATTGGCCATCGGTGCTTTTCACAGTTGGATCATATTCATTTAGAGTAGTGGCAGCTCGATGCGAATTTTAACCCGCATTTCTCTAAATGCCGTGCTCGCAGTTCTCGCCACCGCGCAGGGCAATGGTCAAGAAGCGGTCAACCGACCGGTTATCGTTCAGACGGAAGCCGGGGAACTGCCTAGCGCTTACGGTGCTCCGCCCGACCTGTCGCATGGTCGCATCTCGACTCTAACAAAGTCGTATGTGCTTTCGCCCTTCAGTTTTGAACTCGAAACCGGATACGAAGGCGACTTTTTCCGCCACGGAGTACCCGCTCAGGTTTTCCGTCAGGAGATCGAAATGGGATTACCAGCACGTTTCACGGTCGGGGTGCAAAACCAGATCGAACATTTCGCGGGAGACACTCGCGACCGTAGCTTTACTCTAGAAGCGCGTTACGCGCTCGCCAATTGGAACAGACTTCCCCTCAATCCAGCGGTTTCAGCTGAATACCGTTTTGGCCTCACCGATGTAACGCATGATTCGGGCGAGTTCGCTCTTCTGCTCTCGCACGACTTTCCTCATTTGATCGAGTGGGCACTGAACATTTTTGTTGATCAAGAGTTTGCCGGACGAGAAAGCACGGGCGCCGGCTTCGCGCAGAGCGTGGAAGTCCCAGTCGTTCTACCCGAAGAAAAGCTCGAGCTCGGCCTGGAAATGCAATACCGCAGCGGCGGTGAACCAATCGACGCTGAACGTACAATAAAGGGGTTTTCGATTGGCCCTACATTGGCATGGCGACCAACAAAGACCGTGCGCTTCGATCTCTCGCCTCTTTTCGGATGTAGCGATCACACGCCCGCGGTCCAAGTGTTTGCAGTGTTTTCTCTCTCTTTTGGCGGACCTCAGCCGGCTGAAACAGAAACGCCCACATCCGCGCGCGGTCACTGAGCAACGAATCCGAGCTCTGACGACTCACACAACTGAGTTCTAATCCCGGAGGAGCCCGATAGCCCTTGCGATTGCCCGATCCACCAGTCTCTTTGGCAAGATCCTCGGGAGAATCCAGTTTCTAAACGCGTCTGCTACAACTGCGTAACGTATTTTTGGCCTTCGCGAAGTCAGCGCCTTGAAAACGAGTTCCCCAATGTCACTGGGCGCCAGTTTCTTGCGCCCTTTGTGAAACATGTAGTTGCGACATGCCTGCATTACGTCAGCGTAATCGCTGTTGCGATAGGGCCCCAGATCCACCGCTTCGGCTTTTTCCCAGATCGGAGTCGCTACTGAACCCGGCGCCACGATGATTACGTCGATTCCATACAACATCAACTCACGACGCAAACTCTCCGACATCCCCTCGAGACCGTGCTTCGAAGCCGCATAAGCGCCAAGAAATGGCAGCGCGATTTTTCCTTCTACGGAACTAATATTAACGATACGGCCAGGCGAGCCTGTGCGGGAACGGTCTGTCCCAAGCAACGGCGCAAATGCCTTTGTCACCAAGAACGGTCCCAGCAAGTTGGTCTCGAACTGTTTGATGAAATCGCTTGCCCGCTGGAGGATAAGCGGTCCGGCAATAGCGACCCCAGCGTTGTTTACGAGACCTCCCAATTTACCGTTGCCAAGGCACCGCCTTACTTCTTTAACTGCCGCATCGATCTCCTGCTCATCCCTCACATCGAACACGAGTGGCATAACACCAAGTTCGCGCTGGACGCGATTTCCAGCTTCGGATGTTCGAACGCTTCCGAAGACTCGCCATCCCCTGCGAGTGAAGGCTTGCGCCACAGCGCGACCGATACCTGTTGATACGCCAGTCACCAAAACGAATTGTCTCTCGCTCATTACGCGGCCTCGATCTTGTTAGCACTCATCGACCCGAAGATTATTCATTCGCTCCCGACCAGCTATTCTTCGATCAATTCGTGGAACAGTTCACGCAACTTTGCTTTTGCGAAGGCAAGTGCTTTGCGACCAGCGGCGGTGACTCGAATGGCGCTCTTTGACTACGTCTAGAAACGGATATGATGTGCGACTCACACGACAGGCTTAACCATGCGACGACTGGGTTGGGAGCCGAAATTTGAACGCGCGTCTCGACGCGCGGTCCTAATCGTGCTAGAAAGCAACTGATGTTTGGCAAAGTAATAGTTTCGCTCGCGCTGGTCGGAGCGATGCTCGTCGCATCGGAACAGTCGGTGTCTGCAATCTGCATTTTAGTAAGTTCGCCCACTCAAAAGGCGTGTGCTTTTGTCTGCTGCGCAAGCAAATCCTGCTGCCACGCATCACAAAAGAAAACCGGACAACCGACTCAACCGTTGGCGACGACGGGTTTTGTTCAAAAGGACGTGGGCGTGCTTGCGCCGCTCGTTTCGAACGCAATTGCCGATCAACCACGTGGCAGGGAAATTTTCGGCCTCTCTTTTTCCGAGCACTTCCGGCATTCGCCAGAACCGCTCGCGCTTCTCTGTATTCGACTCATCTGATTGGCCGGGTCTGACACCCGGGGTGTGCCCATTTACCGGCACATCGCGCGTTGAAGCCACCTTAGCCAACTTAGATGAAAACAACTTACCGATTACTTTTTTATTTAACTTTAATTTCGACAGCCAGAGCCGGAGAAACTGGCAACGGCGAATCTCTTTCTCGTGCGCCAGCGTCGCAACGCGAGTTGATCTCGATCGTCTTACGGGATAACCCGGCGCTAAAGGCAGCGCGTGCAAAATGGGAGGCAATGAAGGCGCGCGTTCCGCAAGCCAAAGCGTGGGAGGATTTGCGCGCCGGCGCCGATTTCAGGGTCGAGCGTTCCGTCAACATACCGCCGAATTCGTTCATGGACCAAACAGCCATGCTCGAGCAGGAAGTTCCAGTTACGGGAAAAAATCTAAGCCGAGCTCGCGCTGCAACCGCCGAAGCTCGGGCAACATTCGAAGACTTTCGGCGAACTGAACTAGACGTAGTCATGCGCGCGCGCATCGCCTACGCGCGTCTCGCCAACGGCTATTCACAACTCGATGTCAATCGCCGTAACAGCGAATTGCTTGAGCAATTTGTCCAGATCAGCCGCAGCCGATACGAGGCCGGGACGGCGACCCAAGCGGACGTGCTTACTGCGCAAACCGATGCAGCAAAGTTGCTGGAAGCACGAGCGCAAATTGAACGCGAGGTTTCCGAGTCGCAGTCGGCGCTCAATGTGTTGATGAACCGGCCCGCACAGGCACATCTCGATCTGCCCGCTTCGCTTGTTTTCACCAGACAGGCCCTGTCATTGCAAAAGCTGCAGGCGCTAGCTCTGGTCCAGCGACCCGAATTGCAAAGGGCGCAAGACCGAATCGACACGGAGCGATTTCGTCTGGAACTCGCAAACCGTCAATGGTTTCCCGATCCGGCTCTTAATGTTAAGACTCAGCGCTACAACGACGCGGCCCAAGGTGTGAGCGAGGTCGATGTCGGAGTCTCTTTTCCCCTGCCGTTTCTGAACTGGAAAAAATCTGGCGCGGGAGTTCTGGAAGCGCGCAAGAGTTTGGAAAACGCGCAGCACGAATTCGATGCGACACGCACGGAAACCTTTGGCCTTGTGCGCGATCAACTTAAGAAAATCCAGACATCGGCTACTCAATACGAGCTTTATCAGAGCGACATTCTCCCGGTTGCGCGTCAGACTGTTGAAGCAAGTCGCGCTGCTTACGAAGCCAGCACAGGCGGATTTCTAGAGCTGATCACAGCGCGCCGCACCCTTCAGGACGCGGAATCCGCTGCGTTAAATCATCTCGCGGATCACGAGGTCGCGATTGCCGAGCTGGACGCAATCATCGGCAAAAACGTGGAGGACAAGCAATGAAATCAATCATCGTTCAACTAATTTGCGCATCACTACTCGTCGGTGTCGCCGCTTCTTGTTCAAAACAAACTTCTTCAACAGAGAAGACGCTTTACACCTGCAACATGCACCCGCAGGTGGTCCAGGATCGTCCGGGCTATTGCCCGGTCTGCGGAATGAAGTTGGTGCCCCTTCGCAAAGACACAACCGCGTCAGCCAAAGGCGGACAATCGCAGGGAAGCGGCAGTCGAAAGATCAAGTATTACAAGTCGACCATGCTGCTCGGCGAAATCAGTCAGACGCCGCGAAAGGACAGCATGGGAATGGACATGGTGCCGGTCTACGAAGGCGAAGAAGAATCGCGAACGATCAACGTCGATCGGACCACTGTTCAGAAGATGGATGTGCGCACGGCGGCGGTCACAAAAGGAGCGCTGCGGCGAGTGATCAGAACCGTTGGCTCAATCGATTACAACGAGACCGCGTTGGCCGATGTGACGACGAAGTTCAAAGGCTGGATTGAGAACCTCTATGTCGATTCGACGGGCAAACAGGTCCATAAAGGCGAGCCGCTCTTCGACATCTACGCGCCCGATCTCTACAGCGCGCAAAATGAATACGTCCTCGCCTTGAATCAAAGCGGCCCTGGGGGATTGCGATCGAGCGCGCGGCAGAAGCTGAAGTTATTCGACATCTCGGAAGATCAGATCGCCGAACTGGAAAAGACACGCCAGCCACAACGGACACTGCGCGTGAATGCGCCGATTGACGGTGTAGTTGTCGAGAAGATGGCAGTTAAAGGCCAGATGGTTGACGCTGGAATGAAGCTATACCGATTGGCCGATCTCAGCATCGTATGGGTGCAGTCGCAAATTTACGAACAAGACCTCGCGCTCCTGAAGTTAGGGCAAGAAGCGGAAGTCAGTCTTTCCTATTTACCTGACCGAAAATTCCGCGGACGCATCACTTACATTTATCCGACAGTAGATGAGAAAACGCGCACCGCGCGTGTGCGCATGGAGTTTCACAATCCAGGGTTGTTTCTAAAACCTGGCATGTTCGCGACCGTCGAAATACACGCCGAGCTTGAACCGGAAGCGCTGCTTGTCCCTGACACCGCGGTATTGCGCAGCGGTGACAAAAACACTGTATTCGTGGCGCTGGACGGCGGAAAATTTGAGCCACGCAGCGTTACTCTCGGGGCACGAAGCGAAGGCGACCAAATTCAAGTTCTCAGTGGATTAAAGGAAGGCGAGCGAGTCGTCACATCAGGCCAGTTCATGCTCGACTCGGAAAGTCAGCTGCGCGAGGCGATCCAAAAGATGCTCGCTCCAGCTGCCGCGCCGTCCGCTACGCCACGCGAGCATGCTGAGCATGGCGCGGTTGCGACTGCGCCACTGCCAACCCAGACTGCTACGCCACAGCCAAGCAGTTACGTCTGCCCAATGCCGGAACACGCCAGCATCAAATACGATCACTCTGGTAAGTGTCCGATTTGCGGCATGACATTGATCCCGGCAACGGAACAAGAATCTTCGAGCTCATCCTCGCCCACGCCCTCACCAACCCCAATGGCGATGGAGCATCAACTATAGAACATTATGCTTCGCGGTATTATAGATTTCTCGTTGCGGAACAAGTTCGTTGTTCTGCTCGGCACGATCGCAGTCACGGTGGCCGGAATTTTCGCTCTGCGCAATATTCCGCTCGACGCAATTCCGGATCTCTCTGACACACAGGTGATTATTTACACCGAGTGGCAAGGGCAGGCGCCTCAGATTGTGCAGGACCAAGTTACCTATCCGATCACGACGAAAATGTTGTCGGTGCCGCGAGCAAAGGTCGTGCGCGGCTATTCCTTCTATGGATTTTCATTTGTCTACGTAATCTTTGAAGACGGAACCGATCCGTATTGGGCGCGCAGCCGCGTGTTGGAATATCTAAGTTCGTTAGGCGCGAGTTTACCAAAGAACGTCACGCCGTCTCTCGGGCCAGACGCGACCGGCGTCGGCTGGGCCTTCATGTATTCACTCAATTCCAAAGAGCGCAATCTGGCCGAGCTGCGCTCGATGCAGGATTGGTATCTAAAGTATCAGCTCACGTCCGTTGAGGGCGTCGCTGAGGTCGCTTCAATCGGCGGATTCGTCAAGCAATACCAAGTGACTGTCGATCCCGCGAAGCTGCGCGCTTACAACCTGTCGATCGCCGATGTCAGTATGGCCATTAAGAAAAGTAACGGTGAAGTCGGCGGGCGCTCGATCGAGATGGCAGAAAAGGAATTTATTCTGCGCGTTCGCGGTTACGTCAGAGACCTGGACGACTTACGAAAAATCTCAGTCGGTGTGGGAGCCAATGGCGTTCCCGTATTGCTGACTCAGGTCGCCAACGTCCAGCTCGGACCGGATATGCGCCGCGGCATCGCTGAATTGAACGGCGATGGGGAAACAGTTGGCGGCATTGTCGTTGTCCGCTACGGCGCAAACGCGCGCGATGTAATTCAGCGCGTCAAAGCGCGGCTTGATCAGGCGATGAAAGGCCTGCCGCCGGATGTAACCTACACAGTCGCGTACGATCGCACAGCGCTGATCGATCGCGCCGTTGCCACACTCGAACAAAAGCTAGTCGAGGAAAGCATCGTGGTCGCGCTCGTCTGCATCGCATTTCTGCTCCATTTCCGTAGCGCACTCGTCGCAATCATCATCTTGCCCGTCGCAGTCCTGATTTCATTTGCGATTATGTATCGGCAAGGAATCAGCTCCAACATCATGTCGTTGGGCGGCATCGCGATCGCGATCGGCGCAATGGTCGACGCGGTGATCATTATGATCGAGAACGCGCACAAACACATTGAGCACGAAGGAGACCGCAAGCCACGCTGGCAGCTCATTCGAGATGCCTCGATCGAAGTCGGGCCGACTCTCTTTTATTCCTTATTGGTGATAACCGTCTCATTCCTGCCCGTGTTCGCGTTGCAAGCCCAGGAAGGGCGCCTGTTTAAGCCATTGGCCTACACGAAAACGTATTCGATGGCGGCAGCCGCACTGCTCTCGATCACGCTCGCACCAGTGCTCATGGGTTATCTGATTCGGGGTCGCGTTAGGCCCGAAGAGGAAAATCCGATCAACCGCTTTTTTATTCGGATCTATCATCCGGTGATTGATTTTGTGATCCAGTGGCGATGGGTAGTGATTGCGGGCGCGGCGGCGGTAGTCGTTTGGGTTTTCTTTCCGTGGAATCGTTTAGTCACAAATTATCTGCCGGGACCGCTACGAAGTGTCTCGTTGGCCATTGGTAAACTGTTTCCTTATCAAAATCTGGGCTCCGAGTTCATGCCGCCGCTTTACGAGGGCGACCTACTTTATATGCCCACCACCTTTCCAGGCCTTTCGACCACTAAGGCACGGCAAGTTCTGCAGCAAACGGATCAAATGCTTAAGGGTTTCCCTGAAGTGCATCACGTCTTTGGAAAGGTCGGTCGCGCCGAAACCGCCACCGATCCGGCTCCGATGGACATGATCGAGACGACCATCATGCTCAAAGACGAAAAGGATTGGCCAAGGGTGGACATCAAGGATCAGAACGGCAAAACGATCGCCCACCGCAAGCGCACAGTGGACGAGCTGACCGACACCATGAATGCGACGATCCAGTTTCCAGGTTTGAACAATGCCTGGACCATGCCGATTAAGACTAGAATCGATATGTTGGCCACCGGCATCAAGACCCCGGTGGGAATCAAAGTCGCGGGTCCTGATCTGGCGGAGCTTGAGCGCATTGCTGCCGAAATTGAAACCGTTGTCCGTCAAGTGCCGGGCACGTCGAGCGTCTTCGCGGAGCGGGTGATGGGCGGCAATTACATTGAGTTCAACATCAACCGGGACGAGATCGCGCGTTACGGACTTGCGATGGGAGATGTGCAAGAAGTTCTCGAAGTCGCGCTGGGCGGTATGCCGTTGACCACAACTGTCGAAGGGCTTGAGCGCTACAGCGTAAATCTTCGCTATGATCGCGACTTCCGCGAAAATCTCGATGCTCTTCGACAAATCATCGTCCCAACGCCAAACGGCGCTCAGATTCCACTCGGCCAAATCGCGACGCTCAAGCTTGTGCGCGCGCCGATGGGAATTAAAAGCGAAGGCGCGGTGCCGAACGCTTGGATTTATGTCGACGTGAAGAACATCGACATCGGCACGTACGTTCGAATGGCGCAACGCGCTGTGAGCGAAGCTGTCGCGAGCAAGCGCATAAGTTTGCCGAGCGGATACAATATTTTCTGGAGCGGCCAGTTCGAATATATGCAGCGTGCTCAGCAGCGCCTGATGGTTGTCGTCCCGATCACGCTATTAATCATCGTTCTGATCATTTATCTCAACACCCGGTCGTTGGTCGGAACTGCAATTATCATGCTTTCCGTTCCACTCGCGCTGGTTGGATCGTTCTGGCTTTTGTATTTGGACGGCTACAATTTGAGCGTCGCTGTATGGATCGGACTGATCGCCCTCGCGGGCGTGAGCGCTGAGACGGGTGTGGTTATGCTGCTTTATCTCGATCTCGCTTACAATCAATGGCGGCAGGAAGGGAAAATGCGGAGCGCTTCCGACTTGCGCGACGCGATCTATCATGGCGCAGTCAAACGCGTGCGACCGAAAGTCATGACCGCCTCTGTGATCATCGCCGGACTCTTGCCAATCCTGTGGAGTCACGGAGCGGGCGCTGATGTGATGAAACGTATCGCTACTCCGATGATTGGCGGCATTGTTACGTCTACGGTGATGGAGCTGATTGTTTTTCCAGCAATCTTTTTCCTCTGGCGATCACGTCGCATTCAACTTGAGTCTGTCACACCGCTGCGTGAAGCGCAGCTGGTATGAATTCGCTGCCAGTTGTGCGGATGAGGATTTTGTGCCGGCCCGTGCGCTTTGTAACTTTGTCGTAATCGCGAAGTGCATGAAAACTGGGCTCGTTATCGCCATGTCAGCTGCTCTCTTGTGCGTTGGTCTCGGGGCGCAGCTCGACACCGCGAAGATCGATCAGATCACCGGGCTCAAGGGTAAACTGAGCGAAAAGGAAAACGTTTACAAAGTCACGTGGCCGCGCAACGAAGTGAAGGTCACGGTGGATGGCTGGACAATGCCGCCGTTCATGGGACTCGGAACGTGGGCTGCATTCACCGAAGCAACAAACGGCGCGATGGTGATGGGCGACACCGTTCTTTTTGAAGATGAAGTGAACGCGGCGATGTCAGCCGCGCTCGACAACGGACTAAGGGTGACGGCGCTGCACAATCATTTCTTTTTCGATCACCCAAAGGTTTTCTTCATGCACATCGAAGGCGAAGGCGACGCCGACCAGCTGGCTCGGGCGGTGAAAAAAATGTATGACGCGGTCAAGCAGGTTCGGACCACTAGCCCGCAACCAAAAGAAACATTCGGAGCAAACGCCTTGCCGGAAAAAAGTTCAATCTCTGTTGAGTCGTTGAACAAGATTTTCGGAATCAACGGCGAGACGAACAACGGCATGGTCAAATTCACGATTGGCCGGCCGGCAATGATGCATGGCGTCAAGATCGACAATGCGATGGGCGTGAACACATGGATTGCGTTCGCCGGCACCGATGACAACGCCCTTGTCGATGGCGACTTCGCCGTGGCGGAAGATGAGTTGCAACCATGCCTGAAAGCTCTACGCATCGGCGGAGTAAATATCGTGGCAATTCATTCGCATATGACTCACGAGCAGCCGCGCATCTTGTTTTTCCATTATTGGGGACGCGGTCCAGCCGCTAAATTGGCCGAAACAGTCAAAGGCGCGCTGCTGGTCGGCCGATTGCTTGACGTAACTTCGACGCTGCAACAGTAAGAATGAAAATCAATAAGTAAGGAAACGATGAAAATATTCAGCTTAACGATAATTGCGACAGGCGTGGCGACAGGACTTGCCATGGCCGAGACAGTCAATTTCGACGATATGAAAGCGGGTGCAGCGCCAGAAGGTTGGACCGCAACGCAAACCGGTAGCGGCACGGCGAAATGGGCGATCGAAAAAGACGAATCGGCGCCCAGTAAACCAAATGTCTTAAAACAATCAGGTCAGGCCACTTTCCCGGTTTGTTTCAAGAACGACACGAACGTCAAAGACGGATTTGTCGAAGTGAAGTTCAAGCCGGTTGCCGGCAAGGAAGACCGGGGTGGCGGAGTGATCTGGCGGGTGCGGGACGCTAATAACTATTACGTATCTCGCGCGAACGCGCTGGAAGACAACGTCACGATCTATCACACCGTAAACGGGCGAAGGATCGCCTTCAAAAATCTCAACACCAAAGTTGCCTCGGACGTTTGGCATACGCTTCGGGTGGATTTCAACGGCAGCAAATTCACTGTTACATTCGATGGCAACAAAGTCATCGAAGCAACAGACACAACGTTTGTGAACGCGGGCAAGGTCGGCCTCTGGACCAAGGCTGACAGCGTGATCTTGTTCGACGATTTCACCTACGGCAGCAAGTAAACGCAGTTGTCGATCTTCAACGGAAGTATTGTCGCTTAACCAATGGAGAGCGCGATGCGCAAATTCAAAATCCCAATTGTAGCCGTGCTCGTTGCGGCGATGATTGTTTTGCCCGGTTGTTCCTCGAAAAGAGCGGGTGTTGTTGTCTATGCGAGCGAAGACCAGGTTTTCTCGGAACCGATTCTGCGCGATTTTGAACGCGACACCGGCATTCCCGTGAAACCTGTTTTCGACACCGAAGAGGCGAAGAGCACCGGCGTCATGAACCGGTTGCTGGCGGAAAAAAACAACCCACAAGCCGATGTCTATTGGGCGAATGAACCGATCCGCGCCGAAGTACTGAAACAAGAAAACGTGGCCGCGGCCTATCAATCGCCCGGCGCCGAAGGAATACCAGCACACTTCAAAGATCCGCAAGGATACTGGACTGGATTCTCCGCTCGTGCCCGGGTGTTGCTCGTTAACAACTCCGTTGCCGAGAAACCCAAATCGATCACCGCCTATAGCGATCCGGCCTTCAGCGGCAAAACGGTGATTGCCAATCCGCTTTTCGGTACAACCACTACCGAGATCGCCGCGCTCTTCATTCTTTGGGGCGACGAGAAGGCCAAGACGTTTCTAAGCGATATGAAGCGCAACCACGTGAAGATTTCCACCAGCAACGGCGAGTCGGCGGATTTTGTTGCGTCAGGTGAGTCGGCTCTCAGCCTGGTGGACAGCGACGACGGCGCGAACCGGATCAAACAAGGCAAACCAGTCGAGATCATCTATCCCGATCAGGGCGACAACGAATCCGGCTGTTTCATTGTCCCGAATGCCGTCGTGCTCATCAAAGATGGGCCGCATCCCGAGGCGGCAAAGAGGCTGATCGACTATCTGCTTTCAGCCGAGACGGAACGGAAGCTGGCGGCGTCGGACGCAGCGCAAATTCCGTTACACGAGGGTGTCGAGACTCCGGCGATCGTGCGAAAGATCGAAAACATCAAAACAATGCAGGCCGACTATGCTGCCGTCGCGCGCAAGATGAGGGAAATCGAGCCACTGCTGAAGCAGTGGGCTGGACTTTGAACACGCGCCGGGTCACTCTTTGCGCCGCGCTGCTCGTTCTCCTAATTCTCGGAGTTGCACCGATCGCCTTGATGTTCGCGCGCAGTCTAAGCGTGAACGGTGCGTTTAGTCTCGAGAGCTATCAGCACTTATTAGCGACTGGACGATCGTGGCAGTTGCTCAGCAACAGCCTCGGACTAGCGATGATCACAGCTGTGATTTGTACGCTAGTCGGATTGCCGCTCGGATTGCTCTTCGCGAAAACTGATTTGCCGTTGCGTCGCGTATTTGTCCTGCTTTTCACGCTGCCGCTGGTGATTCCGCCTTATATCATGGCGGTGTCATGGTCGGACACGCTCGCGCCGCACGGATTGGCCTCGAGTTTTTTTGGCCCGGCGACGACCCAAAAGCTTTCAGGCTTGCTGTTCGGTTCGCCGGGCTGCGTGCTCGTGCTCGCCTCCACATTCATGCCCGCTGTCATGCTGGCTACGATGACCTTCACACGGACGATCAATCCGCGCCTGGAAGAAGCCGCGCGATTGTCAGCCCGCGCGCTGCGCGTTTTGGGCGGAATCACAATCCCGCTGATCTGGCCGGGCGTGCTTTTGGCTGCGACGTTAGTGTTCCTGCTCGCACTCGGCGAATTCGGGGTGCCGACATTTCTGCGTTATCAAGTGTTTGCGGTGGAAAGTTTCACGCAGTTCACTGCCTCGTACAATTTTGGCGCAGCAACCGCCGCGGCCGTTCCGCTGGCATTGCTGACATTCCTTCTTCTCGGCATCGAATGGTTTGCCCTACGTGAGAAGATTCAGCCGCTCAGACCTGCTAGCGAAAGCGACAGCAACTACCATGTTTCGCTGCGTTCGTATCGCGTACCTTTGTTCGCGTTGGTGAGCATTCTTTGCGCGATCGTGGTGCTAACGCCGGTGCTCTCCTTACTGCTCCAAGGCGGTTCGACGCAAAGTTATCTACGCGCGTTCCGGGTCGTTAGCGACAGCTTGATGCGAAGCATCTTTCTCGCGGCCATCGGCGCAACGGCTCTAACCGCGCTTGGTTTCTTTACTGGCTATCTGATTCACACGCGCGGGTTGTCGATCTGGCGCGCGGTGGACGCCGGCACTGTCCTGCTATTCGCACTCCCCGGCACCGTCATCGGCATGGGCTTAATCACGCTCTGGAATCGCCCGGCAACAAACTTCATTTACGCCACGCCACTGATCATCGTCTTCGGCTACCTCGCGCAATACACCGCCCTGACCGGTCGGGTTACGGTTGCCGGCTTGACGCTGGTGCCAGCATCAATGGAAGAAGCGGCCGCGACCGTTGGAGCAAACTGGATGCGGCGGCTCGGACTAATCGTGCTGCCGTTAGTCAAACATGCCTTGGTCGCCGGGTGGCTGATTGCTTACATCTTCTGCTTGCGCGACACCGGCATCGCCATGCTCGTTTATCCGCCAGGCTACGACACGCTGCCCGTCCGCATTTTCACACTCATGGCCAACGGAGCGCCTTCTCTAATCGCTGCCGCGTGCATGTTGATGATTGCTGCGACAGTGCTACCGCTGCTCGGCGTTGCAGCGCTTGTGCGAACGCAAAGGAGGCGCCGATTATGGCGCTGATCGTTTTCGACTGCGTGTCCAAAGCTTATTCGGGCCAAACCGCCCTTCACGATTTCTCGCTGACCGTCGAACCGGGGCAACGCGTGGCGATCCTCGGTCCATCGGGTTGCGGCAAGACAACCGTCTTGCGATTACTAGCCGGATTTATTGCACCCGACGCTGGCACGATTTCCATCGACGGCCAGGTTGTCGCTAAGAACGGCAAGATTCTCCAGCAACCTGAGCAACGCCACATCGGCATGGTCTTTCAAGATCTCGCGCTCTGGCCACATCTGACTGTCGCAGGAAACTTGGAATTCGGTCTGAAAGCGCAGGGAATTTCCAAATCAGAGCGCATCCAGCGCATCAACGGGATTCTTCAGTTGGTCGAGATGGACACTTATCTCCGTACGCGGCCCGCGCAACTATCCGGCGGCCAACAACAACGCGTCGCCCTGGCTCGCGCGCTTGTACTGCGACCAAAAGCTCTGTTGATGGACGAGCCGTTGTCGAATCTGGATGAAGAACTGAACCAACACTTACGCGGCGAACTGCTCCGCCTCCACGCGCAACTCGGCTTCACCCTGCTTTATGTTACCCACGACCGCGCCGAGGCCGTCGAGATCGGAACTTGTGTCGTGCGCATGCGCCAAGGTTCCATCGAGCGGATCGTTTCCACCGAAGAGCTTAAATCTAGATAAATATTTCAAAACAGATTCCAGCTTATGAAATGGATCACTCGCAAGAAAATTAAGGTCGATCGTGTCGCTTGCCCGTGGCTCATCAAAAACTTCATCGATCCAGATGCGGAGTTTGTTTTTCTTCCACGGGACACTGACTGGGGAAAGATCGATAATGGAATTGTGTTCGACGTGCCGAATTGCGAGCTTGGGCATCACGGCGAGGATGTTTCGTTCAATTCAATATTGAAAAAATACCAACTCTCTGATCAGGCGCTTGTGTTGCTAGGCGAAATTGTCCGGGCGGCCGATTCGCGTCCGAGCAATCCGCATCCGGCTGGCGAAGGATTGCGTTGGATTGCTGGCGGCTTCGGCGCTCTAGGACTCAGCGATCATGACATTCTTGAGCGCGAATTCATTATTTATGACGCGCTATACGCTGAGTGCAAACGACGGACCGGACAATCTTAGCGACGCAACAAGAATAACCCGACAATCGCGAAAACTACTCCGAGGAGTCGCTGCCATGATACGGCGTTAGGGCATAACTGTAATACAAAAACCTCGGAGCTAAGGGGCTCGAACTCGAAGGTAACAACACTAGGTGACAATACGGGCTTAAAATCGATTGCAGCACGCCTAACGAGTTGTTGTCCCTCGTGCATGTGCGAACATTAGGGACCAATAACGACCACTTTAGACGCCAATAACCACAAACGAGACCATTCTCACATCTGGACTTGGTTGTCGTAAGGCCGTAAACATCTAACGGACCTGCGCCGACCTGGCGATTAGGGTCAATCGCCGCTACTAGGGCTACTGTGTCGCGGTCTTCGGCGCTTGCGTTTTGATCCACGCTTGCACGCGTTCCTGCAGCAGGTCCAACGGCATCGATCCGCCGTTTAGGATTACGTCATGGAATGCCTTGATATCGAATTTGTCGCCGAGTTGTGCCTTGGCTTCGTCGCGCAGCTTGCGAATGGTCAGTTGTCCAATCTTGTAGGCCAGCGCTTGCCCGGGCCAGGAGATGTAGCGGTCAGCCTCAGTCTGGGCCAGCGCGTCGTTCGTGTCGTTCGCGTGCATGTAATCGATCACCTGCTCACGACTCCAATTCTTGTCATGGATCCCGGTATCAACCACTAACCTGACAGCGCGGAATAGCTCCGAATTCAGCCGGCCATAGTCAGACACCGGGTCCTTGTAAAAGCCGATCTCTTTCCCCAGCTCCTCCGCATAAAGCGCCCAACCTTCCGCGTAAGCGGAGTAGAAACCGTGCAGTCGAAACTTCGGCAGGTTCGGCAACGTCTGCGCGATACTGATCTGCATGTGATGACCGGGAACACCTTCGTGATAGGCAACCGCTTCGTCGTTAACGAGCGAACGCTTGGTCGGTTCGGACACCGCCACCACGACGCGCCCGGGACGCTTCCCGTCGGGGGTGCCCTGGACATAATGCGTCGCCGCCGCTTTCGCGAAATCCGGGATCCGTTCCACTTTCACCGCAGATTTCGGCAACAGATGAAACAGCTCCGGCAACTTCGGCTCCATCTGGTGAATGTAATTAGAATAAACATCGAGGATCTGCTGCTCGCTTTTCGGCTTCCATTTTGGATCGCTGTTGACGGCCGCGCGGAAGCTGGCCAGATCTTTGTACCCTTGGCTTTGAGCCAGCTTGGTCATCTCCGCCGTGACCCGGTCCACTTCTTTCAGCCCGATCTCATGCACCTCCGCGGGTGTGATGTTCACGGTGGTCATCATCTTCACGGCCTCGACATAACGTCGGTTGCCGTCAGGCAGGCTTTCGATCGAGAGAGCCGGACGCCCTTTCGGGTCGTACTCGGTACGGAGGAATTCCGCGAATTTTTTATACGCGGGAAAAACATCGTCGTTAACCGCCTTCGTGATCTCGTCGGTCAGGCGTTTCTTGTCCGCGTCAGAAAATTCCTTCGGAAATTTTTTGGCCGGTTCTAAAAATGGATTCGCCGTGATGACGCCGTCGCATTGGCCGGGCAACTTCTCGAGTACGAGCTTGGGCGGCATTAGCCCGTCTTTCATCCCGTGCCGCATGACCTCGGTCGTCTGCTCCAGCACGCGCGGAATCTGGTGGAGCCGGGAAATGTAATCCTGGTAGTGCAGCACGGAATCGAACGGCACGGCGTTCGGCAAATCGGCGAGCCGAGTGTGGACGCCGTTCTGCTGGTTCACGGGCATCTCGTAGTTCTTGAGGTCGTAGTTCACGTCTTCGCGCTCGAGTTCCCGCTCCAGCACCCGATGGCTGAGCAGGTCGTTATCGCTCATCCCCTCGGTCGGAATTGCCTTCAACCGCGCCAGGAAGTCATCGGCTTCGGCGTGTCGGCGCGCGATTTCGGCTAGCGAATACTGTCCAAGCTGGGCGTTGTAACGGTAGTCCCCCCAGGCCGTGGCGAGCTCGGGAGAATTCTTAAGCTGCGCCTCATAAAATTCGTCGAACAATGCGTTCTGTTTCGCCATCCGATCCGCCACCGACGCGGTTTGCCCAAAAGCCGGGCACGTCAACGCCAAAACCAACCCCAATACAAGACCAACACGCTTCATAGCAGGTGGACACGGTAGCAGAGCGCGGTCCGCACGCACGTAGCGGATCGCGCACGAAACAGAAGCCAGGGTCAAAACAGAAATCGCGGGTCGGGTCTTAACATATGGAAATTGCAATGGCGAAAGCGCGGAAAGCTCATCCCAAAATCGTGTCCTGGCTACGTTCACAAAACACTGCGTGCGCGCGCCGCGAATTATGGAATTGACGCGGCAAAAATCAGAAGCCTGAACGAGTAAGAACGAGTAAAAAACGGAGCAGGGCGGACGATTCCGTGTCCGGACAACGCAGACTGCATTTTGTCATGAATTCGCCATGAAAATGACGATGCTGGTAGGTTTCCTACGGAGCCTACGGGGCTCGAATTCGCCGCGACAATTTCACGTCGGTGCATCTGGGTACATTTGTCCTTCGTCCAATGCACTTTGATGCACGAGTTGAAAAAATGGGTTTAGGCACCAAGCGGCACCAAGATGCAAATTTTGTGTCATCCATTGTCATCCACTTTGATGAAGAAAAACGTCATTGGGACAGATCGGCTATCGATCGTTGGCGGTTCTGCAGTCATCCATTCACGCCCAGATGATTTGGTAAGCCCACACGACCGCAATTCCGGCGAACCGATCGCGTGCGGCGTGATCGGGCGCGCACGGCCTTAAACCATGCTACCTTTGAAATCATGAAAGAGAAATTCTTCGCGTTCGCGCTGGTTGTCAGCGCCGCTTTCATCGGAAACGCGCAAGCTCACAGTGGAGGTGGTGGTGGTGGCGGTGGTGGCGGTCGCGGAGGAGGAGGCGGTGGTATGGCAATGGGCGGCGGCAGAGGCGGCGGCTCGGTAGCGCAAGGCGGATTTTCTCGGGGCGGATATTATCGCTCAATGGGAACGCGGCCTTATGGCGGAATGATGTATCCTCGAATGGGGGGCTACCCAGTCTATGGCGGGCGTGGAATTGGTCAGTCGCGTGTTTATTCAGGCAGACCAACGTTCAGCCGCACCGGCCAGCTCGCGTCTCGAAACTTGAGCACTTCCGCACGTTTCGGAAACAATTCACGCTTTACTCAAAATGGAGGCAGAACTGTCGCCCGAGCTAATCAAGGTCTGCGAAATGGAAACAATCTGCGCCCGAACTGGCAGAATCATGTGCTCGCGCAGCACTCGGCCAATTGGCATTCCGATTGGAACCGGAACCATGATCACTGGTGGCATGGTCATCGGTGCTGCTTCTTTAATGGTTCTTGGTTTGTGTTTGATCTCGGATTTGATCCTTGGTGGCCGTGGTGGTGGGATTGGTATCCATATGATTATTACGGTTACGGCTATCCCTACGGCTACGCTTATCCTTACGCATACGGCATGTCACCTCCGGATGCCTATCCAAGCGCGTATGATTACGGCAATCAGTCCACCGACTCTACTGTTGCTGCGGTGCAGGAGCGACTCGCGCGCGATGGTTACTACCATGGTCAAATTGACGGAGTGGCCGGTCGCCAAACGCAGCGCGCGATTGCACGATTTCAAAGCAATAACCGTTTGCCCGTGACTGGTCAGCTCACTGCGGAAACACTCGCGTCGTTAGGAATGCGGTCTGCCGCCAACTATTAAAGACAATTGACCGAATCCCGAATCAAATGACGGCTCCGGACAGCCACCCGACATTTACATCGTAACGCTCTCGTTGATAGAGAGTTATAAATCGGAGCCTACGGGGCCCGAACCCAAAGGTAACAACACTAAGTGACAATACGGACTCAAAATCGATTGCAGCACGCCTAACGAGTTATTGTCCCTCGCGCATGTGCGAACATTAGCGACACAAAGCGGCCATTTCAGACGCTGATACCGTCAACATGGCGTCAACAGGTTTGGGAAGATGCTGATCCCTATCTCCCCAGCGTCGTGCATCACTGCGGAAAATAAAAAAAAGGAGGAGTAGAAGCGGAACGCTCCGACCGCGATTGCTTCCCAGTGACTCATTCAATCGGTTTCGATTTTCATCACCGGGTGAATTTCCCAGGCTGTCGAGCGCCAGGGATGGTGCAATTTGTTGCCACCAATATTCTCGATGCGAGAACCCACATCTGCGCGTCCGTTGTGCTCGTCGTCCCAGAGGAGATAACCGGTCACGCGAACTTTCTGCGCTCTGTGCTCGGTCGAACGGTAGGTCATATCCTGTAGACGGAAAAATCCGGCGAGCGATTGAATCCGGACATTGTTACCGTAAAGGAGTCGCTCTGTTCGCGGCGTAATTTCACAGATGATCGGCGTCGGGTCCCCGATTCGAGGGGCGTGATCGCTCGGATTTTCAAAGATTTCAAGATGCCAGTCATGAAAAATTGCACTGCCGCAATTTGTCGTTTCGGGCGGGCCGGCGTACGCCAGGACAAGCCAGCCGGTCAGGGACACGATCTGATTTTCGTATGAATCGAGTTGGTCTTTCTTGTCAGAAGTCAACTGACTCCTGCGTTGGCATTGAATGCGGGAATCATACTCACGAACCTTTTTCAAGAATCCCGCGGTATCCATTGACTCGACCGTGAAGGCAGACAGATCGACCGGCCATCGATTCTTCATACGATTGCGCTCGATAGCGTCCTGGCTTTGTGCGGTTCCTTCGAGTTGATTAACGCAGTCTGATCCCGCTACGTCGAGATCCCTGAGTTCTATCTCCTCCTCTATGATTCTGGCGGGGATTACAAGCACCCCGAGAGAGAAGCAGAGAGCCAAGCATAGGGTCGCGGGTTTCCTTCTCGACATTCAGACAATGGTTTTATCCAATCTCGCAAGTCGTGAAACCAAAAACGCTGCTGCCGTTTCTCGCTGCCATTTTTGCCGGCTCTCTAGTGGCTCAAACTGTGCCGAACTATACCGCCGCAGAGGCCGCGAAACACATTGGCGAGACTGCAATCATAACAGACAAAGTGGACGGAGTTCATCAATCCGGGAAAGGCAACATTTTCTTGAATATGGGTGGAAAGTACCCAAATCAGGCGTTTACGGCTTTTATCCCCGCTGCGAGTGCGGCCCAGTTCAAAGATCTTCAGTATTACGAAGGGCAAACGGTCGTCGTCTCGGGAAAAATCACATTGTATCGGGGGAAGCCCGAAATCATTGTCACATCTCCATCGCAGTTGGTTGCCAAGTAGCGTGCGGTAATCATCACCTGGCCGACCCGGCGCCCTCAGTGTTAAAGGAACACCGCGATATTTGGTCCCGAGGTGGGTGTTTTAGGGATTGGTTTTCAACCTCATTTTCGTTGCGATACTGTGGCTATTCGCGCAGCGCGTGTGTTTGGCTCGTTTGGAGAAGCCTGCCTAACCAAACGATGAAGCCACGGACCCGCGACTTGTTTGCCACGAACCCCGCCCGTGGCTTATCTCTTTCTCGTTAGGCGTAATCAGCGTCGCATGACCACCGAGTTACGGTTTCTAGTTGCTAGCGTCGTTCTTGGCTTGGTTCATTTAATCGCCAGCTCACATCTCATCAGTTGGCAGCGCGGCTATCGCTGGACTGCCAGCAGCCGTGAAGGACAGGCTCCGCCATTGAGCGGCGTCGCGAACCGCGTCGATCAAGCTACAACAAATTTTCTCGAGACATTTCCTTTCTTCGCTGCGCTGGTTTTTGTCGCGCTTGTCACTGGCCATCATAGTCTACTGACCGTGCTCGGTGCGCATTTCTATTTTTGGGGTCGCCTTGGTTATCTGCTCGCCGCCGCCGCTGGTTTCAGCTTGGTTCGTTCGGTGTTGTGCTGGAACATTGCGGTGATCGGTATTCTGCTTTTTGTTGTCGCCCTGTTATGGGAGCCTTCCACCAATTACGCCTAACCGTGCGATGAAGCGAATCGCGGCCGACGGCATACCCACTTTTCCACCAACCCCGCCCGTGGCTTATCTCTTTCTCGTTAGGCCGCCAGCGGAAATGCGATGAAACGCACGTGGACAATCATCGGTGTAAGGGACGTTCCGGCCAGCTTCAAATGGTACCAGGGCCTGTTCGGCCAGCCGGAGACGCCTCCCGCCCATGACGGCTGGGGGCAAATCCTCGATTCCGATGGAATGGTCTTGCTCTGCCTCCACGAGTGGGGCATCCACGATCATCCCTCATTGATGAGCCCCGATCACGGGACGCCCGGCAACGGCCTCCTGTTGTTCTTCCGTGTCGATGATTTCGACCTGGCGCTTCAAAGGGCACGCGCTCTCGTCACTCGGCTCGAGGAGGAGCCCCACGTGAACCCCAACACTGAAACTATGGAGTTCTCACTCCGAGATCCGGACGGATATTACGTCACAATCAGTGCGCTCTCTGCGGCCTAACCAATCGATGAAGCCAACGTTTGCCACGACACCCTGCCGTGGCTTATCTCTTTTTCGTTAGGCCTGAATTGCATCGGGTCGCGTCCAAGGCAAAAGAAGTTATAAGGAATAGTCGGCCATGTCGACCAATCAGGAAACGTTAGACACCCTATGAAGATGAAAATAACATCCGTTCTGATTGGAATTCTACTACTTGCCACTGCCGCATTTCTTTTGGCTCAGGCTCTGAGTCCAAATAAAGGGGCTGATCTATCAGCGTCGCCCAGCCAGCCACGCTCCGACGATGTGGTGACAAGCGCGACGGAAACGTGCGATCCTCAAACAATCGCGAAAGCGGTAAAGGGTTACACCTGCGTGGTGAAAACCAAGAGCGGGTCCGTGGCTTGGAGGGTTGAGGCCGTAATACCGACAGAAAGCAGGACGTTCCGCGTGATGAAGGATCTCAAAAGTGGTCTTTACGTCAGTGACGATATGGGGAAGCACTCGCATGAGTCAGCAGTGAAAGAGAACTTGTGCCAGTCGCCTGATTACTCGAACCAAAGAGGCAATCTGACGTCCGTGAGCTGGCGGCTGCCGTCCGGCTACCCGCGCAGCCTGAATGGCAAAAACGGCTTCCCGAATCACGATAGCGATTTCGTTGTTTTGGAGGATGACGGAGTTCGCCAAGTTATTCCCGGAATCTCGAGCAAATATTTCGTTTCTTCGTCCGAAGCGGGGAAGACTGCAGATTATATTTCTTACGGATTCGACGGCGAGTTCGGCGGAATCGACGCGGGCTGTAATGGCAATGGCATGGCTTCCCTGCGATGTGTGGCGCAATAGGCGCACATTCGACGTGATCTTCGTTGAGTCTCTGATTACGGCTGTGATCGTATCAGACGTTCGCATCGGATAACGAAATAGGTCTAACCGGCCGATGAAGCCAACGGCCCCAGAGCGACAGATGGTCGCCAGCAATCTTGCCACCGACCCCGCCCGTGGCTTATCTGTTTCTCGTTAGAAGTGCCAGTTCTGGCGATTTATTTTCCGTCACCCAACCAATCTTCAAAAGGGTTATAAATTGGCAGAGAATAGTAGTACATGAAGCCATTCGATCGCTTGCTTACACTGTGTCCGTGTCCAAACATGGCTTCCACTTCGCCGGTTGTGGTGTGTCCAAGGACGAAGGAACCGATCCGGCGAGTGTAAAAGGCATAAATTGATTCTTGGGCGATGTAGGCGGGAGGTGTGACCAAGACACCCTTTCGATTGAATTGAAACGCAAGCACATCCGCCCCGTATCCATGGCGCAGTCGGTCGGCAGTATCAATCCAAGGGGCATCGTACAGGCCGAGTTGCCGAAATAACTGCGAATCAGGTCTGACAATGTAATAGCCCTTGTTCCCTCCCAGCGCGACGTAATGCGAATCGTCTTCAGACCAAGACGTTGCCCCAGCGGTCAATACAGGCAGAGCCAAGATGATCGCTAATACGTACGCTTTCATTAGGAGACTTCCGCAATATAAGTCCGAAAATCATTTCGGAAAAACCGCGCATTGCGTGTTGTGTTCGAATTGGCAAAAGGCTGGCAGGATTACGGCTTTTCTAAGCCCGAACGAAATGATCGAAAGCATGGACCAAGGTCTCAGTTTACTCGAGAACCTTGTCCAACGACTAACAATTAGCATCAACAGAAAGGCATCATATGAAGAAGACACTTGTTGCCCTCGCCTGCTGCGCACTGATTGCGCCGCTGGCTTTCTTTGACCGGCATTGAGGCATCACCCGCAGATCGCAACGCAAAGCAATGAAAAAGTTACTAACAAAATGGGTGGCGTTTGACCGCCGCGCCGAAAGATTGGAACGCGACCAATTGGCGAAATACACGTTGTTCAAACCAGTGGAAAATCCGCGCGGTTGGAAATTGCCGACGCGCACCAAAACTTGCGCGACCGAGGCCGAAGCGATGGCGTTGGCCGACGCGATCACTTACTTCTGCGGCGGCGCGGAAGTCTGTGGCCGGACGGTATCAAGCCAAGGGTACTATCATTACATCCTCGGCGCATGAATGATCGGAAAAAGACTGGCGTCAATGCACTTGCGCGTCGACCTCGATGGTCAGCAAACGGCCTCGACCGCGCGCAATCGAAAGTCACTGCGGATTTGAATTGATCGTGACTTCCATACGACGGTTCGGACTTTCGCGCTGAATCTCGGCGCCAAATTCGGCCTGACCCGCGTTTTGGCGCAATTGGCCGAGGGCGTAACGACGAATTTCGTCGATCCGCGGCCGCGGGCGTCACTTCGTACAAATCGTCGCCTCGCTCGCACCGAAACAATAGAGTGAAAACCTTTGGGACAACTTCCGCTTGCTCCGAGAAACTCGCGCACTCGGACGGCAAATAGTCGCTGTTAATCGCTGTGCCCTCGCGCACGCGCACGCGCGTGGAATGGTGCAGACGACTGATACGCGGCGTATAAAACCATCCACGCCGGACGCTCGCTGCGATTAAGAGTTTAAAATAAAGGCAAAATTCATGTTTTCCTTAATTTGCGTCGCTGCCGTGACGTTAACCGCATGCGAGGAATATCCATACTACGGGCGGCTACGGCTACCCCTTATGGTGGCTACCGCTACGGCAGCGGCTACGGCTACCCCTACGGCGGCTACGGCTACCCCTATGGCGGCTACGGCTACCCTACGGTGGGTGTGGCTATTGGCGGCAATGGGTACTACGGCGGCTACGGCTACGGCGGCAATCGGTACGACGGCAATCGGGCCTACAACGGCAATCGGTACTACAGCGGCAACCGGTACTACAGCGGCAACCGGCGTCATCATTACTACTATCGATATTAACTTGCCCGTAGGATAAAAATTCGAAGGCGGACTCTGATTACGAACTGATCGGGCGAAAGTAAACGGTTTCGCAGAAATCATCGTCACATCGCCCGCACAGATTAACGCCCGCCAGTGAGGAGAATTAAGCGATCTGCATTACTCTTGATTTTGTTGGCCGGATCATCGGCTCTACTCTGGG
>Ga0310916_10000409_pt1 | contig 23614 bp, 11 predicted proteins | sample GREbulkMGLF176_FD_203444 | JGI IMG/M metagenome (GOLD analysis project Ga0310916, IMG submission 203444) | Lab enrichment of tropical soil microbial communities from Luquillo Experimental Forest, Puerto Rico - GRE.bulkMG.LF176 | ecosystem: Environmental > Terrestrial > Soil > Tropical forest >...
TGGGCAATGCCCTCGTCGACGGCGTCGAACGCCACCGATGCCGGGTCGGCGCCCTCGGCCCCACGCACTACCTCGGCGCCCACCCGGGCCGCCCAGGTCTGCAGTTGATCGGCCGCCGCGGCGCGGAAAGTGTCGGCGGCGCCCAGCACGACGCGCCGCCCGTCGGCCACCAACACCCGCGCCAACTTGCCGACGGTGGTGGTCTTCCCGGTGCCGTTGACGCCGACGATCAGTAGCACCGAGGGATGGTCGGCGTGCGGCAGCGCGCGGATCGAGCGGTCCATTTCCGGGTGCAGCTCGTTGATCAGCACATCGCGCAGCACGGCCTTCGCGTCGGCCTCGGTGCGCACGTTGCCGCTGGCCAGCCTGCTGCGCAGCTGCGAAATCACCGACTCGGCGACCACCGGGCCCAGGTCGGAGATCAGCAGGGTGTCCTCGACGTCCTGCCACGAGTCCTCGTCCAGGTCCCCGCCGCCGATCAATCCCAGCACGCTGCGTCCGAGCGCGGTCTGCGACCTGGCCAGCCGGCCGCGGAGGCGCTCCAGTCGGCCCTCGGGCGGGGTGATGGCCTCGATCTCGGCGGCCTCAGGGGCCGGCGGGGCCTCGGGAACCGGCGGGGCCTCGGGGGCCGGCGGGGGTGGCGGCGCGAGGGTCTCGGGCTCGGGGAGCTCAACGTCGGAAATAGTGCGCCGGGGCGCGTCGCGGGGAACGGTCGCGTCGTCGCCTACGGCGGGCAGCCCGCTGGTGTCGATCCGGTCTTCGACCTGCGTGCGGCTGAACGTGATGCCCGACGACGCGGTGTAACCGCCGGAACGGTCGACTGCGGGGGTTTCGGGCCGGCCCGACAGGCTGATCCGCCGTCGACGGTAACGCACCAGGCCCAGGACCAGCGCGGCGATGACGAGCAGGGCGGCGACGACCGCGACGGCGATCCAAAGACCTTGTGACACGCTGACATTCTGTCAAGCGGTCCGGAACCGCCGGGACCGGCCCTAGGAGGTGCTGGACACCAGCTGCCCCACCTGCTGACCGCGCATGCGCTGTGAGATCACCGCGGTAATGCCGTCGCCCTGCATGGTCACGCCATACAGCGCGTCCGCGACCTCCATCGTCGGCTTCTGGTGGGTGATGATGATGATCTGCGACCGGGCTCGCAACAGTTCGAACAGCCCGATCAGGCGGCGCAGGTTGGTGTCGTCGAGCGCGGCCTCGACCTCGTCCATGATGTAGAACGGCGACGGGCGGGCCCGGAAGATCGCCACCAGCATCGCCACCGCCGTCAGCGCCTTCTCGCCGCCGGACAGCAAGGACAAACGGGTGATCTTCTTGCCGGGCGGACGGGCCTCGACCTCGATGCCGGTGGCCAGCATGTCGTTGGGGTCGGTCAGCCGCAGCCGGCCCTCCCCACCGGGGAACAGCGCGGCGAACACCTCGGCGAATTCGCGTTCCACGTCGGCAAACGCGTCGCTGAAGACCTGCAGGATGCGGGCGTCGACGTCGGCGACGACGCCGAGCAGATCCTTGCGGGCGCCCTTGACGTCCTCGAGCTGGGTGGACAGGAAGTTGTAGCGCTCCTCCAGCGCGGCGAACTCCTCCAAGGCCAACGGATTCACCCTGCCCAGTTCGGCCAGCTCACGCTCGGCCCGTTTGGCCCGGCGCTCCTGGGTCGCGCGGTCATACGGCATCGGGGCGGGCGCGATCACCTGCTCGCCACGCTCGCGGGCCTGCTCGAACTCGGCCATTTCGAGTTCGGACGGCGGTAGCCCAACCTGCGGACCGTACTCGGCAATCAGGTCGGTCGGGGCCATTCCGAACTGCTCGAGCACCATCTGCTCGAGCTGTTCGATACGCAGGGCCGCTTGGGCGTTGGCCACCTCGTCGCGGTGCAGCGAATCGGTGAGGGTGGCCACCCGGGCCCCCAGCGCGTTCACCTCGTCGCGCACCGCCGCCATCGCCGCCGAGCGCTCTTGGCGTTCGGCGACCAGCGCGTCGCGGATTCCCGATGCCGCGTCAACCACCCGGTCCAACCGCGCGGCAAGTTGCCGCCCACCGTCGGCCACCGCCGCGGCCACGGCGGCCGCGCGCAGCCGCGCCGCGCGCGCTTGCTCCGCCCGCAGCCGCGCTTCGCGTTCGGCAGCGGCCGCACGCCGCAAAGAATCCGCCCGGCCGCGCACGGCGTTGGCACGCTCCTCCGCGGTCCGCACCGCCAGCCGGGCCTCCACTTCGACGCCGCGGGCGCCTTCGGCGGCGGCGGCGATATGCCGACGGTCGACCTGTTCCGCCGCGTGCGCAAGCGGGGTCGCCTGGGCGTTGCGCAGCCGGGTTTCCAGCCCGGTGACCTCTTCGACGGTCTGCGTGCGCCCCGCTTCCAACTCCTCGCGCTGGCGCAGCAACCTGTTCCACTCCTCGTCGGCCGTGCGGGCCTCCTGCCCGAGCCGGCCCAGCTGCTCGTACATCGCCGAGATCGCGGTGTCGGATTCGTTGAGCGCGGCCAGCGCCTGCTCGGCGGAATCCTGACGGGCGGCTTGCTCGGTCAGTGCGCCGGACAGCGCCGCGGTCAGCTGAGCCACCTGCGCTTCCGTGGCGGCCAGCTCGCTGCCGGCCTTGTCGATTTCCGAAGTGAGCTCCAGCGTGGACGGCTTGCGGTCGGAACCCCCGCTCATCCAGCCGGCGCCCACCAGATCACCGTCGAGCGTGACCGCGCGCAACGCCGGACGGTCCGCCACCAGATCCAGCGCCTCACCGAGGTCGTTGACCACCGCGACTCCCGAAAGCATGGCGATCATCGCGCCGCGCAGCCGTGGGGGCGACTCGACCAAGTCGAGCGCCCACAAAGCGCCACCGGGCAGCGCGACGGCCGGTGCCGGTTGAGCGACGGGCCAGTCGCCCAATACCAGGGCGGCCCGGCCTCCGTCGGCTTCCTTGAGGGCGGCGACCGCGGAACGGGCCGCGCCGAAGCTTTCGGCGGCCAGCGCGTCGGCCGCCGACCCGAGTACCGCGGCCAGCGCCGCCTCGTAGCCGGACCGGACCTTGACCAACTTGGCGATCGGCCCGAAAAGCCCTGTGCCAGGTTGGTTTCGCGCGAGCCAGGCCGCCCCGTCCTTACGCTCCAGCCCCACCGACAGCGCATCGATGCGGGCCCGCAGCGAAGCGACTTCACGCTCGGCGCCCCGCTCGGCCGCCTGCAGTTCGGCGACCCGCTCGTCGGCCAGCCGCAACGCGGCCACGGTGCGCTCGTGGTGCTCGTCGAGGCCCACCTCGCCCTGATCCAGTTCGCCGACGCGTGCCTGTACGGTTTCGAATTCCGCGCGGGACTGCTGCGCGCGAGTGGCAGCCTCTTCAATGCGCTCGGACAGGCGCGCGACGCTGTCATCGATCGATTCGACACGCGCGCGCATGGTCTCCACCTGACCCGCCAACCGCGCCAGACCCTCGCGGCGGTCCGCCTCCGCCCGCACCGCCGCCAGATGGGCTCGCTCGGCCTCGGCGGCTGCGCGCTCGCGCTCGGCCAACTCGGCTCGGGCCGCATCCAACCGGGTGCGCGCCGCCGCCAGCTCTGCCAGGAGCTGCTGCTCGGCCACTTCCACCCGTTGCGCCTCGGCCTCCAACGCGTCCGGGTCGGTATCGCTGGTCGTCACCGGCCCAACGTCGAGATGCTGAGCGCGTTCGCTGGCGATGCGCACGGTGGCGGCCACGCGTTCGGCGAGGGCGGACAGCCCGAACCAGGTGTGCTGGACGGATTCGGCCCGAACCGAGAGTTCGGCGAGCGCGGTCTCGTGCGCGGTCAGCTCCTCGGACGCCACCGCCAGGCGGGAGGCGGCGTCGTCGTGCTCGCGACGCATGGCGGCCTCGGCCTCGAAGATGGCGTTACGTTCCACCTGCCGGTTCACCAGGTCGTCGGCCGCCAGCCGCAACCGGGCGTCACGCAAGTCGGCCTGGATGGTCTGGGCGCGCCGGGCCACCTCGGCCTGGCGGCCCAATGGTTTTAGCTGACGGCGCAGTTCGGTGGTCAGGTCGGTGAGCCGGGCGAGGTTCGCCGACATCGCGTCGAGTTTGCGGAGCGCCTTCTCCTTGCGCTTGCGATGCTTGAGCACGCCCGCGGCTTCTTCGATGAACGCGCGGCGTTCCTCGGGCCGGGACTGCAGGATCTCCTCCAGCTTGCCCTGCCCAACGATGACATGCATCTCGCGGCCGATGCCGGAGTCGCTCAGCAGCTCCTGGACGTCCATCAAACGGCAACTGGCGCCGTTGATTTCGTATTCACTGGCGCCGTCGCGGAACATCCTGCGGGTGATCGATACCTCGGAGTATTCGATCGGCAGCGCGTTGTCGGAGTTGTCGATGGTGACGGTGACCTCCGCGCGGCCCAGCGGGGCCCGCGACGAGGTGCCGGCGAAGATGACGTCTTCCATCTTTCCGCCGCGCAGCGTCTTTGCTCCCTGCTCCCCCATCACCCACGCCAGGGCATCGACGACGTTGGATTTGCCGGATCCGTTGGGGCCGACGACGGCGGTGATGCCCGGCTCAAAACGCAGAGTCGTCGGCGCTGCGAAGGACTTGAAGCCCTTCAGCGTCAGACTCTTGAGGTACACGGCCTGCCAGACTACCGCTCAAATTGTCGGACCCACGCTCCTCGCGGGGTGTCGCCTGGCCCGAAATCTGCGGGTCGACGCACTGGCCACAGGGGCCACATCCGTCACTGAAAGAGAGGCGATGGTTCCTTCCAAAACGTGATAGCGCCGGTGCTATCAGGTGCCAATGTGACCGCTGTGACTAGCGTTCCACAAATCCGGGGAACAGCTCGATTGGCTGCGACCAGTCGGCGACCACGTTGTCGACGCGGCCCGGGGTCGCGCCGCCTTCCAGGAGCTGCAGCAATTTCTCGCCCGCCTCGCGCGGCCCCTGGGCGACCACCAGCACACGGCCGTCGGCCAGGTTGGCCGCGTACCCCGTGAGGCCCAGCTCCAGCGCCCGGCTGCGCGTCCACCAGCGGAAGCCGACCCCCTGGACCCGCCCGTGCACCCAGGCGGTGAGCCGGACATCAGGATCCGACATCGGCGACCCCGAAGTTGACGGTGGTGCCGGACTCGAGGGTGCGCCCGACGGTGCAGACGAGGTCGACAGCGCGGTTGGCGACCACCAGCAGGCGTTCCTTCTCTTCGTCGGACAGTCCGGACAGGTCCAGCTCGAGGGTCTCCTCGAGCAGCGGGTAGCGCTCCTGCTCACGGTCGGGGGGGCCGGACACCCTGACCACCGCTTTGTAGTCGTCGCCGAGCCGGCGGGCCAGCGGCTCGTCGGTGGACATGCCGCTGCACGCGGCGAGCGCGATCTTCAGCAGCTCGCCGGGGGTGAACACGCCTTCTACGTCCTCGGAGCCGACGAGTACCTGCGCGCCTCGCGAGCTGTATCCGGTGTAGCGGCGCGATCCGGTGCGTTCGACCCACAGTTCCGTCATGGGTCCTATCATTCCTTTCGACACGTCCACCCGGCGTCAGGAGCGTCGTGACGACGACGATTATCTTCGTGCCGGGCACCCGTCCGGGTAGGCCGCTGACGGCGGACCAGCAGCACAAGATCATGACGTCGGCGTTCGGTGGCGCGTTCGCCGGGCCCGACTACGTGTGCCGGCGACTCAACTATCCGGCCAAGTTCTGGCCGCTGACAGGTCCGTCGTCACCCAGCCTGGGCGCGTCGATCGCCCAGGGCGTGGCGATGCTCGACGCGGCCATCAAGAGCACGGCCGGCGATTTGGTGGTCGTCGGATTCAGCCAGGGGTGCCTGGTGATCGAGCAAGAACTGCGCAACCTCGAGACTGACCCCGACGCCCCGCCACCCGCGGACATGAGCGTCGTCCTGGTCAACGATCCCATCAGGCCGGGGGGGATGCTCAGCAGCTTCTTCGCGCCCGGCCGGACCATCCCAGTGCTCGACTACACGATGATCGAGCCGGCCGACACGCAGTACGACGTGACCGTGATCGAACGCGAATACGACGGCGCCGCTGACTGGCCCGAAAACCGGCGCGCCGTCATTGCCACGATGAACGCCATCGCCGGGTTCCTGACGATGCACTGCGGGCTGCCGCCGTCGGCAAAGCACCGGCACCCGCACCTGCCCAACAGTTCGACGCCGGTGCTGGACGTGACCACATGCCCACGCGGCGGCAGGGTCGTCACGTACCTTTACCCAACTTGGCCGTTGCCGCTCACCCGGTTGCTGCCGACCCGTGTGCGCGACTTCGCCTCGGGAATCATCCAGCCCCGCATCGACGCCGGCTACAACCGGGCCGCCCGCGAGTGTGCGTCCTAGGCGCAGACTCACCGACGCGGCCGCGGCTGGCACCGGGGGCAGTAGAACGATGAGCGGTTCATGAACTTCTCGCGGCGCATCACCGCGCCGCATCGCCGGCAGCTTTCGCCTTCACGGCCGTAGGCGTCCAGGGATCGGTCGAAGTACCCCGACTCGCCGTTGACGTTGACATACAGCGAGTCGAACGAGGTGCCGCCTTGCGCCAGCGCGTCGCGCATCACGTCGGCGGCGGCGTCCAGGACGGCGGTCAGGTGTCGGCGGCTCAGCGTCGCGGCGATCCGTGCGCCGTGCACCTTGGCTCGCCACAGCGCCTCGTCGGCGTAGATGTTGCCGATCCCCGACACCACCCGCTGATCGAGAAGCTGCCGCTTGAGCTCGGAATGCTTGCGCCGCAACACTTTCACCACGGCGTCGGCGTCGTATCGGGGGTCAAGCGGGTCACGCGCCAGGTGGGCGATGGGCACCGGCACCACGCTGCCGTCCACTTCCGTGAGGTCGGCGAGCATCCACCCGCCGAACGTGCGCTGGTCGGCGAAGCTCAGCACGGTTCCGTCGTCGAGCAGCGCGGAGATGCGAACGTGGTCGGCGCGCGGCACGGTACCCAGCAGCATCTGGCCGCTCATGCCGAGGTGAATGACGAGCGCCGTGTCGGCGTCCAGCAGCAGCCACAGGTACTTGCCGCGCCGGTCGGTACCGGCGATCCGGGCGCCGAGCAGGCGGGCGGTGAGGTCGGCGGGGCCGGCCTCGTGGCGGCGCACCGCGCGCGGATGATGCACTCGAACGGCCGTGATCGTCTTGCCCGCCACGCGGGCTTGTAAGCCGCGGCGCACCACCTCGACTTCGGGCAGTTCGGGCATCTAGACGGACGTTTTCCCGGCGGCGTCCAGCACCTCGAGCGCCTTCCAGGCTGCCGCCGCGGCCTTTTGCTCGGCCTCCTTCTTGGAGCGGCCAACACCCGACCCGTATTCGGTGTCCATCACGACGACCACTGCGGTGAATTCCTTGTCGTGATCCGGCCCGGTGGAGGTCACCACGTAGGACGGCGCTCCCATGGCACGCGCCGCGGTCAGCTCTTGCAGGCTGGTCTTCCAGTCCAAACCCGCTCCGAGCGTCGGCGCGGCGTCCAGCAGCGGGCCGAACAATCGCAGGATCACCTCGCGGGCCGTGTTGATCCCGTGCTGCAGATAGATGGCACCGAGCAGCGATTCCATGCCATCGGCCAGGATGCTCGACTTGTCGGACCCCCCGGTGTTCTCCTCGCCGCGGCCGAGCAGCAGGTGAGCGCCGAGGCCCTCGTCGGACAGGTTCCGCGCGACGTCGGCCAGCGCCTGGGTATTCACCACGCTCGCCCGCAGCTTGGCCAGATCCCCTTCCGAACGGTCGGGATGACGATGGTAGAGCTCGTCGGTGATGGTCAGGCCCAGCACCGCGTCGCCGAGAAATTCCAGGCGCTCGTTGGTGGGCAGCCCACCGTGCTCGTAGGCATAGCTGCGGTGCGTCAAGGCCAGCGAGAGCAGCTCGTCGGGCAGATCGACGCCGAGCGCATCGAGCAGGCCCTGTCGCGGGGTCACCGCTCGTCCCGCGACGTATCCGACTCCGGTTCCGGTGGCAACATGTTGGCCAACTTGGCCCACCGCGGGTCGATGCGGTCGTGTTGATGGCCGGGCTCCGCGGCCAGCGGAACACCGCACTCGGGGCACAATCCCGGGCAGTCCGGCCGGCACACCGGCGCGAACGGCAGGTCCAACCCGACGGCGTCGACGATGGACTGCTGGAGGTCGATGGTGTCGTCGACTATGTGACCGACCTCGTCTTCCTCGGTGGTCGCCTCGGTCGTGCTGTCGGGGTACGCGAACAGTTCGGTCAACCCGACTTCCACGCGGCCATGGACCTCGGTCAGGCAACGGGCGCATTCGCCGACGGTGGGCGCGGCCACCGTTCCGGTCACCAACACGCCTTCGGACACCGACTCGACCCGCAAGTCCAGTTCCAGCGGGGCGCCCTGGTCGATCGCGATCATCTCCAGTCCGATGCGTAGGGGACTGGGCACGGTGTCACGCAGGGTGACCATCGCTCCCGGACGTCGCCCGAGTCGGGTGATGTCGACCGCCATCGGTGAGGCCGGACGGCGCCGCGTCGTGCTGCTGTGCTGCCGCGTCATAGGGGAAATCCTACGGCGCGGACCGGGTAATGCCAGGCCGCTGACGCCGGGTTTGACGCGCTGTGGGGCGCTAGCGCGTCACGTAGTCGTGGGTACCGGCCGCCGTCCGGAGCTGGTGGCGACCGCGCCCCACGGATCGGAGCGTGCCGTTGAGAAACTCCTCGAACTCGGCGAGCTTGTTGTCGACGTAGATGTCGCACTCACCGCGCAGCCGGTCGGCCTCGGCGTGCGCCGTGTCGATGAGACGAGCGGATTCCGCGTTGGCGGCCTGCACCACCTCGTTCTGCGACACCAGGTGCTGCTGTTCCTTGATGCCCTCCTGCACGGCCTTCTCGTAAGAGATGTTGCCGTTTTCGATCAGCCGGTCGCACTCGGCTTGCGCGCGGCTGATGCTGGCTTCGTACTCGCGTTTCGCCGCGGTGGCGATGCGAATCGACTCCTCGCGAGCCTCACCGACCGTCCGCTCGCTGTGCTGGCGCGCCTCGCTCACCATCCGATCGGCCTGCGCTTTCGCGTCGGAAAGCAGCCGGTCGGCCTCCGCGCGGGCATGGTTGAGCATCGACTCCGACTCGGTGGTCGCCGAGGAGACCATGGATTCGGCGTGTGCCTTGGCGTCCTGCAGCATCCCATCACGCGCGTCGAGCACGTCCTGGGCGTCGTCCAGCTCGCTCGGGATCGCATCTTTGATGTCGTCTATCAGCTCCAGCACGTCGCCGCGGGGCACGACACAGCCGGAAGTCATCGGCACGCCACGCGCTTCTTCGACGATGGCGCCCAATTCGTCCAGCGCCTCAAATACTCGGTACACGGCCATACCCTCCTGGCGTCTTGCAAAAAATCATGTTGTTACCAGTGTGCCTGGTGTTACCTCTGTGACAGTGGTGGCGAGGCCGGTGTGTCGGGGATGGGCGTGGAGCCGACGCCCGTCACGCCTGCTGCCCCGGTTGACGGCGCTCGACATCAGCAAGCCGAATGAACGCCGATGCGGAGAGCTGCATCAACGACACGCCGTGGCAATCGGATCACAGAGGTAGATTCTTCCAGGCCTTCTGGGCTGCGGCCCACGCAGGTCGGCGTGCCTGCCATCAGGCCAACGAGCAGGTGCCTGGTACCGAGGTGAGTCCGGGCGGGCGGCTAATGGCATCGAGATAGCTGACTCGGCGAGCGGGCCCACCGACCGAGCTGGCCACAACGCGAAGCAGGCTGCACCAACGCTATATATCTCCGCATGTTGGTGGATCTGCCTCTTATGTCCCGTTTGCCAAGGCGTTCTCCGCCGATATCAAACGGATTGCGGTCCAAGCACCCGGGCCATCGCGGGTTACACCCGCCCACCAGAGGTAACGGTGTCGTGCTCGATCCACGCGTTCGTCGGGGATAACGACATCATTGTGGCCGAAGAGAACATGGCGGCCCGGTCCGACCGCACCACAGCAGAGTTCTCGATCCGGGTGTTGCCCGGGATCATTTTTACCTCAACAGTAATTTGCCAGAACTGGCGAAAGACACCGAGGCCGGCTCCCATTGTTCGTGCAGGGTGGATTAGCTGGATCGACGATCGCGTAGGTCCGCAGATCGGCAGTCGCGGTCCAGGTCATCGATGATCGTAAGTTCGCCACGCCCCGCCGCAGAAGGCCGGTCCGCGCGGGCCCCCAACTCACGAAGTCGGCCGGCTGGCCCGCTGGCCGTTCAACGCGACGCAAGTCGGCGCACGAAGTATTCCGGGGGACGCGAACCTGGTGGGTCGCCGTGACAAAAAACGGCGCGCCGGTCCCAGAACTGGCGGGCCCGCCACCGATGGGGCGCCTCTCCAGCGCACTCTATTAGACATGTGTCACCCCTGCACCAGGAGTCCCATAAACACCAGTGTCCGGGCGGCTCGTGTCAAGCGCTGGGACATTCAAGCCCGCCTCAGACGCATGAAAGCTACCCACAACCAACGGATAAGCTGTGGATTTCCTAAATTACACGCGTGCGCGCCCAAACATGTTTAGCGTGCTTCAATGGATCGGTTTGTCGGGAAGGAAGATCATCGACCGCCTGATTTAGGCGCACGACGCACCCACCAGCAAGTGCCGTGCTCCACATACCGCGCCAGGGCCTTGCCAGCTGATAACTGGCAAGTTACGTGGCTCTGAAAATGCCCGCATACAGATTGAACAGGCGGCACACATGGTGCGTGCCCATAATGAACGCCAACAGCGAAACGGGAAGGTAACGCAATGCCGGTGACCGACTCTTCCATCCCCGCTTTGCTACAAGCGCGAGTCGACCAACAGCCGGATGCCGCCGCGTTCACGTTCCTCGACTACGGCCCGGACCCGACTGGATTTGCTGAGAGCCTAACGTGGTCGCAAGTCTCCCGGCGTGCACGCATCATTGCTGAGGAGCTGGCGCTCTGCGGCTCGCCAGGGGATCGTACGGCGATTTTGGCGCCGCAGGGGCTGGAATACGTCGTGGCCTTCCTGGGGGCGCTCCAGGCTGGTTTCATCGTGGTTCCGCTCTCGGTACCGCAATATGGTATTCACGACGACAGGGTTTCCTCGGTGTTGCGGGATTCAAAGCCGGTCGTGGTTCTCACAACTTCTGCTGTGGTCGCGGACGTGACCAAGTACGCGACCGCACAGGACGGACAGCCCGCGCCGTTTGTCATCGAGGTCGATCTCCTCGACTTGGATTCGCCACGCGAACTGCCGGTAGTTCATCATGTCGCCTCCGGCGCGGCGTATCTCCAATACACGTCCGGGTCGACGCGCACTCCGGCCGGTGTCATTGTGTCGCACAAGAACGTCATCGCCAACGTCACACAAGCCTTGGGCGACTACTTTGGGGATCCGGCAAAAGTTCCGTCAGGGACTGTGGTGTCGTGGCTTCCGCTATACCACGACATGGGGCTGATTCTTGGAATTTGTGCACCGCTGATGGCCGGGCGCAGCGCGGTGTTGCTCAGCCCCATGTCGTTCTTGCGGCGGCCGGCCTGCTGGATGCAGTTGCTCGCCAAGAGCTATCATTCGTTTTCTGCCGCACCGAATTTCGCCTTCGAATTGGCTGTGCGAAGGACATCCGACGAAGATATGGCGGGGCTCGACCTCGGTGAAGTGGTCGGAATCGTCAGCGGCAGCGAGAGAATCCACGTCGCAACGGTGAAGCGCTTCTCCGAGCGCTTCGCTCGTTTCAATCTGAGCCCCACCGCGATGCGGCCCTCTTACGGGCTCGCCGAGGCGACCCTGTATGTGGCAACCCCCAAAGCCGGCCTGCCGCCCAAGACGGTTCGTTTCGACTACGAGCATTTGGCAGCCGGTCACGCGCGCCCGTGCGGAACCGAGGGGGCGGTCGGTACCGAACTCATCAGCTACGGCGCGCCCCGCGCTTCGTTGGTGCGAATCGTCGACCCGGACGCCATGACTGAGAACCCGCCAGGAACGGTCGGGGAGATCTGGGTGCATGGCGAAAACGTGGCCATGGGTTATTGGCGCAAACCGGAACAGACCGCATGCACGTTCAACGCCAAGCTCCTCAATCCTTCCCCGGGAACACCGGACGGGCCGTGGCTCCGGACCGGAGACCTGGGAGTCATGTCCGACGGCGAACTGTTCATCATGGGCCGCATCAAGGACCTTCTCATCGTGGACGGGCGCAACCACTATCCCGACGACATCGAGGCGACGATCCAGGAAATCACCGGCGGACGGGTCGCGGCTATATCGGTGCCGGACGACATCACCGAGCAATTGGTGGCGATCATCGAATTGAAGAGGCGGGGAACCTCCGCTGAAGAGGCACTGCTCAAACTTCGCTCGGTGAAGCGCGAAGTCACATCGGCGATTTCCAGATCGCACAGCCTGCGTGTCGCCGATCTTGTTCTGGTGTCACCCGGTTCGATACCGATCACCACGAGCGGCAAGGTCCGGCGTTCGGCCTGCATCGAACGATATCGACGCGACGGATTCAAGCGGTTGGACGTATCTGCATGACGTCGAGCATCAATAACGAAGCCGACTTGCGCCACTGGCTGGTTGACTACTTGGTGACGAACATCGGCTGCACACCGGACGAGGTCGACCCAGATCTGTCACTGGCCGACCTCGGGGTGAGCTCTCGCGATGCGGTCGTGCTGTCTGGTGAATTGTCAGAGTTGTTGGGTAAGACCGTATCCCCGATCGACTTTTGGGAGCACCCGACGATCAACGCTCTGGCCGCATACCTCACCGCGCCCGAGCCCGACCCCGAATCGGACGCCGCACTCAAGCGCCCGGCTCCAAACTCGATCGACGAGCCAATCGCCGTCATCGGGATGGGGTGTCGCTTCCCGGCGGGGATATCCGGGCCAGAAGCGTTGTGGCAGTTTCTCTGTGAGCGCGGTTGCTCGATCGGGCAGGTCCCGCCCGAACGGTGGCGGCCGTTCGAAGACGGCTCACCCGAGGTGGCGGCAGCGTTGGCCCGCGCGACGCGGTGGGGCTCGTTCCTGCCCGACATCGACGCCTTCGATGCAGAATTTTTTGAGGTGTCCCCCAGCGAAGCGGACAAGATGGACCCACAGCAGCGCCTGCTGCTGGAAGTGGCCTGGGAAGCGTTGGAGCACGCCGGAATCCCGCCCAGCTCGCTGCGCCGGTCGCAAACCGGAGTATTCGCCGGGGCATGCCTGAGTGAATACGGCGCCATTGCTTCCGCCGATCTCTGCCAGGTCGACAGCTGGACCAATACCGGGGGCGCGATGAGCATCATCGCGAACCGTCTCTCGTATTTCCTTGACCTGCGCGGCCCATCGGTGGCGGTCGACACAGCATGTTCTTCGTCGTTGGTGGCTATACACCTGGCCTGCCAGAGCCTTCGAACCCAGGATTCCCATCTGGCAATCGCGGCTGGCGTGAACCTGTTGCTGTCCCCGGCGGTATTTCGCGGTTTCGACCAAGTCGGCGCGTTGTCGCCGACGGGTAGCTGCCGCGCGTTCGACGCGGGGGCCGACGGGTTTGTGCGCGGTGAGGGCGCCGGGGTGGTGGTGCTCAAGCGGCTAACCGACGCACAGCGCGACGGCGATCGGGTGCTTGCAGTGATCTGCGGCTCGGCGGTCAACCAGGACGGCCGCTCTAACGGACTGATGGCCCCCAACCCAGCGGCCCAAATGGCGGTGCTGCGCGCCGCCCACGCCAACGCAGGGATGCAGCCGAGCGAGGTTGACTATGTCGAAACTCACGGGACCGGAACACTGTTGGGTGATCCGATCGAAGCACGCGCTCTCGGCATGGTATTGGGTCGCGGACGTCCCGAGGATTCGCCCCTGCTCATCGGCGCCGTAAAGACGAACCTCGGTCATACCGAGGCGGCGGCCGGGATCGCGGGCTTCATCAAGACGGTGCTGGCGGTGCAGCGTGGCCAGATTCCGCCGAATCAGCGCTTCGAAAGTCCCAACCCGCATATTCCCTTTGCGGACTTGCGGATGAAAGTTGTTGATACACAAACTGACTGGCCCGATGCGGGGCGGCCGCGCCGGGCCGGGGTGTCGTCGTTCGGATTCGGTGGGACGAATGCGCACGTGGTGCTCGAGCAGGGCCAGGATGTGGCCCCGGCACCCCAAATGAGATCCGATCCGGGAGCGTCCACATTGGTGGTGTCGGGTAAGACGCCGCAGCGGGTGGCGGCGACGGCGTCGGTGTTGGCCGAGTGGATGGAGGGGCCCGGTGCCGGGGTGGGGCTGGCTGAGGTGGCCCACACCCTCAATCATCACCGCGCCCGGCAGGCCAGGTTCGGAACCGTGGTGGCCCGCGATCGTGCCGCGGCGGTGGCCGGATTGCGGGCCTTGGCCGCAGGTCAGCACGCCCCCGGCGTCGTGGGCCCGCAGGACGGCTCGCCCGGCCCGGGCACGGTGTTCGTCTACTCCGGGCGCGGATCGCAGTGGGCCGGTATGGGCCGCCAATTGTTGTCCGACGAAGCGGCTTTTGCCGCAGCAGTGGCCGAATTGGAGCCGGTGTTTGTCGAACAGGCCGGGTTCTCGTTCCATGATGTGATCGCCGGCGGCAAAGAATTGGTCGGCGTCGAGCCGATCCAGCTGGGCCTGATCGGCATGCAGTTGGCGCTGACCGCGCTATGGCGCTCCTACGGCGTGCAACCCGACGTGGTGATCGGCCACTCGATGGGCGAGGTGGCCGCCGCCGTCGTTGCCGGAGCGCTCACCCCCGCCGAGGGATTGCGCGTGACCGCCACCCGCTCGCGGCTGATGGCCCCGCTGTCCGGGCAGGGCGCCATGGCGCTGCTGGAACTCGATGTCACCGCCACCGAGGCGTTGATCGCCGAGCACCCGCAGGTGAGCCTGGCGATCTATAACTCGCCCCGCCAAACCGTGATCGCCGGACCCACAGAGACGATCAACACCCTCATCGACACGGTGCGCGCGCAGAACCGTTTTGCCAGCCGGGTCAACATCGAAGTCGCCCCACACAACCCGGCCATGGACGCCCTGCAACCCCAGATGCGCTCACAGCTGGCCGATCTGGCCCCACGCACCCCGACCATCCCGATCATCTCCACCACCTACGCAGAACTGGACACCACACCGGTCTTCGACGCAGGGCACTGGGCCACCAACATGCGCAACCCGGTGCATTTCCAGCAAGCCATCACGGCCGCAGGAACCAATCACCACACCTTCATCGAAATCAGCGCACACCCCTTACTGACCCAAGCCATCACCGACACCCTGCACAACACCTATCCCGAAGCCCAACCCGGCAGCAAATACGCCAGCATCCCCACCCTGCAGCGCGACACCGACGACACCATCACCTTTCGCACCAACCTCAACTCCGTCCGCACCGACCACCCACCCCACACACCCCACCCCCCCGAACCACACACCGACATCCCCACCACCCCCTGGCACCACACCCACCACTGGATCAGCACCGCGCAGCGGGCGAGCTCTGTGGGATCAGCGCCAAAGGCGGGGACACTGCTCGGCCAACGCACCACAGTGTCGTCGAGTCCGCCTACCCATCTCTGGCAGGCAAAGCTGGCGCCGGAGGCCAAGCCGTACCCGGGCCGGCATCGGTTCCAAGGGAACGAATTGGTCCCTGCGTCCATCGTGCTGCACACAATCCTTTCTGCCGCAGTGGAATTGGGCTACTCCGCGCTGTCCGGGATTCGCTTCGAGCAACCGATCTTCGCCGACCAGCCGCGCCTCATCCAGGTGGTGGCCAATTGCGAATCGATCAGTCTGGCCTCGTCGCCGGCCGCCAATACGGGCACAGACCGGTGGACCCGGCATGTCACCGCGCAATTAGCGCAATTTGTAGACCCCCACCGGGACAACGGGCACCACCACGAGAACTGTCACCGAGACGCGATTTTCAACCCGATACCCGAAATTGACGAGCTGCTCGCCAGGCGCGGAGTCGACGGCCTGCCCTTCAAATGGTCGCTGGATTCCTGGACGCCAACATCGACGGGCTTGACGGCGACCGTTGCTCTCCCGGAGTTTCTCCCGGACGGTTCGACCGCGCCCCTGCTTGACGCCGCGGTCCATATCGCTGCGTTGGCGGACATCGGCGATCCGCGCCTCTACGTGCCGGCAAGCCTCGAGCAGGTGCGGCTCAACGACGCCGTCATCGAACCGGGCGGTCTGGTCTCGGTGAACCACACAGTTCGTGACGGCGATGGCGTCACCGTCGATATCACCGTCGCTGCCCGCAGCGGTGCGCCGTGTCTGTCCATGCGGTCGCTTCGATATCGGGCGCTGGACCTTGCCGACGAGCAATCCGGTGGGCAACACGGTGTGGGCGAATCAAGCTCTGACGCCAGGAAGTTCGTGCACACTCTCGATTGGCAGCCGCGGCTGGACAATGCCGATGGCCGTCCGTCGGCCGGTGCGGGTCCCGTCGCTGTCATCGGCGATGAAGCCGCCGCTTCCCTGCTTTCGGCGCGCCTCGAAGACGCGGGCTGTACATCGACTGCGCCTTCGGATGCGCGCTGCGTGCTTTATGTCGCCGATTCGTTGCCAGCTTCTCAACGGGCTGATGCCACCGAGTCCGACATCGACTTCGCAGCACGGATCTCGGCCGAGGTGACCGGTCTGGTGCAGACCCTGGCGGGGCGAGACACCGATAACCCGGCCGCGCTCTGGATTGTCACGCGCGGCGTCCACGAATCGGCCAGTTCGTCGGCGCTGGGCCAGAGCTCTTTGTGGGGGCTCGCGGGAGTCGTCGCCGCCGAGCATCCCGAGCTGTGGGGCGGACTGGTCGATCTGGCTGCCGCCGCCGACCTCGGCGACGCCGCCCCGGCACTTGCCGATCTGATCCAGACTCCCAGCAAATCGATCCTGGTGCTGCGCGACGGAGTGGTTCTGGCCCCGGCGCTTATGCCTGTCGGGGGCGTGCCCCTCCGTAAGCCCTTGCGGTGCAGGCCCGATGCGGCGTACCTGATCACCGGCGGGATGGGCGCACTTGGTCTGCTGATGGCCGGTTGGCTCGCCGATCGAGGCGCTCGTCGATTGGTCCTGGTGGGTCGTACGCCGTTGCCGCCCAGGCGGGAATGGGACGTTGACACCATCGACTCCGGATTGCGCCAGAAGATCGACGCAATCCGCGCGCTGGAAATGCGTGGTGTCGCAGTCGAGGCCGTGGCCATCGACATCGGGTGCCGCGACGACCTGCAAGCCCTGCTGGCCAGACGGGATCGCGACGGAGCCGCGCCGATCTACGGGATCATCCACGCGGCCGGCGTCACCAACGATCAACTGGTCACGGACATGTCCGATGCTGCGGTGCGGCAGGTCATGTGGCCGAAGGTCAGCGGTAGTCAAGTACTGCACGAAGCCTTCCCGCCCGGCAGCGTCGACTTCATGTTCTTGATCGCATCGGCGGCAGCCATATTCGGCATCCCGGGGCAGGGGTCCTATGCAGCAGCCAACTCCTACCTGGACGCGTTGGCGCGACTGCGTCGCCAACAGGGCTGCCACACCCTCAGCCTCGACTGGGTGGCCTGGCGTGGGCTCGGATTCGCCGCTGACGCCCAGATCGTCAGCCAGGAACTGCAACGGATGGGTTCACGCGACATCACCCCGGCCGAGGCATTCACCGCCTGGGAGTACGCGGACACCTACGACATCGCGCAGGCGGTTGTCGTACCGGTGCCAACAGCGGCCGGCGCCGATGGATCCAGGGCCACGGACACGCGTCTGGTGGCGGCGCGGAACTGGTCGCACATGCCGGCAACCGAGGTGCGCGGCGAGCTCGAAGAAGGGTTACGCCGCATCATCGCGGCCGAACTCCGGGTACCGGAGGCGGAGCTGGACACCGATCGGCCGTTTGCCGAGCTGGGACTCAATTCCCTTATGGCAATGGCCATTCGATACGAGGCTGAGCAATTCGTGGGCATCGAGTTGTCCGCCACGATGCTATTCAACCATCCCACGGTCGCATCACTGGCCAGCTACCTCGCCAGACTTCTTGTGCCACAGGTAGATTCGGGAGAAGATGAGATGGCCCTGCTATCCGCCTCGGCGGGAAGCATTCTGGACAGCCTATTCGACGAAATCGAATCGACCTCGCCCGAGGGCGACAGGTCTGCCTGATGCGCACCGCTTTCAGCCGGATTTCCGGCATGAGCGCGCAACAGCGCGCTAAGCTCGCCGAGGAGTTCAACAAGATCTCACGCGTGGCGGTGGCAGAACCGGTTGCGGTCGTGGGCATTGGCTGCCGCTTCCCGGGCGATGTCATGGGACCGGAAAGCTTCTGGGACTTGCTGGTCGAAGGCCGCAGCGCGATCTCGCGGGTACCGGCCGATCGGTGGGACGCCGATGCGTTCTATCACCCCGACCCGTTGACACCGGGGCACATGACGACGAAGTGGGGCGGTTTCGTGCCTGACATCGCGGGGTTCGACGCCGAGTTTTTCGGCATCACTCCGCGCGAGGCCGCGGCGATGGACCCACAGCAACGGATGCTGCTCGAGGTTGCCTGGGAAGCCCTCGAACATGCCGGCATTCCACCGGATTCCCTCGGCGGCACCCGAACCGGCATCATGATGGGTGTCTACTTCAACGAATACCAGTCCATGCTGGCTGCCAGTGCCGAGAACGTGCACGCCTACAGCGGAACCGGAAACGCTCACAGCATCACGGTGGGCCGCATCTCGTACCTGCTGGGCCTGCGCGGTCCGGCGGTGGCGGTGGACACCGCGTGTTCGTCGTCTTTGGTGGCGGTGCACCTGGCCTGCCAGAGTCTGCGGCTGCGCGAAACCGATCTGGCTCTGGCCGGCGGAGTGAGCATCACCCTGCGGCCGGAGACCCAAATCGCGATATCCGCATGGGGACTGCTGTCCCCCCAGGGCCGATGCGCCACGTTCGATGCGGCCGCCGACGGGTTTGTGCGCGGTGAGGGCGCGGGGGTGGTGGTGCTCAAGCGGTTGACCGACGCGGTGCGCGACGGTGACCGTGTGCTGGCCGTGGTCCGGGGATCGGCGGTCAACCAGGATGGCCGCTCCAATGGCGTCACCGCGCCCAATACGGCGGCCCAGTGTGATGTGATCGCCGATGCGTTGCGATCCGGCGATATGGCACCCGGAAGCGTGAACTACGTCGAAGCCCACGGAACCGGCACAGTGCTGGGGGATCCGATCGAGTTCGAGGCGCTGGCGGCGACCTATGGCCGCGGCGAAAGCCAGTGTGCGCTGGGGGCGGTCAAGACCAACATCGGTCATACCGAGGCGGCGGCCGGGATCGCGGGTTTCATCAAGGCTTCCCTGGCGGTGCAGCGCGGCCAGATTCCGCCCAACCTGCATTTCTCGCAATGGAATCCGGCGATCGATGCGTCGTCGACCAGATTCTTCGTGCCCACCGACAACACCGCGTGGCCGTCCACGGAGGGTCCGCGACGCGCGGCGGTATCGTCATTCGGTTTGGGCGGCACGAATGCGCACGTGGTGCTCGAGCAGGGGCCCGAACTGGTGCCCATGGCCCCCGACGGCCCCGACACTCAGGTGGCGACTTTGGTGATCTCGGGTAAGACGCCGCAGCGGGTGGCGGCGACGGCTAACGTGTTGGCCGAGTGGATGGCGGGGCCGGGGGCCGGGTTGGGCCTGGCTGAGGTGGCCCACACCCTCAATCATCACCGAGCGCGGCAGGCCAGGTTCGGCACAGTGGTGGCCCGCGATCGCGAGGCGGCGGTGGCCGGGTTGCGGGCCCTGGCCGCCGGTCAGCACGCCCCCTGGGTGGTGGGCCCGAAGGACGGCTCGCCCGGGCCGGGCACGGTGTTCGTCTACTCCGGGCGCGGTTCGCAGTGGGCCGGTATGGGCCGCCGATTGTTGTCCGACGAACCGGCTTTCGCCGCGGCGGTGGCCGAATTGGAGCCGGTGTTTGTCGAACAGGCCGGGTTCTCGTTCCATGATGTGATCGCCGGCGGCAAGGAACTGGTCGGCATCGAGCAGATCCAGCTGGGCCTGATCGGCATCCAGTTGGCGCTCACCGCGCTATGGCGCTGCTACGGCGTGCAACCCGACCTGGTAATCGGCCACTCCATGGGCGAGGTGGCCGCCGCCGTCGTTGCCGGAGCGCTCACCCCCGCCGAGGGATTGCGGGTGACCGCCACCCGCTCGCGGCTGATGGCCCCGCTGACCGGGCAGGGCGGCATGGCACTGCTGGGCCTGGGCGCCGCGGCCACCGAAGCGTTGATCGCCGATTACCCGCAGGTGACGTTGGGCATCTATAACTCACCGCGCCAAACCGTGATCGCCGGACCCACAGAGCAGATCAACACCCTCATCGACTCGGTGCGCGCGCAGAACCGATTTGCCAGTCGGGTCAACATCGAAGTGGCCCCGCACAATCCGGCGATGGATGCGTTGCAACCCCAGATGCGTTCGGAGCTGGCCGATCTGACCTCGCGGCCACCCACGATTCCGATCATCTCCACCACCTACGAAGACAGTGACACCCGACCGGTTTTCAACGCCGAGCACTGGGCCACCAATATGCGTAACCCGGTGCGCTTCCAGCAGGCCATTACCCGCGCCGGAACCAATCACCACACCTTCATCGAAATCAGCGCACACCCGCTGTTGCTCCAGGCCATCACCGACACCCTCGAAGACGCGCACCGCGAAACCAAGTACGCCAGTATCGGGACCCTGCAACGCGATACCGACGACACCGTCACCTTCCGGACCAACCTCTACACCGCAGAGAGCAACCACCCACCACGGACCCCACACCCGCCCGAGCCGCACCCCGCCATCCCCACCACCCCCTGGCAACACACCCACCACTGGATCACCGCCCCGCAGGCCGCTACAGCAGGGCCGGAGCATACGGGCCGCAACGGGATTGCGGTGAACCCGAATGGAATCGGGAACAGCGTGCTCGACGGGTGGAGCTATCAGCTTGAATGGCCGGTTCGCCCCTTGCCAAGTGGCCAGCGTGCCACGACCGCCGGCCGCGGCTCGTGGCTCGTGGTGTCCGATCCCGGACTGTCGGACGAATTGGCCCGGTTGAAGATCTTGGCCGACCCCGGGTCCCGGGTTGAGTTCCTCGCACCCTCGGCGCTCGACCATGATGCGAGCGCGCTGCACGACCTGCTCGGCGCTGTCGACAACGTGCTCTACGCACCGCCCGTCGCAGTCGATCCTGTTGACGTCGAGTCGGCGTACCACGTGTTCGATGCGGCGCGACGGCTGGCCGCCGCGATGACCGCAACCAATTCGAAGCCGAAGCTGATCGTCTTGACCCGCAATGCCCAGCCCGTGACCGAAGGTGAGCGCGCCAATCCCGCCCACGCGGTGCTGTGGGGCCTGGGCCGCACACTGGCGCTGGAGCACCCCGAAATCTGGGGCGGGCTAATCGATCTCGATGAGTCGATGCCCCCCGAGCTGGTCGCGCGCTACGTATTGGACGAAGCCGCCGGCATCGACGGCGAGGACCAGGTCGTCTACCGATCGGGCGTGCGCCGTGCACCCCGCCTCGAGAGGCGAACCGCGCAGGCAGCGTCGCCGGTGACGCTGAGTGACGACACCAGCCAGCTCGTCATCGGGGCCACCGGAAACATCGGACCGCATCTGATCCGCCAGCTCGCGCAGATGGGGGCCAAGACGATCGTCACCGTGTCCCGCAATCCCAGTACACGGCTGGTGGAACTGGCCGAAACCCTAGACGCAACGGGGACGAACCTGATCCCGGTTGCCACGGATGCGACCGACCCTGCCGCGATGACCGCGCTCTTCGACCGCTTCGGGGTGGACCTGCCACCACTGGAAGGAATCTACCTGGCGGCTTTCGCGGGCGGGCCGGTGTTGCTCAGCGACATGACCGACGACGACGTGGCCGCGATGTTCCGGCCCAAGCTGGACGCCGCACGGCTGTTACATCGGTTGTCGCTGAAACAGCCGGTGAAGCACTTTGTTTCGTTCTCCTCGATCTCCGGTCTCATCGGTTCCCGATGGCTGGCGCACTACACCGCGACCAGCGCCTTCCTGGATGCCCTTGGCCATGCCCGCCGCCTTGTCGGACTGCCGGCCACCGTCGTCGCCTGGGGCTTGTGGAAGTCGCTGGCCGACGCGCAGCAAGACGCGAGCCAGGTGAGCGCTGAATCCGGGCTACATCCCATGGCCGACGAAGTGGCCATCGGGGCGCTGCCGCTGGTGATGAGCCCGGACTCCGGGCTGCATTCGGTTGTGGTGGCCGCGGATTGGCCGCTGGTGGCGGCCGCATACCGGACGCGCGGGGCACTGCGCATCGTCGACGACTTGTTGCCTGCGCCGGACGACACACCGTTGCCCCAAAGTGAGTTCCGGAATGCACTGCGGAACTGCCAGGCGGAACGGCGACACAACATGTTGTTCGACCACGTCGCTGCCCTGGCCGCCAAGGTGATGGGAATGCCTGCCACCGAAACGCTCGATCCGTCGGCCGGCTACTTCCAGCTCGGCATGGACTCGCTGATGAGCGTGACGCTTCAACGGGCGTTGTCAGACAGCCTCGGTGAGTTTCTCCCGGCGTCTGTCGTCTTTGACTACCCGACCGTTTACAGCCTCACCGACTATCTGGCCACCATCCTGCCCGAGCTCCTTGAAGCAGGAGCAGCGAACGACCTACCGGCTGTCGACGCCTATGACGAATTCACCGAAGCCGAGTTGTTGGAACAACTTTCGGAAAGACTAAAAGGAACGCAATGACCGCCGCAACCCCGGATCGCCGGGCGATCATCACCGAGGCGCTGCACAAGATCGATGACCTTACAGCGCGCCTGGAAATCGCGGAAAAGTCCAGCACCGAACCGATCGCGGTGGTCGGAATGGGGTGCCGGTTCCCAGGCAGGGTGAACAACCCGGAACAGTTCTGGGATTTGTTGTGCGCCGGCCGAAGCGGCATCGTCCGGGTTCCCGCCGATCGGTGGGATGCTGACGCCTTCTACACGGACGATCACACTGTGCCGGGCACCATTTGCAATAGGGAAGGCGGGTTTCTCACCGGCTGGCAGCCGGATGAGTTCGACGCCGAGTTCTTCTCGATCTCCCCGCGTGAAGCGGCTGCAATGGACCCGCAACAGAGGCTGTTGATTGAAGTTGCCTGGGAAGCCCTGGAGGATGCGGGCCTGCCGCCGCACACGATTCGCGGGACTCAAACCTCGGTATTCGTCGGTGTCACCGCCTACGACTACATGCTCACGCTGGCAGGCCGGTTGCGTCCCGAGGACCTCGACGCCTACATCCCAACCGGAAATTCGGCGAACTTCGCCGCCGGACGGCTGGCCTATATCCTCGGCGCTCGTGGCCCGGCGGTGGTCATCGACACGGCCTGCTCGTCGTCGTTGGTGGCGGTGCACCTCGCATGCCAGAGCCTGCGCGGGCGGGAAAGCGATACGGCGTTGGTGGGTGGCACCAACCTGCTGCTCAGCCCGGGACCGAGCATCGCGTGTTCGCGATGGGGCATGCTGTCGCCGGAAGGGCAGTGCAAGACCTTCGATCTCAGCGCCGACGGGTACGTGCGCGGCGAGGGCGCTGGTGTGGTGGTGCTCAAACGGTTGGCTGACGCGGTGCGCGACGGTAACCGCATCCTTGCCGTGGTGCGCGGTACGGCGGTCAACCAGGACGGTGCCAGCAGTGGAGTGACCGTTCCCAACGGGCCGGCGCAACAGGCGTTGCTACGCAACGCATTAACGT
>Ga0310916_10000428_pt1 | contig 23323 bp, 23 predicted proteins | sample GREbulkMGLF176_FD_203444 | JGI IMG/M metagenome (GOLD analysis project Ga0310916, IMG submission 203444) | Lab enrichment of tropical soil microbial communities from Luquillo Experimental Forest, Puerto Rico - GRE.bulkMG.LF176 | ecosystem: Environmental > Terrestrial > Soil > Tropical forest >...
CACGAGGGTGTAGCTGTCCACGACCCGGGTGAGCTGGGTCTGGCTAGCCGACATGGCGGTCGCCATGTCGGGGATCGCGGTGTTCAGCGCCACCATCGAGGAGATGACCAACAACACGCCAAGGGATGCCACGGTGAGCAACCAGATCCGTGCGCGCGTCGACAAACCGGCGAGCGCAAACTCTGCTACTTCGCTTGGCCGGGCCAAAGTATCGACCACGCGCCACCCCCTTGGCGGATACGATCGAAATTCGAGACTCCCCGTCTTCGACCGAGACTAACAGTCTCGTGCGACGGTGACCACCGCGAGCTTCGGCCCCGAGGCCCTCCTACTAGCCCGCTGCGTGGGCCAGATCGATGGCGTACTGACTCACGAAGGTGCCCGCCGGCGGATCACCTTTGTCGCATGTTCCGTCGGATTCACCGGGGCGTTTGATCCACAAGTAGGCGTCGGCGTGCGCGCCCGCGGTAGCCGCGGTAGGCGGAGTGCCCAGTGCTCGGCCGTTGGGGTTGCACCAGTTGAGCCCGGAGTCGGGCGCTGGTCCGACGCCGTTACGCGACGTGTCGATCACGTAGTGCGAACCATTCGTGAGCCCCGAAATCGCCTCCCCGTAACCGATTTCGTCCGCGGTGGTGAAGAAGTTCGCGGTGTTGAGGCTGAAACCCCGCGCACGGGCGACATCGACTTTGTTGAGCCTGGCGGCCATGTCCTCGGCGCTATGCCAGCGCAAGTGACCACCGTCGACGTACACGGCCGTGGCCGGATTGCGCGTCAGCGTGTCGACGGCGTAGCGAATCAAGTCGTAGCGTTCTTGGCGCTGGTCAGCCGACAGGCAGTCGGCCATGGCGAGTGCATCGGGTTCGAGGATGATCGCCGTACGCGTCGCGCCCACACCGGTTGCGATTCCGTCGATCCACCCGCGGTAGTCGTCGGCCGTCGCCAAGCCACCCGCGGCGAAGCTGCCGCAGTCGCGGTGGGGGATTCCATAAATCGCCAGCAGCGGGATGGCGCCGGCGGCCTGGGCGTCGCCGGTGTACTTCGCGACCGTACCGGCCGAAGAGCCCGGGACGATCCAGTACGCCTGCGGCGTGTTGGCGATGGCCGCCAACTCGGCACTCGGCGGATCGGCATGCTGCGCGGCGCGCATAGCCGCCGAGTTGGGATTGACATAGAAGGGCATGCCGGCCAACGGATTGGCGTCATCGGCCAAGCGCACCGCCGGGGCGGGACCGACCTGAACCGGGTCGGCAAGAAACCACATGCCGGCAACGGCCGCAACCGTTAGGAAGGGGGCGATCCATCGCGCGACTGCACCGGCAGCTGAGAACATCACCTCAGGAAATTAGCGCATTGAGAGCCCATCGCCGACGGCAGGTGATGGCGCGATCGCTTACGCAGCCGCCTGCAGGGTGATCTCAGAGATTGCCGTCCGGCTCTCGCCATTGGTAGTGCCGAGGGTGGAGATCCACACCAGCACATTGGAGGTCTTGGTCCGGTTATGCACCGCTATGCGGTTGTGCCCCGGGTGCAGCGACGTGGTTGGGGTCAGCTCGACGGTGTCGGCCAATTTGGCTGGGGTTTCGGTGGGCGATGAACGGATCTGCACCTGGGTTCCGGTGCTGGGCACGTCGAGCGTCACGGCGCTCAGTGCGGTCGGTTCGGACAGGTGCAGCAACAGACCCATTCCTTCGATGAATTTCGGGAAGGGGACGGCGTCCTTATAGGTAACGGTGGACCACGCCGTGTTTGGGTTGCCGTCGATCGCCAGCTTGGCGTCCTCCGGATTGTCGGGGGCACCATCGGGTGAAAACACCGTTGCGCTTACCGGCTTGACGATTGGTCCGGGGCGAGTCCAGACGCCGAATCCCTGTGTGAAGTACAGAACCGCAGCCGCGGTCAACGCGATCACACCGACGGCGGTGAGGACTGCGACGATCCGGACCTTTCTGCCTTTCGGTGCTTGGTCTTGCGGTGATTTGGCGCGGTCCCGCCGTCGCTTCGGCGGAGGTTCAACTGAAAAGTTGATGATTTTGTCGGCATCGAGGGTGTCGCCGTCCCAGGCGCCGCTGACCTCGACCTCGTCCCCATCTGCGAGCTGATCCGCTACGAGATCAGTTGGCATTTCGACCGGAACATGAGCCCGCCCGTTGTCTAACGGTTCATATGGGACCAGCTGGAAAGACCAGATCCCGACGTGATTTTGAGCACCGACCGCGCTTTGCTGTAGGCCGCGTATCGTCCCAGTGACGACCAGCCGCTCGAGACGCTGCGTGGGTGGACGTTCGCCGGAACCGAGTTCCTCGGAGGAGCCCGACGCCGACGTCTGCGAGCTGGATTGCAGATGCGGTGCGGGGGCATCGCGGCCCGGACTCTGCTGCGTGAGGGCTCGGGCAAAGTCGACGCAACTCGGGTATCGCTCGTTCGGGTCTTTGGCCAGCGCCCTTGCCAGCACGGCATCCAGGTGCGCGAGATCGGGCCGGCGCTCCGATATCCGCGGTGGTGGCGTACTTAGATGGTGGCTGACCACGACAGCGCGATTTGAGTCCTGAAAAGGTGGGGCGCCAGTTAGTAGGTGAAAGGTCGTGGCAGCCAACGCATATTGATCCGCTCGGCCGTCAAGCGGCTTGCCCAAAAGTTGCTCGGGGGCCACGTAACTGATAGTTCCGATGGCGACGTTGGCCTCAGTGAGGTTGCTGACGTCATCGATTCTGCGAGCGATGCCGAAGTCGGTTAACAGCACCCTGCGACGGCGGCCATCGGTCACGAGTATGTTCTCGGGCTTGACGTCGCGATGGAGCAGACGACGCTCGTGACCGAAGTCGAGCGCATCGGCCACAGCTGTGACGATTTCCCAGACGTCCTGTTCCGGCATGCCGCGCGGGTAGCGCTGCCGAACCAACCGACCCGCGTCAGTGCCGTCCACGTAGTCCATCGAGATCCAGAGCCGGCCGTTGAATTCGCCACGGTCGAGAACGCCGACGATGTGTGGGTGCCACAGCGTCGCTGCCAATTCGGCTTCGCGATTGAATCTCGCGCGAAACTCCTCGTCGGCTGTCGAGGCCAACGACAAGATCTTCAGCGCGTCGTGACGAGGCAGACGAGGGTGCTGGGCGAGGTAGACCTCGCCCATACCACCCGTGCCGAGCAAGCGCTCAATAACGTAGCCAGCGAAGACCTCGCCGTTGTTGAACGGCATGTCCGAAAGCCTACAAACCGGCACGGCCGGGGAGCGAATTCCGCCGACCAGCAGTAGATCCCCCGCGTTGGGCTCTTGACGCAGCTCCACCACTTCGGGCCAGTTGAGTGGCCATCAGTATTAAGAAACTCGGGATACGATCCGGCAATGCATCGCCGGGCAACGGCACCCCGCCAGGACCGCAGATCGCGGCGGGCGTCACACGCTATCGGCGTACGAGCCGAATAGAGGTCTAACGACGGCGCTAATGCAAGCACTGGAGAGGGCCGTCCCGGTCGCGACGCTCGTCTTTGTCGTGTCGAGCATGTTGTCGGTGGGATTGGGGCTCAACGTCGGGCAAATCACGGCGCCGCTACGCAACCTTCGCCTGGTGGCGATGTCGCTGTTGGCGAATTTTGTGCTGATGCCAGTGGGAGCCGTCGTGCTTGCCCGTGCGCTGCGACTCGTCGAACCGCTGGCCGTGGGGCTCCTGCTGTTGGGCGTGGCCGCCGGCGCGCCTTTCCTGCCTAAGCTGGCGCAGATCGCCAAAGGGAATCTGGCATTCGCGGTGGCCTTGATGGTGTTGCTGACGGTCATCACGGTCGCCTACCTGCCACTGGTGTTGCCGCTCTTTCTACCGGGCGTGTCGGTCAACCCGGCGAAGATCGCCGTCTCGCTGGTTCTGCTGATGCTCCTCCCGTTGGCTGGCGCGCTTGTAGTTAACGCCAAGCTGCCGGCACCGGCCGCGCGCGTCAAACCGGTCGTCGATCGCCTTTCCACTCTCGGCCTCGTTCTGGTGGTGTTGCTGTTGGTAGTGGTCAATTTCAGCAATGTGCTGTCCCTATTCGGCACAGGTGCCATTTTGGCCGGCCTGCTGTTTATTGCGTTGGGTTATGCCGTCGGATGGGCGCTCGGCGGGCCGGGGGCGGACACGCGGCTCGTGCTGGGTTTGGGGACGGCGCAGCGCAACATTGCCGCGGCGCTGGTGGTGGGCGGTCAAAGCTTCAGCAACCCGAGTGTGGTCGTGATGGTGGTCGTCGTCGCGGTGGTAAGTCTGCTAATACTCCTGCCGCTCTCGCGGGTGGTGGCCCGCAACAGCTAGTCACTTGGAGGGTTCAGGCGGGTGTACCCTCCAACGCCATGGCGGAGACGCGATGAGTGCGGGTCTTTTCGGACTCCTCGACGACGTCGCGGTTCTCGCACGACTGGCCGCCGCCACCGGACGCGCGACCGCCAAGGCTGCCGGAGTGGTCATTGACGACACCGCGGTCACACCGCAATACGTCCACGGGATCGCTGCTGAGCGTGAGTTGCCCATCATCAAACGCATCGCGATCGGATCCCTGCGAAACAAGCTCCTGGTGATCCTGCCCGTCGCAATGCTGCTCAGTCAGTTCGCGCCGCGGCTGCTGACCCCGATGCTGATGCTCGGCGCCGTGTACCTGTGTTACGAAGGCGCCGGGAAGGTTTGGGGCAGCATTCGCGGTCATGACGCCCATGCCGCGCCAGCCGCCGAGGACGACGTGGTGACCGCGGCTATTCGCACCGACTTGATCCTGTCCGCCGAAATCATGGTGATCGCCCTCAACGAAGTGGCCGACCAGGCGTTCGTGCCGCGGCTCGTCATTCTCGTCGTCGTTGCCGTAGCCCTCACCGTGGTGGTCTACGGCGTCGTCGCCGTCGTCGTAAAAATGGACGACGTCGGCCTCCACCTCACCCAGACCGCATCCCAAATCGGGCAGAAGGTCGGCCGGGGCCTGGTTGCCGCGATGCCCAAATTGCTCTCAGCGCTTTCGGCGGTCGGGACGGTGGCGATGCTCTGGGTGGGCGGCCACATATTGCTTGCGGGGAGCGACCGCCTCGGCTGGCATACCCCGCACGGCTTGGTTCACCATGTCGAGGATCAGGTTCGCCACCTTGCCGAGTCCGTCGGTGGCGTCCTGGCCTGGTTGGTCAACACCGGGGTGTCTGCGCTGATTGGATTGGTCGTCGGAGCCGTAGTTGTCGCACTCACGCGCCTAGTGTCGTTCGCTCGGCGACCTCGCTCCTCTGGTGTTGTTCATGACACCGAGCCGGATTCCGGGCATCGTCAGGTCTCCTCGACCGTTAACGGGAGGCCGCCGCCGGCAGCGTCCCCCGATGTGTCGCGCAAAAAGACACGGTAATTCCGCCGACTGAATAACCATGTGCCGTCGACTCGGCGCAGCTCGTCCTCGTATATGCCGACTAAACGGCGTGTCGTGCCGTCCTTGAATCGCAGGATTTCTCGGCAGTATGAGCGGGTGCGAGCACGATCGCCGTCGATCTCAATCGCCCCGAGCTGAGTCAGAAACGCCATACGCTCCAGCGCTTGCCAGATCCCTCCCCAGTGCACGCGCAACTCTTCGATGCCGTGACACTCGCCACCGTCGCCGAGTCGTTCCGCGTCCTCGGTCCAGCAGGCGAGATAGTCGTCGAGGTCTTTCCGGCAGACGGCGTCGCTGTAGCTGTCAATCCTCTCCCGGATCTTGAGCCTGTCTTCGGCGGGCCCGGTAAACATTCGTAGGGCTCCTTCGTCCCCGCCACCATGCCCTTTGTGGACCTACGCATGAGCGCAGTGGCCCGATTCGTCGATGGCCGAACGGCCGGCAACGAGCGTAGCCGATCGGCTAGGTGCCAGGCTAGGGCCATGGCCGAGCTGCTGGACACGATGGCAACGACACCACGAAACTTCTGGGTGGCGGCGTGCGAGCGCAGGGGCAATCCCAAAGGGGTCGAAGGCTATGAGACATGCAACGTATGTCATCGCTTCCACTCCCCGTTCAGGTAGCTCGCTTCTGGCCGCTGGCCTCGTTGCGACTGGAGTTGCCGGGCGGCCCGAAGAGTACTTCACGCCCGACTACATCAGGTCCTATAAGGAAGATTTGAAACTGCCGGCGGATTGCTCATGGGCCGAATATCTGGCAAGGGTTATGGCGGTCGCGGCGACGGAGAACGGTGTTCGGGGTGTCAAAATTCATTGGCGGCATGTCGTCTCGCTTGCGCGAGCCCTGGGTTTTCGCGGCGATCCCGGGGTTGTTCTCGAAGCGCTTTTTCCGGCAGCAGTTTTCGTCAATATCGTCCGTGATGATCGGCGCGCGCAGGCCATATCGCTGTTTCGTGCCGAAACGACCGGCGAGTGGTTTCGTTCTCAAGGTTCGTCGCGGAGTGCGCGCCCGTGGGGGCTTTACCTGGCCCGGCCCACACCCGGCGAGGCCGCGGCCGATCTCACGGGCGTGGCACCGACGTACGAGCAGATTATCGGGATCGAACGGAGTCTCGACGCCGAACAGGCAGCGTGGACCAATCACTTCACCACCCGGCGTCTTAAGGTTCTGACGGTCCGCTATGAAGAGCTCGACGCGAACTTTCGCGGTGAGATTGCGCGAGTCTTGCAGTTCCTCGGCGCTGATCCCGCGCACGCCGCTGGCGTGCCCAAACCCCCGCTTGAGCGTCAGTCCGACCACATCAACGAACACTGGCGGCGACTAATTGACCAGGAGCATCGCGATAAGTCGACGCCGAAATGATCCGCTCTTGTGCGCTGGTCTACGTGTCGAAGGCGATGGGCAGGGTCGTTGGCCCGCTCAGTCCAACAAATGGCTTCCACGGCGACGGCCCGTTCCGGCGGGGGGTCGGTATCCGGCGAGTGACGGCCGTAAGCGCTTCGGCGATTTCCAGCCGGGCCAGATTCGCTCCGAGGCAGAAGTGCACGCCCGCGCCGAAGGTCAGGATCGGCGGCGATCCCTCACGGGTGATGGCGAAGCGATCGGGGTCATCGTAGATCGCCGGATCACGGTTGGCCGCAGCGGTATTGGCCATGACCATCGTGCCCGCGGGAAAGACGAACCCTGCGAATTCGACATCCTCAGTCACGGTACGTAATAGGGAGTTGGAGATGGGGGAGTGGCGCATGGTCTCGTTGACGCGGCCTGAGCCAAGGCGGGCTTGTCTCGCGACAGCTCCCACTGATCGGGGTGATCGCAGAGAACGCCGATGGAGGCGGCCACCTGGTTGCGCGTGGTGTCGGTGCCGGCCAGCAACAGAGCGGCGGCGAGCATGCGCAGCTCTTCGGCGCTGAGTCGGTCACCGTCGTGCTCGGCGCGGATGAGGTCGGAAAGCAAGTCTTCGGTCAGGGTGTGACGACGCCGGGCGACCATGGCGTCGACGTAGTCGTCGAGTTCGCCCCAAGCGCGCATCACTTCGGGCACGTCGTCGACTGTGAACGGAAAGCTGAAGGCTTTGAAGATCCGGTCTGTCCAGAGTGAAAACTGTTGCCAATCTTCGCGAGGCGCGCCGAGCAGGGCGCAAATGACAGGCACGGGGTAGGGAACCCCAATGTCGGTGACAACGTCGCAGTGACCTTGGCGGCTGATCGGCTCGACGATTTCATCGATCACTTCCGCGATGGTGGCGTGCAGGCGCGCAACCGCCCGCGGGGTGAATGCCTTGGACACGACGCTGCGGACGCGCTGATGTTCGGCGCCCTCCATCCCCAACACCGAGTTGACGACCTTGTCCCAGAGGGGTCCGGAGGTGATGCCCTGCACGGCGAGAATGTAGCCGGGTGGTATCTGGAACCGATTGTCTCGAAGCACAGCTCGCACGAGCTCGTATGAAAGCACTTCGGGTCCAAGCGGTCCCAGTGCGATCGGTGCCTGTCGTCGCGCTGACGAAAGATGGGGGTAGATCTGCTGTGGTGTTGCGGTGACGTCGTAATCGAGGGTCGGCAAGCCGGCGTCGAACACGCTCGGGCTTGCGGTGCCGACGGTCATTTGTTCTCCCGTTTCGTTTTGTACCACGTGACTGGTAGTTCACCGATGCCGTAGATCTCTTTTTCGTTGTGGTACTTCAGCTCTCCAGGGGCAACCGTCAAGCGCAGCCCGGGCAATCTTCGGGCCAGCGTCGTGAACGCAATCTGCATCTCGGCGCGGGCGAGGTTCTGTCCCAGGCACTGGTGCACGCCGTAGCCGAAGCCGAGGTGTCCGCGGGTGTTGCGGCCGATATCGAAGTTCTCGGGGCCGTCCGCAAAATCGGGGTCCCAGTTCCCGGCGGGCAGGTTGATGAGCATGATCTCGCCGGCACGTATCAGTTGTCCGCCGATGGTGAGATCCTCAAGCGCCACGCGGTCCACCAAGCTGTGCACGACGGTGAGGTAGCGCATCAGCTCCTCGACAACATTGGCGGCGAACGTCGGATCATCGTTGTCGCGCAGCCGATTCCATGCGTCAGGGTGCTCGAGCAGAGCCGCCGTTCCCAGCGCGATCATGCTGGCGGTGGTCTCGTGACCGGCGGAGAGCATGATGAGCGCGTTCATCGTCGCCGTCGCGTGGTTGAGCGCGCCGGTGGCCACATGGTCGGTGACCAATCGGCTGAGCAGGTCGTCGCCTGGCTCACGTGCTTTGCGGTCCACCAGTTCGGAGAGATAGCCGAGTAGTTCGGCGCCGGCGGCGCCCTGCTCTTCCGCGCTGGCTGACGCGTCGAGCGACTTGGCGCTCTTTTCTTCGAAGAACTCGTGGTCTTCGTAGGGCACGCCGAGGAGTTCGCAGATCACCAGCGAGGGCAGCGGCAGTGCGAAGTCGCGCACCAGATCAGCCGGCGGTCCTTTGGTGACCATGGCGTCGAGGAACCCATCGACCGTCTCCTGGATGAACGGACGCATGGCATCGGCCCGTCGTGCGGTGAAGTCCTTAGTCATCATGCGGCGTAGCCGGTTGTGTTCCGGGTCGTCCATCCGCGGAAAGATCAAGGGCATGTTTTCGCCGACCGGCTGCTCGTTGAACGTGTGGACGTCGGCGCTGACCCGCGGATCGGTTAAGGCCGCTCGGATGTCTTGATAGCGGCTGATCACCCAGACCGGCTCGCCGCGCCATGACGCCCGTTGCAGCCCCTGCGATTCGCGCCATCGGGCGAACGCGGCCGGCGGATGCAATGGGCATCGTGCATCGCGCTTTAACGGCAGGAGGGGAAGCTCGCTGCTGTCGCCAATGCTCGGCGTCGACATCGCCGCTCCTTTTTGATTCGAGAGGGTTATATCCGACAGCGGAACTGTCACTTCAGACCGACTGTAAGCCTGGGAGTAATGACAGTCAAGCTGACACTTAGTACGCTCGGGGGGTGACGACGTTCACGGATCGGCGGCTACGCGCGGACGCTGCGCGCAACGCCGAACGCATTGTGGCCGCCGCCCGAAAGGTCTACGCCGACGTCGGTCCCGACGCCTCACCCGACGCCATCGCGCGGTGCGCGGGCGTGGGCGAACGCACGCTCTACCGCCGATTTCCCACCAAGGCAGACCTGCTTCGAGCCGCGCTCGACAGCGTCGCCGCCGAACTCTCGCCCGCGATCGAAAAGGCCCGCGAGGACGACGATCCCGTGCGCGGCATCGCCAACTTGCTGGAGGCAGCGATCTCGCTGGCTGCGCGAGAACACAACATCCTGGCCGCGGCGCGGCGGTTGGGACCGCTCAGTGATGACTTTCCGACGCCGCTTTACCAGACTCTCCAAGAACTCACCCGCCGCGCGCAGAAGGCCGGACTCATCAATGCGGACATCGTCGCGGAGGACCTGCCGCGGATCATCGCCATGCTCCACAGCGTCCTGCCGACGATGGATACCGCAAGCGATGGATGGCGCCGCTATGTCACGTTCATTCTTAATGCGATGTCCACGGCCGAACCGAGCAAGCTGCCCCCAGCGAGCCCGATCGTCTACACGCCGCAGCCCGATACCTGGCCCAGGTAACTAGCCGGCCGCCGTCAGGGTTGACGCGCCACGATCACAGGGATCCTGGCCCTGTTGACCACCGCCGCCCCGACCGAGCCCAGCAACATGCCAGCGAAGCCGCCGCGGCCGTGGCTGCCGAGCACAATCAGCTGCGCCTGTTCCGACGCCTCGATCAGCCAACGCGCCGGCTCACCAACTTCGATTCTGCGATGGATCCCCACCTCGGGATAGCGTTCCCGCCAACCCGCCAGCCGTTCAGCAAGCGTCTCCTCCTCGTCGGATAGCCCAGCCTCCCAATCAAAGTTCGGGAACATCTCTTTCAAGTCGGAAACCCTCAGATCAGTCCAGGCGTGCAGGGCTATTAACCCGACACCCCGTCGTGACGCTTCGTCGAATGCAATCGCAGTCGCTGCTTCCGACGCCGGCGAGCCGTCGATGCCCAGCAGCACCGGTGCCCGTGCGACATTGGTGACCAGCGGTTCCTCATCGTGGATCACGGCGACTGGGCAATGGGCGTGGTAGACCAATCCCGAACTCACCGAGCCAAGGAAGTTGCGGACCACCGTGCCGCCATGCCCCCGATAGCCCACCACGACCATCTCCGCCTCTTTGGAGAGGCCGACGAGCGTCGGGACGGTGGCCGAATAAAACACCTTGCTGTCGATTTGCACTGGACCGCGCTCACCAGTGCTCTCTTCGGCGACCTTGATCGCCGACGTGATGAATTCGCGTGCCCGCTTCTCCTGCCATCGCCTGAGGCCGGCCGGCGCGGGGACCTGGGACCACTCCTTTATGGGGTCGTTGACGACGTGGACCAAGGTCAGTGGCACATTCCGCAGCGCGGCATCATGGGCCGCCCACCGGACGGCACGCAGTGCCGCTTTTGAGCCGTCAACGCCTACCAAGATTGCGCGACGTTGTGGTTGTAACATTTCGGTTCGTTTCTGATCGGCGATGTACCCCCAGCAGGATCACTCAGGGCGGCCGTGATTGTCAGGGCCGAAGTGATGCAAGCCGAAGGACCAAAGGCACCCAGAGTTCTCGGCGAGATCAAACCCAACTCACAGTGGTCGAGGGGGGACGCCGGCGCGAATTCTGCCGACCTCGGCACGGGCGAAGCGCACCCGGTCGGTGTCGGCACCGCGCGCGGCGGCAAGTTCATCGGCGAGGCCATACACAGCGTTGAGGACGTAGCGGGCGCGTTTGCGTTCGCGACGGTTGCGGCCGGTCTTGCGGTAAGTCTTGCGCGCCTTGCGGTTACCGGCCACCGCGTCGAGTTCGGCCTGGGTGATCACGTTGCGCGCCGCCTCCGGGGTCATGACGTCGCGCACGAAGTCCCGTTCTGGCTTCACGGTCAACTTGTAAACCTGCACACCGATGACGAGCGCGAGGACGATCACCGCGATGAGCAGCCCCAGCAGCGCCAGCGCGCTCGGGCCCGCGATGGACGCCAGCGAGTCCCAAATCCCGTGCAGCAGAATCGGTGTGGCCACGAGTAACAAACCCCGCCCGATCCTGCGTGGTTCGGCGGGTCGGCCGAGAAGATAGACCAGACCGGCGCAGAAGATTGCGCTATAGAGGATGTGCGCGGCGACTCCGCTGACCATTCGCAGGATGATGGTGCCTATCGACGCCCCAATTTGATTGGCGCCGAACTGGGTGCCGGCCGACGTCATTGCGTAGGAGATGTCCTCAACGATCTGGAATCCCAGACCGATGAATGCGCCCAGGATGAGCCCGTCGAACGCGGTTCGTACCTGCCGTGGCGCCAACGCGATGAGCAGCAGCAGCCCCGAACCCTTCGCCGGTTCTTCGGTGAACGGGGCGGCCAGTCCGGCACCCCAGTTCAGCGCCCATACCTGCCCGAAGACCTTTGCGTACAGGGCGAGGATCGCGTGGTTGGCGTTGGCCGCCATCGCCCCCGTGGCGGCGAAGCCGCCCCACAGAAAGGCCACCACCATGAGTTTGGCGGGGAGTTTGGCGTAACGGTCGATGTGCTGGGTGAACCACCAGAACAGCGCGGCGTAGATGGCGAATGACGTCACCGCTAACCCGATCGCCTCGCCGTAAGCGTCGTACTCGCGGGCGAGCGTGGAGACGAAGACCAAGATACCGATCCCCACCAGCATCAGATATCCCCAGAATGCACAGTTGCGTGGCTGGTAGAAGGTGAATCGCCTGCCCCAGCCGGAGAGGTCGAGCGCGAGGCAGCGTGCGCGATCGAGGTCGGCAAGCGTCGTCGTTGTCACCGCTTCCCCTCTCCGGAACGGGCGATGCTGCGGATCATCCGGAAAACCGTGGCCGCGGGCTCCGAGCCGGTATCGGACGGTCCGGTCGCCACGGCTTCAACTCCGCGACCCTCGAATACGAAGGCGGCGATCAGCCCGGCGGTGTGTGGTCCTGTGACCCGCACCGCCGCACCCTCCTTGCCCTGATCGGTGACGATGGTCGTCTGCGCGCCGGTCACGTGGACGCCGCGACCGCGGCTGAGGGCCTCGGCGGTCGCCTCGATCTGGTCGAGCAGTTTGTCGGCATCTCCGTCGAATCGTCCGGTATGGACCCTGAATTTCAGGGCCCCGCTCTCAACGGTCGCGGTCGCGGGATACTCACCGGATAATGGCGCGTCACCAGCGCGGACACCGGATGTGATGCCCCAGCCGGCCTCCGGAACGAACGTCACATCGCCTTGGAGTTCAATAACGTCGCCGGCTTTGACTACGTCGTGGTAGGGCACCTTCGCGTTGATGACGGGCAACACGACCGACATCACGACGGCTAGCGCGAATACTGCCAGTGTCGGGGCGATGGTGCGCCGATCCACGCCAAAGAACCGCACATCAGCGGGCACCCAGCCCTCGTCGGGTTCGAACCGTGCTGCTGAGGTCTCCGAAGAATTGTCGGTTTCAGGATCCGGCATCCTGCCCATCCTCCTACCCGCTGCGGCAACATCTGAGGGGGTTGGGTTGAGAGTAACAACGGCGAGGAAGGCTACCGCTATGTGCCGTGACCGGTGGATGTCGTGCGTGTTGGTCTGATGGTCGGCTCCGATAAGGAGCGCACGCGAGCAGATCGCCTGGCCGGCCTCATAGCAGACGGCACCCGCGCGGAAAACGCTGGCTTTAAATCGTTTTGGATGCCACAGGTTCCCGGCTACCTCGATGCGATGACCGCTATCACGCTGCTGGGCCAGGCGACCGACCGCATCGAACTGGCGACTGCGGTCGTGCCGATCCAGACGCGCCACCCGATGATCATGGCCCAACAGGCGCTGACCACTCAGGTGGCGTGCGGCGGACGGTTCACTCTCGGCATCGGGCCGTCGCACCACTGGATCGTCAACGGTCAGCTCGGGCTGCCATATGACAGGCCAGCCCAACTAGTGAGTGACTACCTCGACGTGCTGGAGGCATCGTTCGCGGGGGTCGGATCCGTCGACGTAGAGAACGAGAGTTACCGCGTCCACGGGACCGTGGATGTCACCGATGCCTGCGAGATGCCGGTCCTGTTGGCGGCCCTCGGACCGACGATGTTGCGCCTCGCCGGCGAGCGAACCCGCGGCACCATTTTGTGGATGGCGGACGAACGAGCTATCGGCGACCATGTCGTTCCGCGCATCACCGCCGCGGCGAAATCCGCTGGGCGACCGCCGCCACGCGTCGTCGCCGGGGTACCTGTCGCCCTCTGTTCGAACAGTGATGCAGACGAGGCGCGCGCCTACGCCAGCGAGGTCCTCGGGCATGCGGACTTCTCGCCCAACTATGTGCGCCTGCTCGAACATGGCGATGCCAAGGACGTGGGCGACACCATGGCGGCCGGCGATGAGTCGGCCATCCTCGCGCGGTTGCGTCGCTACCAGGAAGCAGGTGTCACCGACCTGGCGGCTCGCATCGTCCCAATGGGGGACGACGCGGCGACCCGAACTCAATCGTGGCAGCGGACGCAGGAGTTCCTCGCGTCGATCTGTCCGGAGCTGTAAACCTTTCTGCGCGAGCAGGCGCAGAATCGCATATTTCCCAACCCAATTGGGCGATTCTGCGTCTGCTCGCGCAGCTCCCGTGCGCGTCAGCTTCGCGCCGAGTTCTCGATGATGATGTCGCAGGCCGTCTCGTAAAACGCGCTGATCAACGTGGAGAACGAAAGCTGAAAGGGATGAATCATGTACACATCCATCCGCTCGAGGCGCCAGTCCGGCAGCACGGGCACGATGCTTCCTTCGCGCAATTCGGTGGTGACGATGATCTGGTTGGGCATCGCGCCGATGCCGAGGCCGTGCAGGATGTACTGCTTGCACACCTGAAAGTTGTTGGCGCGCGCTCGGACCATGGGTGAAAGCTCATACCGCCGTTTGTTTTTCGCGACCGTGAGCTTCCGTGGACCATCGCAGATACCGCAATCGATGAACGGGAGGGTATTCAATTGTGTCGGAGAGTTAATCGGTTCCGCTAGTCGGTGCACGAAGTCCGGCGACGCACAGAGAAAAAGTTCGAGGCTGAAGACCTTCCGCGCGATCAGCGTCGAGTCTTGCAGCGGCCCGGTTCCGAAAACGACGTCGAACCCGTCCTTCACGGGGTGAACGACGTTGTCCACCAATCGGATATCCAGCCGCGAATTCGGATAGCGCTGCAGGAACTTAGCGCCGACTCTTGAGGCGTAGTCGATGCCGACGAAGACCGGGATGGCGACGCGCAGCTCACCCTGTGGCTCTTGCTTGCTGCCCTCTACCAGCGCGCGCACACCGTTGGCTTCGGCCAAGATGTTCACGCCGTGGTTGTAGATCTTCTCACCCAGATCCGTGACGGTGAGCTGATGCGTGTTCTTGCGCAGCAGCTTGATGCCTAGGTCCGATTCCAGCTTGCTGAGCTTGCGGCTGACGGTTGACTTGGGCATGCCGAGCAGCGTCGCGGCTTTCGACACGCTGCGGCACTCGACCACCTTTCCGAATACCAGCAGGGCATCGAGGTCGAAGGGCAGGTTTTGTTCCATGGGCGGTGTTCCAGAAATGCAACAAGGTGTTGCAATTGAAGGCCTATTTTGCGTATTTGGTCAAGTGCTACGTTCTGCCGGTAGGGGACCGGGGCCAATGTAGAGGAGTCCCTCATGAGTCACGACGTCCTGGTGGCCAAGCCGGCAAGCGGGCACTGGACCGATGCGTACCCCGAGTTGGGCCGCGGCCCGGTGTCACTCGAAGACTGCGTCTCGGAGGCGTTTTACGAAAAGGAACGCGAGCACGTCTTCAAGAAAACGTGGCTCTATGTTGGGCGCGTGGAGCGGGTGCCGCGGTCGGGGAGCTACTTCACGCGCGAGCTGAAGTTCCTGAATACGTCGATCATCATCGTGCGCGGCAAGGACGATGTGATCCGTGCCTTCCACAACATCTGTCCGCACCGGGGCAACAAAATGCTGTGGAGCGATGATCCGTTCGAGGAGGTACAGGGCCGGGCGCCGGTGCTCTACTGCCGTTTCCACGGGTGGCGCTACAACCTGGATGGCTCGCTGCACGCACCCACCCGCAAGGACCTGCTGCTCGACTTCGATGCCGAGAGTTGCCGCGTGCCCGCGATTCAATGTGAAGTCTGGGAAGGCTTCATCTTCATCAACCTCGACCCGCACAACAGCGAGCCGTTGCGCTCGTATCTGGGTGAGCTTGCCCATGGCATTGAGGGCTATCCCTTTGCCGGTCCGCATCAGGTGTACCGGTTCAAGGTGGAGCTGCAGTGCAACTGGAAAATCTTCGTCGACGGTTTCGCGGAGAGCTACCACGGCCCGTATCTGCACGCCTCCTCGTTCGGCGCCCTCACCGCGGAGGCCAGAGATGCTTTCGACCAACCCAATCCGTTCACCGATGCGCTGGCCTACCAACTGAAGGGACCGCACCGGATGTTCTCCTTCTCCGGAGAGCCGTCGCAAAAGACGCCGTACTCCAAGCCGATTGAATGCGTGATGGAGGCAAGCGCGGCCGGCCCGTGGACCAAGCGCACCGATCGCGGTCCGATGCCGGCGGGGCTCAATCCCACCCGCTCGGAGAAATACGGCTTCGACTCGTTTCAGTTCTTTCCCAACTTTGTGCTGATTTTTGGTTCATCCGGGTTCAGCACGCACACGCATTGGCCGACGGGCCCGCACTCCCACATCTTCGAAGTCGAGATGTTCTATCAACCACCCAAGACGCACAAGGAGCGGCTCGGACAAGAGCTGACGGTGACGTTCCTGAACGACATCATTCTTGAAGACGCCAGCCCGTCCGAAGGGTTACAGGCAATGCTGAACAGCGGCGCACTCACGCATTTCACGATGAATGACGAGGAGATCCTGCTGCGTCACCTGCACAAGGTGGTGGGCGACTACGTAGAGGCTGGCGAGAAGGCCCACTCCATATCAAAGGCAGGCCGATGAACGCGGTTCTGCCTCAGGAGTTTTCACAACTTGAGCACCTGGTCGCCGAGTGGGCAATCGAGGACGGGCACGAGCGCTATGTGAAGCGCGTGAACAGTTCTATGACCGAGATACACGCGTTCTACGACGAGTTGTTTCCCCACGCCGAGGAAGCGGTCGCCTATATCGACAAGTTCGACTATTCCGAACCGCTGCCTGAGGACGTCGCGAACCTACGCAACCTGCTGTACTCGCTGATCACAGTTTCGTTGGCGGTTGAGCTGTGGAGGCAGCCGAGGGTGAAGCACTCGGCGAACACGATTCTCACGAGGTTGAGCTGACGCATGGAACTTTCGTCAGGGCAACTCGAAATCGTCGACTGCACAACAACAATCGGCAGCGAGATCAGGACCGACCTCGAGACGCTTGTCAGAGGAACCGAGGCGAAGACCATCCGCGCAACGCTGGAGCAACGCGGAGTGGTCTTCTTTCGGGGTCTAAATATCAGCGACGAGCAGCAAGTCGCCATCGCCAAGACCCTCGGCGACATCGTGCAGAACGAGGGCGAGGGCGGAATCTACAAGATCTCACTCGACAAGAACGTGAATCAGCGAGCCGAGTACTTGAAGGGCTCGCTGTTCTGGCATTTCGACGGCTCGCTGCAGCCCTATCCGAATCTGGCGACCCTGCTGCGGGCCATGAAGCTATCGGACTCCGGGGGGCAGACGGAGTTCTGCAACACCTACGCGGCATACGAGGACTTGCCGGATGCCGACAAGGAGGCGATCGCCGATCTTCGGGTGGTCCACAGCGCGGAGCGCTCGCAGTATTACGTCAGGCCGGAGATGAGCTATGACGAGATCGCCTTCTGGCAGAAATCCCCGACGAAGTCGTGCCCGATGGTGTGGACGCACCAGTCCGGGCGCAAGTCCTTGCTACTCGGGGCGACGGCGGATTACGTGATCGGACTGCCGGTGGAGGAAAGCCGCGCATTGCTTGCGCGCCTTCGTGACTGGGCTACCCAGCCGCGGTACGTCTATCGCCATGAGTGGCAACTCGGCGACCTGCTCATGTGGGACAACACCGGCACCATGCACCGCGCGCTGCCGTATGCCGTTGATAGCGGTCGTCTCATGCACCGCACGGTCCTTGCGGGAGAAGAGCCCCTGAATTGAAACTTGGCATCGCGACGCCTGTCGTCACGAACGTCGCCGGCGCTCCCTTGACGTGGGAGAAGAACGCCACGATCGAAGACATCGGCCGCGTCGCCGAGACGGCGGACAGGCTTGGCTACCACCACCTCACGTGCAGCGAACACATCGGCATACCTTCGACCGAGGCCTCGCGGCGCGGCTCCCGGTACTGGGACCCTCTCGCCACGTTCGGCTACGTGTCTGCTCGCACTCGGCAGATTCGCCTCGCCACCATGACCCTGGTGCTCGGTTATCATCACCCGCTCGCGATCGTAAAGCGTTACGGCACATTGGATCACGTCAGTGGCGGCCGGGTGATCTTGGGCGTGGGCGTCGGCACCCTGAAGGAGGAGTTCGACCTTCTGGGCGCGCCGTTCGACGATCGTGGTGCTCGTGCCGACGACGCGCTGAGGGCGCTGCGGTCGGCATTGCCGACCAATGAGCCGGTTTATGAGGGCGAGTATTACTCGTTCGGCGGGCTCACCGTTGACCCCTGTGCGCTGCAGCCGCACATGCCGATTTGGATCGGCGGCCGCACCAAGCGATCGTTGCGGCGTGCGGTCACGCTCGCCGATGGGTGGTGTCCTTTCAATGTGTCCATTGCCACCGCTGCCGAGTGGTTGCAGGCGTGCGAGCTGCCCGCCGGGTTCGAGGTTGTGTTGCCCGCTGATCAACCGCTCGACCCGGTGAAGGAACCGGCGTTGACAAAGGAGACGCTTCAGACCATCGCCGCAGCCGGCACCACTACTGTGTCAGCCAGGTTCATCCATCACTCGCTTGAGCACTACCTCGAACAGATCCATGCGCTTGCTGAGTTGCACGGCGGCCGTGCCGCTCCCGCCCGACATGGCTCAAATTAGTGCACACCGGGGCAGCTGTGGGTCACAGCTGTCACATCAGTCTCTGCATCGGCGGGCGCATAACTTTTGTCCACCTAAGAGCGACAACAGCGCTTGTCGCTGTCAGGTGGACAAAACCAACAGCGTCTCCGGCAGGGGCCAATGTGGCGGATGTGGTCAAGAGCCGGACGTGATCGAACTGTACGGCAGTGGCTCCCGAGGCGGTCTTGACGATGCGCACATAGGCCACGAGCGCAGTTTAGGGTCCGACTTCAGTGCGCAAATTCCGGCGATCCCAACCGCCAATGTGAGCCAAGTTCAGTTAGCCAACACCGGCCTGCCGGTTCTCCCTGAGATGCGCAGAGCTGCGGACTACGAACCAAGTCGCGAGCGGGCGCACCAGACGAATAAGGGGCAGAAGAATGCCGAATTCCTTCTTCATGTCTTCCAGTTGCTCTCTGAGTCCCCGCTTCTGGTACTGAAGGAGGCGCTGGCTCTGCTCGGTGTCCACCCAGTCGCCGAAGAAGCGAGGAGGCTTGGCTCGCACGAAGGCGTCGACCGGAATGGGTCCGATTCCGATCGCACTCATCAGAGCGGCGATGAAGTCGTAATAGGTCATGCGGCAGCTTGTGCCGCCGGCTATGTATAGGGTCTCTCCGATCGACTCCTCACACGCGACGGCGCGAGCGAAAGCCGTTCCGGCGTCGGCGGGATGGAGGAACTCGAACCGCGCGTCGGGGCTGAACTCGAACATGATGCTGGGGTCCTGAGCCTGCAAATGGATTGGCGTCACAGCCGCAAGCCGCAGGATGCTCCACCCCAGCCCCGACTGCCGGATCGCGTGCTCGCACGCCACCTTTTGACGCCCGTACCCATCGGTCGGACAGACGGAGGTGTCAAGGCGGAGCGGTGGCTCGCGATCCTGGACCTCCCCGAAGACGCCCTGGGACGACGCGAAGACCAGCCGCTTGGCCGTCTGCGAGGCCTCCATCTGCGCGATCAGGCTGAGCGTGGCGTCGAGGTTGACCCTCCGGGTCATATCAGGCGCCCGTTCTGAGTAAGGGGGAATGATGGCCGCCAGGTGGATCACTGCGTCCACATCCTCCAGCGCGGATTGGAGCGATTCCGGACGGGTGATGTCGCCCCAGACGAAGTGCACTCGGTCATCGAAGCCGGATGCGAGTTTGCGCGCCCTGCGCGATTCGAGGTCGAAGGCGACGACGTCGTGGCCTTCTACGAGCAACGCCTCAAGTGTGGGCAGGCCGATGTTGCCCAGTGCACCGGTCAGCAATACCTTCATGCTCTTCCTCTCGACGGTTGGGGCGCGGCGAGTTCCCGCAGCGACGACAGGAACAACTCATCCATCCGCGGGCTCAAGTCAGCCAGCGTCCCGGCGCTGGCGTAGCTGGCGGAGCCAAAGACACGTTCCAGCGCATCGGTGGCGGTGACGGGGCCGATGGAAAGACAAAGGCAGGCAACGCCATCCGTCCGAAGCTCTTCGAGGGCCTTATGGACGTCGGCTTCGGCGTAACGACCCTCGTAGCCCTCGTCATAGGGAAAACCATCCGAAAGTACCAGCAACAGCCGATTCGGGGTGCCGGCCTCGGACTTGAGGATTTCGCCCGCGCCGCGGATGGCAGCGCCGAGGCGCGTATAGCTTGATGCTTGCAACTGGTTGAGCCGCGCTCTCCCGAGCGCTCCGAAACGTTGTCCGAAAGCTTTGATCGTCGGCAGATGGACGGCGCGTCGGCCTTGCGATCGAAAAGCATGAACGGCGACGCGGTCGCCAAGCTCCTCGAGCGTCACGGCCAGTGTGGCGGCCGCCCGCCGCTGGTGGTCGTGCACGGCGAGGCCGTCCTGATCGGTATCGGTAGCGGACCCGGAAGCATCGATCAAGATGAGCACGCCGAGGTTGCGAGCAAGTTTCCGGCGGTCCAGGTAGACGTGTTCTTGTCGCGAGTAGCCGGAGCGCAGATCGACGAACAGATCGATTAGCGCCTCGATGTCAAGCTCGTCGCCATCCTGACGGCCGCGCAAGATCTTTGGGCCGAGACCGACGCGAGACAAGCGTCGCCGCAGCGCCTCGTCGTGCGGAACATCGGCGGCGGAGATGTCGGACATGTCCGGGGCGACCGTCAGCGGAAAGTCAATGACCCGGCACCACTCGGGCCGGTACCGGTTGTTGTGTACGTCCCACTCGGGATAGAGGGCGCCGCCGACTCCCACGGCAGCACCGGGCCTGCCGTCGTCGACGAAATGGATTCGCGTGGGGAGAGGCCGGGCGTTGGCTCCGGCCACCTGGGCCCGCCGAAGGGCGCGAACCCGCATCTCGGCACCAGCAGCGCCATCGCCGGGAGAACGCGAGCTGCCGAACAGCTTGCGGAAGTAGTCCGAGAGAGCTCGTGCGTCGAAAAGCGGATTGCCAAACAGTTTAAGGATTCTGCTTTCTGCGGACTGCTCCCCGTCGCCGTCGTCGTCAGCCTCGGGTAGGTCGATGGGATCGAATTCCGAGTGCAGCTCTTTGTTTGTGGCATGCGCGCCCGGCCCGCCGGATGCTGCCAGCAGTCGCGAGGGTCGGATAACACCGAACCACGCAGGCGGATCGGCGACTTCCGCTCGGCCCCTGGCCATTTCGAGTGACTCTTCGGCGGTCGCGGTGCTCGGCTTCCCGGCGGGGCGAAGCACGGCTGCGAGTGGGATTTGTCCGGCGAGTTCGGCAAGCACCCTGTGGCCTTCGATTGCCAGGTAGCGGCGCGCTACCAATGGACGTGCCCGTAACGCCTTCACCAATGGCTGATCGAGACTTCCCGCACCCAGCAGCGCGCTCTGGAGCAGCACCTCGCGCCGTTGCTCTGCTTGAGAACCGCGTGCGGAGACGAATATGACCCGGCCGTTCGTGTGCGCAGCCTCGCCGGTCGGTGCCTCCGCAATGTCGACAGACCTGCCGGCGATGAAGGTGGCGAGGAGCCGAAACCGGTTGGGGCCGTTCGGATCGGAGGCGGTCACGTGCGGGGGAGGATGGCATCCACGAGTTCGCCGAGGGCTCGGACGATGTCCGGATCGTCGGAGAGGGCCTGGACGATCGCCGACTGGACGGCACTACGGAGGCTCAACCCTTCAGCGACGAGGCCCCCTGCCAGGATCAACAACCGGGTGGAGGACACTTCGCGCAGCGGCGACCCATCCAAATTTCGGATGGCGTTAGCGAGCTTGACCAGAGCATGCGCTGTCTCAGCATCGATCCCGGCTTCGTGGGCAACCACCTCCGTCTCGGTCTCGACGGGTGGGAAGCCGAGCTCGATGGCGACAAACCGTTGACGGGTTGACTCCTTGATGTTCTTCAGGACGCTTTGGTAGCCGGGATTGTAGGAAATCACCAGCTGGAACCCGGGCGCCGCCGACAATGTCGTACCGAGCCGATCGACTGGAAGCTCACGACGGTGATCGGCGAGCGGATGGATGACCACGGTGGTGTCCTGGCGCGCCTCAACCACCTCGTCCAGATAGAAGATGGCGCCCTCGCGCACGGCCCGGGTCAAGGGTCCGTCGACCCAATCCGTTTCTCCGCCTTTGAGCAGAAATCGGCCCACCAGATCCGCCGACGTCATATCTTCATGGCCCGCAACGGTAATCAGGTTGCGGCCGAGCTCGTGGGCCATGGCCTCCACGAAGCGAGTTTTCCCACATCCCGTGGGACCCTTCAACAGCACCGGCAGACCCCGGCGCGCCGCCGCGCGAAAGACCTGCACCTCGTCACCAACCGCCCGGTAGAACGGCGCCTGCGAGCCCAACTGAACAGCGGCGTGTCGGCTGTTCAGCACCTCACTTACCTCGCTCGAAGGGGACGATTTCCGGAAGCTTCACGCCGTCGGGAAGGACGAGCTTGCCATCGGGATTGATGTGGCCGGAATTCTTGCCAGGCATTGGCAGTGCCGGATCAGGACAGAGCCGGTCCGTCCCGTCACCGCAGATGCCCCCCAACATGAAGTACGAGCGCTTCTGGATGTCTTTGGGCCAGGACTCGGCGTGCAAGGCGAACCACTGCGACGGGATCGTGTAGAAGACCAGAAAAGACATGCTGCACGCCGCGAAGATCGCCAGGAAGCGCATCAGTTGCTGCTTCGCAAACCCGCCTTGGACACGTTCCAGTCCCCGCTCGACGAACGTCCGGCCGCGATCGTCCGTGAAGTAGCGCAGAGCACAGAGACCTGCTTGGACACCGCCCCACATCACCCCTTCATACAGTGGCCATTGATAGTAGTGGCCGGCGTTGATCGAAAGAGACTTGATTGCACCGGGATACGTGAAAAGCCCCATCGGCATGAGAAACAAGCCCTCGATGAAGAAATCGAAGAAGAATGTCCACACGACCAAAACGCCGATCAATCCCGCGTTGCTGATGTTCGGCCAACGCGACTTGGCTCGGCGCATGACCCAACATCCAAGGATCGTGCACAGCAGAACTCCGTATGAGTAGCCCGGCGCATTCATCAACAGCGGTTCGGCCATCGTGCGACCCGGCTCGCCAAACGACACCCAACCGGGAACGTCCTGCACCCACGAGCCCCGGTTCCACATCCAGGTGTTGTAGGTGCACCACGTGTTGAAATAGTTCAGCAGCGGATCCTGGAAAAACAGCAGACCGCAGGCCACCAAAAGCATGCCGTCGAGCGTGATTCGCCGTTCCCGCCGCCAGGGCCTGACGATGAAGTAATAGATGCCGACCGGCAGGCCGACCACGATCACGGCCGTCCACGTGGTGAGGATCGCCTTCATAAGCATTGGCGGGTCGCTCGGCCCTTGGGGCACGCGCTCGAAATTGGGCCCGCTGATCCAGCGGATCCACACGTACAACTGAAAAGCCAGGATCGCACCGCCGATGACGGCCCAGATCCGGATGGGCTTGACGGTGGACTGAGTCTGGGTGCCAAGCGAGGCCGCTCCGGCGAGGGACTCGGTGACGTAGGGGGCATTCTTCTTGTTCGATAGTTCGGTCATGC
>Ga0310916_10000429_pt1 | contig 23310 bp, 15 predicted proteins | sample GREbulkMGLF176_FD_203444 | JGI IMG/M metagenome (GOLD analysis project Ga0310916, IMG submission 203444) | Lab enrichment of tropical soil microbial communities from Luquillo Experimental Forest, Puerto Rico - GRE.bulkMG.LF176 | ecosystem: Environmental > Terrestrial > Soil > Tropical forest >...
CCCATCCAGCACTTCCTTGATCGTCATGCTCCATGTTTGCATCTTCCAGATTCCGTTGCTCAAATTCCCCAGCCCATAGGCCATAAACGCCACCGTCCCCACCACGCGGAACACCGCCAGATAACTCGATCCAGGTGCGACCGTATGCGCGGCGATGTAAGCCGAAAAAAATGCTACAATCAGGCAAAAGAAAAACCATTGCCCCAGAAATTTTGGCATCACTGGCGGTCCACTCGGCACGATCGTCATCATCCCCACCGGTCCCTGCTTATATTTCTCCACCATCTCCGGGCTCTTCATGTCCTTCGGCGCGCAGAACGGGAAAATGTACAGCCCGCGCATGGGATTATTCGCCCGCAGCGCCGCTAGAAAACTTGCCTCGTCGCTCAGCTTATGGCAATCACGCTGGTGATACTTCAGCACAGTATGCATGATCGAACTGGCGATAAACACGAAGACGGCCGACAGCACGATGGGGAGCCAAAGCGCCGCAAGTGAAACCATGCGAACCTCCTTATTATTCGAACTCTGGATGAAGGGCGGGCAAACCGGGTTTGGCTCGCGAGGCTACTCGACTCCCGGTTTCCGGTCAAGCTTTTTGGAGAGCGGCATCCCCGCTGCCGCCCTCGGCGCCAACCTGTCATTCCGACGCGTCTTTCGCCCGAGAAACCCCTCTTTCCCTGCGACTTCCAACTCTCCCTCAACTATCCCCGTACACCGACACCGCCGCTCCCTGAATCACTTTCGCCTCTTCGCTGCACAAAAACAAAATCACCCGCGCGATGTCTTCCGGCTTTGGCCACTTCGCAAAATCCGCCTTCGGCATCGCCTTCCGGTTCGCCGCCGTATCGATGATGCTTGGCAATATCGAATTCGCCCGTACGCCGCTGCCTTTCAAATCCGCCGCTAGCGAATCGATCATCGCGAGCGCCGCCGCCTTCGACGCCGCGTACGCTGCTGCGCCTGCCGCGTGATCGAACGCCGCCTTCGCCGCCACATTCACAATTGCCCCACGCTTCTGCTTCAGCATTGTTCGTGCTGCTGCCCGCGCCAGCGCATAACCCGACCGCAAATTCAGCGCCATCATCTGTTCAAACACCCGGGTTTCCATTTCCCACAATTTCAATCCACCCGCATATGCCCCAACCGTATTCACCAGCACATCCAGCCGTCCCTGCGACTCCACAATTTCTTCCACCAGCCCGTTCACCGCCGTCTCATCCGTTACATCCACCTCGTGCCCCTTCAGTGCTCCTCCTCCCAACTTTGCAACAACGTCTTGCAACTCCGCCCATTCTCCCGGCACAACGTATGTCACTTCCACCTTCGCGCCCTCACCCAGAAATGCGAGACTCACCGCGCGTCCCAGTCCACCCGTTCCTCCAGCCACCAGCGCCACCTTCCCCTCAAATCTCCCGTTCATTTGCCCTCCCACTCTTTACCTCAACTTCTCACGACCACCGGGGCACTTGCCATCCTACCCCGAATGCGTACTTAATCCGCCAACCGCTAGCTCGCGCCAGAAACTCTGAGGCGTCCAAGGAGAAAATCGGATGAAGCGTTTTCCGCTCGTGATGTCGATAGTTGTCTTGTCGGCTGTTGCCGCGGGTCCCTTAATCGCGCAGACCAACCCTTTCCTCGGCACTTGGAAACTCAACGTGACAAAATCTAAATTTGAACCCGGGCCCGCGCCCAAAAGTCTCACCCGAACGATTGTTGCCAACGGCGGCGGCGCAAAGTACACCTTCGAGGGTGTCACTGCAGACGGCAAGCCCATCTCCTACAGCTTTTCCACCAAATATGACAACAAAGACACTCCGGTCTCCGGCAGCGGTCTGCCCGGCGGCGCCGATTCCATCACCTTTAAGCCCATCGCCGGCAACAAGGTCTCAACCGCTCTGAAAAAGGGAGGCAAGGAGATCGGCTCCGCCGAAATTGAAGTCTCCAAGGACGGCAAGGTCACCACTGTGAAATCCAAGGGAAAACTTCCCGACGGCAAAGAGTTTCACAGCGAAAGCGTCTACGACAAACAATAACTCTGCTTCGAAGGGGTCCGGCACCGCTGGGCCCCCCTCTCATCCGCGGTCTCGAATAGCGTCCGGTCTTTGTGGCTGTAACTGGTGAAGATTTTGCTGCGCGTCGACACTTTTGCGCACATTCTACCAGACTGTTGTTTTCGCTCTTTCAGTAGTTGCGAAGCTTGCAAAAACTAAGGAAGGGAATTGCGCTGCTCCGGCTACGGCAGCGGCGGCACGCTTCTCACTCCTAGTACACCGCATCGCGCAGCGGCAACTCGATCCGGTAATGACTCGCTTTGTCCAACAACACAAAACTGTCCGTATCCGCCAGCGCGTGCTTCAATATCTTTCTCTGCTGCACGGGATCCGACAATACAACCTTCTCGTCCTTCCCGAGCGCGGCTACAATATCAAACAGATCGTACTCCGACCAGAAATCCACTCGCACTGCTTCTCCAGCGGGAATGAAAATCGGCCCCGCCAGATACGCTTCCCGCGAGAATCCCGGTATCCCATCCGCATGCAACTGCCCCGTTCCTGATCCGTGCTCCACCGTCCACGTCAATCCGATTCCATCTACCAGCGAGGGTTCCGACTTCACCTTCTGCATCACCATCATCGTCGGCGAAGGCTTCGCCTCGAGCGTGTAGTCGTATCCCGTGCTGTTCCACAGGTCGAACGTCAACCTCACCCTCAGCGTGTTTTCTTTGCCTTCCTCCAGGAACTTTGTGCCCACGTAAATGGCTTGAATCGCCTTCTCGTTCCATCCCTTCGGCGTCTTCGGCAGCCGGCTATACCAGTACACGCCCGCGCTGATCAACGCCACCGCAAACCCGAATCCCGCTGCGACAAAGCACCCGAGTATCGTCAACCGCTTCCATGATCTCCCGCGACGCGTCGGCGGACGGGGCGTCACGATCTCTGCCGGCTTCACCTCCGGATGCGGCGGCTCCTTATGCGCGGGAATAATGCTCAGGCGCTCGCCGGAAACGTTGCGCACCCGCCGAGCGATCAAGCTTCTCTGTTTGTTCGACCAAAGCCCCATCACTACCTCGCAAACGGTGCGCCTATAATACCCGATTCCACCCCTTTTGCGGTTGCTCTAACTTCACACCCGACTCGTCCAAGGCACCGTTAGCCAATCAACTCACAGTACTTATTCAGTTACGGTCCAGCTCTTCCGCGCCTCACTCTCTGCCTGGGTTCCCTTCACACTCGTCCCGGCGGCCCGCCGCGGCCGAGGTCCCCCCTCCTGTGGGGCTGCCTTCTATGCCAGCTTGGTTTCGGTTTGAGTGCCCGCACCCGGCTTCCTTTATGCGCTCGCCCCGTCTCGCAGAAACCCGTCATCCCGAGCGGAGTCTGCGAGCGAGGGGTCCCCCTTTGCTGCTGTGCGCAAGCTTCGCGCCCAACGCTTTCCGCCCACTCACCACCACCTCATGCAATCTCTCCCGGCTTGGCCATTGGCGCGGCCATCACGCCCGGCGCTGCCTCTCTCCGCATCGAGGGGAACTTCCTGTACGTCATTCCGCGCCACAACCATTCGATCGGCCCAAAGCGGTACCGCTGCAACCACCAGTTGCTGACCGCCACCTGTGCTCCAAAAAGCACGACCGTCGGCACAAGCCCCACAGCCGGCCCAATTCTCCCGTACAGCCCGGTATGGTGATAAAAAAACAAAGTGCACAACACCGACTGCAGCAGATAATTCGTCAACGCCGTCCTTCCCACCGCCGCAAACGGCAGCGTGTAGCGCCGCCAAACTTCATTCAGAAAAACGAGCGCCAGCCCCGCAACATAGCCTGCCGCCAGGATCTGTGATCCCGGCAGCCACAGCGTGTTGGCAACCCAGCGCCACACTGATAACGTCCCCGCAGGATTCACTGCTTTTTCGATCCCCACATAAGCGCTCAGCAACAGTCCCACCGGGATGCACCAGGCGCACACGCGCTTCAACTCTGGCCGGTATTCCGCGAGCCGCTGCACGATGCCGGCCCGACACGCGCACATCCCCAGCAGGAACAGCGCCACCGCGTAAATCGCAAAGCCTTGCGTCGGCAACTCCCGTTTCCATTCCACCCAGTTCTGCGCCAGGATCTGGCGCACCGTGCCGTGCGCGTAAATATCAATCACCCTGTAATATTTCTCGAGGTCGATCGGCTTCCGTTCCATCCACGCCCGGTGCAGGGGGCCGAAATACAAGCCCGCAAAAATCATGCTGCCCACAATCGGGAATGCCAGCAATCCTCCGGCCCATCGCAGCAGAGTCTTCTGCGAGCGGTCGCGGAACAGCAGCAAAATTCCTCCGGCCGACGCATACGTGAGCAGGATGTCTCCCGCCCAAATCAGTATTCCGTGAATCAGCCCGAACAAAGCCAGCGCCAGCAGTCTTCGCGGATAGAACCCCATGAACCGCGCGCCCCTTGCTTCCGCGCGGCTCATCTGGATGGCGAATCCTATTCCGAACAAAAACGAAAAAATTGAATTGAATTTTCCCTGGATAAATATATCGATGAACGCCTGCGCCAGAACGTCAGCACGGCTGTGATAGAGCATGCCGATGTGCATGTAAGCATCCATCGGCGCAAAGAACCCGCGCATGTTCGCCGCTAGAATCCCGAACAGCGACATGCCTCGCAGCACATCAATAAAAAGAATGCGTTCCGACAGACTGATCGGACCTAAGCTCTGGGATTCTTCTTTCATGGGCCCCCGCGCACGGCATCGTGCGACGCACCACGTGTCGATGCAATCCCGCCCGAGACAAAACCGTGAACCCGAGGAACCCACTTGCCGCAGGCGTGAGGGCTCTCTCTTCGGGCCTTCGAGGCGGGCCGCTCTTCACTTCTTGCCGCCGACGCGCGCCGAGCAGCCTCCCCGCGCACGCACCTGATCGAAGCCGGCCACGAACGGGCTCGATTCCCGCACCCGCGTGCGCACTCCGTCGATCACCGCTGGGATCGTTTCATGCGCCACCCCTCGTATCAGAAAAATCATCAGCGCCGCTTCTCCCGGCGAATCCCCGCTCGCTCCAATCCCCAGGCCCTGCACCCCGGGCTTGCTCATCCACTCTTCGCCTCGCGCTCCGTGGACCGTCTTGGCGCGCAGAAATTCCGCGTCCGAAATCGTGAGCCCGCCGGCCGTCCTTGCTGCCGCTTGCTCCAGTTCCTCGCTCTGTTCTGCCGTCAGCACTCCACGTTTCGCGAACTCTTCCCCTTCGACAATGCGCGTGCGAACGCCATCGACCTCCTGCGGGATTCCTTTTCTCCCCGCACCCTTTCTCATAAAAAACACGATGGCTGCTTCTCCGGCACGATCCTGGCTTGCCCCCACGCCGAGCGCCTGCACTGCCGGATATCCCAGCAGCTCAGACTCATGCACCGCGCGCACTGCGACGGCATTCTGCAAAGCTTCTTTGGGCACCGCGGCCAGCGGAACCGCTGCAACCACAGACGCTGGCGCCGTCGGCAGTGTGCACCCGATCACCGCGTGCGTGGCTCCTCCCACAAACGTCATCGAGTTACTCCCGCTTTGAAAATAATTCAGCACATCCGCGACCGGATTCGCCGTCGTGTCCTGATCCGAGCCCGCATAAAGCAAGCCTACCGGATCCGCCGTGTCCTGTGTCACGACCAGCGACCCGGAATCCCCCGAGGCGCTGAACTGTCCTCCCGCCAACGTGATTTGATTGACATACTGTACATTGAACTCCGTATTCGCATTGCATCCCTTCGGGTAGGTCACGTTGATGGTCGTGCTGACCGACGAGACCGACGAGCACGTCAGCCCTGTGGTTCGCCCTGATTTAGCCACCGCGCGGCCCACCAACGCGCCCGTTTCCGCCAACCCGCTTCCTCCGTGCGGCGCTCCTGGAACGGGGACGTTGTTCGAGTCGGTTGTCGCTCCCAGGTATAAAATTCGGCCTTGCGCGTCCATCGCTCCGGTCTGCGTCAGTTGGGCGATCGCCGCGTCGATTTTTGCCCCCGTGCCCGTCTCCAGGTTGTAGAACTGCGCCAGGTTCGCGACGATTGTGAACGGTCCCGATCCGCAATTGATGTCCGACAGCCCCGGCTCGATGACGTTGTCCCCGGGTGTCGTCCCGTTCGTTGGCGTTCCCAGATCCTCTCGCGCCAGCACGTGGTTGTTGCTTAGGATGTACTGCGCCCCTCCACGCGTTACCAGCGAGCCCAGCGTGCCGCTGCAACAAGTGGTCGTCATTCCGCTCGTCATGGAGTCCTTCTGATTGCCGCCGGAGGATCCGAAAAAGGTCGTCGAATTCTGTGCCAACCCATTGGTGATCGTCACAGTCGCCGAACCGGACAGCGACGGGTTCACCTGCGAAACTGCTGTGACCGTCACCGTTGTCGGATTACTTTGCCCGCTCATCGCAATGGTTGGGACTCCTCCCGGCGCTACGTACAACCCCGGATTGGCGCCGTTGGAAATAAATCCGGTCGCTTGGCTTCCTCCCGTGACTCCATTCACCTGCCACGTCACTGCGCTGCTGGAAAGGTTAGTGGTTTGAACGCTGAAGTTCTGTGTCGTAAAGGGGAGTAACGAGGCAGAACTGGGGATCACCGCGACCGTCCCAAGCGGTGGCACGACCGTCACCGTCGCCGTCCCGGACTTCGTCGAGTCCGCCTGCGACGTCGCCGTTACCGTCACTTGCGACGGGTTCGGCGCGGTCGCTGGCGCCGTGTACAATCCCGCCGCCGAAATCGTCCCGTTCGCTGCGCCCCCTCCCACGCTCCAGGTCACCGCTGTATTCGAAGTCCCTGACACAGTTGCGGTAAATTGTTGCGTTGCACCGGCCGTCACCCTTGCTGTTGCCGGCGAGACGGTCACCGAAATCGGAGTGGGTGGCGTTGAACTTCCTCCGCCTCCTCCACACCCGGCGACGATCAGCAACACAACGCAAACCAAAGCGCTGGGGTACGTGGAGCCCATGGATGCCTCGTCTTTTTATTTCTGGCTGGTCTGGTGCTGCTGATTAGTAACACACTTCGCTGCCTCTGCCAACTTCACGCTGCCCCACGCCCCGTCCACGAATCTCCCCCAGCACCGAACCCACCGGGAAAACGGTCGGATGGTTACGTCTATCCCGAGGGATGTGTCCTCGATAGTAGGTGCGAGAGCATCGCCTTGAGAAAAATGCGGAAAGACTCGGAAGCCGGTTGCCCGACGCCAAGAGCATCTCCGGCAAATACGAATTCGACCGCAACGGCCAACCATCTTCTGGGCCAGTTCGTGGCAAAACGTTACAGGTACAAGCGCCCTCCGCGCATTTGTATGTGACGGCGCTTGCTGTGTTACCTTACCTCGTACTCATTCCGTCTCTGCGGAGTCACCCGGTGCCCCACACCCCTCTGCGCAATGGTGGTCCCAACGCCCGCATCGCCGTCATCCCCGGTGACGGCATCGGCAAAGAAGTTACTCCCATCGCGGTCTCCGCCATCAAAGCCGCTGCTGCCAAACATCGCCGCCACTTCGAATTCGTCGACTTTGACTGGGGCGCCGATAAATTCCTTCGCGAACAGGTAACCCTCCCTGATGGCGCTGTCGAAATGCTTCGCGACGAATTCGACGCCGTCCTGTTCGGCGCTCTTGGCGACCCCCGGGTCCCCTCCAACCAGCACGCCGCTGACATTCTCCTGGGCTTGCGCTTCAAGCTCGACCTTTTCGTTAACGCCCGTCCCAGCGAGCTTTTTCATGAACGCTTCACCCCTCTTAAAGACCGCACCATCAATGACATTCGTCTCATCGTATTCCGGGAAAACACCGAAGGCATCTATGTGGGCGCCGGCGGCTTCTTCAAAAAGGGAACTCTCGACGAAATCGCCACTCAGGAAGACATCAACTCCCGCAAAGGCGTCGAGCGCATCCTCCGCTTCGCCTTCGATTACGCGCGTTCCCACAAGCTCAAACGCGTTTGCATGTCCGACAAATCCAACGCCATGAACTTTGCGGGTGATCTTTGGCAACGCACCTTCAAATCCGTGCGTGCCGAGTATCCTGACGTCGAATCCCGCCACCTCTACATCGACACTCTTGCCATGGAACTTGTGCGCGAGCCACGACAGTTCGACGTCATCGTCACCAACAATCTCTTCGGCGACATCATCAGCGACCTCGCCGCTGAGCTAGCCGGCGGACTCGGCCTCGCCCCCTCCGGAAACATCCATCCTGGACGTACTTCTCTCTTCGAGCCCGTCCACGGCTCTGCACCCAACATTGCCGGGAAGGGAATTGCCAATCCCTTCGGCTCGGTCCTCGCTGCCGGAATGATGCTCGACTTTCTCGGCTGGCGCGAAGAAGGCGCGGTCTTAAAGAAGAGCGTGAAGGCCGCCCTTCACGACGAAGTCACCACACCCGACCTCCATGGCACCAAAAACACCGCCGAAGTCGCCGACTGGCTCCTTCACCACATCTCGAAACACGCCTGACCTCGGACCGCTGCCGCCGGTTGAGAGGGCCGGCCGGCTCCGCGCTTTTGCCGCAATTCGCCGCAAAAAGATTCCGTCATCTCGAGCCTGCGTGTAGGCGGGCTGAGCGAGGGATCGCGCTTTGCTTTTTGGTGGGCGTTCCCGGCTACTCTCACTTCTTGGCCGGCAATCCTGTAACCTTGTACACCGTCCCGCTTGCGGTTTCCCCCGGCGGCACGGTTCCATCGGCCGACGCGGCTCCAAACAGCGTTCCATCCCTCGCCTGAATCACTCCCCCGATCGGCGACACGCCTACCGCCGGAGTGAGCGACAATTCCTCCACAATCCCGCCCGACGGCGTAATCGAGAAGACGAAGCCCAATCCCGAACTTCCTCCTACATACGAGGTGTTCCACAAATTCCCATCCGTGGCCTGCAAAAAGGGACCCAACGCGAATTGCTTCTTCGCCGGCAGCGTCAGCTGCTGTAGGTTCTGCTCGCTTCCACTCGTGGTCGTGGAGAAAATCGTCACCACATAACTTCCGTTCGTTGCGTTCGTCGGCCTTGTGCTGCCGTACAGCAATCCATTTGACGCCTGCGTCAAGCGATTCAGCGGAAAAATCCCGCTTGGGAAATTGTAAAGTGTGCTGAACTGCGAATTCGAAAGCTGAAACTTGAACACCGTCCCGGGCCTGAAAAACCCCGCCGTCCCATAGAGATTTCCATCCGTTGCCTGAATCACTCCGAGCGGCAGTGAGCTTTCCGTTGTCCCATTCAGCGCGTGCAACACCGTGTACGTTCCCGGCGGCGTCAGCCGGAAGATCACGCCGCAGCCCAGGCTTGGACAGTAAGGCGACGAGGAATTGAAACTCCCTCCGTACCCCGTCGTCCCATACAGGTTTCCGTCGGTCCCTGCGACGATGCTGTTCGGTGCCGCTCCTATCGTACAGCTCGTGCAGAATGTCGCAAGCACCTGGAATCCCGTTCCCGTCTTGCTGATCTTGAAAATGGTTCCCGAACTCGCCGAGTTTGGCCCTCCAGCGCTGTTCACTCCATACAGAAAACCGTCTGGGCCCTCGGCCAAGCCAGCTGGAGAATAGCCCTGATCGTAGAATCCCGTCTTGCTGTTCGTTTTGAATGGATACAGCACGGTGATTTTTCCAGCCTCGGTCAACTTGAATATTCCGCCGCCTCCGGGACCGTCCATCGTCCCGTACAGATTGCCATCGGAAGCCTGAATGACGCTGTTCGGCTTTGTTCCATCCGGGCAATTTGACGAGCTACACGCGAATGCGAATAGTTGGCTGATCGATTGGCCACGGGCCGTGTTTGAGAGACAGAGCCACACGAAAAGAATGGTGAATACACATTTCATCGGTGTTTCCTTTCCCACTCGCGTTGGATCTTCTGCCCCAGGACGGTTCGCGGCGTCGCTCGGCTGGTGGTCTAATAGCTGTACCACTCAGCGTTCTTCCTGATCCTCATCAACGTTCTTGTAAAATCTTCGTAAACCTTCTTTTCGAACGATCTCTGAGGTGCCCGCGTTTTTTTTGGGGTGCCCGGTCTAGCAGACGGAGGCGGGCTTGTGCGATCGAATGTGGTCAGTTTTTTCCTTTTTCCGAAACTACGAACCGTAAAGTGTCGACGGCGAACGCCCTTTTCGTCTGCCAGTCACCCGTCACGAGTCACCAATCATCGGTTTTCGCGCGACTGTCGTCGATGAATTTGTGCACTTCCTCAATGCATCAAATCGCAAAATAAATTTTCCCAAAATTCCACTCATCGCCTGCATTTCTCTTATTACATTTCTAACGCGTCTTTACAAACATTTTACGCCAGTAAACCATGCATTTTCAGTATATATATCTGTACGGGCCTCCGCGCTTGCCCTTCAGCAAAGACGCTGTTGCATTGATTCTCCATCTTGCCTCAGGCGTCAATCTTTTTTTCCTTGCCGCGAACCAAGGGAACGCTTCAGGAGGATACCGTGTTCCATTTCGCAGCTCCCGCTTCTGTTTCCGGAGAAGCAGAGACCGCGACCCTCTCTCTTCAGCGAGCCATCGCACCATTTATTTTTGGCCTCATGGCTCTCAGCCTTTTCGTTTCTGTTCCCAGCGCGTCAAGCCAGCAAGCTCCGGCCCCGGCCGTGTCTGCCGCTGCGGCCGCTGCTCTCTTTACCCCCGGCATCGCCGCGCTCTCTTTGCCCACGGATCCTTCTTCGCCGCCGTCCGAAGGTAGTATCTCGGGAAAAGTCACTTTCGAAGGCACGCCCGCGAAGTACAAGTCCATCGACATGTCTCCCGAGCCCAATTGCGCCAAGTTCTACACCACGCCTCTCATGCCCGAAGGCGTTGTCACGGGCACGAACAACAGCCTTCAGAACGTGGTCGTCTATGTCTCTGTCGGCGCCCCTGACGAAACCTCCAGCGGCCCCGTCGTCACGCTCCGCCAGCGCGGCTGCCGCTACAATCCACACGTCATCGCCATTCACGTGAATCAGGAAATCTGGGTGCAAAACGACGACTCCGTCACGCACACCGTCCACCCGATGGCTCGCACCAACAAGGAGTGGAACCGCTCCCAACCTCCCGGCACTCCTCCCTTCGCCATCAAGTACGACAAGCCCGAGTTCATCCGCGTCCGCTGCGAACTGCATCCCTGGATGCGCGGCATTTTCGCCGTCATGAAAAACTCGCACTTTGCGGTCACCGACGACAGCGGCTCGTTCACCCTGCCCGCCCTTCCCCCGGGTAAGTACACCATCACCGCCTGGCACGAAACCTATGGAGAAATGTCCAAGGAGGTCACAATCGCGGCCGGCGAAACGAGCAATCTGAGCTTCGTCTTTAGAGCCAAGCCCTACTGATCGCCCGGAGCGGCTTGTCCTCAGCGGGGGGCGCGAGACAGCTTCTGCTTCCCGGAAGGCAAGCCGTTGCGACCGCACGGCTCACCATTCGCGAAGTCGGCCGTGGGGGGTGGCCGGGCGCCGACCGTTGGCGTTGGCGGGGGCGTTAGCGGGAGCGTTGTGCGGGAGGGCTCTGTTCAACCTGCCTGCCAAGGTGTTGCACCGAAGCAGCGCGGGCAGGGAGGCGGCCCGCACTTCTAATGGTCTCTCCCCAGGGTTGGACAGAGCGCTGGGTCCCTGAACCAGACTCGGGTGCCATGCCCCAAAGTGGCGCCCGTCCGGCGCTCTGTCCAATCTCCCCCTTGCGGCGCAAACGCATCGTCCCTGCCGCCGAGCCCTTGGGTCTTCTTCCACGAGTCAGCGGTCACCAGTCATCTTTCTTTCGCCACCCACGCAATCGCCATGCCCATCAAAAACCCGCCAATGTGCGCCCACCACGCCACGCCTCCCGCAGCCGCGGCGCCAAACTCGCCAATTCCTTCGAGGAACTGCAGCACAAACCAATACCCCAAAACAAAAAACGCGGGCACCGGAATCAAAAAAATAAAGAACAACATCAATACCCGCGCCCGCGGAAACAACACCGCGTACGCCCCCATTACACCGCTGATCGCTCCACTGGCCCCCAGCGCGGGAATGGAAGAGTGCAAATTAGACAGCGCGTGAATCAACCCCGATCCGATTCCGCATACGACATAGAACAGCAGGTAGGGCATATGCCCGAAGTAGTCCTCCACGTTGTCCCCGAATACGTAAAGGAACAGCATGTTCCCTAGCAGATGCATCCAACCGCCATGCAAAAACATGCTCGTGAACATCGGATAGAACGCCATCTTGAACCCGAGGTATCCCGCCAGAAATTGCGGTATGCGCATCGGGATCATGGCATTGGCCGCCAGGAAAGCCTTCGACGGCCCCGGTGGCAGCGTTACCTCGTAAATGAACACCACGACATTCGCCGCAATCAGCACGTAATTAATGATCGGAAACCTGCGTGTGGGATTGTCGTCTTTTAGCGGAATCATGACCTCAGCCGCGCCTCACCCCTTCTTCTCCTAGGGGCACTCCTATGCCGCGCTCGGCCTCCGCAATCATTTCTGTGATCCCGGCCCTGCCAGCAGGCAGGCGGAGAGCCAGGGTCCCTTTGCAGGCTCGCGGCGGAAAATTTGTGACCCGCTTTCCTCCGGCCAGGAATCGATAAAAAAAGCCATATTTCGAACCCTCAAGTCTTACTTCAATTGTCGGCGGGTCGACTCGTCACTCGCCGAACGTGGCACCAATCCCATTGGCCTGGCCTCTCACCGTCACGAACCACCAATCATCCACCGCACCTACTGGTTTTCCCCGCAAAGCGACGGAGCCTTCTCTCCCAGCAGGCCGCACCCTCGCTGAATCTCATCCTCGATCAGCTTGCACGAGTTCTGCGCATTGCATGGCGGATGGGTCGCCGGCGACACTTGCAGGCACCGTCTCACCAATTCATTTGCCACCTGCTTGCCGACCGACTTCGTACAGCTCTTCTCTTGCCCACTCGAGCCCTCCGCACGGACAGCGGCATCGCTACCCAGCACCAGGAATTCCCCGCGGCACCCGCGATCCACCCAGATCCCTCGCCGGTCATAGCCCCACGTGGAACCCTCCTCGCAGGGCTGCATGCCCTCTTGCCGCACCAGCTTGACCTGCGCTCCCTGCGTATCCACATCGCAGTAGTTCTTCCTCCCATCATCCGAGACGCAGCGGATCCTCCGGTCCTTCGCATTCGCTCCCTTCTCGGAATCGGCCGGGTGCGCCGCCACGCCCACCACGAACTCCGCCTGGCACCCTTTATCAACCCATATTCCGATCTTGTCCTGTCCCCACGACGAACCTTCCTTGCACTTCGCATCGCTCAACTGCCGCACCAACTGCACTCCCTTGCTGGTGTCTGCCGGACACGCTGTCCGCCGTAAATTCTGCGACGCGCACGTAATCGTCTGTCCTACTTCCGTGCCAGCCGTCTCCCCCCGGGTCTGGCCGCCACCGAGCGTGAAGTCTCCTCCACATCCCTTGTCCACCCAGATCCCTTGCTCGTCGTAGCCCCAAGTCTCGTTCTCCTTGCATGGAGCCGTGCTCCGCTGCCGCACAAGCCGAGCTCCGTAGCGCGTGTCCGCCTCGCAATAGTGCTTCTCCCCATCCTCGGAGCTGCAGGGTATCGCTGCGCCGGGTCCTCCCTGCGTCCCCTGCCAGGGTGAAGCGCCGCGAATGAAAGGAAAGAGCGCCGTCGCGCCAGCAAAAATCCAGCCACACACTTTCATCCGGTTCTCCGGGAATTCCGTCATCGGGCAGGACCAGCCTAACCTACAAGGGAACGGCTCCGATCTCAACGCCAAAGACTTCTCCGCAGCCAATGGGGCAGGGAACCGTGTCCCAGCGTCCTATAATAATCCCTGGCGGAAATCCTGGTTAACAGAATCCGGAGCGCCTCCGATCGACGCCGAAATACAGACGATTCGTGCCGGCGTTTGCCCATGCGGGATTCGGCACGTCTCGGTAGGCGCTTGCGGTACGAAAATCCCTGTCTTCCCGAAAGCCACGCTGAAGCTCTCAAGGCATTGCGTCTTGTCTTGCGCCGGTGGACAGCTCTGCTTTTGCAGGGTGTGCCACGGTTGACCGCGACCCGTGCTATGCGTCGCTCGAAGGTCGCTCTGCACCCGAGGCCGCCCCCTTTCGCGTACGACTTTTTGTGCGATGGCTCCCTCTGCTGACGGGGCGTCCGCAAGCGGGTGGACGGTCGACGCGCCGACGTTCTGGCAGGGCGGCACGGAGCAACAGCCGGGGCGCGATTTGTCCACAGCGTATGGCACGCAATCATTGCCATGCCTTCCCCGCGTGTGGTAAGTAATTAAGTTCTGCACGGGCGCGCGATTTCCGCGGAGGACCTCTGTCACCTCCCTAAAATGTCGGCGCGCCGACAACGCATGCCGGCCCGCGAAACGGAAGCCATCATCCTGAAGACCTTCCCGCTGGGCGAGGCCGATCGCCTGGTTAGTTTTGTCGGTCGTACCTCGGGGCGCATGCGCGGTGTAGCCGCTGGCGCACGCCGCCTGAAAAACCGCTACGGCTCTGCACTTGAACTGCTGTCCCATGTGCGGCTCTGGTATTTCGAACGGGAAACGCGGGACCTGGTCCGGATCCAGCAGGCGGAATTGCTCGCCTCGTTCCACAAGGCACAGAGCGACTACCAGCTCAGCACGGGCCTCGCTCTTGTCAGCGAAGTCGCCGAGCGGGTTCTTCCGGAACACGAGGTCAACGAGTCGATGTTCCGGCTGATCCTGCTTACCGCCCGCGAGGTCGAGCGTCGTGCAAGCTGGACTCTGCCGCTCAGCTATTTCGTTTTCTGGACCGTCCGGCTGGCGGGCTGGCTGCCCCGTTTTGAGGTTTGCGCCGTCTGCGGCAAGCCGTTCGGGAAAGGCGGCGCCTACCAGGGGCCGCACCACCCTGGCTTGTACGACGCGGAGCATCGCCGCTCGGGGATGAAGCCGGTTTCAGCCGAAGCCCGCGACCTCGCGGGGGTTTTTGCCAAGCAGCGTCTCGACCAGCTCGAAGAAGGGCTCGGCGCGCTCCCCGGCGCAAAGGAACTAAGGGAGGCGGCATTGAATTGGATCGAGCACCACACGGAGCACAAGCTTGTCACCCGCGGACTTTTGGATTCCGCGTAGTTTTGGAGTGCGGTGCCAGTCGAAAATGTCGGCGCGCCGACATTGCGTGAGATGCGGTTCTTTATCCACCGGGCGGGAAGCGCCGCGGTGTTGCACCAAGGTTCCACGATGCGGCGCTTCGCAAAGGGTGGCGAGAGATTGCAAAAGGGAAGAACAGTTCGGGGTGATTGTGAAACCTAAAGTAAAACTTGAATCTCGGCCAAAAGCACCCGGCCCCACCTTTCAAGACCTCATCCTCAAGCTCATGCACTTCTGGGACAAGCAACGCTGTGTGCTCCACCAACCGTACGACATCGAAGTCGGCGCTGGCACCATGCATCCCGAAACCTTTCTTCGCGTCCTCGGTTCGGCCCCTTACCGCGTCGCTTACGTCCAGCCTTCGCGTCGGCCGGCCGACGGACGCTACGGCGAAAATCCCAATCGCCTCTACAAGCATTTCCAGTATCAAGTCATCCTGAAGCCCTCCCCCGCCGACATCCAGGGGATTTACCTACGGAGCCTCGAAGCCATCGGGATCGATCTTCGTGCACACGATATTCGTTTTGAGGAGGATAACTGGGAGTCGCCCACCCTTGGCGCCTGGGGCATTGGCTGGCAGGTGCTGCTTGACGGACTTGAAATCACCCAGTTCACCTACTTCCAACAGAGTGGCGGCATCGATCTGGACCCCATCTCTGTTGAGCTCACCTACGGCCTCGAGCGCATCTGCCAGTTCCTCCAGGACGTCCCGAGCATCTTCGACATCCACTGGAGCGAGGACAAAACCTACGGCGACATCCGCCTCGCCGAAGAGCGGCAGTTCTCCGACTACAGTTTCGAGCGCAGCGATGTCAAGGCGCTACGCTCCGAGTTCGAGCTGCACGAGAAGGAAACCAAGGAGCTGCTCGAAGGGTGGAAACGCCTGGAGCCGAAAGACGTCGGCGCGCCGACCGAGCAGCGGGTCCGCTACCCGCTCCTGGCGGCCTACGACCATTGCCTGAAATGCTCGCACCTGTTCAACTTGATGGACGCCCGTGGGGTCATTTCGGTCACGGAACGCGCTGCCCTTATGGCTCGGGTGCGCAACCTGGCGTGCCGTACGGCGGCCGCGTACCTCGAACAGATCGACGGGGCGAAGCCAGCGACGAGCGGGCCGTCGGCGTCGGCGGGGAAGCCCGGCCGCGAGGTGCGCCTATGAAGCGGTATGGATTGCAGTGCCCGTGCGGCGGTAGACAGGGTTGCATGCCGGCTTACGGTGGGAGGATGGGCAGGGATTGTGAAAGTGGGAGCCGGGCTAGCACACCCGGCCGTGTCGCTTTGCCAAGATTCCCAGTTCGGGAATCGTATCCCGTTGAGGTCAGCGCATGAGCGCCAGCAAACCCTCTCCGAAGAAAGCTCCCCAAGCTGCGCCAGTGCCGAAGCGCGTCGAACTGCTATTCGAAATTGGGGCCGAGGAGATTCCGGCCGGGATGCTGCCGCGCGCGGTCGAGGAACTGAAAACCATCCTTGAAAAGCACCTCACCGCCGAGAACCTCATGGAGGGCGTCACGCTTGAAACCTTCGGCGGACCACGCCGCCTGACGGCCATAGGCCGGGGCATCGTCGCCAAACAGGTCGACGTTGAAAGCGAAGTCACGGGCCCGCCCAAATCCGTTGCCTACGACAACGTCGGCGCGCCGACAAGAGCGGCGGTCAGTTTTGCCGAAAAGCAAGGCGTGCCGCTCCATGAACTGCGCCTCGTCCAGACTCCCAGGGGCGAGTACATTGCCGCGAAGGTGATCCGCCGGGGCCGAACGGCTCACGATTTGCTCTCCGGGATTCTGCCGCGCGTGATCCACGACCTTTCCTGGCCGCGCACCATGACCTGGACCGGCCTCGAGGGAGCGCGCTTCATCCGGCCGATTCGGTGGCTGGTCGGCCTGCTTGACGGCAAGCCGCTGAAATTCTCCTTCGGTGGTGTGACGGCGGGGGACCTCACGCGGGGCCACCGTTTCCTCGGCAAGGCGGAAATCCGCGTCAAGAATTTCGCCAACTATGAAAAGCAGCTTCGTGCCAACGGCGTCATCGTGCGCCAGGAAGAGCGCCGAGAAAAAGTCTCACGCGAACTCGCGGCGTGCGCCAAACGCGCAGGCTACGCCGTCCACCCAGACCCCTCCCTGGTGCAACTTGTGAGCTACTTGAACGAATATCCGCACGTCATTGAGGGTGCCTTCGATCCTTCCTTCCTCGAGCTGCCGGACGAAATCCTCATCACCGTGATGCGCGACCACCAGAAGTATTTCGCCGTCGAAAGGCGGGGCGGGGAACTGGCGCCGCATTTCCTCGCCGTGATCAATCTGGCCAGGGACAGCCACGGCCTGGTGCGTGCCGGGCATGAGCGCGTCCTGCGCGCCCGTTTCGCCGATGCGCGGTTTTTCTGGGAAGCCGATCAGAAATGTCGGCTCGCCGACATTTTGCCGAAGCTCCAGAAGGTTACCTACGAGTCGCGGCTTGGCAGCTACTTCGACAAGGTCGAGCGAATCCGCGCCATCGCCCGCTGGCTTGCCGAGCAGTGGTACAACCTCGGCATGCTGCAGTCGCACGTCGCCGATGCGGATCGTGCCGCTGAACTGGCCAAGTGCGACCTGGCTACTGAAATGGTACGCGAGTTCACCGAGCTGCAGGGCATCGTGGGTGGCCTGTACGCGAGGGCGCAGGGCGAGCCGGACGCGGTGGCCGACGCCGTCTACGACCATTACCGCCCCGTTGGGCTTGAAGATCCCATCCCGCGGAATCTTACCGGCTGTGCTGTGGCTCTGGCGGACAAGTTCGATTCCATGGTGGGATGCTTTTCGGTGGGCGTCGTGCCGACGGGCTCAAGCGACCCTTATGCCCTGCGGCGGGCAGCGCTGGGTATTGTGAAAATCATTTTGGAACGCAAGGTTCCCGTGTCCCTGTCGCTGACCATTGGCGCAGCCGCAAAGGCCTTGTTGACTCATCCGCCCAAGAAGGCTGTCACCGCACCGCAGGAGGCCCAAGTCTTAGAATTTATCCTGGACCGCGCTCGTTTCGTCTTGCGGGAGGTCTCCGGCTATGGTTACGATGAAGTGAATGCGATCCTGCACGCCGGCTCCGACGATCTCGTCGATGTCGAGAAGCGTTTGCGCGCCTTGAAGGCCATCCGCAAATCGCGAAACTTTGAGCCGCTGGCCGTTTCTTTCAAGCGCATTCGCAAGATCCTCGAAAAAGCCAACGTCGCCGCGGAAGAGTTGCAGCACGTGAACAAGGACCTTTTCGAGAAAGGGGCCGAAAAGGAGCTGCACGCGGCTGTGCGGAAAGCCGCGGGTAAGGTGAGCGAAGACAAGCGTGCCGGCCGCTATCAAGAGGCGCTCGAAGAGATCGCCGGCTTGCGCAAGGTCGTCGATCAGTTTTTCGTGGACGTGATGGTGATGGCCGAAGATGAGGCTGTGAGACGGAATCGCCTCGCGCTGCTCGCGGAGTTGTTGCGCGAGTTCACCACCATCGCGGATTTCTCCGAACTCGCTGGGGAAGAAAAGTGACCACCGTCGGCGCGCCGACATTTTGTGTGCAAGCGGCGCGGCGTCGAAATCGCGATTTGAGGAATCCTCATTCCGATGGGTTCTGGGATCGAGGGATCGCACTTGGATAGGAAAAAAGCAAGAGAGAATCCTCGCTTCGCGGCCTGCCGCAGGCAGGCTCGGAATGGCGACTTGCTGGGCAAGTTCGCGCTCTTCAAGGCTTACTTGAAGTATTGATTCTGGACTTTTGCGACAGATTTCTTCGGAAAAATGTCGGCGCGCCGACATCTCGCACTCCAAACCCAACTGAGTGCGGCATTGCCGGCGCGAATTCGTAGAAGAAAGTTGTAGTTCTTCCCGCTTGTCCTGAGCTCGGGCGAAGGGTGGCGGGTGGGATGCTCGTGCAGCGGCAAGTGTTGACGTTCCTCGAGACATCGACACGTCATTTCCGAGGGTGCTTCTGAGCCCGAGGAATCCCTCTTCGGTTTCGAGAAGAAGCGAGATTCCCACTTCGCCTGCCTGCGGCAGGCGGGCTCGGAGTGACGGGTCGTGCGAGTCCGATGTTGGCGCTTGCTGTTCGAGCCCTGAGGCTTCAAGCCTGCCCGCAGCAGGCCGGGCCTGAGCTACAACTGCAGGAAAACGACAAGTGAGGCGTAACGTGAAAAAGTGGGTCTATTTCTTTGGTGCAGGCAAAGCGGAAGGCGACGGAGAATGGCGTGACTTGCTCGGCGGCAAAGGCGCCGGGCTTGCGGAGATGACCAAGATCGGTCTCCCCGTTCCGGCGGGTTTCACCATCTCGACGGAAACCTGCGACTACTACTACAGCAACGGGAAGAAGTATCCCGGGGAATTGAATAAGCAGGTGCTCGACAACGTCGCGAAGTTGGAGAAGGTCACGAAGAAAAAGCTCGGCGACCCGAAGAACCCGCTGCTTGTGAGCGTGCGCTCCGGTTCGGCGCGCTCGATGCCGGGCATGATGGAAACGATCCTGAACCTGGGCCTGAATGACAAATCCGTCGAGGGTCTGGCCAAAGCCACAGGCAACGAACGCTTCGCTTACGACGCTTACCGCCGCTTCGTACAGATGTACTCCACCGTCGTGATGGGCCTCTCGAAGGAAGACCTGGAACATCGGCTGCGCGCGATGAAGCAGCGCGTTGGTGTCAAGGAAGACACGACGGTTCCGGCAAGCGGTTGGAAAGAACTGGTGGCCGAGTACAAACAGTACTTCAAGCAGAGCGCGGGCAAGGATTTTCCCGACGACCCGATTGAGCAGTTGTGGGGCGCGATCGGCGCGGTGTTTGGTTCGTGGATGGCGGAAAAGGCCGTGACCTACCGCCGCGTGGAAAAAATCACCGGCCTGCTCGGCACCGGAGTCAACGTGGTACAGATGGTGTTCGGCAACACCGGCGACAATTCGGGCACGGGCGTGTGCTTTACGCGCGACCCAAGCTCCGGGGAGAAGGTTTTCTACGGCGACTATCTCACGAACGCGCAAGGCGAAGACGTCGTGGCCGGCATCCGCACGCCGGTGCACCTCACCGAGCTAAACAAGATGATGCCGAAGGTTTACGACCAGCTCGAGAGGGTTCGAGTAAAACTTGAGAATCACTACAAGGACATGCAGGACATGGAGTTCACCGTTGAAGACGGCAAGCTCTACATGCTGCAGACGCGCACCGGTAAGCGCACACCGGCGGCCGCCTTCAAGATGGCCGTGGACATGGCCAACGAGAAGTTGATTACGAAACAAGAGGCGCTGGTCCGCATCAAGCCCGAGGACATCGAACGTCTTTTTTATCCAGTGATCGACAGCAAGTTCGACAAGAAGACGCTGCAGGCAAAAATCCTTACGCATGGCATCGACGCGGTTCCGGGGGCGGCTGTCGGCAAGGTTGTCTTCAGCGCAGCGGACGCCGAAGCGTGGGCCAAGCGCGGCGACAAAGTGATCCTGGTGCGGCGCGAAACCAGCCCTGAAGACGTCGGAGGCATGGCGGTAGCGCAGGGCATTCTGACCGCGACCGGAGGAAAGACTTCGCACGCGGCGGTGGTCGCGCGCGGCTGGGGGAAGTGCTGCATCGTCGGCGCGGAGACCTTGAGTATCGACTACCAATCCAAGTCGATGAAGGACAGCAAGACCAGCAAGACGATTAAGGAAGGCGAATGGCTGACACTAGATGGCAGCGAGGGAACGGTGTATGCCGAACCGTTGCCACTGGTTACGCCGGAACTGCCGAAGGCCTACCATACCATCATGAAGTGGGCCGACGAGACCCGCAAGATGGGCGTACGCGCGAACGCGGATACGCCGCAGGACGCCCGGAAGGCGGTGGAGTTCGGCGCGGAGGGCATCGGACTGACGCGCACCGAACACATGTTCTTTACCGACTTTGAATTTCCGGAGAAGGGCCCGGAACGGCAGCGCGCGATCCAGGAGATGATTCTGGCGGAGACAAAGGAAGCGCGCGTGAAGGCGCTCGACAAGCTGTTGCCGTTCCAGCGGCGTGACTTCATCGGGCTATTCAAAGCCATGGACGGGTTGCCGGTCGTCATCCGCCTGATTGACCCGCCGCTGCACGAATTTGTGCCGCACGACCGCGCGAAGCAGGCGGAACTGGCAAAGGAACTCGGCATCAGCGTGGAGACCGTCGCGCGACGCGTCGAGCAATTGCATGAAGCGAACCCGATGCTGGGCCATCGCGGCTGCCGGCTCGCCATCACCTATCCGGAAATTCTCGAGATGCAGGTGCGGGCGATCATTGAAGCGGCGATTGAATGCCAGAAAAATAAAGTTAAAGTAATACCTGAGATCATGATTCCGCTTACGCTCGACAAAAAAGAGATGGGTATCCTCGATCAGGCGACACGGCGAGTGGCCGACGAAATTATCAAGCAGGCCGCCGTAAAACTGCATTACCTGGTGGGAACGATGATCGAACTGCCGCGCGCGGCGATGCTGGCCGATGAAATCGCGGAAGTAGCGGAGTTTTTCTCGTTCGGGACGAACGACCTGACGCAGACCGTGATGGGACTCTCGCGCGATGACGCCGGACGGTTCCTGCCGGACTACGTCGATGAAAAGAAGGCCGGAATATTCCATGGCGACCCGTTTCAGACGCTGGATTTGCATGGCGTGGGAATGATGGTACGGTGGGGCATCGAAAAAGGCCGTAAGACGCGTCCAAACTTAGAGGTGGGAATTTGCGGAGAACATGGAGGCGATGCGGACAGCGTGAAGTTCTGCCATCAGGTCGGGATGGACTACGTGAGCGCGTCGCCGTTCCGCGTGCCGATTGCGCGGCTGGCCGCGGCGCAGGCGGTCGTGGAAGAAAAGAAGGCCGCGAAGAGCAAACGCAGGTAGCGGCGCAGGTCCAGGGCTCAGAAGGGTGCCCGAGGCAAACCAGCGTGTGGGGTACCCCTAAGACGCAGCAAGCGTGCCGTGAAGCGTCCCTGCGTGGCTGGGCTGCGGCACGCATGCCAGCCACGCCACAAAACGGCGCCGAAGAAAAAGCCCGGCCCCGGTGCCTAGCAGCGATGGCCAGGGTGACGATGCCAAGATTGAGAAGCGAAGAGCGGTAGCCGTTCGCAAGAAAGCATCCCAGAAAACGGGCTACCGCACTCGAAAGAGCGCGCGGATCGGTTGGTCTCGTGGGAAGACAAGATTTTTGCTGACTCCGGGGTGGGTCCGCAGTGAAGCGGCTTCAACAGTTCGCGGCGATGTTGGCGGCGATTACGCTGTCCGTGTCGATTTGCGTGGCGGACGCGAAACTAACGCTTCACGGGCGGGTCACGGACGAGAACGGGCTGCCGGTCGGCGATGCTCAAGTAAAACTTGAACTATTGAACCGGCTTGAAGGCCGCCCATTACAAACTCCCGGGCCGCCAGCGCAATCCGGCGACGGGCGGCCGACTCCACCGCAGGCTGGTGGGCCGGGCCCCTTACCGTCAGGTGGGCAGGCACCGACCCAACCGAGCGGGGTAACCTTTAGCGCGGTGAGCGACGACGCTGGCTTTTTCACCCTGCCGAATCTTTCTCCCGGCGAATACATGGTGCGCGTTGAGAAGCCGGGATACTTCGTGCTCGCGAATCAGAAAATTCAACTGACCGCCGATAACACGGAATTTGGCTTCACGCTAAACCACGCAGAGGAAGTGCGGGAGAAGGTCGACGTCACGGTCTCGGAAAACCGCATCGATCCCACATCCATGCCGAGTACCGCCGCTCTGACCGACACGGAAATTCGCGATATCCCGGTGCCGAGTTCGCACGATCTGCAGCAGTCGCTCGTGGCCATGCCGCTGGTGCTGCGCGACAACGCAGACCTGTTGCACGTCGCCGGAGCGCGCAACACGCAGATACTACATTTGCTGGACGGCGTGGATGTAACCGATCCGACCAGCGGCGCGACGACGGCGGAAATGATCGTGGAGGCTGTGCGGAAGGCGGAGATTCAGACATCGCGATTCGGCGCGGAATATGCACACCCGGGCGCGGCGATTCTGAGCTACGACACGCGCGAAGGCGATGACCGGTGGCGCTTTGGCACAACGGACTTTATCCCGGGGATCAAGGTGCAAGAGGGACTGCAGTTCGGGAATTTCTACCCGCGGGTGGAGTTTTCCGGGCCGATCGTGAGGGAACACTTCTGGTTTTCGCAAGCGTTCGACCTGGTGCACACACTGAGTATCGTGAACGGGCTGCCATCGGGGCAGAACGAGCGGAGCGAGTGGGGAGGGGACAGCTGGTCGCGGCTGCTCTGGAAGATATCCGAC
>Ga0310916_10000430_pt1 | contig 23299 bp, 20 predicted proteins | sample GREbulkMGLF176_FD_203444 | JGI IMG/M metagenome (GOLD analysis project Ga0310916, IMG submission 203444) | Lab enrichment of tropical soil microbial communities from Luquillo Experimental Forest, Puerto Rico - GRE.bulkMG.LF176 | ecosystem: Environmental > Terrestrial > Soil > Tropical forest >...
GCCGGCCGGGTCAAGGCCGAAGCCGGCGGAGCCGGGCGCGCGTAAGCGCGAGCCTTGACGCGGCCGGAGCGCCAGTTCACCAAGACAGTTGCTCACCCGCTCGCTTCGCTCGCGACCTCTCCCCAACGGGGAGAGGTAAATCGTGGTCGCGGCGCGGCTTGAGAACATTTCCCTGGGCCTGGACCGTTTCGCTGTGCGCGCCGCGGACTCCATCACCTCTCCCCAGCGGGGAGAGGTCGGCGCCGAAGGCGCCGGGTGAGGGGGTCCCCGGCTACGAATGCGATAGGCCTGCGGAATAGGGGAGACAACCATGGCGAAGGCACTCAACGACACGCTCGGCGTCAAGCGCGCCATCCGGCACTTCGACTTCTCCGAGCCGTACTGGGAAGGGACGAGAAGCAAGAAGCTCGTCCTCCAGTACTGCAAGGCGACCGGCAGGTATCAGCACTTCCCCCGGCCGGTGAGCATCTTCACCGGACGGCGCCGCGACATCGAATGGCGCGAGGTGTCGGGCAGGGGCGTGGTGTACTCCTACACCATCACGCACCGTGGTACGCCTGCCTTCCGCGGCGCCGAGCCCTACGCGGTGGTGAGCGTCACCCTCGACGTGGGCGTCAATTTCATTGCCAACATCGTCAACTGCCCGGCGGAGGAGCTCAAGGTCGGCATGAAGGTGAAGCCCTACTGGCATCCGCTCGACGACGGCACGCATCTCATGATGTTCCAGCCCGACCGCGGGGAGGCATGAGCGGCGCGTCGGATGCGCGCGGGGTAAAGGCGGTCGCGCGCTTCCTGCGCCCGCGCTCGGTCGCAATCGTCGGCATGTCCGCGCGCGCCGGCAGCGCCGGCCAAGTCGTCCTGCAATCGCTCAAGCTCAACCGCTTTGCGGGCGATATTCATCTGGTCGGCCGAACCAGCGAGCCCATCGACGGCAGGTCCGTGCTCAGGAGCGCCGACGAGCTGCCCGAAGGCGTGGACCTTGCGGTCTTCACGCTGCCCGCTGCCGGCGTGCGCGACGCCATTGAAGCGTGCGCGCGCCGCAAGGTCGGCTCGGCGATGATATTCGCCGCCGGCTTTGCCGAGGTCGGCGATTACGCGACCCAGGACGCCGTGACCGCCACCGCGCGTGCGGCCGGGCTTGCCGTGGTCGGACCCAACTGCCTCGGCATTCTCAACAACGTCGACGGCATGATGCTCAACATGCTGTACGTGCGCGAGGCGCAGCGCGGCGTCGAGGGAGGCATCGCCTTCGTCGGTCAGAGCGGCGGCCTGCTTGGCCATTTCCAGCGCGCGGCCGACGGGCGCGGTCTTGCGCTGACCTACGTGATCTCGACCGGCAACGAGGCCGGCCTTGAGAGCACCGACTTCATCGAGTTCCTGACGCAAGACCGATCGACCCGCGTGATTGCGGTCTACTGCGAGCAGATCCGGCGGCCCGGCGAATTTCTCGCCGCCTGCCGGTCGGCGCGCGCAGCCGGCAAGCCGGTCGTGCTCCTGCACCCCGGCCGCGGCGCGCGCTCGCGCAAGGCCGCGCAGTCCCATACCGGCGCCCTGATCGGGGATTTCGCCATGATCCAGACCCAGGTCGAGGATGCCGGCGCCATCATGGTTTCGACCATGGACGAGATGATGGATCTGGTCGCCATCCTGGAGCGCTATCCGATACCGCCCACCAAGGGGCCCGGCATCCTCACCGCCTCGGGCGCGTATGTGGCGCTGACCAACGACTTCGCCGAGGAGCTTGGCCTCGATCTTCCCGAACTGGATCCGGCCACCTTGGAGAAGGTGCGCGGAGTGCTCCCCGCGTACGGGAACTACGGCAACCCGCTCGACGTGACCGCGGGTTTCACGCCGGAGATGCTGCCGACCGCGGTCAGCGCGCTGCTCGACGATCCCAATGTCGGGATGCTGTTCGTCTCGTTTCCGTTCAGCTTTCCCGCGGTGGCGGAGGCGCTCAACAAAGGCATGGCGGACTCGCCCAAGCCCAAGGTCCTGGCCGCGCTTGGCGACACCTTTGTGCTCGCTCCCGATATTGCGCAGGCCGTAGCCAAAAGCCCGGCGGTGCTTTCGCGCTCGTCGGACCGCATGCTGCGCGCAATCGCGCTCTATACGAAATACGGACGCCTGCTCGCCCGCGCCCGCGCCGGCGCGCAGGCGGCGGCTATTGCAGAGCCTTTTTCAGATATGCCGAAACTTGCTGCGGGTGCGGCGCCGGAGTGGCTCTCCAAGAAGGTCCTCGCCGCCGCCGGCGTCCGCGTGCCCGAGGGCGAGCTTGCCCGCACGGCGCAGGACGCCGTCGCCGTCGCCGGCCGCATCGGCTATCCGGTGGCGTTGAAGGCGCAAGCCGCGGCGCTGTCGCACAAGACCGAAGCCGGCGGCGTGATGCTCAACCTCGCCGACGAGGCGGCGCTGCGGAGCGCCTGGGCGAGGGTGCAACAGAACATCAAGGCCGCGGCCCCCGGCGTCACGCTCACCGGCTGCCTGGTGGAGCAAATGTCGCGCAAGGGCGTCGAGCTGATGATCGGAGCCAAGCGCGATCCGGCCTGGGGGACCGTGCTGCTGGTGGGGCTGGGCGGCATTTGGGTGGAGGCGCTGTGCGACGTGCGGCTTCTGCCGGCCGATGCGGACGAGCCGCAGATCATCGAGGCGCTGGCGCGACTGCGTGCGGCGAAGCTGCTTGCGGGAGTGCGCGGCGCTCCGCCGGCGGACGTGGACGCGGTGGCCAAGGCCGTCCTCGCCATCGGGCGGCTGATGCGCACAGTGCCGGGCATTGTCGAGATCGACGTCAACCCGTTGATGGTGCACGCCAAGGGAGACGGCGCCACCGCCCTCGATGCGCTCATTGTCGCGCAATGAGGAAGCCGCACCGCGACGCGCAAAAACCGGCGGGTCCGCGGCGGCCGGCCAATTGCGACCACAATTGCCGCGTTACCTTCGGCACGCCTGCTTTGCGTTGTCCTGGATAAGCTTTTGGGGGGGGTCACATGAGGGCTCTTGCAGTCGCAGCAATCATCGCGTCATTGACGGTGCCCGCCTACGCTCAGGATGCCAGCAAGGAGCAATCGAACAAGGCGGCAGAGGAGAAGAAGAAGGAGGAGGAGGCGATCGAAAAGGCGTACAAGGACGCCGCCAAGAGATTGCCGCCGCCGCCACCCGCCGTGAAACACGACCCGTGGCACAATATCCGGTAGCAGTGCGGACTATCTGCGGCGTGAACCTGAGACCCAATGACGATGGGGCGGTGAAGGAAGTCACACGCCTCCTCGAAACCTGGGGCGCGGCGGCGCATGAGACGCGACGCTATTTGACGGCGCCTCCCGTAATCCCGCTGATGAACCGATCGAGGAACAGATTGTACGCAATCGCCACCGGCACGCTCGCGATCAGCGCCGCAGCCATAAGCTCGCCCCAGTAGAAGATGTCCCCGCGCACCAGGTCGGTGGCAACCCCAAGCGTGACGGGCTTCTCGTCCGAGGAGGAGATGAACGTCAAGGCATAGACGAACTCCTGCATGGTGAGCGTGAACGCAAAGATCACCACGGTGAGGATGGCGGGCAGCGAAAGCGGCAGCACCGTCTTCACGAAGGCGCCCACCACGGTGCAGCCGTCGACGATCGCGGCCTCCTCGATCTCGCGCGGGACCGACTTGAAGAAGCCCATGAGCAGCCAGGTGCAGAACGGGATGGTGAAGGTCGGATAGACCACGACCAGCGACCACAACGAGTCCTGCAGTCCAAGCTCGGAAACGACCCGCGACAGCGGCAGGAACAGGAGCGTGGGCGGCACCAGATATGTGAGGAAGATGCCGATTCCGAGATTCTCGCCGCTGCGGCCCGGCGTGCGCGCCAGGCTGTAGCCGGCGGGCACCGCCACCGCGAGCGTAATCGCCACCACGCACAGCCCGATCAGCGCCGTGTTCCACAGCCACTGCACGAACAGCGTGTCCTCGAACAGATAGCGCAGGTGCTCCAGCGTCGGCTCGGCGTTGAACCAGTAAGGGTTGGATTGCAGGTTGTAGAGGTCGCCGTCGGTCTTGAAGGCGGTGATCAGCATCCAATAGAAAGGAAAGGCGGCAAATGTCACCAGCACGATCACGGCCGCGTAGAACGAGCCTTCCCCTGCGATCCGTCTGGCGAGCCGGATCATCTCAGATCTCCCGGCGACGCAGCGCGCGCAGCAGGACGATTACCGCGACCAGCAGGAAGGGAAACAGGAACAGGCAGATCACGGCGCCGTGGGCGACGTCGCCCGAGAGGATGCCGACCTGGAAGGCGAGCGATCCCAATACCTGCGTGCCGTTGATGGGGCCGCCCTTGGTGAGCAGGTAGACCACGCTGAGATCGGTGAAGGTGAACACGGTGCCGAAGATCAGCGCGATCATGATGATCGGCGCGATGATGGGCAGGATGATCTGGTAGTTGCGCCGCCAGAAGCCGGCGCCGTCGACGGTCGCGGCATCGAGGATGTCCTGCGGCACCGAGGTAAACCCCGCGATGAAGATCACCACGCCGAACGGAAACAGTCGCCAGGCGTGGACGACGGTCACCGCGATCATCGCGAGATCCTGCTGGCCCAGCCACTGCAGGCGGTGCACGGGGTCGAGCAGGCCGACCGCCACCAGCGTCCAGTTGATGACGCTGTAGAGCGAATCGAACATCCATTGCCAGGCTAGCGTGGCAAGCGAGACCGGCACCGCCCACGGCAGCACGACGAGCGCGCGCGCAATGCCGCGGCCGGGGAAGTCCTGCATCAGCAGCATGGCGGCGAATTTGCCGAGCAGCAGGCCGATCACCTGCGCCCCGATCGTGAACACCAAGGTATTGATCAGCGTGCGCCGGAAGATGTCGCTCTCGATGACGTCGGTGAAATTCTTCAGCCCGACGTAGCGATAGTTCGGATCGAAGATCGTGTAGGCGCTGACGCTGTAGTAGAGGGCGAGGAAGAACGGCAGCGCGACCAGCACGAGAACGTAGAGAATCGCGGGAGCAATGAAGAGCGGGCCGACCAGCTCGGGACGGTCGAGCAGGAAGCGGGATTTCGGACGGGGGGCGACGGCTGTGATCGCGGTCATGGGCTTATGGTTCCCGCGTTCAAGGGTGTTGAGCCTTGCGCCCGTCCCGGTCGAAATAGCGCAGCTCCGTCTCCCGCACGGCGAAGACGCGTTCCACGCCGGGCGCAATGCCGCCAAGGGTCGCGTGCGCCGGCAGCTTGGCGGTCACTTCGCGCTTGGCGGCTCTGCCGTCGAGCGCGCCGTAGAGGATGTGCTCGGAGCCCAGATACTCCACGCGCGCGACGCGAAACGGGAACTCGACCACGGGAGCGCCGTTGAGCAGATCCTTGGGCAGGAAGTTCTCGGGACGAAAGCCGAGCGACCCGCCGTCGCGCTCGATCAGGTTCATCGGCGGCGTGCCGAGAAAGGTCGCCACGAACTCGTCCGCCGGATGCTCGTAGATTTCGGTCGGAGTGCCCACCTGGCGCAGCCTGCCGCGATCAATGACCGCGATGCGATCGCCCATCCCCATGGCCTCGACCTGATCGTGCGTCACATAGATGGTGGCGGTGCGCACCTTCTGCTGGAACGCCTTGAGCTCGCTGCGCGCGCTGGCGCGCAGCTTGGCGTCAAGGTTCGACAGCGGCTCATCGAGCAGGAACACGGTCGGGTCGCGGACCAATGCGCGCGCCAGCGCGACCCGCTGACGCTCGCCGCCGGAAAGCTGACGCGGGCGTCGCTGCGCAAGATGGTCGATGCCGAGCAGACCCGCCGCCCATTCGACCTTGCGCTTGATCTCCTCGCGCGGCGTGCCCTGGGTGCGCAGCGGGAAGGCGATGTTGTTCCAGACGGTGAGGTGCGGATAGAGTCCATAGCTCTGGAACACCATGGCGATGCCGCGGGCGCGCGGCGGCATCTCGTTGACCACCTCTCCGTCGATCAGCACTTCTCCGGACGTGGGCTTCTCCAGACCAGCGATGATGCGCAACAGCGTGGTCTTGCCACATCCCGACGGTCCCAGCAGCACCATGAACTCGCCGTCGCGCGCCACGAGGCTGATGCCGTCGATGGCATGCACGTCGGCGAACTGCTTTCTGATTTCACGAGTTGAGACAGCGGCCACTTCGGCCTCCTCGGAAGCATGTCGACTCGTAGGTCGGGTCGAGCTCTGCGAGACCCAACGCCCGTGCGGACGACACTGTCGGGTCTCGTTAAGAACTCGACCCAACCTACGATGCTAACCCAGCCTACGACGCGATCGCCTACGTGCGCGTCGCCCATTTACCGTAGATGAGCTCGATCTCCTTGGTCGCCCACTTGACCGCGTCTTCCGGCGTCATCTTGTCGGTCGCGGCGTTTGCCATCATGTCCGGGATGATGAAATTGTCAGCCACCTCGTCGGCAGCCGGCGTCGAGGGGCCCGGATAGCCGAACACCGCGCACCATTCGTCCGCCGTCTCCAGCACCTTGAGCTTGTCCGGCGGGTGCGAGGTGGGGTCGTCCGAAAGGATCGGCATCGGCTTCGGCACCAGATTGGCGAACAGCGGATGGTCGTAACCGGTGGAAGCCTTGAACGCCTCGCCGTAATGGTCGGCATAGTGCTTGAGGAATTCGACGGCCGTCTCCTTGTTGCGCGCGAATTTCCAGATGATGTACGAGTTCGGCGCCCCCGCGGTTAGCCGGCGTACCGTGCCGGCCGGCGTCCTCCAGAGCTGGATCTTGTCCGCCAGCTGCGGATTGGATTTCTGGATCGACCGGTAGGCCGAGATCGGATTGTGGATCCAGGAGCCGCGGCCGGATGCCAGGAACCGGTTGTTGCCGGCATCGTCCCACGACAGAATCTCGGGATCCATCGCCTCCTTGTAGAGCGCACGGACATACTTGACGACCTCCAGCGTCTCCTTGGAATCGATCGTCACGCGCTTGCCGGTCTCGTCGCATTCCGCTGCGCCGTGGCTCCACAGCATGCCGCGATAGGAGTTGTTCGCGTCCACGCAGTGCGAGAGCGCAATGCCGACGGGGTAACCCTTCTGCTTGAGCTTGGCGCCGCCGACGCGGACATCCTCCCACGTCTCCGGCGTCATCCCGATCTCGTCCCACAGGTCCTTGCGGTAGAGGCCGGGGAAGTCGATGAAATAGTCCGGAAATGCGCTCCAGCTCTTGGTGTCCTCGTTCCAGGCGATCTGGCGGCCCATGGGGAGCACCTTGCCGTGCTTTGCTTCGACCTCCTTGATCAGTGCCGTCAGGTCATGGGCGTGCTTGGCGTAGAGGTGGGGGCCGCCCGAGCCGTTGAAGCCGAAAATGTCATGTCCGGCGCCGGCTGCGACCTCGGCCGCCGCGCGCGCCGGCAGCTCGAGATGCGGGATGTGGTCGAGGGTGACCGCAACGCCGTTCTTCTTGCCCCACTCCCTTGCGAAGCCGTCGATCCACTTGTCGTATTCGGGAATGAAGTGGCTCCACTGAATGATTTTCAGTGTCTTGGTCTGGGCAAGGGCGCTCGACACAAACGGCGCCGAGACCGCGGGCGCAAGCCCCGCAACCCCTGCAACGGCGCTGGTCTTCTTCAGGAAATCCCGTCGCGTGACGGAACGATTTTGTCTGTTTCCTCCGGATCCCATGTTCAGCTCCTTGTTTGACAGGTTGAGGCTGATTGCCGCCTTGCGCTTGCCGATTCGGTGCCGTCTGCCGGCCACAAGCCCGTTCGATGCGCGGGTTGTCCGGTCATCGTCGGTTAACGCCCGATTGGTCGAAGGCTTGATGCACGAGCGCGCGATGCCACACGGCGCCGGCTTGCGTCGGGTCGCGGCCACACGGCAGGCCGATGATGTCACCGACTCGTGCGCTCATTTGCGGCGCCGTCGTTCGCGGCCGGGAATGCCGGCGCAGTGCCAACCATTCGACCAGCGCATTATGGATATGCGCCGGGGGCATGACAACTACTAAACCGTCACATGCCTGTGAATCACGACTTGCGTCATGGCCGGGCTTGTCCCGGCCATCCACGCCTTTGGGTGCGGCACGAAAGACGTGGATGCCCGCGACAAGCGCGGGCATGCCGATTCAACCTAGTCTATGGTCGCCTGCCCGACACCATCGATGCCGGACCGCGGGGGGCAGGCCAAACTCTTCGGTCGCCGTCTAAACAAGCTCGTCGGCGATCCAGCGCGTGACCGAGCGCCGTCTGGGCGACCAGCCGAGTTCGGCCGCGGCCTTGCCGCGCACCCGGCTGTTGGAGCCGAGCGAGAACACCGCCATGTTACGGCCCCAGGCCGCGATCGCCTGCTCGGTGGAGAAAGATTGTGCGGCGCCGAGACCAAGTCGCGCCGCGATGGCACCCGCGATCTCGCCCAATGCCTCCTCGCCGCTCTCGACGTACATGAATGTGCCCGCGGGTGCCTTCGCGATAGCCAATGCATAGAGCGCCGCCACATCGGCGATATGCACGTTGGACCAGCGGTTCTGTCCCCGCCCGATGTACCGCGCGACGCCGGATGCCCTGGCCTCGCGCAGGAGCGCCGGAATCTGGACGCTCTGTGCCGGCGTGCCAAGCGCATTGCCGTAGATCATGGTGTTGCAGAGCACTACCGAGCGGATGCCGGGGGCATCGAGCACAAGGCGGTCTATCGCCACCCGGGCGGCCTTCTCCGCTGCCGGCTCGATGGGTGTCGCCTCGTCAAAGATCCGATCGGAAGGCTCGCCCATGGCGAGATCGGCCACGATGCTGCTGCCGCTGCTGTGGAGGAGCGGCTTGCCGGAATCTTTCAGTCCGGCAATCAACGCCTCGACCGCGCCGCGATGATCGCTGCTGGCGGCATTAACGACCGCATCGGCGGCGCGGGCTTCGGCCGCCAAGAGCGCCGCATCGTCAAGCGACCCGATGACCGCATCGATGCCGTGAGCGGCGACCGCGTCGGCCTTGGCCTTGCTGCGAACGAGCCCGCGAACCCTGTGGCCACCTGCGATGAGGGCGCAAGCAACAGCGCCGCCGATGAAGCCGCTCGCGCCGGTGAGAAAGACTCGCATTTCGCCACGATGCGCGGATTAGAACGTGTTTCGCTGACGCTGAGGCAGTCGCGGTTTACCTCTCCCCGCAGGGGAGAGGTCGGAATGTGCGCGCCGCGCGCGCGCATTCCGGGTGAGGGGGTCACAAACCGTCAGGGAGCCGGCCCCCCTCACCCGGATCGCGCAAGCGCGATCCGACCTCTCCCCTGCGGGGAGAGGTGCCGCAAGCCGCAAGACCGCGTGATGATCAAACGTCATCAAGATCTGCGCTAATACCGCGCGTTGCCCGGCGTTCTCGGGAAGGGAATTGCGTCGCGCACGTTGGCGAGCCCGGTGACGTAGGCGAGCGTGCGCTCGAAGCCGAGCCCGAAGCCTGCGTGCGGCACCGTGCCGTAGCGGCGAAGATCCCGGTACCAGGCGTAGTGCTCCCTGTCGATGCCGCGCGCGGCCATGCGCGCGTCGAGCACGTCGAGCCGCTCCTCGCGCTGGCTCCCCCCGATGATCTCGCCGATCCCGGGCGCAAGCACGTCCATGGCGGCGACCGTTCTGCCGTCGTCGTTCACTCGCATGTAGAACGCCTTGATGTCCTTCGGGTAGTTCATCACGATCACCGGCTTCCTGGCGTGCTTTTCGGTGAGATAGCGCTCGTGCTCCGATTGCAGGTCGATGCCCCATTTCACCGGGAACTCGAATTTCTCCTTCGCCCGCTCGAGCACCGCGATTGCCTCGCCGTAGTCCATGTGCACGAACTGCGAGCCGACGATCCCGGTGAGCTTGGCCAGGAGGCCCTTTTCGATGCGCTGATCGAAGAACGCGAGATCCTCCTGGCGTTCCTTCAGAAGCGTCTCGAGGACAAACTTGAGCAGCCCTTCCGCCAGCGTCGCATTGTCCGAGAGGTCGGCGAACGCGATCTCCGGCTCGATCATCCAGAACTCGGCAAGATGCCGGCTGGTGTTGGAGTTCTCCGCGCGGAAGGTGGGCCCGAACGTGTAGACCTTGGTGAGCGCGAGGCAATACGCTTCCACGTTGAGCTGCCCGGAGACCGTGAGGAACGCCTCGCGGCCGAAGAAATCCTGCGCGAAATCCACGTTGCCCTGCGGCGTGCGCGGCAGATTGGCAAGGTCGAGCGTCGAGACGCGGAACAGCGCTCCCGCCCCCTCGGCGTCGGAAGCGGTGATGATCGGCGTATTGACCCAGAAGAAGCCGTTCTCGTCGAAGAAGCGATGGATGGCCTGCGCCAGCGTGTGCCGCACCCGCGTCGCCGCTGCAATCACGTTGGTGCGCGGGCGCAGATGCGCCACCTCGCGCAGGAACTCCATGGTGTGCGGCTTCGGCTGGATCGGATAGGTGTCCGGATCATCCACCCACCCGATCACCTTGATCGCGCTCGCCTGCATTTCGAACGGCTGCCCCTTCGCCGGCGACGGCACGATCGTCCCCGTCGCCTCCAGCGCGCAGCCGGCCGTGAGCTTCATCACCTCGTCGGCGTAATTGGGCAGCGTGCTCGGCGCGACCACTTGCACCGGATGAAAGGACGACCCGTCGGAGAGATGCACGAACGAGATGCCCGCCTTGGAGTCGCGCCGCGTGCGCACCCAGCCCTTGACCGTGACCGGCGCGTCGGCCGGCGCTTGTCCGGCCAGGATTTCGCGCACGTTGAGCTCCCGCTTGTCGGTCGACGACATGCTTTAGTCCGGCATCGGTTTGCCGGCCGTCTCGGGCGCGAACCACGGCACGATGAGGCCGATGATGTAGATGCTGCTCATGATCAGGGCAGCGTTGGCAAGGCCGCCGACGCTGGAGACGATCGTGCCCGCGATGATCGGGAAAACCCATGCGATCAGCCGGGCGCCGTTGAACACGAAGCTTGCCGCCGTCGCCCGCACCGCTGACGTGAACAGCTCGACCAGATAGATCGCCATCCAGCTGAAGGCAAAACCCAGCGTGAACACGCCATTGAAGAAGGCGATAACCATGAAGACGATCAGATTGCCGGTCCAGACATAGGCCAGGATCGAGAAGGCGAGACAGCCGACGAAGGTGGCGAACAAAAAGTTTCGGCGCCCCATGGCATCCGCCACGAAGCCCGACACCACGTAGGCGAGAATGGCGCCGATATTGTAGATGAGCGCCATGCGCGGACCCCATACGCCGGCGGCTTCGCCCTGCGCCTTGGCGATCTGCTCGGTGTAGCCCGGCAGCCAGCTCGAAACCGCCCACCAGCCGACCGTCGTCGCCAGCGATAACAGCGTTGCCAGGATCACCCGCCGCCGGCTTTCAGGCTCACGGAAAATCTCGGCAAGCGTGAATGGCCGATGTCCCTTTGCCGGGGGCGCCGCGCCGGTATGGGCATCCTCCTCGGTCGCGGCCCAGCGATGCTCGCGCACCGCGGTCATCCAGCGCTCGGATTCGTCGAGCGCCCGCCTCAGATAAAGCACGAGGAAAGCAGGCAGCGCACCGACTGCAAAAATGATGCGCCAGGATTCCGATCCCAGCGGATCCGTCACAGTGATCAGATACCAGATGATTGCCGCCAGCAGCGACCCTGCGCCGAAACCCGACTGCAAAAAGCCGCACCCTTTTGGCCGCGCGCGGTCGGGCCAGGTTTCAGCGACCAGCGCGATGCCCGTGCTCCATTCGCTTCCGATCGCAAGCCCGGTGATGAAGCGCAGGAGGCCGAGCGTCAGGAAGCTGTTCGCAAAGGCGGTAAGCCCGGTAAACAGGGCATAGAAGAACACGGAATACATCATCATCCGCTTGCGGCCGATATAATCGGCCAGCACGCCCCCCAGCAGACCGCCGATTCCCCAGCCGAGAAGCGTGATGCCGATCGCCGATCCGGCATAGAAAGCCGGCGTCTGCGCCTGCTCTGGCGTGAGCAGCGATTTCATTGCAAAGGGCAGGGCGACGACGAGCGCGTAGGCTTCGTAGCCGTCGAAGATCCAGCCGAGATAGCTGCCCCAGAGGACGCGCCAGTGCCTGCGCGTGAGGCCGGCGTACCAGGGTGCATTTTCCGCCGTTGCCACGGCCGCGTTGCTCATTGCCACGTCGTCCTCCCCTGGTGACCTTTGATTGGAGTGTTTTGACCCGATTATAGGACGAGTATTCCGTCAGCTCGCAGGCGCCCCCGCGGCGCAGGCAGGAGGCCGTGCCGTGATTGCGTCGCGCACGCGGCCCCCCGGCAGTCCGCCCGGCAGGCTCGCCGCTTCGCGCGCAACCGGAACGAGCGCGTCGAGATCGACGCCGGTTGCGATCCCCATTCGCTCGAACATCCAGACCAGGTCCTCGGTCGCCACATTGCCGGTCGCACCGGGCGCGAACGGGCATCCTCCCAGTCCCCCGATCGAGGCATCGAAGATGCGCACACCTTTGCGGAATGCGGCGTGGGCGTTGGCCAGTCCCAGGCCGTAGGTGTCGTGCGCGTGCAGCGCGAAGGCAGCGACTGCGGGAAAGCGCGTCATGCAGGATGCGAGCAGGGTTTCGACGTGTTGCGGGTCGGCGCGTCCGGTGGTGTCGCACAGGCAGATCTCCGCATCCGGCCGCGCCGGCACCAGCCGATCGAGCAGCGCAAGCGTCTCGGACTGCGGCACGCGTCCGGTGAACGGACAGTCGAATGCGGTTGCGATGTCGAGGCGGATTGCGATGCCGGAGGGGAGGGCGGCTATCAGACGCTCGTATTCCTGCGCCGATTCCAGCGGATGCCGGCGGACATTGTTGCGGTTGTGGGCTTCGGTGACCGAGAGCACGAAAACCAGCCGTCGCGCGCCGGCATCGACGGCATCGCGGCCGCGTCGCTCGCTTGGAACGAGCACCTGCGGCTCGAGCCCGTTGAGGCGCGCGCAGGCTGCCAGCACTTCGCGCGTGTCGCGCAGCTGCGGCACCGCGGTGCTGCTGACGAACGAGCCGATCTCGATGCGGCGCAGGCCGGCGTCGAACAGCTGTTGCAGCAGCCGGATCTTGGTTTCGGTCGGGATAAAGGGAGCAATGCCCTGATATCCGTCACGCGGTCCAACCTCCACGATCTCGACGGAACGCGCCGCCTGCATCACAAGACTCCTTCCGCTCGAAGCGATTCGATCTCTTGCGGGCGCAAGCCGAGCAGGTCGCTGAGAACCTCTTCGGTGTGAGCGCCCACGGGCGGGCCCGGCCAGCGCACCTGGCCCGGGTTTTCCGGCACGTGCGGCACGACACCGGCATGGAGGACGCTGCCAAACAGCGGATCCTCCACTTCCCGCACCATGCCGCGGTGCCGGAATTGCGGGTCGGCCGCGCACTCGGCTGCGGTGTAGACCAGAGTGCAGGGAATATCGGCCTTGCTCAAGATGGCGTCTGCCTCCGCTGCCGCAAACCGCCTGGTCCAGGCGGCAATGACGGCGTCGAGCTCCTTGACGTGCGCGACGCGGGCCTGATTGCCCTTGAAGCGGGGGTCGTCGATGAGTTCCGGCCGCTCCATCAGGCGTGCGAGTCGCCCGAACAGCGGTTCTGAATTTGCCGCGATCAGAATCCATTTGCCGTCCTTGGTCGGATAGGCATTGGACGGCGCGGCGGTCGGAATTCGCGATCCGGTCGGCTCCCGGATCACGCCGAGCGCGCTGTATTCCGGCAACATGCCCTCCATCAGGCTGAGGATCGAGTCGGTCAGCGCCACGTCCAGGCTTCGTCCGTGCCGGTCGCCGCCGAGGCGATCCCGCTTCCAGAGCGCCGCCATGATGCCGAAGGCGGCAAACACGCCGGCGACCGAGTCGCCGATACTGATTCCGACCCGCACCGGAGGCAGCGCGGAGGTGCCGGGCGGATGATCCGACAGGTAGCGGAGGCCGCCGATGGCCTCGCCAATGACGCCAAAGGCCGCGCGATCGCGATACGGGCCGTCCTGCCCAAAACCGGAAATATGCGCCACGACGAGATCCGGCCGCGCGGCTTTTAGCGCCTGCTCGCCCAGGCCAAGCTTTTCGAGCTGTCCGGGCCGGAAATTTTCAACCAGGGCGTCGCAGCTGGCAACAAGGCGAAGCACGATGGCGGCGGCCTTCGGGTGCTTGAGGTTGAGCGTCATCGAACGCTTGTTGCGTCCGTGCAGCGACCACCAGAGCGATTGCCCGTTGATCTGCTTGCCCCACTGCCGCACCGGATCGCCGCCCGGCGGCTCGATCTTGATCACCTCGGCGCCGAGGTCGGCAAGCAGGCGCGTGCAGAACGGAGCCGCTACGAAGTGCCCGATCTCGAGAATGCGCAGGCCGGAAAGCAGTCCGGCAGAGGCGGTTTCGCCCATCTTTTTGCTCCGCAGGCCCGATCGCTATTGGCGAGCGTCCCTGCGCCGGCGCTGCTCTGCGTCATCCCATGCCGTGAGCGGCTGGTAATCCGGAACAAACCCAAGGCCCTTCTTCGCGTCGGAAGAGACCGCCTGCTGCGACACCACCACGTCGAGCAGTGCCGGCGCATTGTCGAGCGCGCGCTGCAGCGCCGGCGCGAGCGCAGCCGGATCCTCGATGCGCTCGCCGTGGGCGCCCAACGCGCGCGCCATGGCGGCGTAGTCGGAGTGCCGCAGCGTGGTTCCCACCACCCGCCCGCCGTAGTTTTCCTGCTGGTCGTAACGCTCGATGTTCCAGGCCGCATTGTTGGCCACGATGAACACTGCCTTGGCGCCATGGCGCACGGCAGTGTCGATCTCCATGGCATTGATGCCGAAGGCGCCGTCACCGTTGACCGAGATCACCTCCCGCTCGGGAAATGCGAGCGCGGCAGCTACCGCAAACGGCACGCCGACCCCGAGGCATCCGAACGCGCCGGCATCCATGTACGTGCGTGCGGCAAGCCCCACCCGCGCGAAGCTCAGGATGTCGCCGCCATCGGCGATGGCGACATGGTCGGGCCGCGCGACCTTGGCAATCGCATCGAAGATGCGCCGCGGATGCATCTTTCCGTCGGGCTCGAGCGTGTTGCCGTCGCTCGGGCGCGGCTGCGCCCGCTCGCGCTGGCGCGAGCGCAATCCATCCGCCCACGCCTTGTCGAGCTTGGGGGCGCGATTGCCGGCAGCCTGCACCATGGCGTCGAGCGCAAGCTCGGGCGTTGCAAGTATCTCAGGCTCGCCTCGCCGATTGTCGATCAGCTCGCCTGCGGTATCCGCAACCCGCACGAAGCGCGCATCGGGAAAGACCGCCGGCGAGCCGTAGCCGAGCTGATAGTCGAGCCGGCGTCCGACCACGAGCACCGCGTCGGCATCCTGCATGATGGCCGCCCGCATGGCGCCGGCAAACGCCGGGTGATCAGACGGAACGAGGCCGCGGCTTTCCTGGGTGTCGAGATAGAAGGCGCCGCTCGCGTCGAGAAACCGCAGCAGCGCCGCGCCGGCGCTGCGCGCTCCGCGCCCGGTGATCACGGCGGGGCGCCGCGCCGACCACATGACCTCGACTGCCTCGGCAATGGCGGCGGGATCGGGAAGCATGACGCGGCGCGGCTTCGCGCGCATCCAGCTGTCGAGCACGAGCGCGGGCGCCACATCGGTGCGCAGCACGTCGGTTGGAATCTCGAGATAGCTGGGTCCGGGCTCGCCGGCGTCGCCTTCCGCGCGCGCGATCGCCTCGTCGAGCTCGCGGATGACCTGATCGGCAACCCGCAGCGTGCGCGCCGTGCGCGTCACCGGCCGCAGGATGTCCACGTGCGGAATATCCTGCAGCGGGCCCATGTTCGCCTGTGCGCGCGACGTGCAGCCGCCGATCAGCAGCACGGGTACGCGGGCAAGCCACGCGTTTGCCATCGCGGTGACGGTATTGGTGACGCCGGGACCCGCGGTCACCATCGCGACGCCCAGTCGTCCGGTGAGCTCGCTGTGCGCATGCGCCATGTGCACGGACGCTCCTTCGTCGCGCACGTCGATGATGCGGATGCCGGCGCGCGCCACATGATCCCAGATCGGCTGGATATGCCCGCCCTGGAGGCCGAAGATGCGATCGACGCCCCGCTGCTTGAGGAATCGCGCAATCCATGCCGCAACGCTGTTTTCGCCGGCGCCGAAGTCCTTCGCTGACGCGCTCACTTGCAGTCTCCCTTTACGTTCTTAGAGCGGGATGACTTTGTCTTCGAATCGTCATCCCGCTCTACCTCTTTGTTTGAGCATGTCCTTTTTCGCAAAACCGGTTCCCACTTTTGCGGGACATGCTCTAGCCGCCCGCGGTCTCGAGCAGCCTGTTCTTGAGGATGCGGTGCTGCACCTTGCCGGTCGCCGTGCGCGGCATGTCCTCGTCGCGCATGATGGCAATGGCGCGCGGACGCTTGTAGCCGGCAAGCTGCTCGCGGCACCACGCGAGCAGCTCGGCTTCCACGGCGGCCGCGCCGTCGCGCAGCACCACCACGCCCTGCACCCGCTCACCCCACTTGGCATCGGGCAGCCCGATCACCGCCGCTTCCTTGACGGCAGGGTGGGCGCCGAGCACCGCCTCGACCTCGGAAGGGTAGATGTTCTCGCCGCCGCTGATGATCATGTTGCTCTTGCGGTCGACCAGGAAGTAATAGCCGTCGGCGTCGCGGCGCGCCATGTCGCCGACGGTGCAGTAGCTGCCGCGGAACGATTCGCGGGTCTTGTCGGGCAGCTTCCAGTATCCGTCGAACGTGTAGGGATTTTGCGAGTACAGCTCGCCGACCTCGCCGTCCGCCACCTCCTGCCCGTTCGCATCCATGAGCTTGATCGGCGCGCTGCCGACGCATTCGCGGCCGACCGATCCGAGCTTGGTGAACTGCTCCTCGGGATGCAGCATGGTGACCCAGCCGGCCTCGGTCGAGCCGTAGAGCTCGAACAGTCCCGAATTGCGGAAATATTCCATGATGGCGCGCTTGGTATCCTGCCGCGCGGGTGCCGACGAGATCATCAGCTTGGTCACCCGCGCGGTATCGCAGCTCTCGCGCACCGCCGCGGGCAATCCGAGCATCATCACGTAATGCGTGGGAACCAGCGAGGTGAAGGTCTCGCCGCCGGCCGAGATCGCGCGCAGAAAATGCTCGGGATCGAAGCTTTTGCGGTTGTAGATCGAGCAGAGGCCGCCGCAATAGGTGAGCGCCGCGGCAAAATAGAGCGAATTGGCGTGGCACATCGGCATTGCCAGAAGTGCCGCGTCGTCGCGGGAGAAACCGAGCTCGATGGCGGTGACCAGCGACATCAGCGCGCCGGCGCCATGGCTGCGGATCGCGCCCTTGGGCGCGCCGGTCGTGCCGGATGTGTACATCAGGGTCCAGAAATCCTTGGCGAGCACGCCTGCCGCGGGCTCGCTGTCGCGCGCGCGCGCGATGATGTCCTCGTAGGCCGCATAGCCGGGCGGGGTTGCAGCGCCGCCGAAGTGAATGAACTTTCCGTTCTCGACCGGGATCTCGGCGCGGATCTCATCGATCGGCCCGATGAGATCGTCCTGGACGATGATCGCGCGCGCCTCGCAGTTTTCCGCGATGAAGCGTATTTCGCGGCCGACCAGCCGAAAGTTGATCGGAACCGCGATCAGGCCAGCCTTGGCGGCCGCGGCATAGATCTCCATCCACTCGACGCAGTTGTAGGCGAGCACGGCAACCCGGTCGCCCTTTTGCAGGCCAAGCCCGAGCAGCGCGTTCGCAAGCCGGCAGGAACGCGCATTCCATTCGCGAAATGTCATCGAGCGCGAGAGGTCGCGCGCACCCGGGCGATCGGGATAGATGCGCGCGTGCGCGCGCAGGGCATCGCCCATGTTCAGCAAAGGACCCATGGCGCGCCTCCTTGCGCTACTTGTTGATCAGCCTGGCGGGAAGCGTCAGCAGGAGTCCGCTGGCGATGACGAGCAGGGCGGCAAAGAGATAGAGGCTCGCCGACGTGCTGTGGGTGAGGTCCGTCATCCAGCCGACCAGGAACGTGCTGGTGAACCCGCCGATATTGCCGATCGAATTGATCAAGGCGATGCCGGCGGCGGCCGCTGCCCCGGCCAGGAAATTTGCCGGCAGTGTCCAGAACGATGCCTGCGAGGTCGACACGGATGCGGCCGCAATGGTCAGCCCGATCATCGCAATCAGCGTGTTGTTGGTGGCGAAGGCGGTCAGCGCGAGACCCGCCGCGGCCAGCAGCGTGGGGATCGTCGTATGCCAGCGTCGCTCGCGCATGCGGTCGGCATTGTTGTTGACGAGCACCATCGCAATCATTGCGGCGATATAGGGCACGGCGGTGAGCAGGCCGATATAGAGCGGGTCCAACACACCCGTCTGCTTGATGATGCTCGGCAGCCAGAAGCTGATGATGTAGATGCCGCTCGCGATGCAGAAGTAAATGAGGCTCAGCAGCCATACGCGGCCGCTCTTGAACGCATAGGCGAGATGCGAAGCGTCCTCCTTGCCTTGCGTATCTTTCGCGACGTTGGCGGCGATGATCTTCTTCTCCTCGTCGTTGAGCCACTTGACCGACGCCACGCGGTCATCGAGGTAAAACAGGGTGATGATGCCCAGCAGCACCGAGGGGACCGTCTCCACTATGAACAGCCACTGCCAGCCGCTGAGCCCGTGGGCGCCGCTCAGCGCGGAGAGGATCCAGCCTGACAGGGGCCCGCCGATGATGCTCGACATGGGGATGGCCGCGAGAAAGATCGCGGTGATGCGGCCGCGCCGGTCCGCCGGGTACCAGTAGGTGAGATAGAGCAGAATGCCCGGGATGAAGCCCGCCTCCGCCACGCCCAGCAGAAAGCGCAGGATGTAGAACATGGTCGGCGTGCTCACGAACGCCATCGCGCCGGAGATCAAGCCCCAGGTGATCATGATGCGCGCGATCCACAGCCGGGCGCCGACTTTGTGCAGAACGATGTTGCTCGGCACTTCGAACAGCACGTAGCCCAGGAAAAAGATGCCGGCGCCCAAACCGTAGATGGTCTCGCTGAACTTGAGCTCATTGAGCATCTGCAGCTTGGCAAAGCCCACATTGACCCGGTCGAGGTAGGCGGCGAGGTAGCAGATGAACAGGAACGGCACGATGCGCGCCGTTACCTTGGCGTAGGTGCGCTCCTCCGCATGCGCGAGGCCGGTGGGAGCGAAGGTTGCATCCGTCGCCTGTTGGGTCATGGCCCTGTTCCTCCCGTTAACCCGTCCGCTGGCGAACCGCCGCCGGACGTTGTCGTTTGTTGAGCAAATCAGCGTTCCGCCAGCCACTCCGTGATCCTGGTTGCCAGCTCCTGGTGCGAGCGCGGACCTATGAAGATGCCGATATGGCCGCCCTTGACCACCAGCTCCGTATAATCGCCGCTGCCGACGTGCTGCTTGAGCGCCCGCGACATCGGCGGCGGAATGATGTGATCCGTATCGGTAAGGATATTGAGCACCGGCATGCGGATGCGGCCGAGGTCGACCCGCTCTCCGTCGAGCGCGAAATCGCCGCGCACGAGCCTGTTCTCCTGATAGAGCTCCTTGAGCCATTGCCGCGCGAATTGGCCCGGCTGGTCCGGCCGGTCGCCCAGCCACTTCTCCATGCGCAGGAAATTCATCAGCTTGGCATCGTCGGCCGCGGCCTCCATCAGGTCGAGATTGTATTTGGTCATGCTGCGGCCGGGCGTCATCAGCGAGAACAGGTTGCCCGTGAACTCGCCCGGCACGTTGCCGAGCACATCGACCAGCCGGTCGATGTCGGCGCCGCTCATGCTGCGCGTCCACACGTTCATGAAGCCGCGGTCGACGCGCTCGTCCTCCCGGTCGGCGTGGAAATCGACCGGGGTCACGGCCGTGATCAGGTTGCGAATGCGTTCGCCGTGCAGGGCCGCATAGCACAGGCTCAGCACGCCGCCCTGGCAGATGCCGAGCAGGTCGATGGCGTCGACCCCGTGCCGCCGGCAGATCTCGCGCACGTAGGCGTCGAGATAGTCGTTGACGTAGTCGTCAATGCCGGTAAAGCGGTCGGCTCTGGTCGGCAGCCCCCAGTCGACGGCATAGACATCGTGCGCGCTGCTGAGCAGGCGGCGGACCAGCGAGCGATCCGCTTCGAGGTCGAGCACGGTATAGCGGCCGACCAAAGCGTAGAGGATGAGGACGGGACGGCCATCCGGCGTGCCGCCCGGCAGGGCGTAGTGGAAGAGCGCGCTTTTGTCGATGCGCCGCACCTCCTCCTTCTGCGTCGGCCCGATCTCGATCTCATCGTCGCGCATGCGGGCGAGACGGGCGAGCGCGCCGGCGACCTTGCGCTGCGCATCGGCGAGCTCCGCAAGTGATTTGGCAGGATCGACGCGGAAGGGAATCATCATTTCATCCTCCTGCGGCCCGCGCCGGAGGCTCGGTGCCGTCAGTGCCGGCCGCTGCCGGCGCGCCCGCGGAGTGGCCGGCTGCGCTCTCGCCTCGCAGGCGATCGAGCTCGCGCCGCAGGCCCCGGACTTCGCGCTTGAGATCGTGCACGGAGCGGTGCGCATCGTCGATCTCGGTGCGCGTTGGAAGATCGAATGCGTTGGCGAGGAGCTCAATCAGCTCGCGCTCGTGCGTCCGGCTCGACAGGAATGCCTCCAGCAGCTTGCGCTGGGAGGCGAGGAATTCCTCGGATCTCTGCACGTTCTGCATCTTGCGATTGAGCACCGTGATGAAACGATCGATGAGCTCGCGTCCGGCATGGACCGGCTCGCCCTTGGCAGCGGCACCGTGGAGCTCCGCAAACAGCTCGGCGCAAGCCTCCGACCATGCGCGCAGCAGCCTGCCGCCGTGCTCGCTGCTGCGCTGGAGCAGCACGAGCCAGCCGGCGCCGACCGCCAGCAGCTTGCGATCCAGCATGGGAAAGGCAAACCGCGGCAAACCGAGCAGCGTGTCGAACGGCTGCTGCATCGCCGGCCCGTACATCCCGAGCCAGCGGCGAGGATCGAACGCCTGCATTGCCAGCGCGAAATGTCCATCCTGCGAGGAAGCGCTCTCCCACTGCCTGGCCCACGACCCAAAGATGTCGCCAAAGACGTCGTTGAATGAATTCTGCTGGTCGGTCATGAGATGCTTGTTCACAGCGTCGAGTTCAGGTGGCCACCGTCGACGACGAGCGTGCTGCCCGTCATGTAGGTGGAGGCGTCGGAGGCAAGCAGGAGGAGCGCGCCGTCGAGCTCCTCGGCGCGGCCGAGACGACGCTGCGGGATGCGATTGATCAGCGCCAGCCCGGCGTCCGAAGAGAAGAAATCACGATTGATGTCGGTCTCGATGTAGCCGGGCGCGATCGCATTGACCCGGATGTTATAACGGGCCCATTCCAGCGCCAGCGTTCGCGTAAGCTGCAGCAGCGCGGCCTTGGAGGCACAATACGCAGCGACGCGACCGGCGACGCGGATGCCGAGGATCGAGGCGATGTTGATGATGCTGCCCCCAACCTTGGCCGCGATCATCGCGCGCGCCGCCGCCCGCGCGACGAGGAAGGCGCCGCGCGTGTTGGTGTCGAGCACCTGGTCCCAGTCCGCGAGCGCAAGATGGAGCGCCGGCTCGTTCTTGGCGATGCCCGAATTGTTGATCACCACGGTCGGAACGCCCAGTCTTTCGGAAGTTTCGGAAAGCGCGCGTTCGACGCTTCCCTGCTCGGTGACGTCCATCGACACGGCTATGGCGCCGCCGCCGCTCTCTTCGATCTCGGCGGCCACCGCTTTTGTCTGCTCGGTGCGGCGCGCAGCCAGCGCCACCCTGGCGCCGGCCGTCGCCAGCGTGCGCGCGAAATGGCGTCCGAGCCCGCCCGAGGCGCCGGTGACGAGCGCGATCTTGCCGACGAGATCAAAGGGCCTCGACACCGGCCGGACGCCGGGCCCGGCCATTCGCCCAGCAACGTTGGGAGCGATGTCCGTATCCGGAAGACGGCCCATCTGTCACATCCTCTCGCGGAGGAGGAGGAACCATGTTCCCTGGCGAATACTCGAAGCATGCATGACGCAACAGGGCCGTCAAGGCGACATTGTACCCGGAAGCAGGGGCGGTAGATGCAGCATAAGACGTTGAGCGCGAACGGCGCCTCCTTTCACCTGGTCGAAACGGGGGAAGGGAGACCGCTTCTCCTGCTTCATGGCTGGCCGGAATTCTGGCTGACTTGGGAGCCTGTCATGGCGCGGCTGGCCAAGCGTTATCGCGTCATTGCCCCCGATCTGCGCGGCTTCGGCGACAGCGACAAGCCTGCCGGGCTGTTCGGCGCGCCCGACCACGCCGCCGATATGCTGGCGCTGCTGGATACCCTTGAAATAGCGCGCGCCGGCATCGTCGGCCATGATGTCGGGGGAGCGGTTATGCAGCCGCTCGCGCGCAAGGCGCCCGAACGCGTCGCCGGACTGTTCTTTTTCGACTTCGTCTATCCCGGAATCGGATCACGCATGGGCGCCCCCGACCGGCTCAACGAGATCTGGTATCAATCCTTCAACCAGATGGACATGGCGCCGGCGATTGTCGGGGCGTCTCGGCAGAGCTGCCAAACTTACATTTCGCATTTCCTGCGTCACTGGGCCTATCGCAAGAACGCGTTCGACGACGTGCTGTCCGAATTCACGGAAAACTTTCTCAAGCCCGGAAATCTGGCCGGGGCCTTTGCGCACTACCGGGCCACGCATGCAGGCCGCATCGCCATGATGAAGGGTGAGACGCCGGCACAGCCGCGCATCACGGTGCCCACCTGCGTGCGCTGGGCAGAGCATGACCCGCTCTTTCCCTATGCATGGACGGATCGTCTTGGTGAAACTTTCGCCGATCTTGATCTGGCGCCGTTCCCGGACGTGGGTCACTTCCCCCATCGCGAGGACCCGGATCGGGCCGCTGCGGAGATTGCCGCATTCTTCGGTCGCGTTGCGTGGGGCTGAGAAGCGAGGCCGCGCCGGGACAACAAATATCCCTGCCACCGAGCCGTGGCGCCTCACGTCCCGCAGATGATATCGCCCCGCTTCAGGCGGCCGCTTTGTTCTTGATGGCGCCAATGATGGCGGTGAGGATCGCGCCGCCGGCGCCGCCGGCGATCGCCTGCGAGACGATGCCGCCGATGCTCAGGTTGCCCGACTGCGCGGCTGCCATGACCGCGGGCAGCAGCAGCGTGACGATCTGGCCGAGCACTCCGCCGCCGACCAGGCCGGAAATGATGTTGCCGATCATTCCGAGATCGAAGGTCGGCGATGCCTTGCCCGCGCCGACGCCACCAAGCGCTCCTGTAATGAGGTTTATCAGAATCTGTTCCATGTCGACCTCCCATCCGTGCGGTCCGCCGCAAGCCTATTCCGCAACGCCGCGGGTGTCGAGTTCCCTCCAGTAATTCGCAACAGTCTCCATCCCTCCCCGAAGGAGAGGGCCACCGCATTTGACGCCTGTACCCCCTTGTGTCCGGAGAATCAATTACAGGCT
>Ga0310916_10000433_pt1 | contig 23250 bp, 21 predicted proteins | sample GREbulkMGLF176_FD_203444 | JGI IMG/M metagenome (GOLD analysis project Ga0310916, IMG submission 203444) | Lab enrichment of tropical soil microbial communities from Luquillo Experimental Forest, Puerto Rico - GRE.bulkMG.LF176 | ecosystem: Environmental > Terrestrial > Soil > Tropical forest >...
ACCTTCAAACGTGAGTAATGCGGGGGCGGCCCGACTCCGAAAAAGTTTTGGGAGCAGGAAAACGTTGTTGCCTTGCTGGAATAGAATCGCTGTGTTGGACTGGAATCAGTGTCGTGAACCCACGTTCCGCCGTGAGTTCAAATGAGGTGCCGTCAGGCAGCATTCGCGATGCGGACGGCGATCAATCGCAGGCGCACCGGACAATCGTCAAAAAAGCGGTATGTTGACGGGACACTTCCGGGACACTGATTGCTGCCTTTTGGCATAACCTATTGAAATCACTGGCGCGCCCTACGGGAATCGAACCCGTGTTTCCGCCGTGAAAGGGCGGCGTCCTGGGCCGCTAGACGAAGGGCGCGCAAAGCGCGGCGACATATAGAGACGTTTGCCGCAGGCAGCAAGAAACCCGGCGGCGCCGCGCTTGCTGGCTGCGGCCGCCAGCGCCCTCACCATTTCCCGGTATTCGGCATGGAAACCCACGGCTCCTTGGGCGGCAGCGGATCGCCCCTCTGCAGAAGCTCGATGGAATGCTTGTCCGGCGAGCGCACGAAGGCCATGACCCCGTCGCGCGGCGGCCGGTTGATGGTAACGCCCGCGCGCATCAGCTTGTCGCACAGCGCATAGATATCATCGACCTCGTAGGCGAGGTGGCCGAAATAGCGCGCCTCGCCGTAATCTTCGCTGTCCCAGTTGTACGTGAGCTCGACCAGGGGAGCGTCGCGACCATTGCGCTTGCTCTCTGCCACGCGCCCTTCGTCCTCGGGCGCCGCGAGGAAGACGAGCGTGTAGCGGTTCTTCTCATCGACGCGCCGACGCGCCTCCTTGAGCCCGAGCTTGTTGCAATAGAAGTCGAGCGCGGAATCGAGGTTGCGCACGCGCAGCATGGTATGCAGATATCTCATGGTGTGGCCTCCTTGCATCGCCTGCCGGGAGTGAAAGGGAGAGGGAGCATACATGATCGCGCCCGATCTGGAGACTGCCATCGATCACCTCCAGGAGCTGGTCGAGGCGGCACGTGTCATTGCGCCGTTCACCGGCGCCGGCATCTCGACCGAGTGTGGCATTCCCGACTTTCGCTCGCCGGGCGGGCTGTGGACCAGGAACAAGCCGATCCCGTTCGATGAGTTCATCGCGAGCCAGGACATGCGTGACGAGGCATGGCGCCGGCGCTTCGCGATGGAGTCGCAGTTCTCGGCCGCGGCGCCCGGGCGCGGACATCTCGCGCTGGCAAGTCTGTACCGGGCGGGAAAGGTGCCGGCGGTGATTACTCAAAACATCGACAATCTGCATCAAAGCTCCGGAATTGCAGCGGAACACGTGATCGAGCTGCACGGCAATAACAGCTATGCCTTGTGCCTCGATTGCCGCAGGCGCTATGAGCTCCCCTGGGTCAGGGAGCGCTTCAATGAGGCGCGCGAGCGCGCTCCCGATTGCCCCGATTGCGGGGGCCACATCAAGACGGCGACCATATCGTTCGGACAGGCGATGCCCGAAGCCGAGATGCGCCGCGCCGAAGAGATCGCTCTTGACTGTGATCTGTTTCTCGCGATCGGGTCGTCCCTGGTGGTATGGCCTGCCGCCGGCTTTCCCTTGATGGCCAAGCGAAATGGCGCCCGGCTTGCGATCATCAACCGGGAAGCGACGGAATTCGACGACGTGGCGGATCTTGTCGTTCGCGAAGACATCGGAACGGTGCTATCACCTTTCATCGCCCACTGATTCGGGGCAATCGGCAAAGATGTACACAGCCTTCCACCTGTTTACGGCGCGGGAATGCATTTTTGCCTTTCACGTTTGTCGCGCAGTGATATCTTCGCGACGATAGATTCGTAGCGCATGCAAAATGCGCCTGGGTTGAGCGGCGGCGTTGGGGCGTCATGACCTCGGATGGAATTCCCAAGGGGCCGGGTAGCGGTTTCGAGCTGGACCGCGCGGCAGGTGGCGGAGTTGGAGACGAGGCCGCAAGCGTCATCGAGCTTGCCGGCGCCATCAAGTGGTTCGACGTCTCCAAGGGGTACGGCTTCATCGTGCCCGACAACGGAATGCCGGACATTCTTCTGCACGTTACCTGCCTGCGCCGGGACGGGTACCAGGTCGCCTATGAGGGCGCGCGCGTGGTCGTCGAGGTGCTGCAGCGCCCGCGCGGGCTGCAGGCATTCCGAATTCTTTCCATGGATGAATCGACCGCCGTGCACCCGGCGCAGATGCCGCCGCCCCGCACGCACGTGACCGTGACGCCGACCGGCGGGCTCGAACGGGCGCAGGTCAAGTGGTTCAATCGCCTGCGCGGGTTCGGGTTTCTCACCCGCGGCGAAGGCACCCCGGATATCTTCGTGCACATGGAGACGCTGCGGCGATTTGGGCTGGCCGAATTGCGGCCGGGCCAGTACGTCATGGTGCGCTTCGGCCCTGGACCGAAAGGGCTGATGGCTGCCGAGGTCCGACCCGAAGGCGCGCCGACCGGACCAGCCTCCCATTAGAGCGGCGGGCTTCCGATTGGCGTCGGGGTCCTCTCCAAACCTCCGTCTTGACAACTGATCCCGTTTTAGTAGGGCGAGGCACCCGGGGCCGCCTGGAAAATGTTGCGCGTCTACGCCCGCGCTGAGCAGGAGGGGGGCCTCAAGCGTGCGTTGCCCGGCGCAATTTCCCGATCTCTGCTATGTTGGCTGTCGCCGATGAGGAATTGACGATGCGTTTTGACCCGCGATCCGTTGCTGTTGCATTCTCGGCGGTTCTCCTGGTCGTGCTCGGCTCGCCGGGCCCGCTCGCCGCCGTTGATTTCCAGCCGCTGGAGATTGTCAGTAAGACAGGCGTGCATACCTTCGAGGTTGAAATGGCGCTGACCCCCGAGGAGCAGGCCAAGGGCCTGATGTTCCGCAAGAAGCTGCCCGAGGGGCAAGGCATGCTGTTTGATTTCCAGAGCGAGAAGCCCGCTACGTTCTGGATGAAGAACACCTATGTCTCGCTCGACATGATCTTCATTCGCGCCAACGGCACCATCCTGCGGATCGCAGAAAATACCGTGCCGCTTTCCGAGGCGCTGGTTCCATCCGGTGGACCCGTGCGCGCTGTGCTGGAGGTCGTTGCGGGGACCGCCAGCAGGCTGGGCATTGCGCCCGGCGATCGGGTGGCCCATCCGATCTTTAAGGGCAGGTAAGAGGCAGAGCCGGGATGACTTACGAATCAACATCATCCCGCTCTGGGGCATACAGACGGTTTCGGGGTGGCTTGCTGGTGAAAACCGAAGCGTGTATCGAGGCCGCGCGCGTGCCTCGGGGTATAGCGCAGCCTGGTAGCGCGGGAGTTTTGGGTACTCCAGGTCGCAGGTTCAAATCCTGCTGCCCCGACCACGCATCCCATTGATTTTTCTAAGGGTCGTTCTGACGTTCCGTTCTGACGCTGTTCACGTTTCACGTGGATCACGATCTTGCGCCCGAGCCTTTGCGACCTCACGCACCCGCTTGTTCGTGCTGCGGATGTAGCGCAGCGTCGTGCGCGGCTCGGCGTGCGTCAGCAAGTCTGAGATCGACTTGAGATCGGCGCCGGCAGCGTCTGCCTCCGTCGTGCGGCGGACATTACGCTCCTTGGTTTACCGCCGCGATGTGCACACGAGCCGACCTGAGCAGTCGCAGCAAACGACACAGCTACTCGATCACCTCGTCGGCGCGCACGAGCAATGCCAGCGGGACACTGAAACCCAGCGCATTCGCCGTCTTGAGATTGACGACAAGCTCGACTTTCGTGGACTGCTGCACCGGCAGGTCTGAAGGCTTCTCGCCCCCGACGATCCGGCCGGCATAGGCGCCCGCCACGCGGTATGGCCCGGTGATACTGTCGCCGTAGCTGAGCAAGCCGCCGGCCATGGCGTATTCGCGAAACGGATAGACAGTCGGCATTCGGTGGCGCAGCGCAAGCGCAACGAGCCGCTCGACACGGCTGTTGAAGAACGGGTCGCTGCCAATCATCAGCGCGCCAGCCCCCACACTCGGCAGCGCCGCGAACGCCGCATTGAAGTCGGACTCGTTGCGGGCATGCAGAACATGCAGCTCGATGCCGCGTGTGGCTGCGGCTGCTTTCACCGCTTCCACCAGGAGACCGGCATTGGCGGGATTGTCGGGGTTGACCAGGAGCGCGCTGACCCGGGCGGTGGGCACGAGCTCGCGCACCACCTCGAGCTGTTTCGGCCCAAGCTCGACGGCCATCGAGGTAACGCCGGTGATGTTCCCGCCCGGCCGAGCAAGACTTGTCACCAGGCCGGCCGCAACCGGGTCGCCCGAGGTCACGAACACGATCGGAATGGTGGTGGTCGCAGCCTTTGCTGCGAGGGCCGGTGGCGTGCCGGCGAATGCGGCAATCACCGCCACCTTGCGGGAAACGAGATCCGCGAGCAGCGACGGAAATCGATCGTGGTGGCCCTCCGCCCAGCGATATTCGATGACCACATTGCGTCCCTCGACATATCCGCTTTCGCGCAGGCCCTGGCGGAACGGGCGCAGACGATCCGCGTATAAATCGGGCGACTCAGTGCCGAGCAATCCGATCATCGGCATCGGCGCCTGCTGCGCCCTTGCCGCGAGCGGCCACGCGACTACTGCGCCGCTGAGCAGCGAGATGAACTCGCGACGTTTTAAATGATTGACTTTCATCGAGCCACCGCCAGCCGGTAGGGCCTCGCAGCATACCGGAGCGCGACGAGCAAGTCAGGACTTGTGCAATGCAGGATCGGATCCCCGCCGAAGTGCGTTGCGGGTCTAGGCTGTGTGAAAACTCGAAATAAAATTACATCGAATAATAACAGGCGCCTCAAGCTCCGCTGCGGGTATCCTTCATCGGCCGGCTGCGCGCAGCATCGTCGTCGTCAAGCCCGTACGGATCGATATCGCGCACGGCGACCCCGTAGGGCATGCTCTCCTGAAGCTCGCGAAGGACGGCGGCGTTGGCTTCAGGCACGAGAATGGTGAGCGACCGCCCGTCCCTGGTGAGGAATTGAGCCAGGAAATTGCCGTCCTGCGGGCCGTGGATGTGGATCATTGCAGTCATGACATCACCAACTCTGCGTTCCCTTCGATCCCCCTCATGACGCAATACTAGCAGTGCCGCCGGCTCCGCACTGTGTCGGACATCACAGAAATGTCGATTTTGCGAGTTGCCTTGGCCGCGCCCTGTCGTTGTCAGAACCGATGGCTTCGAATAGAACTTCGCTGCCGTCGGGATTGGAAAAATCCCGCCATGGCGGCGAATGACGACAAGGGGTCGGCACAGCCTCATAGACTGCCATTTCGACGAGGGTCGCACACGTATGGGAGAGCAGATCACGGCACGCATCTACAGGCCGGCGAGGACCGCGATGCAGTCCGGCAATGCGCGCACGAAAGAGTGGATGCTCGACTACGAGCCCGAGACGCCGCGCGAGATCGAGCCGCTCATGGGCTGGACAGCCTCGGGAGACATGCGCCAGCAGGTGCGCCTCGCCTTCGATACCGCCGAGGAGGCGATCGCCTACTGCGAGCGAAACGGCATTCCCTACCAGGTCTCGCATCCCACCCCGGTGGTGCGCCGCACCATCTCATATGCAGACAATTTTTCCTTCTCGCGCCGCGATCCATGGACGCACTGATGCCAGGTTGTCAGTGGTCAGGTATCAGGCAACAGGCGCCTGGTTTCAGCTACTTGCCGATCCTGATTCCTGACCCCTGCTTCCTGATATCTGATTACTGATCCCTGATGCCTGCACCCGCAGCGCCAGGCTCGCGCAGCCTGCGATCAAGGCGATCATCAGAAAGAAATGCGGCTTTGCCATGCCGCTCCAGAATCCGCCGAGAAAGCCGCCGAACACGTCGGCTGGCAAAGTTGCCGCGAACCAGACGCCCATCAGCATCGAGAGCGACCGCAGCGGAGCTTCTTTCGAGATCAGCGCCAGCCCGACCGGCGCAACATGAAGCTCTCCGATGGTGGCAAGCACAAAATAGCCGACCAGCCAGAACGGGCTCGCCTTCCCGGTTGCGCTCCCTGCGGCTGTTGCCATGACCAGGTTGGCGAGGGTGAGACACGCCGCGCCGAAAGCCATCTTGCGAATTGGCGATGGCTCCCTGCCGCGCTTGTCCAGTCGCGCCCACAGGTGCACGATCACCGGCGTGAAGACGAATATGCAAAGCGGATTGAGCGCGAGGAACCACGGGGAGGGGATCTCGCCTCGCCAGAATCCGATGTCGATTGCGCGGTTGGTAAAGTCCTCGGCCCAGAGCAATATGGTGTTGCCCTGCTGGTCGTAGGCCGCCCAGAACAGCGCCACTGCGGCGCAGACGCCGATGATGGCCCGCGCCGCGCGCCGCCCGTGCGCATCGTCTCCCTGGGGCTCATCCTGTCCACGTCCGCTTGCTTCCTTCTCGGCTTGTCGCATTTCGTCTTGTCGCATTTGATCTTGCGGCAACGCTCGCGCCCCGCCCAGGTAGATGCCGAGGCTCAGCAGCATTCCCACTCCCGCGGCGCCAAATCCGGCGTGCCAGCCATAGCGGGCCGCCAGCGCGCCGCAGACGAGCGGCGCCAGGAAAGCCCCGACATTGATGCCGACATAGAAGATCGAGTAGGCGCGGTCACGGCGATGGTCGTTCGGGGGATAGAGCGCGCCCACCTGGGTCGAGATGTTCGGCTTGAACGCGCCGATGCCGAGAATCAGCAGCGCCAGCGCGATGAGGAAGAGCGCCTCAAACGCCATCAGGAAATGGCCCATTGCCATCAGCAAGCCGCCGATGATCACGGTGCGCCGCTGACCAAGCACCCGGTCGGCGAGGAGCCCGCCCAGGATGGGCGCGCAATAGGCAAGTCCGGTGTAGAACCCGAACAGCTGGGAAGCGAGCGGCTGCGGCTCGAGATGCCCGAACAGGAGCTCGAGCGCGGCCTTGACTGCGCGAAAGCCGAGCACGGTCTCCGCCGGGGAGGCCACGAGCAGATATTTCACCATGTAGAGCACGACGAGCGCCGCGTTGCCGAAATAGGAGAAGCGCTCCCAGGCCTCGGTCGCGAACAGGATTGCAAGCCCGCGCGGATGACCCAGAAACTCGCCGTCGGCTCGGGACATCAGGATCAGGTATCAGTTATCAGGGATCAGGTATCAGGAGTCGTATTATAGCGGCTTGATCCCTGATTGCTGATCCCTGATCCCTGCATTGCGTAGATGTCTCCGGAGTTGGCCTCGAGCGGCAGCGACGAGACCCAGAGCGCAATCTCCGCCGCGCTGAGCCAATCCTGGTGGATCAGGACGTGACGCTCTCCGAGCATCGCATTGTAGCGCGCATATCCGAGCGCCGCGCAGCGTGCGATGCATTGCTCGGACACCTTGGGCAGGATGGTCGTGAACTCGAATGAGAGTGCCGGCACGGCATGCGACAGCCCGGCAAGGACCTCCGCCTCCAGGCCTTCGACGTCGATCTTGATGAAGGCCGGCGTCCCATGCCGGTCGATCAGCGCGTCGAGGGTCACGGCCGGAACGGCAATGCTCCTGGTCCAGGCTTGCCCCGCCCATTGGGGTGCATCACGGGCGGCCTGCAGCAGCGCGTCCGAAGCCGTCGAAATCGTCGGATTGTCGAGATTGAGCTTGATCTCGATTGTGCCGGGGTGGCTTGCGACCGCAAACGGCTCGATTGTCACCGCGCGATCGCGGCCGTACAGGAGCTTGAGCGTCCTGATCAGGGCGGGCTGCGGCTCGACCGCAACGACGCGTGCGTCCAGGCGGCGGAACGCCGCGATACGGTCCCCGACATGCGCGCCGATGTCGAAAACGAGGTCGCCCGGCTTGATGAAGTGCCGATTGAGGAGATCCATGGTGGCGCGCCGCTCGCCGTCGCCGTAATAAATGCGCAGCGACCGCACGATGCCGCGCAATGTCCGCCAGGCGTCGATCATCGCCCGTCGCTGGAGCATGTCCTTTCTCGCAAAAATCGGTTCCCACTTTTGCGGGACACGCTCTATCGCGCGCGCTGCGACATCTCGATCGCTGGAAGCCGCAGCGCGGCCAGCTCCGGCGGCGGCGCAGTCTCCTCCGGCAGCCGATTGATGCCGGTTGCGATGAGCGCGCGCCCCAGCGCGGGCGAGGAAGTCGCAACCGCGAACGGGATCGAGAGCAGCGGTCCCCCGGCTATGAGCAGGGCATAGGGGATTGCCGACGGCGCGGTCGCCGCCAGCAAAAGGATGGGCACCAGCCCAAACAAGGACTGCGGCCACAAGCGCCGCAACGCAAGCGACCAGGGCACGGCATGATCGTCGCGCGATTGTGCGCTCCAAACGATGGTGCGGCCGGTGAGCAGGCGCGCCAGGAACAGCGTGTGGCTTGCCCAGCAGATGGGTGCAAGCAGAATGACGAACGCCACGGTGACGGCAAAGCTCGCGGTGAAGCGAAGGCCCCCGCCGAACGCCCGGCGCTGCTCCGGGCGGCTGAGCACGTCGATGACGGTTGCGATATTGGGGGCAAACCACATCCCCAGCACCAGCCACATGAGGGCGATCCCGGCCTTCCAGTGCATGAAATCAGCCGGCATCGGAGCCATCGCCACGGCGATGCTGCCGATGAGCAGCAATCCCATCCATGCGGGCGAGCCGAGGTACATCAGCAGGGCGAGCAGGAGCTGATAGCGGCTGGCCGGCCGCAGGCCCGGCACCCGCAGGAAATGCCCGTACTGCATGTTGCCCTGGCACCAGCGCAGATCGCGCCGAATGAATTCCAGGAGCGTCGGCGGATTCTGCTCGAAGCTCGCGCCTTCCTCCGCCAGCACGCGCACTTCATGGCCGGCCTTGCGCATCAGCACCGCCTCGATCTGATCGTGGCTGAGCACGTGGCCTTTGACGAGCGCGCCCTCTTCGAGTACCGGGAGAGTGCAGCACGCGGTAAATGGCGCGAGCCGCACGACGGCGTTGTGTCCCCAATAGGGTCCGCAATCTCCCTGCCACCACGCGCTGCCGATGGTGTAGGAGCGCATGCCGAGCCGCATGCCGAACTGGAACATTCGGGCAAACGGGCTCGCCGAAGGCATCCCGATCACCAGGCTCTGCAGGATGCCGATTTGCGGCTCAAGCTGCATCATGCGCACGAGCCGCAGCAGGAGATCGACCGTCATCGCGCTGTCGGCATCGAGCATGACTGCAAGCTCATGCTCGTGGCCCCAGCGCTCGCAGAAATCGCGGATGTTTCCCGCTTTGTAGCCGGAATTGCCGTCGCGACGGCGGTACACCAGGCTGACGCGGCCGCGCCAGGCGTTCGCCATCCCAGTGAAGCGCGATTGCTCCGCCGCGGCCATATCGGGCATGTTGGTGTCGCTGAGCACATAAAGGCGGAAATGCCCGGCGACACCGGCTGCTTCGAGTCCGTGGAGCATGGGCTCGAGCAGGCGTGCGACCCTTTCCGGAGGCTCGTTGCGGATGCAGAGCAGGATCGCGGTGGAAGTAGTGATCGGTTCACCCCCGCGCGCCCGGGCGGCAACCGGCAGCACCGCGGCGACCGGGTCGCGTGCAAAGCGCATGATCACGAGCCCGATGGTCGCGTTCCAGAAGCCGATGGCGAACCACGGAATCGTCACCGCAAACAGCGAAAGCAGAACAACATCGAGAAAGCCGACGCCGCCGGCGGAAAGCGCCGTCGCCGCGAGCCAGAGGAGCGCCGCCATTGTCGCTCCGATCAGGAGAAAAAACAGCGGTGGCCGCCAAGCGGCGGGATCGGCGGCCGTCGAGATCCCGGCGTCGTTGCCGAAGGAGCGTTCAAGCATGCAGGCTGTTTGGCAGGCGGTTGGGGCGAATCAAGGATATCGCTCGTCTTGAACGAAATCCATTGCCCAGAAGGAGTGAGGCAGACGTGGTGTTGCAAGGGATGACCGGCGCGGCGTGGCACCGCACCTCCCATGCGCGCGGTTGAGGGCGCGATGTGGGCCAAGGCCCTCTGGTATGTCGATCCCGGCCGGGCCGAGCTGCGCGAGGAGGAGGCCGCCGCACCCCGCGAGGGCGAGGTGCTTATCCGCGCCATGTTCGGAGCCCTCAGTCGCGGTACCGAGCGTCTGGTTCATTCGGGCCGCGTTCCGGCGAGCGAGCACGAGCGCATGCGCGCGCCGCACATGGGGGGAGCGTTTCCTTTTCCGGTGAAATACGGCTACGCCGTGGTCGGCCGGGTCGAGGCCGGGCCCGCCGAGCTCGTCAATCGCTTGATCTTTACGCTCCATCCGCATCAGACCCTCTTCACCGTGCCGGCCGGAGCTGCGCTTGCGCTTCCTCCTGAGGTGCCCGCGCAGCGTGCCGTGCTTGCCGCCAATATGGAGACCGCGCTCAACAGCGTATGGGATGGCGCGCCGGGTCCGGCCGACCGCGTCGCGGTGGTAGGGGGCGGCCTCATCGGCCTCTTGATCGCGCGCCTTTGCTCGGCGCTGCCGGGTGCGCAGGTGACCGTCGTCGACATCGCCCCCTCGCGCGGCGAGCTTGCGCGCGCGATGGGCGCCCGCTTTGCGGCTCCCGGCGATGCGCCGGGCGATTGCGATCTAGTTTTCCATGCGAGCGGAACGTCCGAGGGCCTTGCCAGCGCGCTGCACCTTGCCGGCGACGAGGCACGCATTATCGAATTGAGCTGGTACGGAGCAGGCGAGGTGGCCGTGCCATTGGGGGAAGCATTCCATAGCCGCCGCCTGCGGCTCGTATCAAGCCAGGTGGGCAGGGTCGCGCCCTCGCATCGCGTTCGCTGGACGACCGGGCGTCGGCTTGCCGCGGCGCTTGCTCTCCTCAGCGATCCTGCGCTCGATGCGCTGATTGCGCCTGCGCTTTGCTTCGAGCAGCTCCCCGCCAGGCTGCCCTCGGTGCTCGCGGCACAATCCGACATTATCTGCCAGCTGATCCGCTATCCGAGCTAGGAGTGTATTCCAATGAATCGAGCAGGGCGCGCTCTTCACCTCTCCCGGAGGGAGAGGTCGGAATGGGTGCGCTTCGCGCACCCATTCCGGGTGAGGGGATTCGGCGCCACTGTCAGAACACGGTCCCCCCTCACCCGGATCGCGCAAGCGCGATCCGACCTCTCCCCAGCGGGGAGAGGTGACGCTCACTGCGAGACCGCGTAAGTGGTCCGATCTCATCGCAATTTGCTCTGAGAGAGTTGGTTCCTCGTGTACGCGGTCGAAGTCTCGGACCAGATCATGATCGCCCACTCCTTCCGCGGGGAAATATTCGGCCCCGCCCAGAAGGTGCATGGCGCCACCTTTGTCATCCGTGTGGCGTTCCTGGCCGAGACGCTCGACGCGCACGGCATTGTGGTCGATATCGCCCGTGCGCACGCGGTGCTCAAGGAGGCGCTGCGGCCGCTCGATTATCACAATCTCGACGAGCTGCCGCAGTTTGCGGGAGTGAATACGACGACGGAGTTCCTCACCAGATACGTTTTTGACCGGCTTGCGGAAGCGGCGCGCGCGGGCCGGCTCGGACGCGAGGGTCGCGAGCTTGCGGCGATCCGTGTCACCATCGCCGAATCGCCGCTGGCGCGCGCCTGGTACGAGGCGCCGTTGTGGTAGGCGAGGTGGCCGTCGCCGTACCGGGCGACCTTGCGACTGTGACCGGCGGCTACGGCTACGACCGCAGGATGGTCACGGAGCTTGCCGACCTCGGCTGGAAGATTCGTCTCATCGACCTGGGCAGCGACTTTCCGCGGCCCGCGGCGGCAACGCGCGCCTTCGCCGCGGCGCAGCTTGCGGCGCTTCCCCGGCAAAGCCTCGTTGTCGTCGACGGCCTTGCGTTTGGAACTCTTCCCGAAACGGCGCAGATGCTGCGGGAAAGTCACCGCATGGTGGCGCTCGTCCATCACCCGCTTGCGCTCGAAACGGGACAGAGTGCGCAGGAGTCCGCTGCCTTGCATGCAAGCGAGCAGGCCGCTTTGAGATGCGCCCGCCATGTCGTGGCCTCGAGCGCGACGACCATGCGAATCCTCGCGCAGGAGTTCGAGGTTCCGCCCGAGCGCATGACCGTGGTCGAGCCAGGCACCGACAAGCCGGTGATGCGAGCGCGCGCGCGGGGAGCCGAGGTTTCGCTGCTCTCGGTGGGAGCGGTGGTGCCGCGCAAGGGCTACGACGTTCTCGTCGCCGCTCTCGCCAGGATCGCGGATTTGCCCTGGAGCCTTGCCATCATCGGCGATTGCACCCGCAGTGCGGTGACGGCTTGTCGGCTGCGCGCCCAGATCGCGCAGCTCGGGCTTGCCGGGCGCATTATCCTGCGCGGCGTTGTCACCGCCGACGAGCTTGCGTCGCTCTACGCGCGCTCCGATCTCTTTGTGCTGCCTTCGCGCTTCGAGGGCTATGGGATGGCTTTCGCGGAGGCGATCGCCCATGGCGTACCCGTCGTGGGTACGAGGGCAGGCGCGCTCGCCGAAACCGTGCCGGCCGCGGCGGGCGTATTGGTCGACGCAGACGACGCCAATGCGCTCGCGCAAGTGTTGCGGCGCCTGATCGAGGCGCCTGGGGAACGCGAACGGCTCGCCGCAGGAGCGCGCGCAGTGACGTTTCCGTCCTGGCGCGAGCAGGGCGCGCGGTTCTCGCGCGCGCTGGAGGCCATAGCGTGAGCGGCTTCTCCGCCGCGTGGCTGGCGCTGCGGGAGCCGTACGATGTGGCCGCACGCAATGAAGCCGTCCTCGAAGCCGTTGCCGGCGCGTTCCGCGGACAGCCATCCATCGCGATCGTTGATCTCGCGTGCGGCACCGGATCGACGCTGCGTGCGATTGGCAGACATCTGCCGCTCCGCCAGAGCTGGCGGATGATCGACAACGACCTCGGCCTGCTGGCGCGCGCCTCGACGCTCGGGCGCCCACCCGATGTTAAGGTGGTTACCAGGCCGATCGATCTCACGCGCGATCTCGAGCTCGCGCTCGAGGCGCCGCTCGACCTCGTCACCGTGTCCGCGTTGCTCGATCTGGTCTCGCTCGAATGGCTCGAGCGCTTGGCGATCGAAACGGCGGCCCGGCGTTTGCCGGTCTATGCCGCGCTGATCTACGACGGTCGCGCGGTGCTCGATCCGGGCGATGTGCTCGACCAGGATACGCTCGCGGCCTTCCATGCGCAGCTGCGCACCGACAAGGGATTCGGCCCGGCGCTCGGAACGCAGGCGCCGGCGCGCGCAGTGGAGCGGTTCGAGCAGGTCGGCTACACCGTGATGCAGGGGCGGTCGGATTGGGTGCTGCGGGCGGCCGATTCCGCCCTCCAGGAGGCGCTCTTCGCCGGCTGGGCGGAGCCGGCGAACGCGCCGACGATGCGTGCGGCCCGGGCATCCGAACGCGTTTGCGCGTGGTTGGGCCGGCGCCGCTCGCATCTGGCAGCGGGCCGCTCCAGCCTGCGCGTTGGTCACGTCGATATCTTCGCACGGCCAATGGGCGCGCGCTGAGCGCTCAGATCGCAATCGAGCAGGACGTCGCCGCCGGTGTCGGTCGCGCTGCCGCTCGCATCATCGCGATGCGCGCCACGTACATTTGTGCGAGGCACATTTGCGCCAAGAACATTCGCGTGAAACACATTTGCGTGAAGAACATGGGCGCGCATGGGCAGGCGCGTCGCATCGGCCATCCGCGTCAGCGCGGGCAGCATGAGGCTCGGTCGCCCCGCACCCAGGATGATGGGGGCAACGAGCACGTGCAGCCGGTCGAGGCAATGCGCCGCCAGGAATCGTGAAACGGTCTCGGCACCTCCTTCGATCAGAATGCGGCGAAAGCCACGCTCGGCCAAAGCGGCGATGATCGCGGCAGACGCAAGCCGTCCATGCTCGGGCGAGAGCGCAATCATCTCGACCCCTGCGGGCAGCTCCCTGGAGACGCCGGAGGCGCACACCACCAGGCTGCGGGTCCCGTCGGCCTCGAGCGCGCGCGCGGTAGCGGGCAGTCGCCCGTTCGGATCGATGATGACGCGGGCCGGATTGGGCCCCTCGACGCGACGCACGGTCAATCGCGGGTCGTCGGCAACCGCCGTGCCCACCCCTATGACCACGGCGTCGACCAGTGCGCGCAAGCGATGCAGATGGTCGAGCCCGGCCTCTCCGTTGATGTAATGGGAATCCCCGCTCGGCGTGGCGATGCGGGCATCAATGGATTGCCCGCACTGTCCTACCACCACCAGATCATCGATGCGGCCTTCGCGCAGCGGCCCGAAAAGGTCCTGCCATGGCTGCGGCAACAGGCTGTCGGCGCTGCGGAAGGCAGCCGGTATCGGCTTCCACGACAGGCCGTGTCCGGAGCAGCCATCGGCCGTCTGCGCTTGACGATCCGGCCGCGCGCGAGGGCCATCAGCCATGCCTGCCACCTGCTATCGCGACCGCTTGCCGCATGGCATGATATTTCGCGGGAGGACGGCCGCAAACCACGTTGTGAAAATCTTCTCGGAAATTGGAATAAATTGCGCCTTTGAGCGTTATCAATGGTTGGAGCATGTCCCGCAAGGTGGGAACCGGTTTTGCGAAAAGGACATGCTCAGACAAAGAGGTAGCGCGGGATGACGATTCGAAGAAAAGTCATCACGCGCTAAAGAGTGTTTGATGGGCGACAAATGCGGGGGTGACATGACCGCAAGCAAGAAGACCAGGGTCTTTGGGGCGTCCGAGCAGGTGGCGGTTGAGCGTGGTCTCAACGAGTTTCGTGCCGGACGGCCGATTATCCTGACGACGGCAGGCGAATCGGTGGTGGCCTTGCCGGTCGATGGCATGAGCGATCCAGGCCTTAATGCGTTCCGGCAGTTGTGCCTGCCGGCGCGGCCATGTCTTCTGATTACCTCGCGCCGCGCGCGAACGCTTGGCCTTGGCGGGGATTCGCCCGTTGGTCTTGCAATCGGCGACCTTCTCGACGCCTCCGCGATCTTCGCGCTAGCCGCCGATCGCCGCAACGCACGCCGGCTCGAGCTGGTGCCTGCAGGCGCAGGCGCGGGCGCCGCCATTGCGCTGGCCAAGCTCGCGCAACGGCTGCCGGCGTTGCTGATCGGTCCGGCCGGGGCTGCGGCGCGCGTCAGCGATCCGCCGCTCATCACCGTTGCCGCGGAGGCGGTGGCCGCTTTCCGTCAGACCGCTATTGAATCGATCGCTATCGCTGCAGAGACGACCATTCCCATCAACGGCGCCTCCCCGGCGCGGTTCGTCGTTTTCCGGGACGGGCTGGGGGGCACCCCGGTGGCGGTCATCGTCGGCAAACCGGATTTGACCCAGCCGGTGGCAGTGCGATTGCATTCGGCCTGCCTGACCGGCGATGTGTTCGGCTCGCGCCGCTGCGATTGCGGGGATCAGCTCCGGCTTGCGCTCCCGCAGCTCGAGCAGCATGGCGGAGGGATCGTTCTCTACCTTGAGCAGGAGGGTCGCGGTCTCGGAATCGCCAACAAGATACGCACCTATCAATTGCAGGATGCCGGCCTCGACACCGTCGATGCCAACACCGTGCTGGGTTTCGACGACGACGAGCGCGATTACGGGCTCGCCGTGCGCATGCTCCAGGTGCTGGGCTGTACGCGGGTGCGGCTCCTGACCAACAATCCCGCCAAGCTCGAAGGTCTCTCCCGCGCCGGCATCGACGTGTCGGGAAGGGTACCGCTGCAGGGTCCGATCAACTCCCACAACCGGCGCTATCTTGCTGCCAAGGCGACGCGCGCAGGTCACAAGCTCGATCACATCCTGCGCAGCCTCACCGGTTCCGGCGACGGCCCGCAACAAGCCTGACGCGGATGGTCCTGCAAGGCCGATCGCTTGGCGAGCTGACCTCTCCCGAAATTTCTCGCCGGCTGCAAGAGACCTCCGTTCTGTGCCTGCCGATCGGAGCGATCGAGCAGCATGGTCCGCATCTGCCGCTCAACACCGACGCGGTGATCGCGCAGGAGCTCGCCCGGCGCATCGCCGGGCGCTGGGGCGACGAGTTCGATCTGTGGCTGCTGCCGACCGTCTCGTTAAGCCTTTCGCGCGAGCACGACTGGGCGCCGGGCACGCTGGCGCTCGGCATCGAGACCTTCGTGGCGCTGATCAAGGACTTCGCGCGCGAGATCGTGCGCACGCTGCCGGCGCGCAACATGATCATCGTCAATGGCCACGGCGGAAACCGGGGAATTCTGGACAATCTCATGCACGAGCTGCATTCGCAGCTCGGCCTCAATGTCTGCGCCATCCATCCCTTCGACCTGTCGCGCGCGCAGGCCGTGGACGCGGGCGCGGATGTGCACGGCGGCAGAAACGAGACTTCCGTGATGCTGGCGCTGGCGCCGCATCTCGTGCGCACGGAGTTGATGGCCGCATGCGCTGCGGCGGCCGACCGTGATGCCATCGCCGCATTGATCTTCGATCGCGGCGCGACCTTTCCGTGGCGCAGCGACGATCCCCGGCTCGCCGTCGATGGCGTGATCGGAGACCCCCGCGGCGCCTCGCGGGAGCTCGGCCAAGCCATAATCGAAAGCGTCATCGCGCAGACGCGGCCTGTGCTGGCGCGCCTGCTGGAAAATCAGCGTCGGTTTTCACGCGCGCCTCGCGGCGGCTGATCATCGCCGCCACCGCGCCCGCAAGGGTGGCAAGCACGCACCAGTAGGCGTAGCGGAAGTCGGCAGCCACGCCCAGCACGAAGAAAGTCATCACATAGACGGCGGCGCATGAGGTCACGCCGATGGCGAAGGCGCCGGCGCGAGTATCGCGCCGGCGCCAGGAAGCGGCGCACGTCGCAACGGCCAGCAGGAGCCAGAGTCCGGGCCGAAACAACGTGCTCTCCGCCAGCGCGTCGTGCAATCGCAGCACCGGAATGAAAAATGGACTGTGGCCGTAGCTCGCGCCCGGCGCCGCCCAATCCCAGACCGGCAGGACAAGGTTCGCCCGCGCCAGGAATTGCCACATGAAGGTCGAGCGGTGCGCCAGATACGCCAGCGGATGCGCGATCACCGCCTGCCGCCACGCGCGAACGAGGAGCGGCCTGCCGAAGATCACGTCGTCGGGACGCTCCAGCCGCTGCATCACAAAAGGGCAGGGCGGCAGGTGCCAGTAGGTATCCCAGCGCGCGGGGTCGTAGCACGCGCTCTTGAGCAGCGCAGTTTCCTCCTCGCTCCATGGCACGGGAAACGCATTCTCTCCCCCGAAATGCGTGATGCCTCCGAGATCGAAAACGAATATCGAGTGCAGCGGGTGCTGTCGCTCGGCGCCGAGCAGTCCGTAATAGACGAGCGGAACGAGCGCGCAGAACGCAGCCGCGGCCGGCAGGAAAACGATCGCTGCCCGCCGCAGCGAAAAGCACGCGGGCGAGATGGCGTAGGTCGCCAATAGCGGCGCGGCGATGGCGGCATTGGGCCGCAACAACACTCCGAACGCGATCAGCGTGAGCGCGACCGCCTGCGCGGGACGCAAGTGCCGGCCGCGCTCGGCGGCCGCCAATACCAGCACCCCCGCGACAAGCCATATCACTGCGAACTGGACGTCGCGCCAGATCATCCCGACGAAGAAGAACGCGGGCGGCAGCAATGCCGGTAGCGGAGTTGCAAGGCCGAGCCAGGTCGAGCGGGCGAGCGCAATGAACGCGAGCGCGCCGAACGCCAGCCAGTACAGGATGGCCGTGAGCAGAAACATGCTCCATGCGCCGGGCGCAATCGGATCGATGATTCGCCACAGCGCTCCCATGGCCGGCGATTGCCAGTCGCCGAAGTGCCACGCCTGCGCGTCGGCGTAGACATAGCGCGCGTCGATCGTGATGTAGCCCGGCTGGAACACCAGCACAGTCAGGCCGAAGCATCCCGCCAGCAGGAGCAGCAGCACGTACGCCGCGCGATCGCGGCGCGCATCAAGCTTGTGCCCTTGCGATGCAATCGGGGTCATCCGTGACCTTATGGCAACAGATTTCGTGTCTGTCAGGCAACAATTCGAAATTATGGGACTCACACGCGCGGGCGCGAGCCGGCACAAGATGTCTACAACAAACTTTTGCCACCCGCCGACATCAGCCGTGATGGCGGGCGGGCACGATTGGCGTGGAGACCGGGGCGATGAAACGTGGCTGGGGCATGCGCGTGCTGCTTGCCGTGGCGTTTGCGGCAGCCTGCGGCATGAACGACGCCCGCGCCCAGGAAACCAATTGCGGCTTGCGTTGCCGGCCGGTCAGCAACGTCCCTCCGCCGGTCGTGGCGCCGCCGTCCAGCAACAACAATACGGCGTGGTACGTGCTTGGCGGCGTTGTCGCTCCCATTATCGGCGTTGGAATCGCAATCCATTTTCTGCCCGATAATGGTCCCGGCAATACGGTTGGGCAGCGCACGTTTCCGCGCGAGCCGTTCAACGGTCAGCCGCCCGGCAATCCGTCCTCGCCGCCCGGGCTGCCGGGCCAAGGGGCGGGAGGAGGCGGGGCTGGGGGAGGCGGGGCCGGAGCAGGCGGGGCCGGCGGTGGCGCCGGACCGGGAGCGGGCATTCCCGTCAACCCGGTGCTGCGCAGCAGCTTCAATCTGCCTCCGCGCGGCGCGCCTTATGTGCTCGACCAGGTCATCGTCGATGCGCCCACGGACGCGATCAATGCCATCGCCGCGCGACACAATGTGACGGTTCTGCAAAGCAACTTCTTTCCCCTCCTCAACACCACCCTGCACCTCCTGCACATCGACAGCGGCGTCCCGGTTTCCGAGGCGCTCACGGATTTTTCCGGTGATTCTCAGGTGCGGGGCGGGCAGGCAAATTTCATTTTCAGGCTCGCGCAATCGGACGCGGAGCCGATCAATGCCGATCAGTATGCTCCGCAGAAGCTCAATCTCTCGGAGGCACACAAGCTGGCGCGCGGCAACCGCGTTCTCATCGCCGTCATCGACTCCGAGGTCGACGCCTCGCACCCCGATCTTGCCGGCGCCATCGCCGCCAATTTCGAGGCTGCCGCCGACAGCGAGCGGCCGCACCCGCACGGGACCGGCATGGCCGGCGCCATTGCGGCGCGACGCAACATGCTGGGCACGGCGCCCGGGGTGCAGCTGCTCACGGTGCGGGCATTCAGCGCGCGCGAGGGCAGCGCGGAGGGCACCACCTATACCATCATCAAGGGCCTCGACTGGGCCGCGGCGCAAGGGGCCCGCGTCGTCAACATGAGCTTTGCCGGTCCCTCCGATCCGCGCCTGCGCGAAGCGCTCGCGAGAGCCAATGCCAGGGGAATGGTGCTGGTGGCCGCGGCCGGCAACGCCGGTCCAAGCTCGCCGCCGCTCTTCCCGGCGGCTGACCCGAACGTCATTGCGGTCACGGCCACCAATTCGGATGACAAGCTCTTCACCGGCGCCAATCGCGGCAACTATATCGCGGTCGCCGCGCCCGGGGTGGATATTCTCGCGCCGGCGCCCGAGGGCGCCCATCAGTTCACCACCGGCACGTCGGTTGCCGCCGCAGAAGTGAGCGGGGTCGCGGCGTTGCTGATCGAGCGCAATCCTTCAATGACGCCTGCCGAGGTGCGCAAGATTCTCATGGATACGGCAAAGGACCTCGGACCCAGGGGGCGCGACCGCGACTATGGTGCGGGTCTCGTCAATGCGCTCAAGGCGCTCACGGCGGTGCGGCCGAGGTGAGGCTGGCGACCCCGGCTTGAATTGCCGCAATCGAACGATTTCGCCCCTTGCAGTGTCAAACCCATTCTCGCGGCGCCTTTAACCGGGGGAAAGCTTTTCGGCGCGAAATTGGTCCGACCACAACACACTTGGTCAAAATGGGATCGCACAACCTACGCTTCGGCTTCTGGACCACGAGTACATGCGTCAGGCCACCGCAATCGTTACATGGCCGTGATCTTCTTCGCTCTTCTCTTCCCGCCCCGAGCTTCGAATTTCACCTGCCCGATGGTGCGCACAAACTTCACGCCAGTGCCCCGAGTCACCCGGATGAACCTTGGGACGCTTGGCCTGACCGTCTTATGAACAATCTTGCTGTCCTTCGTGGCGTGATCCCTTTTCGCCTGGGGCCGCTCCACCGCAGCATTAGCGACGGCTGGTTTCGCAGGACCTAGAACGAAAGGACGGCAGACATCGCTAAGCTCCGCCTTCCTGGCAGTGAGGCAGGCTGCAATCTTGCCGGGGTCCGGAATGAATTCACGGCACAGCCGCACGGCGTCAGGCGTGCAGGCACGGCGTTCTTCGATGCTCCCCTGCGCCAAGGACTGCAATGGAAAGGACGCACCAGCAACCGCCACGGCAACGGCGCCGGCAAAAAGAGCAGAACGCATGCATTGCCCCCACGGATGCAGCGCGATTCAGATGAGGCAGTCTAGCCGTCGGCTGCATGGCCGGGAACACCGTCAGGCGAATTGCGCGGCGGTGTGGCGAGGCAGTGACACACGCGCAGCAACCTTCGCCGGCAAGCGACGGCGCAAAAAGCCAAATCGGCGAAACACCCCTCAAAGGCCGCCTCGGGACCCTTTCCCACGCAAAGGCTTTTCAGTGCGCCGTCAATTTTTATGCGCGCGATTACAATTTTCGGTAGAAGGCTTTCTCAGATCGTTACACCAATGCTGCCATACATTGCGGAAGACGGCCTCAATTTTTCGAGCAAAGGCGGGGCCGTCGCATAACCTCGATGCCGCGATGCGGGGCCGTAAGGAGTGGCGGAGTTCCTCAAGGCGTTCTCCATTTCGAGCAAGTGTCAGCGCGATTCCCACATATTCCTCGACTGAATTGGCGACAAACTCCGTTAGACCGATCTGGTCAAGCAGGCTGGCGCCAACCCGTCCGGCGTGTCGATCACCCCTGAGCGTCACGACCGGAACGCCCATCCAGAGGGCCTCGCATGTGGTCGTGGTCCCATTGTACGGAAACGGATCGAGCGCAATGTCAACCCGATTGTAGGCTGCCTGGTGAGCGGCTGCGTCATCCAGCCAGGGCAACATCTCGACCCGCTCCGGAGCCACACCGCGTTCCCTCAATCGGGCCAAGCACAAGGCGCGGGCGGTCGTGTCGGTGAATGGCCCTCCCTTCAGCAGCAGACGCGCCGTAGGTAATCGGACGAGCAGCGAGGACCATGCATCCAGGGTAGCCGAGGACATCTTCGTCGGGTTGTTGAACGAGCCAAAAGTTATTGTGCCGCTTTGCAAAGATGGTGGAGTTGCGGGTGCAGGCGCGTCCTTCAATCCGCCATAGCAAAGAAAGCCGCCCTCCAGCCGCACCAAGGTCTCGCTGGCCAAAGCATCGGATTCGCCGGGCGGATCGGTTACCGCATCCACCAGCCGGTAATCCATCGCGTCCAAACCCGTGGTATTTGGATAGCCCAGCCACGTAACCTGGATCGGAGCCGGCTTGCGGGCAAATACCGGAAGCCGGTTGTGCCCCGCGTGCCCTGCCAGGTCCACAAGGATATCGATGGCGTCCGTCCGAATACGCTCAGCAAGCTCGTTATCGGACAGCCCGATGGTCACCCGCCAATGGTCGGCAAAGCTTTGGAGATGCCCAGTAACCGCGTCCGGTCGTATTACCTCCGCGTAGCAAAACACTTCCACAGCTTGCCGATTGTGGTTCTTCAGCAGCGGCTCCACAAAATGCGCGACTGAATGCGAGCGGAAGTCGGGCGACAGATAACCGATCCTCAACCGCCGACCGGCATCGCGCTCATTCGCATGGGCAACAGGGTGCGGTACCCGCCGGCCGTATCGTTCATTCCATTCCAGATGCGCTTCGAACAGGCGATCTGGCGTTAGTTTGCTGTCGTAGTTCAGGGAAAACAGCAAATTGGAATGAGCCTCTGCAAAGTCTGGTTTGAGCGCGATGGCGCGCTCGTAGCTCGCAAGCGCTTCGTCCAAGCGCATCAACTCCGCCAACATGACTCCCCGGTTATCATACGCTTCAGCATAGCCTGGCTTGAGTGCGATAGCGCGATTATAGCTTGCAAGCGCTTCTCCCAAGCGCATCAACTGTCTCAACGTGAGGCCCCGGTTGTGATATGCTTCTGCAAAGTCTGGTTTGAGTGCGATAGCTCGCTCGCAGCTCGCACTCTCCCAAGCGCGTCAACTCTCTCAACGTAGCGCACCGGTTGTTATATGCTGCTGCATTGTCTGGTCTGAGCGCAATCGCTCGATCGAAGCTTGCAAGCGCTTCGTCCAGCCGTCTTAATTCATGAAGCGCGGTGCCTCGGTTGGTATATGCTGCTGCATAGTCCGGTCTGAGTGCAATCGTCCGATCGAAGCTTGCAACTGCTTCGTCCAGCCGCCTTAACTCTCTTAACGTGAGGGCTCGGTGGTTATATGCCTCTGCAAAGTCTGGTTTGAGCGCGATAGCTCGCTCATAGTTTGCAAGCGCTTCTTCCCACCGGTTGAGCTCCTGAAGCGCGAGGCCGCGACCGCAAAATGCTTCGGCGTAATCGGCCCTGAGCGCAATCGCTTTTTCAAAACTGGTTAAGGCGTCGTTGAACCTTTTCACGCCGCGTAGTGCATTTCCACGATTATTAAATGCCTCTGCATAATTCGGCTGTAGTGATATTGCTCGGTCAAAGCTTGCCAGCGCTTCATCGAAATTTTGCATATTTACCAAGATCTTGCCGCGATTGTTGTGAGCAAAAGCGGCTTTTGGATTGACCCTCAGCGCAACGTCAATTTGACGAATGGCCTCTTCGTAATCGCCACACGCAAAACAAACTCCTCCCAACAGATTTCTTGCCTCGAGGTTTTTGGGATATTTTGCGATGATTTTCTTATAGAGGGTCTTAGCTTCGACTAGCCGACCAGCTTGGTGAAGGCTAGAAGCTTCGCTTAAGAGCTTACTGACGTTCACTCATAATTCCCCAGCAAGAAAACTGAACTTCGCGTCATACGGCATGCGACCGAGCAAGGACCCGTTCCGTGAGGTTGGCCATTTTATCCCACTGGAGATTGGTCGATCCACACCTATGCGGTACCGCGCCTCATTTGTCTCGATATACTGACACCGTCGGTTTCGGTAGTTAATCTAGCATGGCGTGGAGCGCTGCCTGTTGTTGCCGTGCTGCAACAACAATAGGAAGGATGGATTATGATCTCGGCTACTTTGACCACGAGACCTGCAGGCTCGAACCCCTGGACAACCCCTTCGGGCCGAGTCTTGCAGCTGACTAGCCTCGAGCACAGCCGCGGCCGGAGCGAAGCCGCAAGCGAGCGCGCCCGCATTAGCGCCGAAGCGAGCGAGCGGCTTCGCTACGGCCCCTCATCAATGACAGGACCAGCGAAAAGTGTTACCCGTGTCTCCGGAATAAACCGTAACCCATGTGTTCGGCACGGACCCCGGACCAAATCGAGGTGGCGACCCCGGCTGGATTCGAACCAGCGACCTTCAGCTT
>Ga0310916_10000434_pt1 | contig 23179 bp, 19 predicted proteins | sample GREbulkMGLF176_FD_203444 | JGI IMG/M metagenome (GOLD analysis project Ga0310916, IMG submission 203444) | Lab enrichment of tropical soil microbial communities from Luquillo Experimental Forest, Puerto Rico - GRE.bulkMG.LF176 | ecosystem: Environmental > Terrestrial > Soil > Tropical forest >...
ACCGACTCCGACCCGAACACCCGCGCCACGGTGACCGGCGCGACGCTTGCGATGCCGTCCTTGACGACGAAAACGTAGCTGCCGGTCTGGCTGACCTGGACGGCGGCGGTCGGAACGGTCACCGCCTGCTCCTCGCGAAACGTCATCTGCACGGTCACCAGCGTGCCCGGCCAGAGCAGCTCGTCGCGGTTCGGCATGGTCGCGCGCACGGGCACGGTGCCGGTCGGCATGTCGATGCTGTTCTCGATCATGGTGACCTGGCCGCCGGCGCGCCGGGCGTCGCCCGGGATGACCGCCTCAATGCTCGCGGTCTCGTTGAGCAATGCCTGGCGAAGGTCGGGCAGGTAGGCTTGCGGCAGGTTGAACGTGACGTAGACGGGCGCGGTCTGAATGATGGTGGCGAGCGGCGCGGTGTCGGCCTGCCGCACAAAGTTTCCGACCTTGACCGCGGCCATGCTGGCGCGCCCGGTAATCGTTGCGCGGATGGTGCAATAGTCGATCTGAATGCGCAGGTTCTCGATCTGCGCGGTGTTGGAATCGACCGATGCCCGCCAGATGTTGACCTGTGTTCTCGCGTTCTGCAGCGTGACGACCGTGGTGGCGCTCTTTGCGAGGAGATCCGTGTAGCGCGTCACGTCGCGCTCGGCCTGCTCGAGATTGGCCTTGGCACCCGCCAGCATTCCTTCGACCTGCTTGGCCTGCGCCTCGATGGCGCGGGCATCGAGCGTGAACAGGAGGTCGCCCGCATGCACCATGGCGCCGTCGCGGAAATGAACGCCGGTGATCTCGGAATCCACACGAGGCTTGACCGCGACGCTCGCAATCGGCGTGACCGCGCCGAGCGCGTCGATGCGCACCGGAACGGCCTTCTTCTCGGCGGCTGTCACCTCGACCGCAACGGCGCGCGGAACGGCAAGCCGCGGCGCCTGCGCCACCGCGCCCTCCGTCCACAGGCCCGAGCGCATGACGACCACGATGCCGGCGGCGCCAAGAAGCGCGGCCGCACCAAGAATTATGGTCCGTTTCCTCATCGCCGATGCCGCAGGCCCCGTTCGCCCAGGGGGCCGGCCGCCGCCGTCAAACCATTCCTGCTCATGGGATTCTTTTGGTATACCAGCGGGCGCTTCTATCATATTTCCCGGCAAGGTACATCGTAGCGCAAACTCGCAAGTCTAAACGCGCCGTAATCGCCATCCATGCGCATCGCCACCTGGAACGTCAACTCGATCAAGCAGAGGATGGAGCACCTCGCGGCCTGGCTCGCCGAGCGGGCGCCGGACATCGTCTGCCTGCAGGAGACGAAATGCGTCGATGATGCGTTTCCGCGCGAGCCTTTGGAGGCGCTCGGCTACAACGTTGCGGTGCACGGGCAGAAGACCTTCAACGGCGTCGCCGTGCTGTCGAAATATCCGTTCGACGAGGTCACTCCCAAGCTGCCCGGCAGCGATGAGGATGACCACGCCCGGTTCCTGGAGGCGGTGGTCTCCACCAGCGCCGGCGCGCTGCGGTTTGCCTCCGTCTACCTGCCCAATGGCAATCCCCCCGACACCGACAAATATTCCTACAAGATCAGCTGGATGGACCGGCTCATTCACTATACGGGCGAACGGCTGCTGCTCGAGGAGCCCTTTGTGCTGGCCGGCGACTTCAATGTCATTCCGAGCGAGGCGGACGCGCGCCACCCGACGCGCTGGGTGGCGGACGCTTTGTTCCTGCCGCGCACACGGGGGAAATTCCGGGCGCTATGCAATCTGGGACTGACCGACGCGGTGCGCGCCGCCAGCGACGGTCCCGGCCCCTACACGTTCTGGGACTATCAGGCCGGGGCCTGGCAGAAGAACGACGGAATTCGCATCGACCACATGCTGCTTTCCCCGCAGGCCACGGACCGGCTCACTGCGAGCGGCATCGACAAGCACGTTCGCGGCTGGGACAAGCCATCCGACCACGTTCCGGTGTGGATCGATCTTTCGCTCGAAGGGCCGCGCAGCGCCGGAGCGCGCAGCCCGCATTGAGCGCAAGCGAAATGCGGGGTCTTCCCCGGATTTCGCGCGCAGCGCCTTGGTGCGTTACGAGAGGTAACGGCAGCGCGCTCGATCCGGGCTACGAATCAGCGGCTGGGCTTGTAGAAGGCGTCGAGGATGCTCCAGGGGAGCTTGTAATTGACGCCCACGCGGACGATGTGATCGTCAAGGCTCACGCGCTGATTGCTCGCAAAGACAGGGCTGGCGGCGGGATTGAAGTAGGATTTGTCCTGCAGCCCGACATAGAGATATTCGACCTTCGCCGACCAGTTCGGCGTGAGCTTCATCTCGACGCCGCCGCCCACTGTCCAACCCCAGTGCCAATGCGTCTCGGAGAGGGATCCGGGCAGGCCCGCCGTAGTGTTCTCGACGCCGGCCAGCGCGGCGCCGCCGGTCGCGTAAAGGAGCCAGTTGTTCTGGGCATAGCCAAGCCGGCCGCGATAAGTCGTGAGCCACGGCTCCTTCAATTCGTTGGTGAAGGCGGCATTGGGCGGAAAGTCGAACGTGCTGCCGCGCGCTCCGGTGTAAGAAGTATCCGACTCATAGCCGTAGACCAGATTGCGATTCTGGATATTCAATCCGGTCGTCACGCCAACGATGCCGCCGTGGAGGTCGAAGTGCGGCGTCTGGTCCGCACCGGTGAGGTCGTTGTGGACGACGGAACTGCCCCACAGGCCGCCACCGGAAATGCCGATGTACGAGCCCGTCCAGGTGGCCACGGGCGCGTAAGGCCGGTAGATCGGCGCCACGCCGAGATCCGCGGCGCGCGCCGGCGATCCCGCGACGAAGGCGAGCGAAGCCGTGACTGCGCAGATGGCTTGTGCGCAGAAGACTTGGCGGATGGTGGGGCGGTACATCATCATGTTGATACTAAATGTACGCCCCCAGGAGATTCGAATCCATTGCCAAGGCCCGACCCCAAGCGGATTTGGAACGGCCTGTTGCCATAAGGACACAGGCCCACCTTCCCACGGTGGCTATTGCCGCCGTTTCAGCCAATCCTCCAGGTATTGATGCGCCAGCGTGCGGTCGCCCTCGTTCGCCTTGGCGAGCGCACTCGTATACATGTCCGCGATCCAGCCTTCGTTCGGACCGGCTCCATCCTTCGCCAGGATGAGCCAGAACAGTCCGCGGCCGGCCTGCCGCGGCACTTCATCCCCCTTGAACAGCATTCCACCCAGCAAGGCCTGGGCCCTGTGGTCGCCCTTCTCGGCGGAAAGGCGCAACCAGCGTGCCGCCTGGATGGCGTCCTTACGGGCCCCCTCTCCGGAGAGATAGAGCCTGCCGAGATAGTACTGCGCTTCCGGGTCGGCGTAATACGAGGCGGCATACCGGAACATCTCACCGGCGAGATGCTGATCGGGCCGCAGCAGGCCGGGAATGCCGTCGAGGTAGTATTGGCCGAGCGCGACAAAAGCGTTGGATACGAATCGCGCATGCGGGGAATCCGAGCTGTCATCGCCGTACATCATGGTAAGGCGCCGAAAATAATCGTAGGCGCGACCCTTGTTCGCCGGCACGCCCTCGCCGTCGGCATACATGCGACCGAGCTTCCAGATCGCGCCGGGCACACCCTGCTCGGCCGCATATTCGAGCTCGGCGACGCCCTGGTCGGTTCTGCCCTCGCGCAGCGCCTGCGCCCCGGAGCGGAACGCCTCATACGGCGAAGGCACCGCGGATCGCGGCGAAACGGTCCTCGGCGGAAGCGGGACGGGGGCAAGCGGCGTCGCCCTGCCGAGACCGCTGGCCCCGGGAACAAGCTCACCGCCGGCATCCGGCAGCGGTACCGCGACGCGCGCGCCTTCAGGGGTGCGCGTCCCGTCGAAGCTCACGGCCGGCGACAACCCGACGGCGAGCGCGAGCAATCCCACGCCTGCTATGGCACTAGATGTCCGCATAGCACGCCTTCTCGGCAGCACCACCAGGATGGGTGACCGCCCCGTTTCGCGCCGGACCGACCTGCCGGGCGTATTTCCAAAGATAGCCTGACGTGAAGGCGGGCTCGGGGGCCTTCCAGGCTTTGGCGCGCGCGCTGATCTCGGCATCAGTAAGCCTGACGTCGATCGTTCCCGCGACTGCGTCAATGTCGATCACGTCCCCATCGCGGATATGCGCAATGGGTCCGCCGACGGCGGCTTCGGGACCTACATGTCCAATGCAGAATCCACGTGTTGCTCCCGAGAAACGCCCGTCCGTGATGAGGGCGACCTTGCCGCCCATGCCTTGGCCATAAAGGGCCGCGGTCGTTGCAAGCATTTCTCGCATCCCGGGGCCGCCTTGCGGCCCTTCGTAACGGATCACGAGCACTTCGCCTTCCCTGTATTTTTTATTCTTGACGGCCTCGAAGCACGCTTCCTCCCCGTCAAAGCAGCGCGCCGGGCCGGTAAATTTCAAGTCCGCCATCCCGGCAACCTTAACGATCGCACCCTCCGGCGCGAGGTTGCCACGAAGCCCGACGACACCGCCCGTGACGGAGAGCGGCTGGTCGGCGGGATGGACCACGGATTGGTCCTCGTTCCACTTCACCTGCCTGAGGTTCTCGGCGACGGTTCGCCCCGTGACGGTCAAGCAATCGCCGTGCAGATACCCGTGGTCGAGGAGCGTCCTCATCAGGAGCGGAACCCCGCCAGCTTCAAACATATCTTTGGCGACATAACGGCCGGCCGGCTTCAAATCCGCGATATAGGGCGTTCTTTTGAAAATTTCGGCGACATCGAATAGGTCAAACCGCAAGCCGCATTCGTGTGCAATCGCAGGCAGATGCAGCGCCGCATTGGTCGAGCCGCCGGTCGCGGAGACGACGGCTGCCGCATTCTCCAGCGCCTTGCGTGTCACAATGTCGCGAGGCCGGATGCGGGCCCTGACGAGCTCGAGGATTTTTTCGCCCGTGGTCGTGCACAAAGCGTCGCGCAGCTCGTAGGGCGCCGGCGCGCCGGAGGAATACGGTAACGCGAGCCCGATTGCCTCCGAGACGGTGGCCATGGTGTTGGCGGTGAACTGCGCGCCGCAGGAGCCGGCGGACGGGCAGGCGTGCTGCTCGAGCGTCTCGAGATCGGCATCCGGCATCGCGCCGACGGAATGCTTGCCCACCGCCTCGAACACATCCTGCACGGTGACCGGCCGCCCCTGGAAGGTGCCCGGCAGAATCGAGCCGCCGTAGATGAAGATCGAGGGGACATTGAGCCGGCACATCACCATCATCATGCCCGGCAACGACTTGTCGCAGCCGGCAATGCCGACAAGCGCGTCGTAGCTGTGGCCGCGCATGGTGAGCTCGACCGAATCGGCGATCACCTCGCGCGAAGGCAGGGACGATTTCATGCCCTCGTGCCCCATGGCGATGCCGTCGGTGACGGTGATGGTGCAGAACTCGCGCGGCGTGCCGCCGGCGGCGGCGACCCCCTTTTTCACCGCCTGCGCCTGGCGCATGAGCGAGATGTTGCAGGGAGCGGCCTCGTTCCAGCAGGAGGCGACCCCCACGAAGGGCTGATGGATCTGATCGCGCGTGAGCCCCATCGCGTAGTAGTAGGAGCGATGAGGAGCGCGTTCGGGCCCCTCGGTCACATGCCGGCTGGGCAGCTTGGACTTGAGATCGAGCTTGGCGTCCATTGGTGGTCCGCACCTTGCTTCAAGCGCGCGCGCAGAGGCCGCAGATCCTGTTTGGCACGCCAAGGTTCCGATCTCGCGGCATCCTATGGCCAAATCGCGGCGCCGCCGGGCCGGATTCCTGCCCGACTATCAATGTTTTAGCCTTGTTGCCAAGATGCCACACGATTAAGGAATGGTTAATAAACCATGTCACAGTCGAGGCGAAATTGCGGATCAAAGCCGAGAGCAGAACGTGCCTTCTCGATTGCGACAATGCCCTCATCGTCGGCGATATTGTAGATTCCCGCACGGCCCTGGGTGATGGCGAGCAGCGCCGCGTGCGCCGCGGCATCGACATGCAGCGCGGGTTTTCGTTCCGGCGCTTCATGCCAGGTCCCCGGGCCGTAGAGCAGGCCATAGCGCAGCACGATTCCTTCGACGGCCGGATCGCCGAGGATCTGCTGCTCCATGTCGGCGGCGCCTCTCACCGTGACCGCGCGCATGGGATCGTCGAGGTTGAGCGGGTCGGTTTCCGCGTGCGGCTCGCCGCCCTCCCGATAAGCGAACGCGATGCTCTGCATGATGAACCGGCGCACCGACGCGACGCGCGCAGCTGCGATCAGGTTGCGGGTACCCTCGGTGCGGATGCGCGCGTTGCGCACATAGGAGGCGATGACGCGCGCCGGATCGAACAACCGCGGCAGGTCCGTGAGCTGGTGGATGATGATCTCCGCCTGCGCCGCCCGCATCGCGTCGATGACGCCCTGCCGGTCGTAGACATCAACGACAGCCGGCGTGATTCCTGCCCGCTGGAGCTCCCCTGCTTTTTCAATGGAGCGCGTCGTTCCGGTCACCGCATGGCCCGCGCGCAGCAGGAGCGGCAGCAGACGTCGGCCGATTGCGCCGGTGGCACCAGCGAGGAACACACGCATGCCGCATGCTACATCCGACGCCAAGTCGACGTCGAGATGATTTGATGTCCCGCCTGCTCCGCCGCCGTTTCTTCGCGCGCAGCGTGCACGAGGTGGCGCCGGAGCTCATCGGCGCCACCCTCCTGTTCAATGGCGCAGGCGGAATGATCGTCGAGGTCGAGGCCTACCATCACACGGATCCGGCCGCGCACTCGTTCGGCGGCCGCACCGCGCGCAACGCGGTGATGTTCGGCCACCCCGGCTACGCCTATGTCTACCGCTCCTACGGAATCCACTGGTGCCTCAATTTCGTCTGCGAGCGCGAGGGTTCGGCAAGTGCCGTGCTCATCCGCGCCCTGGCGCCGAGCGCAGGGATTGCGGCCATGCGGCGGCGGCGCGGCGTGCGCGACGAGCGGCTGCTGTGCTCGGGACCCGGACGATTGGGCGAGGCGCTGGGCATTACCGGCGCGCACAATGGGCTCGCGCTCGATGAGCCGCCGTTCGCGCTGCGTGCGCGCAGCGAAGCACCTGCGGTCGTGACCGGGGTTCGCATCGGCATCACCAAGGCTGCGGATACCCCGTGGCGATACGGGCTCAAGGATTCGCCGTATCTGAGCAAGCCGTTCCGGTGAGCTGATCAACCAGCCTGATCCTCGACTGTCATCATCCGCGTAAGCGGACGATCCCGTAAGCGCTGTCTTTGGAGCACTGGCTCTAGGGTCGCCCTCGATCGCGGTGATTACTGGATCGCCCGCCTGAAGCGGGCGATGACGGGGCCGTGTTTGTTCACGCGGCGCCCTTGAGCCGGTCGAGCGCCTCAATGATCTTGGCGCGTCGCGCGGTTGCCTCCTCGCGCTTCTCGCGCTCGCCCTCGACCACCTCCTCCGGCGCGCGCCTGAGGAAATCGCCGTTGCCGAGCTTGGCGTCAATGCGCGCAATGTCGGAATCAACGCGCGCCATCTCCTTTTCGAGGCGAGCCTTCTCGGCCGCAAAGTCGATGACACCCGAGAGCGGCAGCGCGACGGCCTCCCCGCGCACGATGAGCGCCACCGCGCCGCGCGGCGCGCTTGGCGCAACCGCGATATGCGAAATGCGCGCCAGAGCGCGGATGGTGTCTTCCCAGCGCTGCGCGCGTGCGCGCGTTGCCGGCGCCGCGGCTACCAGCACCACCGGCATCGCGACCGCGGGTGCAATGTTCATCTCGGCGCGCAGCGAGCGCACCGCGGTGACGAGATCGACGACCCAGCCGATCTCGGCTTCCGACTCGATGTCGTCGAGCCCCTCGGGCCTGGGCCAGTCCGCAAGCGCGAGCAGGGTGGTCCTCGCCTGCGCGGAGGCGGTGAGATGCCACAGCTCCTCGGTGACAAAAGGCGTGAACGGATGCAGGAGCCTGAGAATCTGGTCGCGCGCCCACGCGGTCATGGCGCGCGTCTCCTGCTTGCTCGGCCCGTCGGCGCCTTGCAGCACCGGCTTTGCGAGCTCGAGATACCAGTCGCAGAAGACGTTCCAGACAAAGCGGTAGGCGGCCCCCGCCGCCTCGTTGAACCGGTAGGCCTCGATCGCCTCGGTGATCTCGCGCACAGCCCTGGCGGTCTCGTGCCCGATCCAGCGGTTGAGCGTCGCCGTGGCGCAGGCCGGATCGAAACCCGCAACCGCGACGCAGCCGTTCATCTCGGCAAAGCGGCACGCGTTCCACAGCTTGGTTGCAAAATTGCGGGAGCTTTCAACGCGCTGGTTGGAGAGCTTGATGTCGCGCCCCTGCGCCGCCATGGCGGCAAGCGTGAAGCGCAACGCGTCTGCGCCGTATTCGTCAATCAGGGCCAGCGGATCGATGACGTTGCCCTTGGACTTCGACATCTTGGCGCCGCGCTCGTCGCGCACCAGCGCGTGGATGTAGACGGTGCGGAACGGCACCTCTTCCATGAATTGGAGGCCCATCATCATCATGCGCGCCACCCAGAAGAAGATGATGTCGAAGCCCGTCACCAGGGCATCGGTGGGATAGTAGCGCGCTAGCTCCTTGGTCTGCTCCGGCCAGCCAAGGGTGGAGAAGGGCCATAATGCTGAGGAGAACCAGGTGTCGAGCACGTCCTCGTCACGCCAGAGCGGTACCGAATCCAGCGCTCCCGCGTGACTTGCCCCGTAATCGGCCGCAGCCTTCTCGTTCTTTTCAATATGCGCCGGGAGGCCGTAGTGCGCCGCTGCCTGCGCCTGCGCCTGCGCCTCGCTCTCGGCAACGAAGGGCTGCCAATTGGCGTAGTTGTAGTCGACGTCATCCTTGGTTGGTCCATACCAGGCCGGAATCTGATGTCCCCACCACAGCTGGCGCGAGATGCACCAGGGCTGGATGTTCTCCATCCAGCTGAAATAGGTCGTTTCCCAGTTGCGCGGAACGAAAACGGTGCGCCCGCTTCGCACCGCCGCCATCGCGGGTTGCGCCAGTGTCTTGGCGTCGACGTACCATTGATCGGTCAGGTAGGGCTCGATGACTACGGCCGAGCGATCGCCGTGGGGCACCGTGTGGGTATGCGCCTCTATCTTCGCAATCTGGCTCGAACGCTCAAGCGCTGCCACGATCCGCTTGCGGGCGGCAAATCTGTCTTCGCCGTTGAGGTCCGCAATCGTTTGATCGATCTGCAAAATGAGGGCTTCATCCACATTCGACCTGAAATCGGGATTGGGCGACAAGAGAAGATGAGCTTCCTGATCGAAGATATTGATCGGCCTGTATCCCTTTAGCTCATCATCCTTGTGCCGCTGCCATACTTCAAAGTCGTTGAAGTCGTGCGCCGGCGTGATCTTCACCGCCCCGGTGCCCTTCTCGGGATCGGAATAGGCATCGGCGATGATCGGGATGCGCCGTCCGACCAGCGGCAGGATGGCTTGCTTGCCGACGAGATGACGGTAGCGCTCGTCGTCCGGATGCACCGCGACCGCGACGTCACCCAGCATGGTCTCGGGCCGCGTGGTGGCCACCGTAATGAACGTTGAAGGATCGGCCGGATCGAAGGGCGCGCCCTCGAGCGGGTAGCGGATGTGCCATAGATGGCCGTTGATCTCGACCTGCTGCACTTCCAGGTCGGAGATGGCGGTGAGCAGCTTGGGATCCCAGTTGACGAGCCGCTTGTCCTTGTAGATGAGCCCCGCGCGGTGGAGCTCAACGAATACCTTGAGCACCGCCCGCGAGAGCCCCTCGTCCATGGTGAAGCGCTCGCGCGACCAGTCGCAGGAGGCGCCGAGACGTTTGAGCTGCGTGGTGATGGCGCCGCCGGACTGCGCCTTCCAGGCCCATACCTTCTCCAGAAACTTCGCCCGTCCAAGCACGCGCCGATTGGGCTCCTGGCGCTCCATCAGCTGGCGCTCCACCACCATCTGGGTCGCGATGCCGGCGTGATCCGTGCCGGGCTGCCAGAGCACATCGCGCCCGCGCATGCGCTCGAAGCGGGCGAGCACGTCCTGCAGCGTATTGTTGAGCGCGTGGCCCATATGCAGCGACCCCGTGACATTGGGCGGCGGAATCACGATGCAATAGGGCCTCGCTGCGAGCCGCTCGGGGCGAGCGCTGCGAAATGCCTGCGCTTCCTCCCATCGGGCATAGATGCGCCCCTCGACGGCGGAAGGCTGATATGTCTTCTCGATCATGGTCCGGCGTTCTATCGATTTTTATGTAAAAAGCCCGCCGCGAGTGAAGCTGTCAACGCCGCCCGCACGCCTCCCGCCCTGCATCATGCCGGCGATCGTTCACGCGCATGGGCGGGTTTAAAATCAGCACGTACATCTCTGAAATCACAACCCAAATGCAGGAGGTCCCCACCCGCTCAATTGTCCTGCTCGCCGGAGCCGGCTTTGCGAGCCAGGCCATGGTGCGGGTGACGGATTCGCTCCTGCCGCAGATCGCCGCCGACTTCGCAACCTCGGTCGGCGCAGCGTCGATCGTGGTGGCCGCTTATGCGGTGAGCCACGGTTCCATCCAGCTCATCATCGGCCCTGTGGGCGACCGCTTCGGCAAATATCGCACCGTCGCCGTCATGTGCGCGTTCGCGAGCGTGCTGGTGGCGCTGTGCGGAACGGCGCACTCGCTCGGCTCGCTGGCCGTTGCCCGCTTCGCCTCCGGCGCCGCTGCCGGCTGGATCATCCCGACCTCCATGGCCTACATCGGCGACGTGACGCCCTACGAGCGGCGTCAGCCGATACTCGGCCGCTATCTGTCAGGCCAGATTTGCGGCCAGCTGTTCGGGCAGGCGGCGGGGGGCGTGCTCGGGGACCTCCTGGGCTGGCGCAACGTCTTCTTCGTGCTCGCGGGGATGCTTGCGCTTGCAGCCGTGGGGCTTGCCTTCGAACTCCTGACCAACCCGGGCACGCGCGCGGTGCGCCCAGGCGCCGCCGGCGCGCGCGGATTCCTCGCCGATTATGTCATCGTGCTGACGAACCCATGGGCCCGCCTCATCATCCTCGCCGTGTTCATCGAGGCGGCGGTCGGGTGGGGCGCGTTCGCCTATGTCGGCGCCGATCTGCACCTGCGGTTCGGCCTGAGCTTCACCGCAGTGGGTCTCATCGTGGGCACTTTCGGGATTGGCGGGCTCCTCTACGCGGCCGGCGTGGCGCAACTGGTCGATCTGCTCGGACAGGCGGGGCTTGCCCTGTTCGGCGGCGTCCTCATCGGCATCGCCTATCTGGTGCTGGCGATGGGCTTGGCGTGGTGGCTTGCGCCGCTTGTGGTCACCGCGATCGGGCTCGGCTTCTACGCGCTCCACAACACGTTGCAGACCAACGCCACGCAGATGACGCCGCAGGCGCGCGCCACCGGCGTCGGGCTCTTCTCCTCCGCCATCTATCTTGGCCAGACGCTCGGCGTTGCGGTCGGTGCGCTGGTATTCGACGCCTTTACCGCCGTGCCGCTGTTCCTTGCGACCGCGGCGGCGCTGCCGGTGCTTGCGTGGTGGTTCGCACGCGCGCTGCGCCGGCACCGCGAATGACCATGCGATTATTCGACGGCCTCATGCTAATAAGGCTCCATGAACGACAGATTCCTCAAGACCGGCATCTTTCTCGCGCCGTTTCATCCGCTCGCCGAGAACCCGCTCCTGGCGATCGAGCGCGACATGGAGCTCCTGATCCATCTCGACCGGCTCAATTATCACGAGGCCTGGATCGGCGAGCATCATTCGGGCGGCTTCGAGATCATCGCCTGCCCCGAGCTGTTCATCGCAGCCGCCGCCGAGCGCACGCGCCACATCCGGCTCGGCACCGGCGTGGTCTCGCTGCCCTATCACAATCCCTTCACCGTCGCCGGACGCCTGATGCAGCTCGACTACATGACGCGCGGGCGCGCCATGTTCGGCGTCGGGCCGGGCTCGCTCATCTACGACGCGGACAAGATGGGGCTGGCGGCCAAGGACCAGCGGCGCAAGCTCGACGAAGCGCTCGACGTGATCATGGAGCTGATGCAGGGGCGCATGGTGACCAGGAAGACCGACTGGTTCGACCTGCGCGGGGCGCGCCTGCAGCTCAAGAGCTACTCGCAGCCTATGATGGAGATGGCGGTCGCATCGTCACGCTCGCCGGTCGGCGCGCTCGCGGCCGGGCGGTACGGCATCGGCATGCTATCCATCGGCGGCACCTCGGACGAGGCGCTCAAGGCGCATGCCAGCAACTGGGGAGTCTACGAGGAGAGCGCGCGCAAAAGCGGCAAATCGCCTGACCGCCGCAAGTGGCGCATCGTCACCTTTGCCCACGTGGCGGCAACGCGCGAGCAGGCCCGCGCGGACGTCAAGTTCGGGCTGGAGGAGTTCAGGCGCTATTTCAGCGAAGTGGCGACCTTCCCCATCATCCCGCCCGACATCACGTCGGATCCGGCCGAGTACCTGGTGTCGTCGGGACTTGCCTGCATCGGCACCCCGGACGATTGCGCGCGGCATTTCGAGCGGCTGTGGCAAGGCTCGAACGGCGGCTTCGGCGGCGTGCTGCTGCTGGCGCACAACTGGGCGGACTGGCCGGCGACCAAGGCAAGCTACGAGCTGATGGCGCGCTACGTGCATCCGCGGTTCCAGCACCGCGCGAACGAGCTTCGGGAATGGAGCTATGACGATGCCAAGTCCAAGTATGCAACCGCCGGGGCGCAATCGCGGGAAGCGGTGCAGGCGGCAATCGACAGGCATGCGCGACGCAAGGCCTGATCAACCGCAAAGAGGCGTGCCATGACAGTGCGGACCGAAAAGGAGGCCGGTGTCTGGACGATCATTCATGACCGGCCGGAAGCCCGCAACGCCATGGACCCGCAAAGCGCGGACGCGCTGACCAGGGCCTTTCTCGAATTCGATGCCGACGAGACGGCTTGCGTGGCGGTGGTCTACGGCGCGGGCGGCGCGTTCTGCGCCGGCTGGGACCTCAAATATGTCAGCACGCTCGATGCGGATTATCCGCTCGGCGAGCTCGACATTCCGGTCGCAGCCCCGCGCGGCAACGGCGCTGAGATTCCGCGCGGCCCGTTGGGTCCCTCCCGCCTTGAGCTGAGCAAGCCGGTGATCGCGGCCATCGAGGGGCCCGCCGTCGCCGGAGGCATGGAGCTCGGCCTGTGGTGCGACTTTCGGGTGATGGCGGTGGACTCGTATTTCGGGGTTTACTGCCGGCGCTGGGGGGTGCCGTTGATCGACGGAGGCACCGTGCGGCTGCCGCGCATCGTGGGTCAGGGCCGCGCATTGGAGATCATTCTGACGGGGCGCAAGGTGCCGGCAGAGGAGTGTCTGCGCATCGGATTGTGCGAATACGTCACCCCGAGCGGCGGCGCCCGCGACAAGGCGGAGCAGCTGGCGCGCGAGATTGCGCGTTTCCCGCAGGTCTGCGTGCGCGCCGACCGCCGCTCGGCGATCAAGAGCCATGGCCTGAGCCTGCGCGAGGCGCTGATTCACGAATGGTATAACGGGCGCGAGGCGCTTGTGCGGGACGGGGTGACCGGAGCGAGCCGCTTTCGCGACGGCCTCGGCCGGCATGGCGATTTCAGCAAATTCTGAGAGCCCGTGAAGGGGAGATCAAGCAACTCCGAGGCAGGCGCTTGCTCTGCGGCATTGGCCAGGATTTAGCAGAACGTCAGCTCGCGGACGTCTCCAGGCCGCAATTGGTCGATGGCTAAGGTAATTTCCGACAGATAGCCTTGAATTATTGGCCAACTTGTCGAAGGCAGTATGAGAACGGTCATTCGCTGTCGTTTGAGATCTTGTTGATGCCGCAGATTCTTGCAGTTGTGATAAGAACGTCAAATTGCTGTTCTGCCGCTTTGAGAAGTTCACCGTTGTCGAGTTCATGCCACCCCACTTCATATACTGTAGAGACACTGTGAGCGGTCAATGCACGGCGCAGTGGCGCAGGAACGCCTTGGTCAAAGAGGATTTTCATAACTCGGAATGGCGAATGCTGTCTGGCTTCAGGTCACTGCCAAGCTGCGCTCCGCGTGCCGTAGCACGAGCTCCACTTGATCACGGGTCACGCCCTGGAACCAAGTCAAGAAATCATCAATCCCGGCGCCGCTTTCAAGATTCTCGAATAGAGCCTTGACGGGTACGCGCGTGCCCTTGAACAGCCATTCGCCGCCGACTTTTCCCGCGATGCGTTCAACCGCGGCACACTCATTCCAATCGAGCATGACCGTACCCTATTTGCTTGCGCGGTCAGGCAGTAAAGCTGCATTAGCGCAAGCGTAGCGGCGGGCGGCTGCGGAGGTCAAGGAAGCTGCGGCTACTCCTCCTCCTGCTCGAACATCGCCTTGAGCGCATCGAGCTCGTGGCGGCGGGTGAACGCGAAGAACGGCTCTTCTCTGCCGGCGCGGTGCGCAAGGTAGGCCCTGAGCATGCGCTCGATCGTTCTCGGTGCATCCTCCGCTTTGACGTCGCGGTAGATCTCGCGAGCAATGCCCGCATCGGGTCCGAAGCCGCCGCCGACATGGACGTGGTAACCCTCGACGGTGTCGCCCTCCTCCGACACCTGCACGCGCGCACCAAGGAGCCCGATATCGCCGACATAGTGCTGGGCGCAGGAGTTCGGACAACCCGTGAGGTGGATGTTCACCGGGCTGTCGACGTCAACGCGCGCCTCGCACCACTCGGCAATCTCCTGCGCGTGGCGCTTGGTGTTGGAAAGCGCGAGCCGGCAGCCGGCATTGCCGGTGCAGGCGATGAGGCCCGCGCGGATCGATGTCGCCCTGGTCGAGAGCCCAAGCGCATCGATCGCCGCCGTAGCCTCCTCGACGCGCTCGGTCGGAACGCCTGAGAGGAGCAGGTTCTGCCAGACGGTGAGCCGGATGTCGCCGTCGCCCAAGTCGTTGGCGAGCGCGGCCAGTGCGCGCATCTGCCCCGGCGCGAGCCTGCCGAGGGGAAGCGCAACGCCGATCCAGTGCAGACCGGGCTGCTTCTGCGGATGCACGCCGACATGGGCAGCACGGTCGAAAGCCGGCCGTGATCTCATCGCCTCCAGCGGCACCCGAACAAGCTTGCCGCCGAGCTTCTCCTCCGTTGCAGAGAGGAACCGGTCGATCCCCCAGGCATCGAGCACGTATTTCAGACGCGCCTTGGCGCGGTCGGTGCGGTCGCCGTGGTCGATGAACACACGCACCACGGCATCGGCGACCCTGGTCGCCTGGCTCGGCTTGACGGCCACGCCGGTCTCGCGCGCGAAGTCCTTGTGTCCGGTGATGCCGCCGAGCAGGAGCCGAAACCACACCCCCGGCTCAACGCTGAAGCCGTCTTTGACCTCGACGGCCTGAAAGCCGATGTCGTTGGTATCTTCGAGCACGGGAATGACGCCGGCGCCGTCGAAGCCGACATTGAACTTGCGCGGGATGCCGTAAAGGGAACGGTCGTTGAGAATGTGAAAGTGCCATTCGCGCGCGCAGGGACGCGTGTCGATCAGCTCCTGCGGGTCGATGCCGGCGGTGGGCGTGCCGGTGACGTTGCGTATATTGTCCGCGCCGGACCCGCGCGAGCAGAGTCCCAGGTCCTGGATCGCCTCGATCATCGCGACCGCGTTCTTGGGCTCGACCTCGCGCATCTGAAGGTTGGCGCGCGTCGTTACATGGACATAGCCTCCGGCATAGCGCTCGGCGAGGTCGCCGACGCCGGCGAATTGCCAGTGCCTGAGGATGCCGTTGGGCATCCGCAGGCGGCACATGTAGGCGTTCTGGTTGGGGGCGCAGTAGAACAAGCCGTAAAAGCGCCAGCGGAAATTGTCGTCGGCCTTGGGGGGCGTGTTGGCGGCGGCCTGCTCCTTGAGACGCTCATAACCATCGAACGGGTGCAGCTCGCGCTTGAACTTTTCCGGATCGGAAAGCTTCTTGCCCTGCTTGATGAAACGGTCCTGCGCACGCAGATGGGCTGCGTCCGGCCCGATCGGCTCGGGCACTGCTGCGCCCGCGGCTCCGGCACTCGTGCCGGGCGCCGCCCCGCGTGCAGTGCGCGCGACCTGCAACCCCGACATGAAGCCTTCGAGGAACCGCTTCTGCTCGGGTTCAAAATCGCCGGCCGGTTTTGTGCCAGCCTCTGAGCCTGCCTCCGACATGAAGATCGCCGTCTCCCCCGCTGCCTACTCGGCCGGCACCTGCGTGGGCAGTGACATCGGCGCGGCCCGTGCCGCCGGCCGCGGCTTGTAGGTCAGATAGATGGCAAGCCCGGTGAACACGAAGCCGCCGACGATATTTCCCAGCGTCACCGGGATCTGATTCCACAGCCACCAGTCGGCGAAGGTGACCTTGGCGCCAAGGATCATGCCGGTCGGGATGATGAACATGTTGACGACGGCATGCTCGAATCCCTGCGCAAAGAAGATGAAGATGGGCATCCAGGCGGTGGCTATCTTCCCGATGGTCGAGCTCGTGCCCATCGCGAGCACGACCGCGAGGCAAACCATCCAGTTGCACAGGATGCCCTTGACAAACGCGGTCACCAAGCCGGCCGCGCCGAACGCGGCGTAGGCAGTGGTCTTTGCCTCGGCGATGGCGATGATGCGCGCGGCCACGCCGGTTGGCTCGACCTTGCCCATGTTGGTCAGCGCAACGGCCAGCAGCGCACCGTAGAGGATGCTGCCGATCAGGTTGGCGACGAACACCCAGGTCCAGTTGGTCACGACCGCAGCGCCGCTGGCTTCCCGGCCGAGCCACGGCAGCGGCAGGAGCGCAAAACTGCCGGTGACCAGTTCAAGTCCGAGCAGCACAATGATGATCAGGCCAACCGGGAAGATGAGCGCGCCGACCAGCGGCTGGCCGGTTGAAACCGCGCCCGTGAATGCGAGGCTGGTGGCAACACCCAGGAGTGCGCCGGCAAGCATGCCCCTGACGAGCAAATCGAAAGGAGCGAGCGTGAGCTTTCGCCGTCCGGTCTCGAGCATGGCCGTCGCGACATCGGCCGGCTTTACGTAGTCCATTCATTTCTCCTCAGGCGGCAGCAGCGGGTTGGGGCAAGCCCGGAAAGCACGCGCGTTGGCTTATTCTGCGTGCGGAGTTTCAAGAACTGTGCCAAGCCGCTGCGCGGCAAAAACTTTTTTGATTTCAAGCCGATCGTCGATGAATGGCGACGCAGGGACGATTCATGCCGCCCATCTGCAGGACATGGATGCCAACGAATTGTGCAATGCAAAAAAAGGGGGATCCGATGCGTTTCCCCCTGGACGAAGAAAGATTGTGAGCGGATCCGTCCCCCGGTCTGCACCGGTCGACGTGCGCTTCAGCCCGGGGGGCCTTTATCCGCGGCCGCGCGAGACGCGGTCAATCTCAGCGCGCACCAGGCGCTCGACCAGACTCGGAAGATTGTCGTCGAGCCAAGTCTTCAGCATGGGCCGCAGCATCTCGCGGACCAAATCTTCCAGCGTGCGGCCATTTTGCACAAGCACCGTCTGCGCGAGCGTGTTGAAGGCAGAATCCACGGCGGCGCTTGTCGCAGCCGAGACCAACCTCTGCTCGGGGGCGGCGCCGAGGCCGCGATGGCGGTCGGAATCGCGGACGTGCTCAGGGGGCGGGACGATGGTCTGTTCTCGGACCGGGAGGCGCACCTGCTCGTAGTCGGGACGATACGGCTCGGGTACGGCAGCCTTCACCACCGGCATTGGTTCTGGCTCTCCGGCCGGCTCGACCTCGGCCGCTTGCGCCGCGACCGCCTGCTCCTGCTGCTCACGTTGCAGTGCTGCCCGTTCCTCCCCCTCTTCTTCCTGCTCTTCCTCGTAGAGTGCCTCGGCGTGCGCATCCGGTGCAGCGAATTCGGCTGCGGGCAGTGCTTCTGCCGCCGCCCTGTCCTGCTCGCTGAATTCGACAATTTCGTCTGCGTCCTCGTCGACGACCGCCGACGCGGCGCGCGGGCCGGTATGGAGCATCGCCATGATCTGGTCGATCTCCTCCTGCGCGGTGGCGGGCTGTGGGCTGGAAAACCCCTCGTGCCGGGATGGACCCGAAGGCGGTGATTCGGGGCTCTCCTTCGGAACAGCCGATAAAGCCGGCGCAGCATTTCGCCCAAACGGCTGGGCCGGGGCATCCGAGCGCGGCAAGCACGCCTCTTCGCGCAACTCCATCGACCCGATCGGGCTCGCGTGCGGCAAACCCTCGCTTGACGGATTATCCCTCGTGGGTTCCCGGCGCGCGTCGTCGCCGTGCGGAATCACAGTGCGCGGGGCGTCAAGGCGCAGGCCCTCGCTGCGCGGGCTCTCACGGTGCGCGCTTTCGCTGCGCGGGCTTTCGCTGCGCAGGCTTTCGTGGCGCCAGCTTCGCTCGCGCGCAGCCTCATCGCGCACCGCCTCGTTGCGCAAGTTATTGCCCGGCTCGTCGGCAATGATCCTGCGAATGGAGGCGAGAATCTCCTCCATCGAGGGCTCGTGACCTTTTGCAGGCTGCGTCATCGACCCTGTTTCCCCCGCTCCCGCCGGCGTGCTCGCGACGCCACGAATCATCAAACAAGCTAGCCGCGGGAGTGGAATCAGTATGGCATGTCGGAACGCACAGGGGAAATAAAACAGCGCAGAGGGCGAGCGCCCGCCTCCTCAGCGCCCATCCGGAATGCGCACGCCGCCCCAGGCATCGCGAACCTGCTGATAGTGCACCATCGGATCGTAGATCTCGGTTCGCAGGCCCAGGATCTGCGGCGAGAGGCCGCCGACCGCCGACAGAACAGAATAAGAGGCCACGACCCGGTCATGCTGCGCCGTGACCAGGGACACCCGGGCATTGACCAGCGCCTGCTGGGCGTTGAGCACGTCGAGGGTGGTACGCTGGCCAACGCGCGCCTCCTCGCGCACCCCATTAAGCGCAACTTCGGCGGCCGTTACCTGCGCGGTGGTTGCGTTGATCTGCGCCTTGGCCGCCTCGTTCTGGCCCCAGCTCTGGATTACCAGCGACTGCACCTGGTCGCGGGCAAGCTCAAGGCCGAGCCTTTGCTGTCCCAGCGTTTCCTTGGCCTGCCGGATGGCGGCGTATTCGGACCCGCCCTGGTAGACCGGGACCGTGAGCTGAGCAGCGGCCGAGGCCCCGAGCGACTCGACCGATGACAGCTGGTTTGCGGTGCCGCCCCAGCTTTTCGCCACATTGCCCACCGCCGCGAGCGTCGGATAGAGCGACCCTTCGGCAACCTTGACCTGCAGGGCGGCGACATCGACGTTGTACATCGCCGTGGTGACGTTTGGATTCTCGCTGCGGCCGCGCGCCACCGCTGCATCGACCGTGCGCGGAAAGAAGCGGTCCACCACGTTGGAGGGTGCAACGCGCGCGGGCGGCTCGACGCAGACAATCTGGCGGTAATTGGCGCGCGAGGTGATGTAGTTCGATTCGGCCTGCGCGAGTTGCGAGCGGCCGGAGGCAAGGCTGGCTTCCGCCTGCGCTACGTCGGTGCGGGTGACCTCTCCCGCAGCAAACCGGTCGCGCGTCTGGCGCAGCGTGACTTCGAGCACGTTCACGTTGCTGCGCTGCAGATCGAGAATCGCTGCGTCGCGCAGGAGGTTCATGTAGGCGGTGGCGGCACTGAGCAGCACCGACTCCTCGATTGAGCGCAGGGTCTCGCGCGCGGCGAATACCTGTCCTTCCGCCTGCCGGGTGCGATTGCCGTTCTGGAATCCGTTGAAGAGCGTCTGGGTCGCGGTCATGCCGAACGCAGGCTGGGCGTTCGCGCCTTTGCTCTGGATATAGACCGGCGCGCCGTTTGCGGCGTTGGTCTTCACCGTCGCATCGATATACTGCTCGGTCAGACTGGAAGTTCCGATCACCTTGGGGCGGTAACCTGCGAGCGCGGTGGGAACGTTCTCATCAATTGCGCGCATTGCTGCACGCTGGGCGTTGAGCTGAGGATTGCACTGGTAGGCGAGCGTGAGGGCGCCTTCGATGGTGCCGACGCCGGCACCGTTGGCGACGATCCGGCTCTCGTTCGCGGTCTGCGCCGCCGCGGGAGGCGCGAGCGCGATGGATGCAGCAAGCGCCATCCTCGCCCCGGATGCCACTCGCCCCCAGCAACCCGCCCAACCAGACATAGGCCCGCCCCACGCGACCCCGAGCCGGACGACTTTTCCTTGAAGGAGCGTCATCCCGCTCTGTTTCCTTACTCGAGCACTTCGCAAAAGCGGTTTCCACCTTCGCGGGGTATGCTCTCACGCATTGCACTTTCGGCCTGGGCCGTTTCTTGCGACCATCAGCCCTGTGACAGTCATCGGTCAAACATAGACCGAAATTGCGGCGCGCGAGACGGCGAAAGCATTGGGGGAACGGCATTTTTTGCAAAAAGATCGGATCTGGTGTTCTCATGCAACACAAGAAGATTGCCGGTGGTGTTCCCGCGCAACACCCAGCGCATTTATGTGACGAAATAGCTTGCTAGAACACGAATTCGGCGGGTGCCGCAAATCCGGGGAGCAGCCCTGCCGCGGCGTCGAAAGCGGGCCAGCCGCTCACCTTGCCGCCAGTCGAGCGGTAGACTATTGCCCGGCCGACAGGCACGACGCCGACAACCGCGACCAGCCGGCCGCCGTCGGCCAGCTGCCCAAAGAGCGAGCGCGGCTCGATCTCGCTTCCCCCATCAAGAAAAATGACATCATAGGGAGCGCGCGCTGGATAGCCCTGCGGCAAGGGACCGGTGACGATGGATACATTGCCGGCGACGCTTGCGAGATTCTCCCGCGCCCGGGCGGAGAGCGCCGCATCTTCCTCGAGCGCGACCACGGACCCCGCAAGCCGCGCAAGCAGCGCGGCGGAATAGCCGGTCGCGATGCCGACATCGAGGACGCGGTCCCGATCGCCCACTTCCGCCGCCTGCACCATCCTGGCAAGCACCATGGGCTTGAGCAGGCGGCGTGCCGGCGCGCCGGCGCTCGGGCGCGTCACCTCGACATTAAGGTCAAGATAGGCAAGAGCGGGATCCGCATCGCCCATGAAGCGCTCGCGCGGGAGCGCCAGCATGGCGGCAATGATGCGCAGATCGGTGACGCCCCCCGTGCGAACCTGGCCGTCGACCATCATGCGCCGCGCCGCGGCAAAGTCCGTCATCGACCGCCTTCCCGGGATTGCAGAAACGGGGTCACTTAGCGGCAAGCGCCGCGCCAAGGCAAGGCGCCCCGCGCCCGCCGCCTGCACGCCGCCCCCGCATTTTCGGAATTGCAGCTGCCGGTCAGGCGCGACTTCGAGCCAGGAACACATCGATGACGAATAATTTTGATCTGATGGAAGTCCCGGACATCGCGCGAGGGGCGCAGGGCAGCACCGAATCCACCATGCAACGGCTCTACGACGGGCGCGTTCCCCGCGCACTGCTGCAGGAGTTTCAGATCATCCCCACCCGGGTGGAGCGGCTGCGAGAGGACAAATACCGCATCCTGTGGATCCATGAGACGCCCGGCGACGCTTCGGTGCATCATCTTGCCGAAGGCGGCTGGAAGAAATTTCATCGGCTGGCATTCGTCAGCAACTGGCAGATGCAGAATTTCATCATGCGCTTCGGCATCCCATGGTCGAAATGCGCGGTGCTCTTGCACGGCATCCATCCGGTCGACATCTCCAATCGCACGCCGAGAAGCGGCACCATCCGGCTGATCTATCACAGCCGGCCAAACCGCGGATTGAGCATTCTGCTTCCCGTGTGCGATCGGCTGGCCAGCCGCCATGATATCCATCTTGAGGTGTTCTCATCGTTCAAGCTTTACGGCTGGGCGGATGCGGACCGGCGGTTCGAGCCGCTGCTCGAGCTTGGCAAGGAGCCATCCGCGCATCACGTATCACGAGATGGTGGAGGATCACCGGGAAATCCACCGGGCGCTGGTTAATGCCGACATCTTTGCCTATCCCTCGATCTGGCCGGAGAATGCCTGCCTCTGCCTGATGGAATCGATGTCGGCGGCGCTGCCGTGCGTTCACTCCAACTATGCCGCGCTGTTCGAAACCGCCGCCAACTGGACCATGATGTACAATCTTCACCAAGACCTGCAAAAGCACGCGCAGGATTCTTCTCAGTGCTGGAAAGCGCCATTCTCAAGGTGCGTAATGACGACGTGCGGCGCCACTGCCGACTGCAAAAATCCTACGCCGATACGTTCTATCCCTGGCCGACGCGGGCCAGGCAATGGGAAGCGTGGCTCAACGGCATCTTTGCAGCGAGGGAACCCAAGTCGCCTGGATAAGCGAGTTCCGCATCCATGATTTTTGTTCGAACGTCCCGCACGCGAAGGTGAGCACGCGAGCATACCTGAGGGATGCGCAAAGATGAGGCCGGCGGGCCCGCAAGCGGTGCCCCACAGCACGCGGGCGTCCGGCGATTTGCCCTGCCTATCGACTCAAAACCCGTTGAACCTTTCCCCGTATATCGAATATTCTAAGGCCGAAATCCCCCCGGTTGGCAAGCGAAGGAGCAGTCACATGGATGAGCCCCGCACACCCAGCGACAACCTCGACCAGACCGATGAAGATATTTTCACCCCCACGGTTTCGGATGGGGCCTTGGAGGCTGCGGCGGGCTTTGAGGGGCGGCTTTTCAGTTGCCACCCTCCCCTCGCCTCCTGCTGGTAACCTGCGCTGTCGACGCCAGTGCCGGCGAGGCGACGGCGTTAGACACAAGACGATTCTTGGTGCCAGCGGGATTTGAGGCTTGCTCCCTGCTTAGTGATCGCCGGGGCCGGATTGGCAACAGGCGGTGGAGCCCATTGAGGTGGGAAGGGTCCACATCACGGGCTTCGTCGGATCAGCCACAGCTTCCAGCTGCTCATCGGTGACTTCGTAGGCGAGAATCGCTTCTTCGCCGGTGTCGTCGAGTTCGTCGGTGGCGTCATTCATATGGCTACTCCGTCCGCGTTTCGATCCACGCTCCTGCCTGTTCTTTCTACCACCTTGTTGAAATAAACGAAAGGAGTAGCGCAGCGGCGTGCTCTTGCAGCGAAACAACGCCGGTCCCGGTTTTCCATCATCATTGACGGATGGTCAGGGGTGTGTCCTATCCGGCCACCGGACCCAGTGAGCCCATGAGGGGTACGCCAACCGGACGTTAGAACGCGCCCTCCCCGCTGCCCGCAAGCGATACGCTCACTGGCTGGCAAACGTCGGGGAACGAATTTTCAGAATGCCGAGCGCGCCGATGATGTAGCTCTTGCCTAACCGATTGCCCGGCTTTACGTATCAGCGCGCTGAGGCCACGTGGCGGAGTGGTTACGCAACGGTCTGCA
>Ga0310916_10000443_pt1 | contig 23001 bp, 9 predicted proteins | sample GREbulkMGLF176_FD_203444 | JGI IMG/M metagenome (GOLD analysis project Ga0310916, IMG submission 203444) | Lab enrichment of tropical soil microbial communities from Luquillo Experimental Forest, Puerto Rico - GRE.bulkMG.LF176 | ecosystem: Environmental > Terrestrial > Soil > Tropical forest >...
GTTCTGGAGTTCGGGCATCGATCTCGACAAGGATTCCTTTGCCTCGCTGACCGACGAAGTGATGCTGGATGCGCTGGAGTTGCCCGCCGGCGAAAAGGCGGTGCTGACGATGCAGCTTCCGCCGCAATTCATCATCGTTTTCGAGCCGGTGACGCATTCCGCGCATTTCATCGACGTCCAGGGCGAGCCGACCACGGAACTTCAGCACCTCGGGCTGATCTTCAACAAAGCGCATCCGCCGACCCACTCGATCACCTTGCGTCCGGGTCCGTTGCGGCTGGCGCTCGACAATGAGTCCAGCCGGCGGACGTTGCCGACCGTCTTTGTCGCGGCCGACACGCTCCACCAACTGCTTGGCAAGCGCAGGCCGTTCCTCACCGCCAAGCGGATGCTGTCGAACCAGACGTTCCGCGATGTGTTCAAGGCCGACAATCTCAACATCGATCAGCGTCTCAAAATCACCTCGTTGACCTTCCTGTTCACCGACCTCAAGGGGTCGACCGCGCTTTACGAGCGGGTGGGCGACCTCGCCGCGTTCGACTTGGTGCGCGCGCATTTTCATGCGCTGCTGGAAATCATCGCGGCCGAGAAGGGCGCCGTGGTCAAGACGATCGGGGACGCTGTGATGGCGACCTTTGTCCAGCCGGACCAGGCGCTCGCCGCGGGCTTGCGGATGCGGGCCGCGATGGACAAGCTCAATTCCGAGCGCGGCAAGTCCGACCTGATCGTAAAGATCGGCATCCATGAGGGGCCGTGTCTCGCGGTCATGCTGAACGAGCGGCAGGACTATTTCGGCCAGACCGTCAATATCGCGGCCCGGGTGCAGAGCCTGTCGACCTCGCAGGAGATCCACATCACTGGTCCCGTGATCGACGCGCCCGGCGTCGCCACCATCCTGCAGAAAGAGGCGATCCGGCCGATTCAGAAGGAGGCTGCGCTGCGCGGCATCGCCGACAAGATGGTGGTGTACGAGATTCCATAACTCTCAAACGCGCGACGGGCCGGGCGGCTGCGTCCGACTCGGCTATAGAGCTCAAATTTTCAAGTAGCCTTTGTCGGCTGGGATTTGGGCGGCAGTAATGAGCGAGGACGCGTCGCTGGCGAGCCAGACCACGATGTCGGAGATCAGGTCGGGGTCGGCCAGCGAATCGGTTGGGAGCGCGCCCGGCGAGAAGCTGTGGATGTATTGAGGGTGATCTTGAAACACCTGGTACATCGACAGGTCGTTGCCCATCGGAGTGTCGGTGCCGTAGGGGTGCACCGAATTGACGCGGATGCCGAATTCGCCGAGTTCGACTGCCAACGAGTTGGTGAGGCCAACGACACCGAACTTGCTGGCGCAGTAGTGGCCGCAGCCGGGAACGGCCTTGATCCCGGCCGCCGAGCTGATCGTGATGATTGATCCGCCGTTGCTGGCATCGATCATCGGGGGCACTGCGGCTTTGATGGTGTTCCAGAGTCCGGTCAGATTGATGTCAAGGGTGTCTTGCCACTGTTGAGCCGAGATTTCCCACAGCCGGCCCCAATTGAGCACGCCGGCGTTGGCTACGACGACGTCGAGCCGGCCGAACTGTTCGATCGCGTTCGCTACGACTCGTTGCTGGCCGGCCAAATCGCGGACGTCGATTTCGTCGGCGAGGATCTTGCGGCCCTCACTCTCAACCAGGCTGACGGTCTCGGCGAGGTCTTCGGGCAGGGCCGGGGGATAGCCGTTGTGTTCAGCCACTGGCGCGCACGCGTCGATCGCGACGACATCGGCACCCGCGCGGGCCAACCGGACGCAGTGTGAGCGTCCCTGCCCCCGGGCGGCCCCTGTCACGTAGGCGACCTTGCCGACTAGTGGGGTGACAGAGTCGATCATGCCAATAGCTCCTTTGGACGCGGCGCCGGTTTGCGACCGGCGTCGGGTCGAGAGTAACGACGCCGAGGGAACCCGACAATGGACATCTCGTGGGGACCGGTTTGCGGCGCGCCCAATTTCGGCGCGAGAATACAAGTTCCGCTGGAAAGGTTGGTCAGGCGTGGCCGAACAGATGCCCGACGTAGAAACCATCAAATCCTTCAATACGGGACTCGTCGATGAGTTTCGCGCCAACGGAGGCAAGGTCGGCGGCAAGTACAAAGGAACCGACCTTCTGCTGCTGACGACGACCGGGGCAAAAACTGGACAGCCTCGCGTTACCCCGCTGGCGTACTTCCGGTTCGACGGCAGGCTGATCATCATCGGATCGTCTTGGGGCGCCCAATCGCACCCGGCATGGGTGCGCAATGTATGGGCCAATCCTCGGGTGCATGTCGAGGTCGGGACCGAATCGTTCGACGCGACGGCGCGCGAGTTGCCGGGCGCGGAACGCGAACCCGTGTGGGCTCAGGTCGTCGCCACCGCGCCCGTCTTCGGCGAGTACCAATCCAGGACCGATCGCGTCATCCCGTTGTTCGAGTTGCAGCGCGACCAGGGATGACCGAAATAGTCTGGCCCACATAGGTCAATCGGGCATGCCGCCGTGTCGGCGCAGGAACGACGTTTCGATTCGAACCACGTTGTCGTGATCGAGCCCGCCGGCGTACACGTCGTAATGTCCTCCGCGGCTTCGGTATAGCTCTGCGTGCGGTGCGCGTGCGGCCACCGCCAACGCCGGTTTGGTGGGGGCCATGGTGTCGTGTTCGGCGACGACCATGAGCAACGGGCAGCGAGCGTGGGGGGCGCGGCGCACCGGCCGGTGGGTCGTGATGTCGAGTAGGGACCGCGCGGTGATCTCGTTGGGCCAGGATCGGTCGGCCGGCTTGAGTCGCGCGTAGCCCATCATCGCATCGTCGGTGGCGATGACCCCGAGTTGCCCGGGCGGCACGCTGATGGGAAGGTAACGCGGCCGCCGACCGAGCCGTGATACCACGGCGTCAGCAAGCCCGTGCGCGGTCAGCCGCAGGGCGCGGGCCGGTGGGATGTTGGCCAGCCCGGCCAAACCGTCGACGAGCGGGGATTGGGCGATGGCGCCGGCCAGCGCGGGTTCGGTGGCGGCCAGCCTAACGACGTGCATACCGGCAAATGAGGTGCCCCACAAGAAGATCCGTTCGGCGTCGAATCCATCCGCCGCGCGCGACCAGGCCAGCACGGTGCGGTAATCCTCGAGCTGACGACGGATGGATAGAAACTGTCGCGGCTGACCTGTCGAATCACCCCAGTGCCGGTAGTCGAACACCACGGCTGCAAATCCTGCGCCCGCGAACCGTTCAGCGAACGGTGCCAATCCGGCGGCTTTGATGCCTCCGATGCCATGGGCCATCACGACGACCGGGTGCGGACCGGGCCCGTCGGGCACGTACACCCAGGCGTGGAGCTGTTCGCCGCGGCCGGCCGGGATCTGCAGATCGCGGCGGTGATAACCATTCCCTTTCATCGGGCCACCTCGTCGGCGGTGATGATCTCGGCGCCCGCGGCCAGCGCCAGCTCCGTGCCGAACAGCGCGCCGGGGGTGAATGCGCCGGCGGCAGCTGACCCATCACTTATGCGTGCGGCGGTGTGGGCGGCGACTTTGGCTGTGAAGCGGTAGCCTTCGCCGGTGCGAAGCCAGGCGTGGCGTCGAGACCCGTCGGGCCACTCCAGCAGGGCATATGCCCAGGAGACGTCACCGGATTTAACCGGTGGAGTCAGTCGCAATCGGCTGGCCAGCCGTTGCGCTCCGGCGCGTATTGGCCGCGCCGCCAGCAGTGCCGACACCGCCGGCAGCACCGCGCGCACGACGGGCCCGCTGGGCACTTCGCTGGAGTAGGCCAACACATCGACGGCGCCCGATGCCCGGCGTGCCGCCTCGAGTTCTCCCGTCGGGACGGAGAGCGCTTCGCGCGCAGGCGAGTTCGGCAACGGGATGCGCGCATGGTCGGCACCCAGCCTGGTACGCACGAGTTGCCCGTCCCGGTAGCGCCGCCCGCCATAGCCCATTGCATCGATCGCACTGGCCAACACAGCCGAGCCCATCGAGTCCACGGCGGGCAGAGCGGCGACGCTGACGCTTGCGGCGGCGGGTCGGTCGCCACGCAGCTCGACGACCAGCGCCTCGGTAGCCAGCACACCGAAACCCGCACCCGTAATCAGTGTGACGCCTTGACTTTTGGCTTCGGTGTCCAAATCGAGCAGCGCGCGAACCGGTTCCAGCTCGTTGGCCAGATCCACGTAGTGGCTGCCCGCGGCCATGCTCGCGCGTGCCACAGGCATGGTGGTCGCCGTGAAGGGGCCGACGGTGTTCACGACAACTGCTGGCCTCTCCGCGGCAATTAACGTGGTCAATTCGTCTGGCCCGGATGTCACCCGGGCATGAACCCGCCCACCCAGCGATGCGGCGACCGCGGCCAGCCTGTCGTGATCTCGTCCTAGGAGGACCACGTCTGCCCCATCGTCAACGAGTTCGCGAGCGATTGCGCGGCCACCTTTACCCGTCGCGCCGAACAGCCATATTGGTCCCGTGCGGTTTGCGTTCATAAGTTTACGATACAGTGTGTGCCGTTAATCCGCAAACGCTAAGGTGCTGAGCCACATGTCAGAACTCCAGCGAGGACGCCCACGCGACACCGCCTTAAATACCGCGATCGCCAATGCGACTGAGGCAGTGCTGCTTTCGCATGGCTATGCGGCGATCAACATTGATCGTGTCGCCAAGGTGGCCGGCACCACCCGGGCGGCGATCTACCGGCGGGCAAAAACGCGGGGCGAGCTCGTCGTCGGTCTACTGGTAGAGCGCTGCGGACTCGATCCCGCCCCGGACAGCGGCGACCTGCACCAGGATCTGCACGAGCTGCAGGAGCTGCAGCGAGACTTCTTCACCAACCCGGTCATCGAAGCAGCGCTGGCCGGCGTGCTTGGCGACCTCCGGACCGACGATCAGCTCGGCGCGGCGTTCTATGCGCGTTTCATGGCGCCGCGTCGCCGCTCAGTGGCCGCAATGCTGGCGCGAGCCGCTGACCGCGGCGAGATCGCGGTCCCGTCCCAGCCGAGCATCGTCTCTGATCTATTGACCGGTCCGTTGCTCATTCGGGCCGTCATCCCACAAATTGGGCCGATCGACGACGCGCTCCTAGATGCCACCGTCGAAGCCGCCCTGAGCGCAAGCCGCGACGCCGATTCGGCGCGGCACCCGCGTAAGGGCGCTTCGCGCGGCCCTCGATTTCGTCGCTAGCATCCCGACAGCGTTATCGCCACCAATCTACGGGCCGGTCGTGCGTCGGAGAGGTGTGCAAGAGGTGCTCTTGGCCTTCTAAGCTGCCGCGAACGACGTGGTCGCTCAACGGGGAGCGGCAGGGTGCGGGGGTAAGGTCGAAGTACCCGGATTCAGCGGAGGATCTACGCCGTTTGGTGCCCAATTAGAACTTCACAAATCCAGCGAGCTACCTCGGAGGAGTAGTGGACAGGGTACTTGGTGTGGTGATGGAACCAACGACGGTCCGCATGGTGCTGGTGGAAGGCGAGAAGGCGGACGGCGCCACCGTCAACCAGGAGAATTTCGACCTCACAACCAACGGCGATGCACCAACCATCACCGCGCCCGATCGGGTCATCTCGACGATTCTGGGCAGCCGGGAGGACGCCGCTGAGGGCGGCTACCAGGTGACATCCACCGGGGTGACCTGGGCCGACCCCGCAGAGGCGGCCGCGCTGCGCGATGGATTGGCGGCCCGCAAGATCGAGAACGTCATCCTGGTGTCTGCGCTTTCGGCCGCGGCCGCATTGGCTCAGATGGCTGGCAACGCAACCAACTACGCGCGCACCGCGCTGTTATTGATCGAGCCGGATGCCGCGACTTTGGCTGTAGTCGACACGGCCGACGGGTCGATCGCGGATGTGCGCCGACTGCCCGTGCCTGAAAACGACGACGAGTCGGTGGCCGAGCTGTTCGAGATGGTCAAGGGCGCTGAGGAGATGGAGACCCCCCCGGGGGGAGTGTTCGTTGTCGGCTCGGGGCTGGACATCGCGCTGATCAAGCCGGCGCTGGAGGCGGCGACGTCGCTTCCGGTGAGCGGCCCCGAGGTGCCGGATATGGCCCTGGCCCGAGGCGCCGCGCTGGCGGCGGCGAATGCGCCGATATTCGCGTCGGCCACCGCCGCCCTCGCTCAGGCGGTTGGTAACGGATCCAATTACGCACACACTGCGCTGTTGTTCGTCGAGCCGCATTCCGCGACATTGGCTGTGGTCACCACGGCCGACGGGTCGGTCGCCGATGTCCGCCGACGGTTCCTGTCCGAAGAAGACGACAAGGCAGTTGCCGAGCTTGTCGAGATGGTCAACGGTGTTGTGGGCATGGAGGCGCACCCGGAGGGAGTGGTCGTTGTCGGCGCCGGGGTTGATATCCCGCTGATCAAGCCGGCGTTGCAGGCGGCGACGTCGCTGCCGGTAAGTGTGCCCGAGGAACCGAAGGTTGCGCTGACTCAGGGCGCAGCGCCGGCGTCGGCTTATGCGCAGCAGCTTAATGGTCCGACCGTTATTGAGGCCCGCAACCTGTGCAAGTCGTTTGGCCGCTGGCCCACGGAGACGCCCATCCTCGAAAATATCGATTTGCGAATATCCCCCGGGGAGTTCGTGGCGTTGATCGGACCTTCCGGATCGGGGAAGTCCACATTGCTGAGCATTCTCGGGTTGCTGGAGCCGCCGACGAGCGGCGATGTTCTGATAAACCAGACGAGTGTTACCCAGCTGTCTCGTCAGCAGTTGGCGCGCCTCCGCGGTCGCACAATCGGATACGTATTCCAGTCGTTCAATCTGCTGGCGGGATTATCGGTTGCCGAGAATGTGATGCTTCCCGGTTTGCTGGCCGGCGAGTCCGGTCGCGCGCAGTACGACCGGGCGATTGCACTGCTGGATCAGTTCGGCCTTGCCGCATTGGCCAAGCGTGTGCCTGCGGAGTTGTCCGGTGGCGAGCAGCAGCGGGTGGCGATCGCGCGAGCGTTGTTCATGAGCCCGGCCGTGATACTCGCCGACGAGCCCACGGGCAATCTAGATACCACTAACGGTCGGAAGGTCATCGATGCCCTCTACACCCTCAATTCGGCGGGTCAAACGATCGTCCTGGTAACCCATGACCGGTCGATCGCCGACGAAGCTCCTCGACTCGTTTCCCTGCTCGACGGTCGCATCGAAACTGATAGCGGTCCAATTCAGGTAAGTAGCCACGTGGCATGGCGCGCACACAATTAGCCGCAACCCTCAACGTTCTCCGGATCATCAATCTCCGGGCTATCCGCCGTCATACGGCACGCGCGGTGCTGGCCGCCATTTCTCTCGGCGGTGGGGTGGCCATTGTTGTCGCCGTCATGATCGAAACCACCAGCGTTCGGACCGCTATCGACGATGTCGGTTACCGAATAGCTGGTCCTGCGCCGTTGCGTATCGTTGGCGCGGCGACTCAAGGAGGCATCGATCCGGCGGTTATCGATACCGCTCGCAAAGTACCCGGCGTGTCAGTCTTAGTGCCTGTCATCCGGGCGGCGACGTTGGTACGCAACGGCGACCGCGAAACGTCCGTGCTGGCCCTTGGAATCGACTGTTCAGCACAATGGCTGATCGATCCGAGGGTGTGCCAACCCGGCCAAAAAGAACCACAGGTATTGGCAACCTCGACCACTCTCGGCGGATCATTGGGGACTTCGGCAACACTGGCGACCGACCTGGGGCAGCTGTCGATGCCTGCGCTTCAGCAAGTCCAACAGCTGGATTCGGTCAACAATGGACGCGTTGTGGTGTTGCCGCTGAGCGTGGCCAAGGCACAGTTCGCTCGATCTGACCGGGTCGACATGGTGTACGTGACACTGGCCGGCAAGTCGGGCGCATCCCAGGCACCGAGGTTGTCCTGGTCTTGGTCGAATTTGAGGTGGCAGCCCAGGTGGCCGCCGCGTGAAACGAACCCGCTCGAAGTGCGCACACGCCTCGTCGACGCATTGGGGCCTGGGTACAGGGTTCTGACTCGCAATGATCCCGCCACGGGATTCAACGTCAACACCGTGCTCTTTCCGCTTTTAGCGATCTTCGCTCTCGTCGCGGTCGGGGTGGGCGTCATCCTGATTGCCCAACTCACCCGGCTATCAGTCGAAGAACGTCGTCGCGAAATCGCAGTCGCATCCGCACTCGGGGCTTCGCCGCTGTCCGCCCTCAGCGGGTTCCTCGCTGAAGCCGCGCTGCTTGGCGCAGCAGGATCGGTCATCGGAGTCCTCGTCGGCATTGTCATCGCAAGGCCGGTCGTCGCCAGCGCCGGTGAGCTGACCCAACAGTTTCTAGGTGTCAACGTCCCCGTCGTGGTCGAACCGGGCGTCGTTGCGGTCGGATTGGCGACCGGGGTGCTGTTGGCGGTTCTTGCCGCCATAATCCCCAGCCTGTCGGCGTCGAACACCGCGATAGCGACCGAACTCTCCGGCCGTGCCGCCCACGAGGACACCAAGTCGGGAAGCATCTGGCCCAAGGCGAGGGCACTGCTCGCCATCGGTTTTTTGGGAGTCATCTCTGCGAGGTTCGCTACAACATCCGGGGGCCTCGAGCCGTGGGAGGCCTTGGTCGCCAATGGTGGGGTCGTTATTGCGATAGTTGGATTGCTTTTGGCCGCAGCGTATCTGAGCGCACACGTCATCGCCTCGATCCGGCTCCGACCTGGCCTGGGGCGCGGTGCAACGCTCGCCGTGGCACTCAACGGGCTCCGCGCCGATGCGTCACGGACAACCGCGATCGCGGGCGCTGTCGCAGTACCCGTAACGGTCGCGATACTGCTCTCCGGATTTCTCGTTGCAATCGATCGGGGCGTCGAAAACGTGGCTCAGGCACAGGCAGACGGACGCCTGGTCGTCACCACTACACGATTTACCGACTGGGGGTCGATGGATGCCAAATTTTCCCCCGACACCATGGCACGGCTGTCTTCCTTGCCGGGTGTTGGCACCCTTGAGCGGATAGCGGAAATCGAGACCACCCTTGTGAATGGATCATTGGCTTACGTACGAGCCGAGGATCGGCCGACCTTCTCCTTCCCGGTGCTCTCCGGGCAAGCCCCAAGCGAGAGCATTAATGCAAATCAACTCGTCATCGGTGGCATTCTCGCCCGTGAAAACGGTATTCACGTGGGCGACTCACTCATTCTCGGAAGCGGACCAAAAGCTCGGAAAATCGATGTCGGCACGATTGTGGCGACCCCTGAAGTAGGTGGCCGCAGGATTCAAATGTCCTATCAGCTTGCCGAGCAGATTTTCGGTCCCCAGCCTGCGAATTTGGTTTTCGTCAAACCAGCCCCCAAGTCGACGTTCGCTCAAATTGCGGCAGAGATTAGATCCAGCCACTTCAACCAGCCCGTCAAGGTGGTCGACGCGGCTGGATATCGAGCCGCCGTCGCCAGCGGCGAGAGCCGCTTTCTCGCACCACTGAACACACTGAAATACGGTCTACTCGTCATCGCCTTCGTATCGGTGTTCTCGACCCTGCTGCTTCTCGGAATTCGGCAGCGACGTGAGATAGCCCTGATACAGGCGCTTGGCGCCACCCCACCCAAGGTCTTCGCCGTAACAACCATCGAAGCCGTCGTCGCGAGTGCGGCGGGTGCCCTACTGGGCGGGGCGCTGTCCATAGCGATCCTCGACGCCATTCGAGGGGCTGCGGTCGTCGACGTGGGTTCCGTTACCCCGTTGATGTTCCCACTGCCAGAAGCAACGAGATATGCGGCGTTGGCGATGATGGCGGCTATTTTCGCCGCGATCGTCCCCGCGTGGAAAAACACCCGGGCTGCACCGGCGACAGAGCTTCGGGACGAGTAACCTGCTGACCGAGTGGCTCTCGGTGACCGGCTTTCCCGGATCTCACTCAAATAGCCTCAGCCGCACCGCAATAGGGCACGCCGTTCGAAAGTCAGCCGGCGGCCTTGGGCCCGTCGCCTCGGCTCTGCGCGTCAAGCACCGCTTGACGTATCCGAGCGAGGCCTGCCACCCGGGCGAGTCGACCGACTAGGACCGGCGCGACGCGGCTGAGCGCAGCGCCCAGCCGCTCGCCGACGGCAGCCACTACTACCTCGGGCCGATCTCGCTCGACCGCCCGAACCACGGCCCGAGCGACATCCTGCGGGGAGCTCGTACCGGCATACCGCGGCAGGGCGACTTCGGTCGGGGCGGACATGCCCGCATCGCGCACCCCTCCCGGAAAGACCGTCGAGACACCGATGCCCGTTCCGTGCAGCTCTTGTCGCAGCGCCAATCCCAGCCCCCGTAGCCCCCACTTCGTCGCTGTATAGATGCTGCTGTTGACCGGTGTCGCGACAAGTCCTGCCACCGAGCCGATGAAGACGATGTGACCCGCTCCGCGCTGTCTCATCGGGGCCAGGGCGGCGCGCGCAAGTGCAGCGGGCGCAAGGAGGTTGATCTGGATCGCTTCCTCCAGCGCCTCATCCTTCGTGTCCGCCAAGTCCTGCGAGACACCGAGGCCGGCGCAGGCAACGAGGATATCCACGGGGCCGGCGTGGTCCAGCAACTCGCGCACCTCTGCCAGGTTGGTCAAGTCGGCGGCAAAGCACCGCGCCGGCGGACCCAGCTCGGTGACCAAGCGGACGAGCTCCGCGTCGCGTCGGCCGGTGAGGGTGAGAGCACAACCCCGCGCTGCCAACTCGCGGGCGATCGCCCCCCCGATGCCTCCCGTGGCGCCGGTGAGCAGGACGCCTCGACCTTCGAGTCGCATGCTCGAAACCCCTATCAGTTCTCGTGCCGAGAAATCGCGGCGGCGAGCGTGGGCATCATCAGAAGCGGTAGATGGCGCAACCGACCTGGATGCCTGAGCCGACACTCAAGATCAACCCAATGTCGCCGGACCTCACCAGCTTGTGTCGCCAGGCGTGCTGCAGTCCGTAGGGCAGACACGAGGAGAACGGGTCGGATTCGGTGGCGAGGTCGACGAATCGTGAGCTCGGTATGTTGAGGCGCGCGGCGAGTTCGGTGCGATCCGCATCGCACAGGTATGGGGGGAACACGGCAGCTATCTCGGAGGAGTCAAGCTCCTCGAGCTTCAGCAGTTCCTCGACAGCAGCGGGGATGCAGTCCAGGTAGTGGGTCGCCAGGTTCGGATCGCGGTCGATCTGTAACCAGCTCTGTCCATCTCGGTGCTGGAAATACGTTGTGAGCGCCTCGTCGAACTCCGGATGGTGGTGGAAGACGAACTGGCCGAAGCCGTCCGTGCCGCCGGCCCTGCCCAGAATCAACGCCGAGCCCGTTTCGCTGAGGCCATACAACGGGTGGCCGCTGTCGACGCTGTTGTTTTCGATTTCGGAAGCGACGACCATCACGTGTTCGGCCCTTCCAGCGCCGATCATCTGGACACCGACATGGCACGCGTTGAGGAAACCGACCGCGCCATTGAGCACATCGAAGGCGAAAGTCTTTGGTCCGTCGGGGGATTCAATGTCGTCGTTGACCCCAAGTTCGCCGGCGACAAGCGCAGCGATGGCCGGTTCTGAGATGAAGTCGTCTCGGTAGACCCCGGAATAGATCATCAGGCTAAGCTCTGCCGGGTCGAGTCCACTGTCGTCGAGGCACGCGGTGGCGGCCTGCACCGCCAGGTCGACCACACGCCGCGGCGCGGACTGCTCGGCAGGGGCCGAGCCGATCCCTTCGATCCGAACCCGGGGCGCCGCTGGTTGCTCTGGAGATGATTCGCCGATCGAGAGGCTGCGCCCGCGGTGGCCATTGGAGCCTCGGCGCAGCCGGTCGGGCAGGTCGTCGAATGTGTACAGCGCGGCGCCGACCGTCTGTCCCGAGCCGCTGATTCCGAAAACCACGTTGTCTCCGGACCTGATCCGGTTCCCACGGATGTGGTCATCGAGGGCCACGAAATGTGTTGTGCTGGCGGTGTTGCCCCTCTCCGCGAGGTTGGCAATGACGTTGCCCGGATGGGCGACGGTCTGCCCGAACATCCGGTTCACCGCGACGACCGCGTCGTTGAGTGATGCCTCCGACGTCTGGTGCATCACGATGTGATCGCAGTGCTCGGGCCGCCACCCATGCCGTTTCATCACGGCGGCGACGTATGGCACGGAATGCTTGACTGCCACCGCGGTCGCGGCGATGGAGTCGACAAGCATGATCGCACCGCCGGCAGGTCCATCGCTCACCTTGGCCACGCACAAGGAGCTATACCGCCCGAGCGTGGCCATATCGATGTCGTGAAAGCCGACCCGGCCATTGGGGCCGCGCTCCAGAATCACTGCGGCTCCGGCGTCGCCGAGGGTGAGGCAGGCGAGTCGCGCGTCCGTCGGCCCCTGAATTTCCTTTTGCGCGGTCTCGGTCAGGTGAGTGATGTATTCGCCGCTGACCACCATGGCGCGCCGGACCAATCCCGTCTGCAGGAACGCGTCGGCCACGCAGATGCCGGTGAACATCCCGGCGCAGGCGTTGGTGATGTCGAAGGCTAATGCGTTTGCAAGGCCGCATTGATGCCGCAACCGTGCCGCGGTACCGGGCTCGAACACGAATTTGTGGCCGGGTCCGTCGCATCGGGAGATGTTGCAGGAGATGACCAGATCGATCTCTTCGGGCCCGTAGCTCGACCGGGCCAAGCAATCGGCCACCGCCTGCCGGGCGAGGTCGATCGAAAACTCGTCTTGCCCGGCCATCCGCCTATTCCTGATGCCGGTCAGGCGTTCCAACGGTATGCCGATCTCGGTGGCACATGCGGCGAGGACGCTGTCGGTCGGCACCACCTCCGCGGGCAGGTACGTGCCGATGCTTTCGATCACCGTGTTTCGCGTCTGCCGGCGGGCCGCGTGCTGGGGCGCCGACGGACGTGAGGCGAGGTGCTTCTCCGCCGTGTCCGAGCCGATGACCCGACTTCCGTTCGAGTGTTCCGCGGTGTCGCCGAGATCCGTGCCATCGACTATGGCCCCCTCGAAGGCCTCGCCGTACTCGGCGGCCAGCTCTGCGATTGTGCCGAATAGGAACACCGACTCGGGTCTCAGAGGCAGGCCGGCCCCGTTCGCTTTTACCGAAACCTCCAGGCTGTGGGTCGAGGAGCCGCCGCGAGCGAAGAAGTCGTCATGAACGCCGATCCGGTCCAGATCGAGCACGGCACACCAAATCTCGGCGAGGATCTCCTCGACGCGCGTACGCGGGGCGACGAACACCGGCTCCTCCGCGGGCGACGCTTCGGCCGCGGCGGTTAAGGCCCGGCGGTCTACCTTTCCGCCCGACGTGCGGGGCAATGCATCGGTCGCCCGGAACACGGCCGGGACCATAGCGGCGGGAAGCCATTCGAGGAGGAAGTGGCGCAGCTCCGCAGTTGTCGGCGCGGCTTCGCCTGCCAGCACGATGTGGGCCACCAGCCGGTCGTTCCCGCGGCCGTCGTTCGCTGCGACCACTGCGCTCTCCCGAACGCCGGGGTGTCTGTGCAGCGCCACTTCGACCTCGCCCGGCTCGATCCGCACGCCGCGCATCTCTACCTGGTCGTCGAGGCGCCCCAGGTACTCGATGTTTCCGTCGGGCAGGTATCGCGCCAAATCGCCTGTGCGGTAAAGCAACTGGGTCGGATCGTCGGCGGTCGGGTCCGCGATGAATCTGACGGCCGTCGCGTCAGGCTGGTTGAGGTAGCCACGGCCCACGCCGGTCCCACCGATGAACAGCTCACCGGGCACACCCACCGGCACTGGTTGAAAATTGGCGTCCAGCAGATGGACGCGGGTGTTCGCGATTGGTCGCCCGATCGGGACGGGTGGGCCGGACGCACCGCGCCTGCAGTGAAAGTAGGTAGCGGTGATCGCGGCCTCGGCGGGCCCGTACTCGTTCCACAGCTCGGCGTCCAGCGTGGCCAGGAAGCGCTGAGCGAGCTCGTACGGCAGCACCTCGCCGCCGCACGTTACCCGGCGCAGCCCGACGCAGGACTTGAGCGCCGGCTCGGCGAGCATGGAGCGCAAAATCGACGGCACGACATGCACCACCTGGGTGACCGACTGCTCGGCGATGGTCCGAACCAGGTAGCCGGCGTCCTTGTGGCCTTCGGGTTGCGCGATGACAAGCCGTGCGCCGGCGATCAGCGGCAAGAAGATCTCCGCGATCGAGGCGTCGAAGGCGACGGGTGTGTGGTGCAGCACTCGGTCTTCGGCGGTGAGCCGGTAGTTTTCCTGCATCCACAGCAGCACGTTGCGGATTCCGCCGTGGGTGTTGAGCGCTCCCTTTGGCACGCCGCTCGAGCCGGAGGTGTGGACGACGTAGGCGAGGCTGTCCGAGGTCACACCGGCGGCGGTCACAGCGGTGTCAGCGACGTCCTGTGTCACCGGTGTCGACGGCAGGTCGAGGCACACCCGGTGACCGGCGAACCCCGCCAGGCGCTCCAAATGTCGCCGGTGCGTTACGCAGACGGGCACGCCGGGCGCGTCGGTCAGCATGGCGGCAATGCGGTTGGTGGGTTGCGCCGGATCCATTGGCATGAAGGCGCCGCCCGCCTTGAGCACCCCCAGCATTGCCACGACCAGGTCTTCTGAGCGCTCCAATAGGACGGCAACGATGCTGTCCGGGCCTACACCCAGAAGCTGGAGCCGGTGCGCCAGCGCAGCCGCCCGCCGGTCGAGCTCCGCGTACGTCATCTCATGGTCGTCAAACGACACCGCGATGGCCGTCGGACTGCGTCGAGCCGTTGCCGCCACCATCTGGTGGAGGCAATCCGGCGCGTCGTAGCGGACTTGGGTTTCGTTCCACACCGCCTGCTCGCGGCGCTCGGTTTCGGTGAGGAGCGGCAACTCCGACAAACGACCGCCTGGATGGGTGACGATGGCGCCGAGGAGCGTCGCGAAGTGCCCGGCCATCCGCTCAACCGTCGCGTCATCGAAAAGGTCTGTGTTGTATTGCAACTCGCAGGTGAACTGCCCGTCCGTATCGGCCACCTGCATCATCAAGTCCAGGGGCGCACCGCCTTGTCCCATGTGGACGGTCGTCAGGTCAAGCGCCCCCCGACCCGGGGCCGCGCCGGTACCGCCCGGGCTGTCGCCGAAAAGCCGCGGCTGTTCCCAGGCGAACGAAACCTGGAAGAGCGGTGTATGGCTCAGATCGCGGGCCGGGCGAAGCCGCTCGACGAGCAGCATGAAGGGATACTCCTGGTGCGCGAGCGCACCCAGGACCGTCTCCTTGACACGGTCCAGCAACGACGTGAACGTCGGGTCGCCCTGCAGTTCGGCGCGCAGAACCACCGGGTTGGCAAGGTAGCCGACCAGACTGTCCAGACCCGCCCGCTCGCGGCACCCGAATGGTGACCCGATGAGCAGATCGTCCTGTCCGCTGTAGCGGTGCAGCAACGTCGCGTACGCCGCGAACACCGTCATGTACGGCGTCGCGCCGGAGCGCCGGCCTACCTCCTTGAGCGCAGCGGTCAGCCGACCGTCGACGGTGAAGCGATGCACGGCGCCGCGGTACGTCTGAACCGCCGCTCGCGGCCGGTCGATGGGTAACCGCAGATTCGGCAGTTCCCCGGCCAGTTGCCGACTCCAGTACTGCCACAGGCGTTCTCCCTCGGCTCCCTCAACCATCCGGACCTGGTCGTCGGCATAGTCGACGTAGCGCTGCGGGCTTGGCGGGGGTGGCTCTGAACCGTGTTCGGCGGCGTAAAGCAGGCGGAGCTCGTCGAGAATGACGTCCATGGACCAGAAGTCGACGGCGATGTGATGCACCGCCAAGACGAGGACATGCTCGCCGGGCGCGAGCCGTAGCAGGGTCAGCCGGAGCACTGAGCCGGTTTGCAGATCGAACGGGCGATTCGACTCCCGGCGTAGCCACTCGTCAAGCTCAACGTCGTCGGGGCCGAGGTCATGGCGGGCGATGCGCACCGGCCACTGTGGATGGACGAGTTGAAGCGGCTGGCCGTCGCGCAAGGCATACGTTGTACGCAGTATCGCGTGCCGGTCGACCAGCGCCTGGGCGGCACGTTCCAGCGCCGACACATCCAGGTCGCCGCTGATCCGCCCGGCATATGTGATGGTGTATGCGGGACTGCCGGGTGCGAGTTGATGAAGGAACCACAGGGACCGCTGCCCGTACGACAACGGATGCACCGACGCCGAAGCCGCCGCCCGCTCCATGAGCAGGCGGGACAGCAGCGCGCGCTTCTCCTCGGCGGAGAGCACGGAGATGTCGATGGACCTATCCGTCATGTTCGCCTTCCCCAGCGGCCAGTAGTCCTCGAAGCAGCTCGTCCACGTCGTCCTCTGGAATCTGCGCTAGCCGGGCAAGCAGATCCGTCCAACGTGAGTCAGCGCCACCGGCGGATTCCGGTCCGGTCGCCCCGTTAGGCCGCGCCGCGTGCGTGTCGGCTGACACCGTCGGATCGGGCTCCGCCGGACGGGCAGCCGAGAGCCGGTCGCCGAGCCAGTCGGCGAGATCCGAGACGCTTGGTCCGTCCAGCAGCTGAACGACCGGCACAACGATGCCCAATTCGCGTTCGATCTGGGCACGCAGCTCCACCGCGATGAGCGAGTCGACCCCGAGTCGGTTGAGGGGCAACTGAATGTCCAGGCGCGACGGTGTCAGACCGAGTTTGCCGGCAACTTGATCGCGCAGGTACGACTGGAGCAACGGTCGGCGCTCCTGCGGGCCCGCGCGGCGCAGAGTGTCGCCAGCGGCCGGCTGGCCCACGGGTGCCGGAAACAGGTCTGCGATCAGCGGCGGGTTCAGGCCCGGGCGCAATTCCGAGCGGCGCCGCGCCCAGTCCACGCGGAGGACGGCGACCTGGGTGGCGGGCAGCGGGAGCACATACGAAAGCGTCCGCACGCCGTCGGCCGCCGGAATGGCCTCAACGCCCTGCTGGGCAAGGTGACGCAGCTGCTCGGGCCGGGTGGCGAGACCGACCTCAGACCATGGCCCCCAATTGATGCTCAGCGCCGGCCGGCCCTCCGACCGCCGATGCCACGCCAACGCGTCGAGGAACGCGTTCGCCGCCGCATAGTGCGCCTGCCCCGGCGAGCCCAGCAGTGACGCCGCCGACGAGAAGAGCACGAAGAAGTCCAGCGCAGTGTCCCGGGTCAGCGCGTGCAAATTCCAGGCGCCCTCGACCTTGGGCGCCATGACGTCCCGTAGGCGTCGCTCGTCGAGGCGCGCAAGGATGCCGTCGTCGAGGGTCCCCGCCGCGTGCACGACCCCACGCAGCGGCGGCATGGACGCGTGGATGGACTCGAGGACAGCTGCGAGCTGGTCCGCCCGGGCGACGTCGCCGCGCGCGACAACCACCTCGGTGCCCTCCGCCCGCAATGCGTCGACCGTCTTCTGCGCGGACTGCGACATCGGACCACGCCCCATGAGGACCAGATGCCGTGCGCCCTGCTCGGCCATCCACGTGGCGACTACACGGCCGATCCCGCCAAACCCGCCGGTAATGAGATAGGTGGCGTCGGCTGCGAATCCGATTGGGGTCCGGGACGATTGAACAGCCGGTGGCGCCGGCTGGTCCACCGAAACGACGATCTTGCCGATCTGTTTGCCCTGCGCAAGACACCGCACCGCGGCGGCGGTCTGGGCAACCGGGAATGTCTGGACCGGTAGCGTCCGGAACACCCCTTGTTGGACGTGGGCCACGATGTCGCGCAACAGTGCACCCACGTAGGCGGGGCGATCCAAGATCAGCTGTGCCAGGTCGACGACCATGTAAGACGCGTTGTGCCGCAATTGCCACAGGCGTAGCCGGCCGTGCCCGTAGATGTCGCGCTTACCGATCTCCACGAAGCGGCCGTACGGGCGCAGCGTCGCGAGGCCCTTGGCGATCGCCTCACCCGTCAACGAATTGAGCACGACGTCCACGCCTTCGCCGTCGGTGGCGCTCAGCACCTCGTCGGCGAACGCCAGCGACCGCGAGTCGGAGACATGCTTGACGCCCAGTGCGTGCAGGTGCTCTCGTTTCTCCGGGGTGCCGGCGGTGGCGTATACCGTCGCGCCCAGCCAGCCCGCGACCTCGATCGCCGCAAGACCGACGCCACCGGCCGCCGAGTGGACGAGGACGCGCTCGCCACCGCGTAACCGTGCTTGTTCATGAAGGGCGTAGTAGGCCGTCAGGAAGGCGATGGGTATCGTGGCCGCCGCCTCGAAGCTCAGGTGCGCTGGCTTGGCGGCCACCAGGCACCGTTTAGTGATGACGAAGGAGCCGACGCCGTCCATCGCCAAGGCGATGACGGCGTCCCCCACTTGCAAGCCGTCTTGCAAGCCGTCCGAGTCGTCACCGATGGCGGTCACGGTGCCGGCGCATTCGATGCCCACCCGCACCGGCCCATCGTCCTGACCCGGGTACACGCCGAGGGCACGCATCGCGTCGATGAAGTTCAGACCGGTTGCGTGAACACGGATCTCGACCTCGTCCGATTTCGGCGGCCGTCGGGTGGCTGCCCGGGCACGAATATCGTCCAGCCCGCCGGGCTCCGGATACTCCATGCGGAATGGCAGGTTCGTGTCGGGTGTGGGCGCCTGTATGTCTGCGTAGTCGTAGGGGGCCAATCTCGCTACGTAGCGCCGGTCGCCACGGAGTGCCACATCGGGCTCGGGCGTTTCCGCGCACAATTCCCGGGCCAGTGCATGGAGCTCTTCCGCACTTCCCCCCAAAGACAGATCGACCCTCGAACAGCGCAGCTCCGGATACTCGTGGTCGATGCTGCGGCCCATCCCCCAGAGGGGTGCCTGAGCGATGGACACGGCCTCGCCGTCGCCGCCGATCGCCTGGGCTCCCCGCGTAACCAGCCAGAGGCGCGGTGTGTCCGGCCAGCCGGATGTTGTGAGCGCCTGCACGAGATGCAGCACGGTTGCGGCGCCGAGTGCCCGCGCAGACTCCAACGAATCGGTCGACGTCTCCGTCGGCGGTGCGGCCGTCAGGCTCCACAGGTGCACCACGCCACGACAGGGTGGCCGCTCGGAGAACGCTTCCCCGAGGAGCCGCCGGAAGTGTTGCGGCTGAGCAGGATTGAGGCGGTAACTGTCAGGCCCGAGGCGCGCGAAGTCAACGCCCGGCTCGACGAGCACACACGTCTGGAAACGCTGTGTAAGCAGGTGCCGCAGCGTGTCGGAAGTGGTGCCGCCATCGCTGAAGATCAGCCAACTTCCAGCTTCAACCGGTCCGCTCGACGCGACGTCGTCGGGCGCGGGGAGTGGCGTGGGCTGCCATCGCAGCTCGTAGAGCTCGTCACGAAGATCCGTCGCGCCTGTCGCCGGCCCAGCGAGGCCACCGGCTGGGATCCGCTGCAGACGCAACCCGCGGACCGCCACGGCCACCTGCCCGTCCTCGCGTAGCAGGAACACGTCGCCTTCGATGATGTCCGGCTCGGGGTCCGGCCCCGGGCGCAGCAGCGCGTGGCACCAAACGCCGTGTCGGAACGTCCCGGGGCTTCGTAACTCAGACACGCCCACCGGCAGGTACGTGTCGCGCGATTTGCCATTACGTGGGGGAAGCGTCGCGGCCAGGACCTGAAAGCAGGCATCCAGGACGGGGGAGTCGAAGCCGTCGGCGGCGACTATGGAGCCCCCCGCGGCCGGTGGCCTCAGCCGGGCGATCGCCTCGCCGTCGCGGCGCCAGATATCCGTCACGGCCTGGAATCCTGGCCCGTACTGCAGGCCATGCTCGGCCAGGCGACCGTAGAACGACGGCCCCTGGATCGTTTCTGGACAGAGGGCCCGGGTGACCTCGGGGAGGTGCCGTTCGTCCTCGGCGGCGTCCGGCCCGGGCGTATCGACGGTGCCGCTTGCGAGCAGCGACCACCCCGACGATCCCGATGTGCCGGGTTCCAGACCGTGGCACTCGAACAAGACGGGGCCCGGTGGAGCTCCCTGAAGTACCAGCTGGACGGTGCGCCGCTGGGCGTCGGCGAGCAGCAGCGGCCGGTGGAAGACGACGTCTCGGATCGAGCGCCTTGCCGCACCGAACGCCCGCGCAGCCCCGGCCACAACGAGCTCGAGGAGAGTGGCCGCGGGCAGGACCGCCGAACCATGGACCCGGTGGTCCGTCAGCACCGGCATCAGTTCCGTGCCGACCTCGATTTCGGAGAACACCGTGTTCGGGTGCACGGACGAGCGAAGCGGCCCGCGCCACGCCGGCTGGTCGGAGCCGACGGGCCGAGTCGGCCCGTTGCTCGTGAGGGTGGGATCCAGCCAGAAACGATCGCGTTGCCATGGGTAAGTGGGCGCCGCGACGCATCGCCCACCCCAGGGATGCAGCTGCTCCCAGGTGACCGGCTGCCCGCGGGTGTAGAGGGTGCCGAGTGACACGAGTAGCGTGTCGCGTCCGCCGTCGTCACGGCGCATGGACGGCAGCAGAGTGCTCGCGCGGCCCACGTCCTCCGCATCCTCGCGGACAGCGCTCAACAGGATCGGATGCGGGCTGACCTCCAGAAACGCATCATGGCCGAGGTCGAGCAGCCGCCGCACAGCCGCCGAGAAGCGCACCGGCGAGCACAGGTTCTCCACCCAGTAGGCCTCGTCGAGGGCACCCCCAGGCTCACCGCTGCCCAGCAGTTGGCCCGTCACCGTCGAGTACATGGGTATGGTTGCCGCCGCTGGCCGCAGCCCGGCGAGCACCTGTGTCAGGTCCGCGCGCAGCGCCTCCATCTGCGGGCTGTGCGAGGCCACATCGACCTCCACCCACCGACAGAATCGGCCGCGCTGCTGCAACTCGGTGACGAGATCGGTCAACGCCGCCGGATCGCCGGAGAGCACCGTCGATCGATGGCTGTTGCTCGCCGCCACCGCGACCCGGCTCTCCTGACCGGCGATGAGTTCTTGCGCCTCTGCAAGGGAGAGCTCCGCGGCAACCATGGCCCCGCGGCCATTCGCCCGCCCGAGCAGTCGGGCCCGCCCACAAATCACCCGTGCGGCGTCTTCCAGGCTGAGGGCGCCCGCGACGTGTGCCGCCGCTACTTCACCCAAGCTGTGCCCTACCACGGCCTCGGGCTCTACCCCCCACGACCGCCACAGCGCGGCCAGCGCGACCTGCACGACGAAGATGGCGGGCTGGACCACGCCGATCTCGCTCAGCCGGGAATTGGTCTCGTCGGCGAGGAGTTCCGCGACTATCGATCCGTCCAGGTGCGGGCGCATGGCGCGGTCGCACATGTCCAATGCGTCCCGGAATGCCGGCTCCTGCGCATATAACCGCTGTCCCATGCCGAACCACTGCGAGCCCTGACCGGAAAAGAGGAAGACCACGCCCGGTTGCTGACCCGGACGGCACCGTCCGGCGGACATTCCTGGATGGGCTACGCCCTGTAGGTATGCGGCGAGACCCTTTGACAGCTCCGCGGGCGAGTCTCCAACAACGGCCAATCGATGGTCGTGGTGGCCGCGGCGCGCGCCGGCCGTATAGCAAAGGTCGGCAAGCGGCAACCCGGCCTCGAGGGCAAGCGCATACCGTCCCGCCAGTGCGGCGAGCGCCTCGGGGGACCGGGCGGAAAGCGGCAGGAGCTCGACGCGATCCTGCGGCCTCTCGTCCGCCGCTGGCGTGCCCCGAACCTGCGGGGCCTCAGTCAGGACGACGTGCGCGTTGGCGCCGCCGAAGCCGAACGAGCTGACTCCGGCGACTGCCCGACCGCCGTTCTCCGGCCACGGCGTGAGGGTCTGCGCGACCCGCAATGGCAGCCTGTCGAACGGAATGAGCGGGTTCGGCTCCGCGAAGTGCAGGCTCGACGGAATTGCCCGGTGGCGCAGCGCCAGCGCAACTTTGATGAGCCCGGCCACCCCGGCCGCCGCCTCCAGGTGGCCGATGTTGGTCTTGACCGAACCGACCAGGCACCGGCTGTCCGGCGCACGGCCCTGCGCAAGGATCGTGCCCAGAGCCTTCGCCTCGATCGCGTCACCCAGAGACGTGCCCGTACCGTGCGCTTCGACGTAGGCCACCGCGCCCGGCGACAGATCCGCGCGGCGGTACGCCTCGGCCAACACGGCTTCCTGCGACAGTCGGCCCGGTGCCATCAACCCGTTGGTCCGGCCGTCTTGGTTGGTGGCGCTGCCACGGATCACCGCGTAGACCGGGTCACCATCGGCCAACGCCTGACCCAACGGCTTGAGGACGACGATTCCGGCGCCTTCGCCCCGCACGTATCCATCCGCCCGGGCGTCGAAAGTCTTGCAGCGACCGTCCGCCGCCATCACTCCGGCCTCGCTGAAGTTCACACCGAGCGCCGGCGACAGGATGACGTTCGCGCCGCCGACGAGGGCGAGCGCGCACTCGCCCTCGCGCAGGCTGCGGCAAGCCAGGTGGATGGCTACCAATGACGACGAGCAGGCGGTGTCGATCGCCATGCTCGGCCCGCGGAAATCGTAAAAGTAAGAGAGCCGGTTGGCGGCGATGCTCAACGCGCTTCCGGTACCGGTGTAGGCGTCGATGAGCGCGGGCTGGCCAAGCTGGAGGTGCCCGTAATCATAAGTGGAGATTCCGATGAAAACGCCGGTGCGGCTGCCGGCAAGCCGCTCCGGCACCTGGCCGGCGTCCTCCAACGCCTCCCATGCCACCTCCTGCAGCAGGCGTTGTTGCGGGTCCATTCGCGCCGCCTCCCGCGGCGAGATGCCGAAAAACTGCGGGTCGAACTGGTCGACCTGATCGAGGAACCCGCCCCAGCGGGTGCCCGCGGTATCTGGGTCGTCCGCACCCCAACGGTCCGGCGGTGTCTCGGTGATGGCGTCCACGCCGTCGGAGAGCAGCCGCCAAAAGGCCGCCGGCCCGTCGGCACCCGGAAACCGGCAGCCGATGCCAACGATCGCGATTGGCTCGTCTGGGCTTGTGGCGCCGCCTACCGCCACTCCGCCACCGTCGTTCCCGGCGGCTGCGACGGGGCGTTCATCGGCTAAATGCTTGGAGAGCAGGTCGATCGTGGGGTACTCGTACGCGAGCGTGGGCGAGAGCTCGCGTCCGAGCCGGGCTTCCAGCGCGGTCGTCAGCCGGATGGCGCGAACCGAGTCAAGACCGTAGTGGGCGAACGATAACGAGGTGTCGATCTCCGTGGGTGACAGGCCGAGCTCTCGAGAGAGTTGGGAGACGAACCAGGCCGCGATCTCACC
>Ga0310916_10000449_pt1 | contig 22859 bp, 22 predicted proteins | sample GREbulkMGLF176_FD_203444 | JGI IMG/M metagenome (GOLD analysis project Ga0310916, IMG submission 203444) | Lab enrichment of tropical soil microbial communities from Luquillo Experimental Forest, Puerto Rico - GRE.bulkMG.LF176 | ecosystem: Environmental > Terrestrial > Soil > Tropical forest >...
GTAAACGTCCCGGATGGCGGTGCCGGGGTGCGCTCGTGGCGACGACCCTTGTGATCATTCATGGTCTGGTTGCGGCCGCTTTGCTCGGCGCTGTCACCCACCAGACATTGGCAACATGGGTGCCGACCCGCGCCCAGCCGGGTTCGTTCTGCGGGCGCTTTCGCTCAGTGCCGTCCACCTCGTTCGCCAACGCCATCATCGCTCTCTATGCGGTCTCTGCGATCCTGGGCACGTTCGTGTATTTGCCCTTCCGCGTCGACGTCAGGCCTGTGTTGGAGAACTCCGGCCACTGGCAGACCCTCCACCTATTCGACATCAAGGAGCATTTCGTCGCGATCGGATCGGCGCTGCCGCCGGCTCGCTGGGTTTGCTGGCGGCAGCCGCGTGCCGACGATCCCCCGCGAGCGTGCGCAGCCCTGACCTCGATCCTTACTTTCACCGTCTGGTCGAGCTTTCTGATCGGTCACGTCACAAACAACATCAAGGGCTTCGGGTCGTGACATCCTCGAACTCATTCCGTAGGTTCGCATTTGCATTCGGGACCGCGTTCGCGGTCGTCTACGTGCTCGCGCTCGTGCAGAATCTCGCGCTGATCACCGTCTATCCCACGCTGGGCATCGTCGTGCTGGGCATGCAGCATGCGCAAGATGCCGCACCCTCTATGGGCGGCGTCCCCGCGATGCATTGGTACGGCTGGACCGCCACCGCCGCGCTCGGAGCATTCATGCTTGGTCTTATTGCCGCCTTCTCGCCCGAGCGATTGACGCGATGGATCTGGATGGGGTGGGTGTGGGTGGCTCCGGTGTCCGCAATGATTGCGTGCGTTTGTCTCACAATGCCTTGGCTTCATCTTTAGCCATGCCCGGGTTAGCCTCGCGGCTGGTGGCACGGGGCGAAGGCGGCAGCTTCCGCGGCGCCCACATTTTGCCGAAAATGGATAGACAGCCCCGGTTTGGAACCCGAATGGTGAGCGTCGGCTCCGTCCGGCAACAGGTGACGGATCACGTCAACGGAGGAAACGCAGAATGAAACGCTTGGTCCCACTCACGATTCTGTTTTCGATGGTCGCGGCTTGCGTCCCGCAGCCAGCTCCGCCATTGGTCGCTGCGGCCAGCCCTCCGGGCCTGGGACCCTCCAAGAACATGGGGCTCAATTACGACGGAACATATGTCGGTGTTTCTGCGGTCAACAACAGCGCCGGGAACACGTGGACCTCGGGAGGCTCGCAGCCCTGCGTGACTCAGGCTGCGCCAACCTTGACCATCTCCCATGGTCGCGCTCAGTTCCCGTGGCAGGGCTACACGCTTACCGGGAATGTGACCCCTAGCGGGGCGCTGATGATGACCTCCAGCTTTGGCCAGGTGTTTGAGGGCTCAATAAATAGCCAGTCTCGAATCACCGGCCAAGTCACGGGGTATTGCAGCTATGATCTGACCTGGCAAAAGCAGAGCTGATTGGTGTCGCGCAGACGCCTTGGAAATTTGCGCATCTAGTGGTGCGAATCTGAAATTTGATACCGGGCCCACACCGAACGAGAATACTTCGCTTCGCTCGCAATGACCCTCAAATGACTGTCATTGCGAGGAGCGGAGCGATGAAGCAATCTCGAGGGGGGGGGACCGAACATGACGACCCGTCCTCACTCCCGCATCAGCCGCCGTGGCCTGCTCTCGACTGCAGCGGTGCTTCCAACCCTGCCCGGGTTGCTGCTTTCCACCGCCCCGCGGGCGCAGGCCTCTGGCGGCGTTCTGCCTTCTTGGAACGACGGGCCGGCGAAGCATGCGATCCTGGACTTTGTGCATGCCACGATCGATCGGGCGAGCCCGAACTACGTGTCGCCCGACAACCGCGTCGCCACCTTCGACCAGGACGGCACCCTCTGGGTCGAGCATCCGATCTATACGCAGGCAATCTTCGCGCTCGATCGCGTGCGGGTTCTCGCCCCGGCGCACCCGGAGTGGAAGAACGACGAGCCGTTCAAGACGGCCCTCTCCGGCGATATGGCAGCAGTGGGGCATTTTACCGAGAAGGACTGGACCGAAATCATCGGCGCCACCCACGCCGGGATGACTACCGACGAGTTCCTCGACATTGCCAAGCAATGGCTAGAAACGGCACAGCATCCGCGCTTCAAGCGGCTCTTCACCGAGCTCGTTTATCAGCCGATGTTCGAGGTCTTGGACTACCTGCGCGCCAGCGAGTTCGACACCTACATCGTGACCGGCGGCGGCCAGGAATTCGTGCGAGTCTATAGCCAGCGGATCTACGGCATCCCGCCCGAGCAGGTGGTCGGATCGAGCATCGTGACCAAGTACGAAATGAAGGACGGCAAGCCGGTGCTGATGCGGCTGCCAAAGGTGTTTTTCATCGACGATCACGACGGCAAGGCGATCGGCATCAACCTGTTCATCGGTAAGCGCCCGTATGCCGCGTTCGGCAATTCCGACGGCGATCGCGAGATGCTGGAATGGACCGACGCCGGCGCTGGGGCGCGGTTGAAGATGCTCGTCCATCACGATGATGCCGAGCGGGAATATGCGTACGGACCGGCAGGCGATCTGCCGGATACCAAGGTCGGCACATTCTCGGTCTCGCTGATGGACGAGGCGAAGGCGCGCGATTGGACGGTGATCAGCATGAAAAACGATTGGAAGCGTGTCTTTTCCTTCGAGTAGGCGCGGCATCAGGCGGATCGCAACGTTCCGATGGCGCTGGTCTCGATCGGCACGCTTAAACCTGCGAGCTTGAAAAGGCTAGCATATTGTTGCTATAACGGCAATATATTTATTTCAAAAATAAACCCGCGATGCGGCGAAGGCTGAAATGTCAAGAAATTGTCAAAACCCCCCTGTTAGGGCGTCAAGAAAATGTCCGGGCGGAGTCTTAAGTAAATGATAATATTGGAGTTTTGGAGGCCAACCCGGCTCCGATACAATTTTTCACCCTGGTTCTCCCCTGTTTAACAGGGGGGAACGGGCCGAAAACGCACCCTGTTCGGGCTTACCGGTGCGCGGCGTTGAAGCGGGCGAGAACCTCGGTGCCGGGGCAGAGCTCGGCCTCGCCGAGCGCGTTCAGCGGCGCCTCGACGGTGTCGAGAAACTCGTGCATGTCGCCGGAATCGGGTTCGACAAAGAGCAGCCCGGTGACGACCTCGCCGGCTGCGTGGCGCTGCTGCAGATAGGTCAGTGCCGAAATCCGGTCGCACGGATCATATTCGACGGCGAGCTTTCTGAGCCGCAATACCGAGCCGTCATGTTGCACGACGGTTTCGACCGTTCCCGGCGCGTAGTCGGCGGTGATCTCGTCGCGGCCGACGATCACGTCGAGCATATTGACGGCCTCGTTGTGAGCGCGGACATAGTCAAAGCTCTTGGTCGATTCCGGGTTGTTGTTGAAAGCGACGCACGGTGAGATCACGTCGATGAAGGCGGCACCGTTGTGCTCGATCGCCGCCTTGATCAATGGCACCAGCTGCGCCTTGTCACCCGAGAAACTGCGCGCCACGAACGAGGCGCCGAGCTGCAGGGCGAGGGCGACCAGATCGATCGGCGTGTCGGTGTTGACCGCTCCGCGCCGCGCTTTCGAGCCCTTGTCGGCAGTCGCCGAGAACTGTCCCTTGGTCAGCCCGTAGACGCCGTTGTTCTCGACGATATAGACCATGTTGACGGCGCGGCGGATGCAATGCGCGAACTGGCCGAGCCCGATCGAGGCCGAATCGCCGTCACCCGAGATGCCCAGATAAAGCAGCTCACGGTTGGCGAGATTGGCGCCGGTCAAGACCGAAGGCATACGTCCGTGCACGCTATTGAAGCCGTGTGACTTGCCGAGAAAATAGAACGGGGTCTTCGACGAGCAGCCGATGCCGGAGAGCTTGGCGATCTTGTGCGGTTCGAGATCGAGCTCAAAACAGGCCTGGATGATCGCAGCACTGATCGAATCGTGGCCGCAGCCGGCGCATAGGGTCGATACCGCCCCTTCGTAATCCCGCCGCGTATAGCCGAGCGCATTGGTCGGGAGCTTCGGGTGATGCAGCCGAGGCTTGGTGATGTAGGTCATAAGGTCCTCATAGCACTCACGGCAGCGCCTTTTTGAGCGGCGCGAGGGTTACGACGGCGAGCATGTCGGCGATCGCCTTGACGATAAATCGAGCGGTGATCGGCGTCCCGTCATAGTGCAGGATCGGGACGAGCCGGGCCGGATCGAGATCGCCTTCGCTGATTAGCAAGGTGCGGAGCTGCGCGTCGCGGTTTTGCTCGACGACAAACACGCGCTCGTGGCCAGTGACGAAATCGAGCACATCGTCGTGGAACGGAAAGGCACGGATGCGCATCGTGTCGAGATGAATGCCACGGGCTTCGAGGGCTTCGAGCGCCTCGGTCATCGCCGGCGCGGTAGACCCGAAATAGAGCGCGCCATAGCGGGTCGGCTCGCGCGCGGTCTGTTTGATCGGCCGCGGGACCAGCCGCTTGGCGGTCTCGAATTTGTGCAGCAGGCGCTGCATGTTGTCGACGTAATCCGGTCCTTCCTCCGAGTAGCGCGCGTAACGGTCCTTGCTGGTCCCGCGGGTAAAGAAGGCCCCCCGGCTCGGATGGGTCCCGGGATAGGTGCGATAGGGGATGCCGTCGCCGTCGACGTCGAGGTAGCGGCCGAACTCCACCCCGGCCTCGAGCATCTCGGCGGTCATCACCTTGCCACGGTCGTAAGAACGGTTCTCGTCCCAGGCGAGCGGCTCGACGAGCCAATCGTTCATGCCAATGTCGAGATCCATCATGACGAAGATCGGCGTCTGCAGCCGGTCGGCAAGGTCGAGCGCCTCAGCGGCAAAAGTGAAGCTCTCGTGCGGGTCCTGAGGGAACAGCAGCACGTGCTTGGTGTCACCGTGCGAGGCATACGCGGCGGACAGGATGTCAGCCTGTTGGGTGCGTGTCGGCATGCCGGTCGACGGGCTGCCCCGCTGGACATCGAAGATGACCGCCGGGATCTCGGCAAAATAGGCTAGCCCGATAAATTCCTGCATCAGTGAGATGCCAGGACCCGCGGTCGCCGTGAAGGCCCTAGCACCGTTCCAAGCGGCGCCGATGACGATACCGATCGAGGCAAGCTCGTCCTCTGCCTGGATGATCGCAAAGCGCTTCTTCTTAGTCTCGGGGTCGCGGCGATAACGGTTGCAATGTGCGGCAAAGGCCTCGGCGAGCGAGGAGGAGGGGGTAATCGGGTACCAGGCGGCGACGGTCGCCCCGCCGAAGACGCAGCCCAGTGCGGCCGCGTCGTTGCCGTTCATAAAGATGCGATCGCCGACCTTGTCCGTGCGCTCCAGACGCAACCCGATCGGGCAGTCATGCTCGCCGAGCGCCCATTCGCGGCCCAGATGCAGCGCGTGCAGATTGGGCTTGATCAGCGTGTCCCTTCCGCGGAACTGCTCGCCGATCAGCTTCTCGATCGCCGCCACATCGATGTCCAGCAGCCCCGACAGCGCTCCGAGATAGATGATGTTCTTGAATAATTGGCGCTGACGCGCGTCGGTGTATTCGCGGTTACAGATGGCGGTCAGCGGCGCGCCGATGACGTTGATGTCGTCGCGGAACTTGGACGGCAGCAGGGGCTTTGTCGAATCATAGAAGAGATAGCCCCCGGGCTCGATTTCGGCGAGGTCCTCGTCCCACGTCTCCGGGTTCATCGCGACCATCATGTCGACGCCGCCGCGCCGGCCGAGATGTCCGCTCTCGCTGATCCGGACCTCATACCAGGTCGGTAGACCCTGAATGTTCGAGGGAAAGATGTTGCGCGAACTCGCCGGGATCCCCATCCGCAGGATCGACTTGGCGAACAGCGCGTTGGCGCTCGCCGAGCCGGACCCGTTGACGTTGGCGAATTTGACTACGAAGTCGTTGACGGCTGTTAGCGGCTGCGGCATGCGGGTCCAGCCATTGTCATGTCGAGAAGGAATTTGCGCATGTCCCACGCCCCGGTCGGACAGCGCTCGGCGCACAGGCCGCAATGCAGGCAGACGTCTTCGTCTTTGACCATGATGCGTCCAGTCTTCAGCGAATCGCCGATATAGAGATCCTGCTCGCGATTGAGGGCGGGGGCCATCAAACGCCCGCGCAGGTCCTCCTCGATGCCGTTCTCGGTGAAGGTGATGCAGTCCATCGGACAGATGTCGACACAGGCATCACATTCGATGCACAGCGAGCCGGTGAACACCGTCTGCACGTCGCAATTGAGACAGCGTTCGGCCTCGAGAAACGCGAGCTTCTCGTCGTAACCGAGTTCGACCTCGACCTTGATGTCGGCGAGCGCGACCGCGGTGTCCCGGAGCGGCACCCGGTGGCGCAGATCGTTCGAGATGTCGTTGTCGTAGCTCCACTCATGGATGCCCATCTTCTGGCTGATCAGGGTCACCCCGGGCGGCGGGCGGTTGCGGACATCGTCGCCGTGGCACAGCTTGTCGATCGAGATCGCAGCGTCATGGCCGTGCGCGACGGCCCAGATGATGTTTTTCGGCCCGAATGCGGCGTCACCGCCGAAGAAGACATTCGGCAGGGTAGACTGCATCGTCTTTGGGTCGACCTTCGGCATGTCCCAACGGTCGAATTCGATGCCGATGTCGCGCTCTATCCACGGGAAGGCGTTCTCCTGGCCAACCGCGATCAGCACGTCATCGCATGGGATATGTTGATCGGGCTCGCCGGTCGAGATCAGATTGCGACGACCGCGCGCGTCGTATTCGGCTTTGACCTTCTCGAAGAGTACCCCGGTGAGCCGGCCGCGTTTATGAGTGAATTCCTTCGGTACCAGCCAGTTGAGGATCGGGATGCCCTCGTGCATTGCGTCTTCTTTTTCCCAGGACGAAGCCTTCATCTCGTCGAAGCCACTGCGCACGACGACGGTAACCTCTTCGCCGCCGAGCCGGCGCGACGAGCGGCAGCAATCCATCGCCGTGTTGCCGCCGCCGAGAACGACGACGTGGCGGCCGATCTTGTCGATGTGGCCGAACGAGACGCTGGAGAGCCAGTCGATGCCGATATGAATGTGCTCGGCTGCCTCCTTGCGGCCGGGAATGTCGAGATCGCGGCCGCGTGGTGCCCCGCAACCGACGAAGACCGCATCCCAATCGTGGCTGAGCAGCGTTTTCAAGCTTTTGACATGTTCGCCGAAACGGGTTTCGACACCCATTTCGAGGATCAGGTCACATTCTTCGTCGGTGATCGACTCCGGCAGTCGGAAGCGCGGGATCTGGGTGCGCATCATGCCGCCGCCCTTGACGTCGCCATCGAACATCACGCAGTGATAGCCGAGCGGCATCAAGTCGCGCGCGACGGTCAGCGAGGCCGGCCCCGCGCCGACGAGGGCGATGCGCTTGCCGTTCTTCTTACGTGGGATCTTCGGCAGATACGGGCGGATGTCGCCTTTGTTGTCGGCGGCGACGCGCTTCAGCCGGCAAATCGCCACCGGCTCTTTTTCGACCCGACCGCGGCGACAGGCGGGCTCGCAGGGACGGTCGCAGGTGCGCCCCAAGATGCCGGGGAAGACATTCGACCACCAATTGACCATAAAGGCGTCCGTGTATCGCCGGTCGGCGATCAGCCGGATGTATTCGGGTACTGGCGTGTGCGCCGGGCAGGCCCATTGGCAATCGACGACTTTGTGAAAGTAATCCGGGTGAGTGATATCGGTAGGCTGCACTAGGCTCCTCCTGGCGAGCGGGTCAGCGCCCGATCGACTCTTATCGTTGTCGTCGCGTGCACTCGCCTATGCTGGCCCGCCCGGTCACCGGCACCGCGTTATATGTGCCCTTAGGTCCGCGCGTCATCTTCACTTTCGCTTGATCCGCCATCTGTACCTTGCATGGCCGCCCCGACCTGCGACAGCTTGCCTCATCCCCAGGCACTGCGCAACAGCAACAGGCAACGCGAACCGGGTTTCGATATGGGATCTGTAAATGGCCCTGCCTAGATCGACACCCACCACGAAAACAACGCTGCCGCGCAGACGGGCTAAGGATACGCGCGAAAGGGTTAATTTTTCGGGATGAGGTGAGCCACTTGAGGCATGACTTCTTCAGCCAGGAGCCGCATGGATCCGTGCCAGGCACCGGGATCTTCGCTGTAATCGAAACAGAAGAGGAGCAACGCACCAAAGCCATCGACCTCGTCATACATCCGCTCGATCTTCTCGACGACGGTCGCAGGCGACCCGATCAGCCAATTGTGTTTAGCGCAATATTCCGGAGTGACATCGGCGTCCGCGATGTCGGGGTCGTGCTTCAGGAATTGGATGACCCCGACATCGGTCAACAGCGGCAGGAAGTACTCGCGCATCATCCGGCCCATCATGCCCTCGACCGAGAGCCGCCACGCTTCCGCATCGCTTTCGGCGACAAAGATCTCGCGCACCAAGCGCCAATCGGAGCGGCGTGGGCTGCGCCCGGTGCGGCGGGCCCCCTCTTCGACGGATCCCCAATGGCTCGCGACGTAGCCGGGGTTCAAGTTAAGGCTCATCGGCAAAAATCCGTGTTCGCCGGCCAGCTTCAAAGTGTCCGAGCCTTTGCTCACGCCAGCGACGCCGATGGGCGGGTATGGTTTCTGCAGCGGCCGAATATGCGGCCGCAATGTGCGTAGCATCAGGTCGGTTTTGGTTACCTTCCAGTATTTGCCGGCGTAGTCGAACGGCTCCTCGGTGGTCCAGAGCTTGAGGATGATGTCGAGCGCCTCGCGCGTCATCTCACGATGTTGCCCGGCGTTTCCGTCGACGTTGAACATCGCCCAGTCGCTTGGCAGACCGCTCGCCGCAACGCCGAAATTGAGCCTACCCTGCGCCATGTGGTCGAGCATCGCGACACGGTTGGCCAGCTCGGCGGGGTGGTGATAGGGCAACAGAAACCCGCCAGGGGCGAGCCGGATGCGCCGGGTCTCCATCAGCGCCTGCGCGATCAATAGGTCGGGGGAGGGATGCGGCTCCCAGGGTGCGGTGTGGTGCTCACCGATCCAAGCCTCGGCAAAGCCGAGCTCGTCGGCCCAACGCAATGTCTGTAGATCCCAGCGGTGGCCATCGAGGAGGCCGCGCTCCGGCGGGTGCGAGGGCATCGTGAAGAGGCCGTACTGCATCGTCGCTCTCCCGGCTGTCGTTGGGGCGAGGCGATTTTAAGCGACGAGCAGCGCCTTCGCACGCGTTCGCTAAAGCACAACTACGGGCACTGGGATGTATCAGTTTGTAAATCGATTTCGTGTTCCGTTGCCTTTTTTTTGCCGCAAGGCGGGTCTTTCCTCTGCGCCAGTTTGACGCAGCTGCCGTTTCCCCGGTAAGCGGTTCGACCAAAATCCGCCTAGAGATCGGAGGTCCATGCATGGCCAAGGTAACCTTGTCTCGACGTCGCACCAAGCGACGGCACCTTCGGGAAAAGGCGACCATCGATCATTTGGTCCGCGCGGTATTCGAGAAGACCAAGGGCACAGTTCATGCTCCATTTACGCTGTCCGGTCTTTCGGTAGAGGAGCAAATTCGCAAGGAATGGCATCCGGGCATGGGGGGTCTTGCGCTGTTTTAAGGATGCCGCCGCGCTGACAATCATAAGCCGTAACACATCAAAGAGCCGGTGCGATCACCGGCTCTTTTTTTGTCGGAGCATAGCCATGGGGTTTGCGGATCGAGTCGGCGCTCGGTCTTTCCAAGCGATGGTGGCGATGCGCGACGGCACGAGGCTCAACTCGTTCGTATTTTTTGCTGGAGAGCGGCGGCCCGCGCTGGCCGGTCATCTTGCGTCGTACGCTATAGGGGATCACCGCGTCGAATGCCCACGACAAGACCGATTGCGCCACAGCATAGGTGCCCAGCCCCGAGGAGCCCTTCCGCGGTTCGCTCCTGCGCGGTTGGTTGCAACATCATTGCTCGCCGTTATGCCTGCATTTACCAAGACACGCGCGGCCGTCACGGGTCGGAAGGCGAGGATCATGTCTACGCCGATGACGCCGCCGACGGCCACGATACGCTCGAATGGATCGCCGTCCAGCCTTGGACCGATCAGAGGGCGGGTATGTCCGGCTCGTCCGCGGGTGCCACCACCACCCTTTCCGCCGCGTCAACAAGACACCCAAGCCCGCGCCTTTTTTTTCTCAAGCCGGAGGACCGCGCCGCTTATAAACCCGACGACTGGGTTCACGCGGAGTGCTGGCCACCGCGCGGCATGCGGCCAATGAGGCTCAACCTGCGCGGCGACGGCGGCATTGCCGAGGATGGTCCGGTGGCGCGCCGCGCAGCTACGACTACGAACCGCGCAGACCAATCCCCGCCTTGGGTGGGCGAAACATGTTGATCGATGCCGGACCCCGCGACCGGCGGTCGGTTCAATCAACGCCGAACTACGGTCTTATCTACCGCAGCCGCCGTCTGGACCGGGATGTCGCCATCGCCGGCGCCATTCGCATGATCTCGCACGTCCAATCGAGCTGTCCTGATACGGATTTTGTCGCCAAGCTGATCGAGCTCGCGCCTGACGGGCGCGCCACACTGTCGATGGACGGTGTGACGCGCGCCATGTACCGCGGCCCGTCCGGCGAACCCCTGCACTTAATTCCGGGACAGGTCGAACGATTGACCGTTCATTTTGGTGACATCTATTACACCTTCCGGGCCGGGTATCGCATCGAGGTCGACCTGACCAGCGGTAATTTCCCGCGTCGCGCCCGCAATAACGACAGCAGCCACGCGATACTGGTTGCGGACGACGATGACGATATCTGCATCGCAATCAACACCATTCACCACGATGAGCCGACGCCGTCCTTTGTGGAGCTTCCAATGCTCACCGGCAGATGAGCGAACGGCCGCAGATCCGCGTCGGGATCGGCGGATGGGTCTTTCCTCCGTGGCGCGGGGTTTTCTACCCGCCAGGTCTGCCGCAAGCAGGTGAGCTCGGCTATGCGAGCCGCCAACTCACCACGATCGAGATCAACGGCACATTCTACGGTCCCCAAAAGCCGGCGAGCTTTCGGCGGTGGCACGACGAGACGCCGGCGGATTTCGTCTTCTCGATCAAGGGTCCGCGCGTTGCGACCCATCGCCCCGATCTCGCCGGTGCCGGCTCAATCCTCGATCGGTTCTTTTCGAGTGGCGTGCTCGAACTGCGCGACAAGCTCGGACCGATCCTGTGGCAATTCCCCCCGAACACGCCGGCCAACGAGGGTGCCTTCGCCGCGTTCATCGAGTTATTGCCCGAGCGCATCGAGGGCCGTACGGTGCGGCACGCCGTGGAGCTTCGCCGTCCGAAGATCCGGACTGATCGAGCCATTGACATGTTGCGCCGCCACGGTGTGGCCCTTGTCGTCGACGACAGCCGCCCAGATTTCGAGATCACGACAAACTTCATCTACGCCCACCTTCGGAGCTGCACCATTGAGCAGCCGACCGGTTACCCCCCGGAGGCGCTCGACGGCTGGGCACAGCGCTTGCGAGAGCGATCGGCGCACGACGCGTGCGATTGCTTTGTCTATTTCATCAGCGGCGCCAAGATTCGTGCCCCCGCCGCGGCTCAAGCTCTTCTTCAGCGATTGACCCAAGCATCGTAGAAGGGGGGCAAGCGCGAAGCCCCGATGAGGTCGCGATGAACGAGAAAGTCATCTCCGCGAAGCGGACTAAAGTACCGCTGCGGATCGCCGTCATTGGTGGTGGCATCGGCGGCCTAACCGCCGCCCTTTCACTGCGGCAGGCCGGCTTCGAGGTTAACGTCTACGAGCAGGCTCCTGAACTCACTCAGATCGGCGGCGGCATCAACATCGGCCCGAACGCGGTGCGCATCCTGCGCCGGCTGGGCCTCGCCGCAGGACTCGACCGCGAGGGGGTTCGGCCGCTCTTCACGCACCAGCGACGCTGGCAGGACGGGCGCACTTTGCAGTGGGCGCCGATCAATCCGCTCTGCGAAGAGCTTTACAGGGCCCCGCACATCACGATCCACCGCGCGGATTTGTTGGCGGTCATCGCTTCAGGCTTTCCGACCAAGCGCATTCATCTGGGCCACCGTGTGGCCGGCTTGGCCGAAGAGTGCGACAGCGTCGAGGCATGGTTCGAAAACGGTGCACGCATCACCGCCGACATCGTGGTCGGGGCCGACGGTATCAATTCGACCGTGCGCGCCGCGCTCTTTGGTGAGGAGGCGCCGGTCTTTGCCGGCTGCGTCGCCTATCGCGGACTGGTGCCAGCCGAACGGATCGCCGATCTCGGGCTCGAGACCGGCAATCAGTCCTGGGTTGGCCCCGGGGCGCATCTCGTGCACTATTTCGTATCGCGCGGGCGTCTGTTGAATTTTGTCGGCTGGACCGAGCACGATAGCTGGAACCGCGAGGACTGGACTGATCGCGCTACGGTGGCTCGTGCGCTCGCGGCCTTCGAGGGCTGGCATCCGCAGGTCCGGCGAATCATCTCTGCTGCCGATACCTGCTTCATCTGGGCATTGTTCGATCGCGAGCCGTTACCACGCTGGTCGGTCGGCCGCACGACATTGCTCGGTGATGCGTGCCACTCGATGTACCCATTTATGGGGCAGGGCGCGGCGCAGGCGATCGAGGATGGGGCTGCCCTCGCCGCGTGCCTCGCCGCCGGTGGAAATGCCGATCCCGCTGAGAGTTTGCGGCATTACGAACAACTACGCCTGCCGCGCGTCACCCGTCTGCAGGACATGTCGCGTGCCAACAAGGCCCGCTTTCATATGCGTGACGGTCCGGCGCAAGAAGCCCGCGACGCCGAGTGGGCGAGGTCTGCCGACCGCTCGCCCGACGCTCTGCGCTGGCTCTACGATTACGATCCGGCTCAGGTCAAAGCCGTGGTGGTCTGAAATCAGGGCCCGGGGTGGGGATTGTTCGGAAGGGACGGGATCGCCCGCAAATATTCGTAAATTGCGTGCAGGTCCCGGTCAGTCTTATAGCGATATAGTGGCCACGACATAACCTGCAGCAGATCACCGGGCGGATCACGGGGATCGTGGCCGTAATGCATGACTTCGAGAAATCCCGCCAGGGTCAATCCTGCCGGCCGATCGTTTTTGTCCGGCGTGATGTTAGCTGAAGTGAACATTCCGGCCGGTGTGGTGAACTGTCGTCCACCCGATAAATATTGGTCTGTATTGATCTTCTCTGGTTGCCCCATATAGGGATTGCCGCCATTTGCCCAGTTGGGATGGGTGTGGCAATCGTTGTAGCCCGTCGTATTGACGATATAGCTGCCGAGGCCGACCAATGCCCAGTCTTTGCCGGCCAAGCTGAGCTTCACCGGCGCTATCTCGAACCCACGCAAAATCTGCTCAATCTCGTTTGCGCGGGCGGTGGATGCCGTGGATATCGCGCTGATCACGATGGCGGCCAACAACCAAATCCGAGAACAAACAACACGACGATTTTCCATTCGCTGATCCCTTTCGTGCGGCGCTAGGCCGGACCATCAAGGATCAGTAGCCCATCAATATTAATAATCTTTTTCACGCGCGAGGTCAGCCGGGGATACCGGTGCCCTTCGCGCTCGATACCCCAATCGCCGGGGCTCTAATTCGATGAGTGGTGTAATAGGTCCGCCGACCCGAGCTCATCAGGTCGGCGGCCTGTCGAAATTCTCGACTACTCAGGCTTCAAGCAATAGGTGGCGAGCTTGTTGCCGTCGAGATCGCGGACATAGGCGCCGTAGGCATGGGGATGCCAGCTGCGTGGTCCAACGGCACCCTCATCCTTGCCGCCGGCAGCAAGAGCCGCCCTGTGGAAGGCCGCGACGGCTGCCCGGCTGGGTGCGACAAAGCTGATCGTACCGCCATTAGCGAAGGTCGCGGGCTGGCCGTTGGCCGGCCTCAGCACAAAGAATTCCGGATCTGATTGACCCCAGATCGAGCCATTGTCACCGAGATCATTGAGGCGCTTGTAGCCAAGCGGGGTCAGCACGGCGTCATAGAACGCGCGCGCCTTTACCAGATCGTTCGTGCCAACGGTAACGTGTGTGAATATCGCCATGGCTTCCTCCTTCAGTGGCTCTTCGCCGCTTGCCAGCGCGCCAGCGAATCGTGCGGCTTCGATATCACAGGGTCCATGATTTCCTGATGGACACCGGTGCTGGCGGTCAATTCGATGACATAGCCATTCGGATCGCGGAAATAAATCGAGCGGACAAAGCCGTGATCAACCGGCCCGCGCACCTCGCGGCCCTCGCTCTTCGCCTTGTCGAGCATGTTGTCGAAAATATCGGACTCGACCCCGAGGGCGATGTGCAGGTCGAGCGCGTTCTGCTGCTTGAAGTCGAAGGGCATGCCCGGCACCTCGAAGAAGGCGAGGCAGGAGCCGTCATCCATCTCGAAGAAGGTGTGCAGCCCGCGGCCCTCATCGATCTCGAACGCGCTGACCAGGCGAAGACCGAGGAAATCCTCATAGAAAACCCGCGTCTCCTCCGAGTCCCGGCAGCGATACGCGTTATGATGCAGACCTTTGATCATGCGAGCCTCCGTTCGCCCATGCCGGATGGCAGGATACCGCCTATTGCCGATAAGTGCACCTGCCGATCACGCTGCGCCCGGCGGCGGGTCGAACGCCCTTACCGGCGGCAGCGGACCGTCGTAGCGCTCGATCTCAACTAGGCTAAGCTGTCCGGTGCATCCCTGCGCAAGACGAGAGGTGCCGGCATCGCGCGTCAGCACGTTTGGGTTGCCGTGCACGCAGAGCGGCTTCTCCGCGGCGGGGTCGTCGGGATCATACCAGGCCCCGGTCGCAAGCTGGACAACCCCCGGGCGCAACGCTTCGCTCACGACCGCGGCGGCCAGGCACGCCCCGCGATCGTTGTAGAGCCGCACGATGTCGCCGTTAGAAATGCCGCGCGCCCCGGCATCCTGCGGATTGATACGAACCGGCTCACGGCCGTTGACCTTTGAGGCCTGGCTGATGGCGCCGAAATCGAGCTGGCTGTGGAGCCGGGTCGCCGGTTGGTTGGCGACGAGCTGCATCGGGAACCGCGCCGTCGCCGGCGAACCGGCGCCTTCGCTCGGCAGGAGCCATGAGGGGTGTCGGGGGCAGTCCGTATAGCCAAAGGAGGCAATCGCGCCCGAGGTGATCTCCACCTTTCGGCTCGGTGTCGGCAGAGGTGCCGCCTCGGGGTCACGGCGAAAGGCCCGGACGATGCCGCCATCCCACGGCAAGGTCGGCAATGTCAGCTCGCCCTCATCCCAGAACTCGTCGAAATCGGGCGCATGGACCCCGCGCGCCACGAGCGTGCGGCGTGTCGCGTCATAGAGATATCGCAGCCAGTCCCGCGCCGACCGCGCTTCGGTAAATTGCCCGACAAAGCCGAGGCGCTCTGCGAGGCCACCGAAGATGTCGTAATCGTCGCGCGCCTCGCCATAGCGAGCCACCGCCCGATGCATTGCGACCAGCAGCGGATCGCCGGCGGCGGCGCCGATATCCTCGCGCTCCAACGTGATCGTCGCCGGCAACACGACATCGGCATGCCGTGCGCTCGCCGTCCACGCCGAATCCTGGACGATCACCGTATCGGGGCGCGCAAAGGCACGGCGCAGCCGGTTCAAATCCTGATGGTGATGGAACGGATTGCCGCCGACCCAATAGACCAGCTTGATATCGGGGTAGGTGAGCTGCTGCCCGTTATAGTCGAAGGGTTCGCGTGGATGCAGCAACATGTCCGCGACTCGCGCCACCGGGATGAAATCGGCGATGCTGTTGCGGCCTTGCGGGAGGGTGGGGACCGGCACCGCCACTGCCGGCTTCCCGGTATTCGAGGTTGATCCCAAGGCATAGGCGAAGCCGCCGCCCGGCAACCCTAGCTGGCCGAGCAATGCCGCCAACACGACCCCCATCCAGACCGGCTGCTCGCCATGCTCGGCGCGTTGCAGCGATTGCGAGCAGGTGATCAGGGTGCGGCACCCAGCGGCACGCCGCGCGAGCGCAATGATCTCGCTCCCCGGTACCCCGCAGATTTCCGCCGCCCAGACCGCGTCCTTCGGCTGAGCATCGCGCCGACCTAAGAGATAATCCTCGAAGACCTCATAGCCGACGCAGAACCGATCGAGAAAGGCGCGGTCGTGCCGTCCCTCGCTGACCAGAGTGTGGGCGATACCCAGCATCATTGCGACATCGGTGCCCGGGCGGATCGGGTGCCAGACCCCCCCGACTTCCGTCGGCAGATCGTCGCGCAGCGGGCCGATCAGGTGGAATTCGACTTTCCGCTCGCGAGCGGCGCGCAACTGATGGCGAGCAATGTGGCGGCTCGTGCCGCCGCCGCCGACATCGTTGTTCTTCAGCGCCATGCCGCCAAAGGCGAGCACGAGCGTGCTTTCTGTCACCATCTCGGCCCAGCTGACATTGTTGCCGGCCACCGCCCCTTGCGGGCCGATGATATGGGGTAGAATCACCGATGCAGCGCCCGAGCTGTAGCTGCCGACCGAGCGTACATAACCGCCCGCGAGGTTCAGGAAACGGTGGATTTGGCACTGCGCATCGTGAAAACGCCCGGCGCTGGCCCAACCATAGGATCCGCCGAAAATCGCGCGCGGACCATGGGCGGCATAAACGCGGCGCAATTCCGCGGCAACGAGGTCGAGCACCCGGGACCACGACATAGGAACGAATTCGTCGCGGCCGCGCCGATCATTGGGCCGGGGACCACGCTCGAGCCAGCCCCGCCGGACCATTGGCCGAGCGATCCGCGCCGGATGCGATACCGAGGCGGGAACGTTGCCGAGCAGCGCGGAAGGTTCGGCGTCCTGCGGATGCGGTACGACCTCGATGCCCTCTTCGCAGAGCAATACCGAGAAGGCGCCCCAGTGCGAGCTGTGCGGTAGACCTCGCCTCGCCATGGCTTTGCTAATGCTCGCGCAACAGCCGACCGAAGCCATGGATCGGCGAAGCGACGCCAGCGAGACGCAGCAGATGCCAGAGCACCGCCTGTGTCGAGGTGACAACCAGCTTGCCGATTCTCGCCTCGATCGCGTCGATAATCGGATGCGAGCGGAAATTGAGGCACGCGGCAATCAGCCCGTCGGATTGCGGATCCCAGGCGCGGAGCGCCAAGTCCAGGATCGCATCGGGTTCGGGCTCGGCGAGGCGAAAGCCCTCGGCGATATCGAGATGCGCGCCGGCGACGGTCTCGATCCCGCCTTCCGCGAAGAAGCGGTGCTCGGCCGCATCGACGGCCTCGGTGTAGGGCGAAATAGCCGTCACCCGCCTCAGGCCCAGCGCACGGCAGGCGGCGAAGATGCTATCGGTCGCGGTCGTCGCCGGGACCCCGGCGATATGTCGGATCTCGCTGCGCAGCAGCTCATCGAAAGCGTGGCCCTGGACGATGCTCGAGGCGGTGCAGCCATAAGCGATGACGTGTGGCCGGCAGCTGGCGATCTGGCGGATCGCGCGCTCACCGTCCTTGCGATCCATCGCGACGATCTTCTCCGATGAGCTGCCGTCGGCGATCAGCATCCGGGCGAAATGGACGCTGACCTCATCGGGGACGACGCGGGGGTACCACTCTTCGACCACGATGTTGACGCTGGGCACGATAATCCCGAGCCGGATCGCCTGCGTCATGCTCGCCTCCTCCGGCGCATCGAGGAACTCCCTAATAGTGTAGCCCTGCGTCGCCCTCTGATCACACCGTCTTAGGGGATCCAGCGGCCGGAATACCGGCGACCACGGTCCGCCACCCGCTGCCGTCAGCTGCAACCAAAAGTTGGGTCGGGGATCGGCGTTTGGTCAATCTGCAGCAAATCTACAGCAAAATCTCTCCTTCAGGTTGAAATGCCTGTCCGAGCGAGGACCGGCGGACTTGACCGGCCGGGACGTTTCGAACGGCTGTCTCTTCCGTCCAGCACCGGCGGTTTTGGTGAAAGTCGATCGGCCATCGTGTCCTCCCTCGTCGCGCACGATGCGTTCGTGGGGTCGCGATCCGCCAGAAGCCTGCGATATGAATATGGCAATTCGTGGGTCGTCATTATCGCAAGAGGTGCGCTTTGCTTCCACGTGCTGTCTCAGCCTGTCGTGCGTCAACAAATGCTGCAGTTCAACGCTGGCTTTCCAGGTTGATCATGCACAGCGAAGAAGTCCTCGACGTGACTGGAAGTGTATACGTTTACATCGATGCAAGTATGAGTGGGCAGTCGTGCCGATACTATTGATCTGAAACGTCGATCTTTGCTATTCTAAGCGCTTGCCGCTGGACGTCGGCAAAGTGCAGCTTTGCTGTGGCCAGCTTGGCCAGCCCATCGAGGCGGTCCTCGAGGACCATCCGTTCATGCCCGTCCCGTTCGCTCTTTATGCGATATTGAGGCACATTGCCGTCCTTGGGAAAGAGGCGGATAACCGTATATTGCCTTTCGGTTGTCTTGTCGATAAGCCAATCGGGCGAGAATTGTACACTCTGCCCCACCACGAACTTGTGCTCTGACATGTGTGGGTCTCCGGAAGGGCTCGCGATGCGGTCCGACCCGCATCGGAGCAGTTGGCCTAGGCCGCCAGCAGACTGACGGCTGAAATCTTTCCCTGCTCGCTCTTCTCGAGTTCGTAGCTCAGCTTTTGACCTTCCTGGAGGTTGCCGATGCTGGAGCGCTCGACCGCAGAGACATGAACGAACACGTCCTTCGAGCCGTCGTCAGGTTGGACGAAGCCATAACCCCGCCGGGTGCTGGCCCATTTCACAGTGCCGATATTCATTAGAGCTTCCGTTAAGGAAATTCTGATCCGACGCGATCAGTCGGGTGGAGAAAAGCGCGCGCGATCGGTCTGGCGGGTACGCGTTTGCGCAAGTCGTCCGCCCGACCGAACCCTGGAAGAAACTTCACCAAGCCTACCTGCATACAGGCGCTCGGCCAGATTATCAAGATTTATGTAAATAATACGCTGTCGGACGCTATCATCAAGAAAATTCCGCGAAGATTTTCCAAATACAGGCCGAATTTTTCTTGTAAAATTTGAAATCGTACCCATATCCATTGCCGAAATTTTGCAGAGGGGTACCTTAATGCCTATCTTTCTGAAAGATAGCGGTGCCAGCGGTTATACGAGATGGCCCGACGCTCGTCAGTGAGAGATCGACAAAGACACGGGCGCGGGCGACAGGGTGACCGGCGGAGACCCTGATCTCGATGGTCGGGTGATCACGCCTCCCGAGCGGCCACATCGCCCGTGGCTGGTGCCCGGCGTCGGTAGGCTCTAAAGCAATTGATCGCGCTCGAGGCCGTGCGCCGCCCCAGGAGAAAAGATTCAGCGGGGACAATATCGGGCGGGAGCTATGGTCCCTCAGGTTTCGCTCGAGGAGTGAGTTGATGACTGGACTGTCGTCCCGAACCCGATGTCGAATTCGACGACTCGCGGTCCACCACAGTCGGGAGACAACCGCTGGGTGGATGCTTCTGCTACCCGGCGACGCTCGATGACCTTCTGTCGGACGACGTGATGACGCCCGTTCTCCGCCGCGTGGGTTACGAACCGGATGAATTTCGCGAAATGATCACGGAGATGGCCCGTAGAGGAGAAACAAAATGTTCGTGCGACTGAAGCTGGAAGATACGCGCGAGGGGCTAATAGCGACAATCTCCCAGCGCGGTGAGGACGGCAAGATTACCGGGCGTCCTTCGATTTTCCTGGTTGCGGGCAAGGAAGAGGCAAAACAAAAAGCGAAGGCATTGGCGCGAGCCCTGGGGTTGAAGACCTATGGCGTCGTCGACAAGACCTCCAGTCGCATACCGCCGCCGATTCGTTCGGTCTGAACGAGGACGGCAATACGGATTTGGCGGAGGTGTCGGAACGCGCCCGCGACTAGACATGATCCGACCGGGCAACTGGTGCAGCCGGATCGTGGCGCCGACCGGACGGCGTTTGCCGGGATTTCGCCCACCTCGCGGTCGCGTTGCGTCGCTGCATGAACATCCCGGCACGTTACTGCACTGTTCAACTTGGCGATATCGGCATGCCGGCTTCGGATGGACTTCTCAGCCTGTTTCGAAGCCTATCTCGGTGGCGAGTGGCACACCTTTGACGCGCGCAACCACACCCCGCGCATCGGCTGGGTGCTGATCGCCCGCGGTCGCAACGCGGCTGATGTCGCGAACAGCAAGACTTTCGGTCCGAATACGGTCCACAGCTTGACGGTATTGACCGAAGAAGTTGCAGCGGTAGAATGACGCCTGGCGCCGGTTCTGCGCCATCGCGACTGCGCACGCCGCTGGAGCCGGAGGGGCATGGCCGACGATAATCGACGGCGCTGCGTGATCGCTAAATTTCCGATAAACGCGGTCAGGCGAGGGGACCAGAGCGATACTCGAGGCGAGCACTTCAGACGCGAGGGCGTTTGGCAGGAAAAAGCTCGGCGACTTGGTGCGCAACGCGGCGCGCGCAGTCGATTTGTTCAATCTTCCGCCACGCAAACTTCTTAGTAATTGGGCGCTGGATCGAGATCTAGCAGAGGACCTCGCCCGTGGGTGCTGACGATCTTGCCCGCAATCAAGTCTAGGCCTAACCCAAGCGGGTCTAAGACAATCGCGCCGCTAGGTTCAAACAATGGAATATCGAGCCTGCGAAATCGCGGCAGACCGCGTCATACACATGATGGGCACCCTTGCGGGTGCAGTTGGCTCGGCCATCCTGGTCGGCACCGCCGCAGCGGTTGCTGTTTTACCGACTTTCTCCGCGAGCCTCGTCTATTCGGTTTGCCTTGTCGCGATGCTCGGCTGCTCCGCAGCCTACAACCTCGCCTCCAACACAGCTCGACGAGAGTTTCTCCGTCAACTTGATCACGCCGCGATCTTTTTGATGATCGCCGGTACCTACACGCCATTCACGACATGCCGACTACATGGTGTTTGGGCGATCGGGATGACAACCGCGGTTTGGACTGGGGCGGTCATTGGAGCCGTCATGAAGCTGATCTGTCCACGTCGTGTCGAGCAAGTTTCTACCGTTGCTTACCTGGCTCTGGGCTGGATAATACTAGTGGGAGTGAGGCCCCTGCTAAGCTCGGTAGACGTGCAGACGGCGGTTTTGATCGGCGTCGGCGGCGTGCTCTATTCCATCGGGACCGGCTTTTATCTCTGGCGAGCGCTACCTTTCCACAATGCAATATGGCACAGCTTCGTGCTGGTCGCGGCCAGCTGTCACTATGCAGCTATTCTGCATGGGGTGGTGTTGGCGCGATCGTGAACCTGCACCTTGCTCCGATCCGAAAACGCCGCGCGTTTTCGACCACCATGATCCGAGAGGGGGTTTGATTTGAAAAAATAACGCTCTCTCGATAGCCGTCGTGGCAGCGGGCTGGGCCGCGAGCGAGCAGGAGTATAACTTCGCGCCCACCGGCACAGAGACCGGTGTTTCACTCCGCTTGGACTCGCGGTGCTTTATCGAGGTTACTCTGGATAACGCGGGTGAGCGGCTTATCTAAATACGCCACCGATGACCGAGGCCAAAAAGATCAACGCAATAGACAAGAGCAATCCGGCAACAATCTTTCTTCCCAGCGCGGCGCCGCGTCGAGCAGCCGGTCTGCGAGATTGACGGCGCGGATCGAATTTGGAGGACCGCAATTTTTACTGCAAGGCGTAGATGATGGAAAAGAACAGCCAATAGCACCGGGGCTACTGCACTGCCGGTATCGCACCTCGGGCTTGCCCCCCATCGCCATGCCGCGCTAACGTGGCTGCGAGTTCAATGAGGAAGTGGGGTGATTGCCGGCGGCGACAATCGGCGGGCCGAACAGCCCATATGCCGCAACGCCAATGAACAAGAGGATCGGGATCACGATCGGCGGAACGAGGTATTTCATGTTTTCTTCGCAAAGTGAACCCGATCGGCGGGCCGGCATCAGATTACAACACGGCGCAGAGGGCCACGGCCGCGGGGGCAAGGCAGGCGAGCACCATCACAACGTCAAAATATTTCTTGTCCGTCGCGCCAGCCTGCTCTCGCCTCGGCGTACTCGGATCTCTGCGTCGCGGTAAAAGCTCGACCAATTGCTGGCTGATGGCCAGGTTGTCCGAAGGCTGCGGTCGATCGATGGGCGACCGGGCAACCAGTCGCGCGAGTGCCTCAGCCGCGACGGCCTTCGGCAAATCTGCAAGCCGGGTGGCCTCCTCCCACGGGTCCACCCCAAGCCGCGTCAACGCCGAGATGACATTGAGCGACATTCCATTTTGTTGATCTCCGACAGACGCGAATAAAAAGTCGTTCAGAGGCGAATGGAGTAGAGAGAATTGGCGGGCAGCGTCATAAATCGCTCCCGGATCCAGCCGGTTCCCTCGGAGGAGTCGCCGTTCGAAGCCCTAGAGGCGGCTGCCAAGCTGTTCGGCGCAGGCACTAGCAACGGCCGAGTTCGGAGTATCGCTTCCCGGCATCGTTGCCCAGCCGCCCTTCTCGATGATCGATCGGCGGTCCCATGAGGAAACCCTGTTGAACTCCACCAATTTCGTCGCCGCATCCGCCTGATGCTGGAATTTCTCGACGCAGATCGGCGCCAGGACGCCAACGACCGCAGTTTAGGCGCGCTCTTTCGCCATCCGCTCGGCGGTGCTACCCAGCGTCCACCCGAACGATGAGAAACCGACCACCGATATGGCAGCCGCCACTACACACGCGTCTCGGACATGGTGGTGCCCGACGACCTCGTCACCAGCCAGGGCGCGCCATCTCCAAACATTAAAAGATAGGAAATCGCATTTCGATAGGATAAGTACCGCAATCATCGTGCCGACACTCAGCAGTATCGGCGTCATCGGGATTGAATTCTATCATAAATTGCCAGGGCAACACGTTTGGCAGATTCGCGCCAATCTGGAATTGAAATCCGTTTGAGCCTTCTGGAACCATTACATCACAGCTGTTACCCTTCAGTATGTCGATTTTGTT
>Ga0310916_10000452_pt1 | contig 22752 bp, 36 predicted proteins | sample GREbulkMGLF176_FD_203444 | JGI IMG/M metagenome (GOLD analysis project Ga0310916, IMG submission 203444) | Lab enrichment of tropical soil microbial communities from Luquillo Experimental Forest, Puerto Rico - GRE.bulkMG.LF176 | ecosystem: Environmental > Terrestrial > Soil > Tropical forest >...
GTCGGTTAGCTACGTTGCTCGCCGCCACGGGCTGTCGCCGAGCCTGGTATTCCGCTGGAGGCAATTGATGAGCGAAGGCGGTAAGGAGGCGGTGCGTGCCGATAACGAGGTGGTGGCGGCATCCGAGGTCCGCCGCCTCGAAGAGCGGATGCGCGAGCCGGAACGGCTGCTCGGCCGCAAGACGATGGAAGTCGAGATCCTCAAGGAGGCGCTCGACCTAGCGCGAACAAAAAAACCGACCTTGCTGTCGCACTCGCCGCTTCCGGGAGGTATCCGGTGAAGACGATCAGCGTCACACTCGGCGTCGCACGCTCGAATGTCATTGAGCGCCGTGACGGCTTACGAGCACGACGCGGTCCGCAAGAACGCCCCGGCGATGTCGAGCCCGCCGGTGCGATCCGCCGCTTTGTCGACGAGCGGCCAACCTATGGGTACCGGAGGATCGCCGCGCTATTAAAGCGCCAGCGGCGATCCGACGGTTTGGCCTCGGTCAATGCCAAGCGCGTCTACCGGCTGATGAAGAAGCGCGGGCTGCTGCTCGAACGGCACACTGGACGCCGACGACCGCGAGAGCGGGTGGGAGCCAGCGTGATCATCGGCAGCAGCATAGCACTTTGTTGGGGAGACGATCGCCGTGACTACAGCACTAGATGAATACGAGACCAGAGAGGTCGAAATCCTGATCGCGCGACAATACGGAGCGTCGTGTCATGTCCCCGGTCACCGCTATTTCAGCCCTGGGTATACGCTGATCGCGTTCCAAAGCGCCGGGGAGACCTGGAGAAATTGGACGAAAACAGGCGATCCGCTGATACAGAATGGTGCTAACTCCGTGACGTAGATCTGGTCGGTGGTCGAGAACGTGTCGCTTGCTGTCAGGCCGGGCGTCCTGGTTACGTCGGGGAATATCCACAGTACGTCAGGGACGATGGTGGGCCTGGTGAGAGTGAGGCAGTTGGCAAAATAGAGTTTGTTCCACCCTACCTGAAATGCCGCCTGTGCCTGGCTACTGATGAGCGCGGCGGCGAGCGCGACTGCTGTAAAGGTTTTCAATGGGCGTATCTCCCTTTGGGACTGCCCGGCCCGGTCGAACCGTTAGGGACGCCATGCCGCAGGATTTCACCGTCACACTGACCGACGACGAGGCCGCGCAGTTGCGCGAACTGGCGGACCATTGGCGCGTAACACCGCAGGAAGCCTTGCGCCGCGCCGCCGTGAACGGGCTGGACATGGAATTGCAGATCAAGGCCCACGACGAGCGCGAGGCGGCGGAATTGCCGCCCGCGACCGATCTTGACGACAACATCCCGCTTTGAGCAGGAACCCGGCCTGATTTGCCGCAAGCCGGAAGGCTCCCCGACAGGTGCTGCCAGGGAGCCTGTAGGCAAGGTTAGCCGTTGCCGATGTTTATGACGGAGGCGATTGCGTCGACCCCAATCTGGCCAGTATTAATGTTCTCGTATTCCACCGCCGCCGCTACAGCGACGACGTTTTGACTAAACGGATTGCCCCCAGCAACAGCGTCCAGCTCGAACTCTGTCAGTTCCACGGGTTCAGAAAGAGCTTGTTCCATTCATGACTCCTTCTCTTGTCGACGAGCTCAATCGCTGTCAGACACTCCCTCCAGCAGACGCTCGCAACCGAAGTTTTATGCGATAAAGGTGAGTAAGACGAACGTTTTTTTGTTCATAATCATTAACCGATCGTCATAGCTTAATCAAACTGTCGGGTCTGTGTATCAGGCCACACACAACATCTGGTTTATACCACAACGCTGCTATACGAAAGAATAATCGGATTCGTCCAAAGGTCGGATCAGGCGAGCTTAACGTCGTATAAGGGCGAGCTTAAAGTCGGATCAGGCGAGCTTAAAGTCGGATCAGGCGAGCTTAAAGGCATCACTGTGCTGAACGCTGGTCCAAGACAACATCAGCTGTGGACGACTGCCGCGGATCATCTCCGCTAGTTCTGCGAAACTCGGCACACGTTCATCGGCACCGCGCGTAATCGCTTCGATTGGCAGCGCTACACTTCGGCGTGATTTTGTGCCGTTCACGCCGGAAATAGCCAATAGACGCGCTTCATTGGCCCCGGAAACCCGGCAGACGTGGGCTATAGGACCTATCAGGCTGTAAAAACCGCCCGATTTTGCCGAAAAAGCCATCAAGCCGGCCTGCACTGAGCATCTGGTCACGCCAGACCAATAGGTTACGAACCATGAGTGACGCCGGAGCGAAGAATCAAGCCGCCTTTTGCCTGGCCCTGTGCTTTTGGTCAGGACTTTTAGCCGGTAGGCTAATGTCTCTTGTCCTTCAAGGCTGGCTGGCCAGCTCTAATTGCTGTAAGCTGTAAGTGGGTCAACACGCATAAAGTCCGGGTTGCGAGTGGGCTGCCGGAGAGAAAGGTCGCGTCCTCTCCCCCCCCCCGCAACGGACTGGGAGGGGGCGATTTCTGATCGGCCGTCGCTCGCGATCGGTCCGCGTCACGTCCACAGAGACGGGTGGCTGCTGGGCTCATGAGCGACACGAGGACCGCTCAATATAGGCTATTTCGGCCGGACTCATTGCAGGGCCGCGAGTTGGCATGGCAGGGGCGGCCCGCGCTGGTCGTGGGCATTCCCGCCGCGTTGGTCAGTTTCGCGTCGCTGGTCCTTGCAGCAGGCATCGCCGCGTTGATCACATTCGGCAGCTATGCCCGGCGCGTCGATATGGAAGGTGCGGTTCTGCCAAGCGCCGGTCTGATGGCGATTTCTTCGCCGTCCGCCGGTTGGATTGCCGCGCTCGCGGTGCGAGAAGGCCAAGCTGTAGAGAAGGGCGCTCTGCTATACACGCTGGATTTGGACACTACCACCGAGGACGGCCGCACCCAGCAGAAGATCATCAATGCGCAGACCGCCACACGGGAAATGCTTACCCAGGAGGTCGATCGCAAGACCCGGATGAGCGAGGAGAGGCGAAAACAGCTTCGGCAGAAGATCGAAAACCTGAAGGTGCAGATCGACCAGCTGGGCGGGCAAATCACCATGCACCAAGGTTTCTTCAAGACGATTAATAAGGAATACAACTTGTTTCTCAGTTTACTCGAACGCCGCCAAGCATCGCTGAGCGAAATGGAAGCGCGCGAGCAAGCTTGGATGCAATCGCAATCCAAGCTACAGGAGCTCGAGAGCAGCAAGCTGCGGCTGCTAGGTGAGTCGAACGATGCGCAGTACCAGCTCGCAACGGTCGAGATCTCGACCGCCGATGAGATTGATGCATTGAATACCAGGATTCTTGACATCGATGAGAAGCTTGCGACCAGCAAGGCACATCGCTCGATCGAGATCCGCGCGCTGGAAGCTGGCGTAGTCACCGCGATCGTCGGGCACCCAGGCCAGGTGGTTAGCACCGGTGCACCGCTGCTGAAGATCGTGCCCCAACCGGCCATCATGCACGCCGAACTCCTAGCCCCCAGCAGTGCTATCGGCTTCATCCACCAGGGCGACCGCGTGTTGCTGCGGTACAGCGCCTTCCCCTATCAGAAGTTCGGCGAATACTGGGGTACGGTGGTGACCGTCTCGGACGCCGCCCTGACACCCGAGGAGGTGCAGAGCCTCCTAGCCGGGGCACAGCCTGGCAAGCAGGGCTTGCCGGCCGGGCTGTCGCCAGCCAAACAGGCTGGCCCACTTTATCGGGTCATCGTGCAGCCCGACAGCCAGTTCGTCAACGTATACGGAGAGCAACGCAAGCTGCCGGCCAGTATGCCGGTGCAAGCCTATGCGCTGCTCGATCGGCGGTTGCTTTATGAGTGGATACTTGAGCCGCTATACGACATCGGTCGTGCCGCGCATAGGCTCTAACCCGGGTATCGCATGAAACTTACCGACCGCATGCTGCAGTCCGCGGCGCTCGTTGGGCGCCGAACGCCAATGATTTTGCAGACCGAGACGGCCGAATGCGGTCTTGCGTGCCTTGCGATGATCGCAGGGAGGTACGGCCATCGTGTCGACCTGCCAGCGCTGCGACAGAGCTACAACCTATCGCTCAGGGGGACCACCCTGCACGACCTCGTCCGGATCGCCTCGGGTATGCGGCTCGCCACCCGGGCGCTGCGCGCCGAGCTAAACCACCTGCGTGGGCTGCGGCTGCCCTGTATCCTGCACTGGGACCACAGCCATTTCGTCGTGCTGATCCGGGTGCGCCGGCGCTGCATCATCATCCACGACCCAGCGGTGGGTCGCCGAAACGTGCCGATGCAGGAGGTCAACAAGCGCTTTACCGGTGTCGTGCTCGAAGCCTGGCCGACCGAGAGTTTCGAGCGGAAGACTGAGCGCGCGCGGGTCCGGATCTGGCACTTGCTGCGCCACACCGACGGGTTTGCCACGGTGGCGGCCCAGGTGCTGACGATGTCGCTAGTCATCGAAATCATCGGGCTTGCCATCCCGATCGGCTTCCAGCTCGTGCTGGATGACGTCGTCGTCTCTGACGATAGCGATCTGCTCACCCTGATCGCGCTCGGTCTCGGGCTGGTGCTCGCCCTTCGTGCGCTGATCGACTTCGTGCGCTCTTGGGCCATCATGGTCGCCGGCTCGAGCCTGACGTTGCAGTGGAAAATGAGCCTTTTCCGGCACCTGCTTCTGTTGCCACTGAGTTTCTTCGAACGACGCCATGCGGGAGATCTGGCGTCGCGGTTTTCCTCGATCGACAGGATCCAGCAGACACTAAGCACCGCCTCGATCTCCCCAATGGTCGACGGGGTGATGGGATTCGTGCTGGTGGCGATGATGTGGCTCTACGATCCTTGGCTGGCCGGACTGGCCATCATCACGACCGGCATTTACGCCCTGACACGCAGCCTGGCCTACCGGCTCTACCGTCGGGCCAATGAGGAGGCGGTTGTCTATGCGGCAAGCGAGAGCTCACACTTTTTCGAGTCGCTGCGTGGAATGGCGAGCATCAAGGCGCTGGCTATCGGCAACCGTCGGCAGGGAATCTGGAACAACTATCTGGTAGACCGGGTCGGCGCTGAGCTGCGCGTCGGTAAGATCGATATGATTTTCACGATTTCCAGCACTTTGCTCTTTGGGCTCGACCGTATCATCATCATCCTCTTCGGCGCGCGCGCGGTGATGGGAGGTGCGCTCTCGATCGGCATGCTGGTGGCCTTCCTCGCCTACAAGGACCAGTTCTCCCAACGCGTCGGCAAGTGCCTCGACACGATCGTACGCCTAGGGACGTTGACAGTGCATGGCGAGCGGATCGCAGACATCGCGCTCGCCGAAGCTGAGGTGGGCGCCACCGGCCATAGCGGCGGTTTGGCCGCGACGGTCATTAGCCCCAAGGCCGGGCTCAGCGCACGAGGCATCAGTTTCCGCTACAGCGATTACGAAGCTAGCGTGATCGCCGATTTCGACCTCGATGTCGTCCCCGGCGAATGCGTCGCGATCGCCGGCCCATCGGGCGCTGGGAAGACAACATTGCTGAAGATTCTCGCGGGTCTGCTGCGCCCGACCACCGGCATCGTGCTGATTGATGATATTCCGCTTCAGGCCATCGGGCTCGAAGCGTATCGCGCCCAGATCGGCTGCGTGCTGCAGGACGACCGTCTGTTCGCCGGCTCGATCGCTGAGAATATCGCCGGCTTCAGCCCTTCGCCCGACCCCGAGCTAATCCAGACGGTGGCAAGATTTGCCTCCATCCACGAAGAGATCGTGCGGATGCCAATGGGGTATGAAACACTGGTGGGCGATATGGGTAGCTCCCTCTCTGGAGGGCAGATGCAGCGCGTCGTGTTGGCACGCGCGCTCTACCGCGCTCCGCGCATCCTGTTGCTCGACGAGGCAACTAGCCATCTCGACGAGGAGAACGAGCGCATGATCAACGAGGCGATCCGACGCCTCCCGATCTCTCGCGTCATCGTCGCCCACCGGCGCTCTACGCTCGATATGGCGGACCGCGTCGTGCCGCTTTGGCCGGCGTTGATGGCAGCAAAACGCGTCAGCTAATCTCAAGCCTTACCTGGCCAGTCCGCGTCCGATGGGTGAGCCGATAAGGGCACTCTGCGTCGCTTGCTGCTGCAATTTCGTGGCTCGGCGACCACCGATGCCGGGTTTCTGCCCTATCGCGAGTTGGATGGCATCCTGGGCTTGACCGACAGGCGTACCAATTCGCTCGCTGATGCACACCGGCAAGAATGGTCGCCATCGACTGGCCAGCTTACTGCGTCAATCGGTATTAGGGCGGCTCGCCGGCTGCGAAGACGTGAACGACGCCGGGAGACTGTGCCGCGACCCGGCGATGCGCTGGGTGGTGGGCGATCGAGCGATCACCGGGCCTGCTGCCTTGGCCAGCCAGATGGGCCGCTTCGAGACGAAGTGGCTCTGCCGACCCGAGAACCTCGCTGCACTTGCCGATCTGCTCGGCCAGTGGATCGACAAGGTGCACCAGCGGCGACCGCCGAAGGCGATCGTGCTCGATATGGATTCGAGCGAGAGCCCGACCTATGGCGAGCAAGAAGCCAGCACCTACAACGGGCATTTCGGCTGCACCTGCTATCACCCGGTATTCGTGTTCAACCAGCTCGGCGATGTCGAGCGGTGCGCCCTGAGGTGTCAAACGGCATTGAATTGGGACCCGGACGGGATCCAATCGGAACCCCTCTCGCGCATTGGAACAGGCTTGTCGTGGTAGTGAACGGGGAGGCCCCGCGCGGAGCGGAGCGACCGCCACGAGTCTAGCGTAGCGCAGCGCGGGAGGGGCTGTTTGCCCACAGGGCAAGCCGGGTGTGGTACTTAGGCGCGATGCTTGAAGCGCCAGCTCTCATTGCCGGTTTCGATGATTTCGCAGTGATGCGTCAGTCGATCGAGCAGCGCGGTCGTCATCTTCGCATCGCCGAACACGCTCGGCCACTCGGCGAAGGCCAGGTTGGTTGTGACGATGATGGAGGTGCGCTCGTATAGCCGGCTGATCAGATGAAAGAGCAGCTGACCGCCGGTTTGGGCGAACGGCAAATATCCGAGCTCGTCGAGCACGACAAAGTCGAGGCGGGTCAGATAATCAGCCAGACGGCCTTGCCGACCACTGCGGGCCTCGCTCTCCAGTCGGTTGACGAAATCGACAACGGTATAAAAAGCGGCCCCTTGGACCGCCGCGGATGCAGGCTCGCGAGATGGCTATCGCAAGATGCGACTTGCCAGTACCGGTGCCTCCGATCAGCACGGCGTTGCGCTGCTCGGCGAGAAAGCCACCGCTCGCCTGATCGCGCACCCGCGCCTCATTGACCGGCGTGCTGGTGAAGTCGAAGTCGTCGATGTCCTTGGCCAGCGGCAGCTTGGCAATGGTCAGCTGGTACTTGATCGAGCGCGCCCTCTTCTCAGCAATCTCGGCGCTGAGCAGGTCGCCGACGATGCGTGGCGGCTCGTGTCGACGCTTGAGGCCGGTCGCCATCACCTCGGCGACGCATCGGTCGAGTAGCCAAGCATTGAGCTCCTCATAGCTCGCCACCCGCAGCCGCGGTGTGAAGAAACGCTCGCGCACCACCCCGACCTGGTTCTCGACTTGCCCCTTCTCCCAGCCCGAGGCCGGCGTGCAGGCGGTTGGCTCGACCAAATAATGCCCACACATCCGCAGAAAGCGGCGGTTGAACTGGCGGTCTTTGCCGATGAACACGGTCTCGACCGCCGTCTTCATGTTGTCGTAGATGCCGCGCGTGCAGCTTCCTTTGAAGAAGGCGAACGCGCGGTTGTGCGCGTCGAACACCATCTCCTGGGTCTCACGTGGTTAAGCCCGCACGAACAGCATCCGGCTGTAGCACAGCCGGACATGCGCCACCTTGACGGTGACCGTCGTACCGTTGATCAGCACGACCTCGTGAGACCAGTCAAACTGGTAAACTTCTCCTGGCGCGAAGCTCAGCGGCACAAAGGCTTCCGCTATTGCGGCACCGCGCTCGGCCCGCCACCTCTTTGCGTAGCGCCGAACCGCGTCGTAGCTGCCCCCGTAGCCGAACCCGCGCAGCTCCTCAAAGATCCGAATCAGCGTCAGCCGCTCACGTGCCGACTTGCCCTCGTTGGCCAACAATAGCTCGTCAAGCTGATCGCGCCACGGGTCGATCCGCGGCAGCGGCTGACGGCCGCGCTCATAGCGAAAGTCGGTCGCCTGCGACCGGATCACCTTGCGCACGACCTTCCGCGACACCCGCAGCTCTCGGCAGATCGCCTTGATAAGCTTCTGCTGATGAAAAACGCCGCGGCATCGTAGGCGTCTCTACTTAAGGGGCGACGCGGCCTTTGCCAACCCTGAGGTGTACGAGTTCCTCGAAGCCGAGGGCGCCGGCTATACGATCCGGTTGCCGGCCAACAGCGTGTTGCAAAGCAGGATCGGCTACCTGCTCAAACACCCGGTCGGGCGACCGCCGCAGGCGGTGCGCCGCTATTACGCCAGTTTCAGCTATCAGGCGGAGAGCTGAAACAGAACGCACCGTGTCGCAGCCAAGGTCGAGTGGCATCCCGGTCCTTATAACCTCGCCGGCGTCAAGCGCCATGTAGGCCATAAGATTCCCAGGCTGCCGATTTACTGTCAGGCCATCTCGTTTCTGCCACCCGCAGATATCGTCAACCGCTCACGCTGAATCAGCGCGCTCGGCCAGTCTCCTGATTACCCTACCGGCTGCGGGGCCGGATCGTACCAAACCGCTTCTCGACGCACTGAACCATCATGCCGCGGACTATCTCGCCGGAGATCCCGGCGGTGGTAGCCACCCAACTCATTATTTCGCGGTCGTGGCAATCGAGGGCAAAGGCAACGCGGATGGCCGCGCCGTTCCAACATGTGAACTCGAGCACATCCGAACACCAGTGGCAATTCGAACGGATGGTCGCGACCGGGCCGTCATGCTCGCGTGGTCTCCGGCGTCCGATATGGGGTTTCGAGCAGCCCGTGCTTCTTCATCAACCGGTAGACCCGCTTGGCGTTAACCGGGGCGTGACCTTTGGATCGCCCCTCGCGCTTCAGGAGCGCGGCGATCCTGCGGTACCCATAGGTCGGTCGCGCGTCGACCAGGCGACGGATTGCACCGGCGAGCTCGACGTCGCCAGCGCGCTCAGCGGTCCGCGCTGGGGTCTCCCAGCGTCGCGGCGTTCAATAATCCCAGCGTCGTGAGTGTCTTCGGGTATCGACCGCCAGCGGCGAGAGCGACAGCAAGGTCGGTTTTTTGCCCGCGCCAGTTCGAGCGCCTCCTTGAGGATTTCGACCTCCGTGGTCTTGCGGCCCAACAGCCGCTCGAGCTTACGCACCCGTTCTTCGAGGCGGCGGAGTCGGAAGCTGCAACGACCTCGTCGTCGGCGCGCACGGCTTCCTTTCCCCCTTCGCTCATCAGCCGTCTCCAGCGGAACATCAGGCTCGGCGAGAGCCCATGGCGGCCGGCAACGTAGCTGATCGACATTCCGGGCTGCATCGTTTCGGCGTCCAACACGACAGCCTTGCCGCCGATCATCAAGGTGGCCTCACCGAGCACTTATTGGCCCTGACGCTTGGGGCGCCGCTCATTTTAGGTACGCGAGCTCGCGCAGCTGGGGCACGAGGTTCGATTCATGCCGGCCTGCCCGACGTGTCCGTGCTCTGACAACCGGCGTTGGATGCTAAAGCCGCACGACCCTGCCTCGTAACAGAAGCGATGCTTCGCACCGACGCCGCGCCGGCCTAAAAGTGTATTAGATTCACTGTGAATATGCGGGTTTGCTCCCCTCCTGATTGGCGTAAGCCGTTAGCGCTGCTCAGCGGAATATTCTTCCAGCCCGCGATATCGGGAGGCCGGATCGGCCGCAAAACGGGCGGAAGGATGTAAACCTCCTCTCACGACAGCGTGTCTTGAGACAGTAATCACCTGACAGTAGGGCCACGCGCTCGGGTCGCGGACCGTCATGAGTCTGGGTGACCCCGAGCGGCGTGGCCATGCCGCCTTCGGGCGAAGTTAGGATGGTGTTGCGAACAACCTCCAAACCTCAAACGGAGAACGACATGACCACAGACAAGAAGGTAGCGCGTCGTAAGCTGAGCCTGTTGGAGCTGGCCAGCGATCTCGGCAACGTCAGCAAGGCGTGTCGGATGATCGGCTACAGCCGACAACAATTCTATGAGATCCGGCGCAACTTTCAGACCTACGGCGCCGATGGACTGCTCGACCGCCTGCCCGGTGCTAGGGGACCTCACCCCAACCGAGTGGCGGCCGAGATCGAGACGGCGATCCTCGATCATGCCCTCGCCCACCCCTGCCACGGCCCGATGCGGGTCGCCCAGGAGCTCGTGCTGCGCGGCATCCAGGTCTCCTCCGGCGGCGTGCGCGGGGTCTGGCAGCGCCATAGTCTATTGACCAAACACGATCGGCTGTCGCGGCTGGAGAAACCACAGCCGAGCGCCAGCTCAGCCTCTCGGATGAACAGATCAAGCTCTTGGAGCGGTTCGGCCCGGAATTCCGCGAGCGCCATGTCGAGGCACCGCACACCGGCGCGCTGGTTGCCGTCGACACCTTCTTCGTCGGCGTCTTAAAAGGCGTCGGCAAGGTCTATCTGCAGACCGCCATCGACTGTTACAGCCGGAATGCCTGGGCCCGGCTCTACCCCAACAAGCTGCCCCTCACCGCCGTCCAGCTGATCAACAACGATGTGCTGCCGATCTTTGAGGCGCACCAAACCAAAATCGACGCCGTGCTTTCCGACAACGGCCGCGAGTTCTGCGGCCGCGAAGACCGCCATCCTTACGAGCTGTTTTTGCAGCTCGAAGGCATCGAGCACAAACGCACCCGGGTCAACCGGCCACAATCCACTGATGTGATCGACAAGGGAAATCGTGAGCGCTTTTGGGTAGCCCTACCGTTTCTCTGTTCGGCAGGGGTGAGCCGTTTCTCCGTCCCGGCCTGCCGAGTTTGAGCCGTCGCGCACAGTGGTGGTCAAGACTGGCCGGAGGCCACCGCCGGAGGCGGCTCGGTCTTGACCATCGCGAGCACGGCGCCATGCTGGCTATGACGGGCCCTTGCTCCCTGGTAATTCTGCCGTCGCGCACGGATGACCGCGCGGCAAAGAGCAGGGCACGAGGTGAAAGCCCTGCCGCGCAGCCCTATTGTCGCCCCTCGTCTGCGGCGCCCGTGCGCGCCTTTGGCCCTCTTACGTTCCAACCTGCCACAAACCGGGCATAGGCCGCTTCGGCCTGCTCGACCCAGCGCCGTTCCTGGTCGCGCTGGCTCTTGAGGTTGTAGGCAAATGTTGTTCCCTTCTGCCCGCGGGCCGGCTTGTGACCGGCTCTGAGCTCGAGATCGCGCAGCTTTCTGGCGTGCAGCGCCGGTCGTGCCCAGAGGTAGCTCTCGTTCTTTGTCAAAAGATGCCAGATCAAGATGGCGAGCTTGCGTGCCGTCGCGACGGCGGCGACGTGTTGCCCGCGCCGGCTTTGCACGCGCAGAAAGAAGCTGCGCAGCGGGCCAGGGGAGCGCGCTGCCGCCCAGCCCCCCTCGACCAGCATGCCGCGCGCGTGCCCGCGGCCTTGCTTGGTGATCCGCCCGTGGTATGCCGGGCCCGGTCCGGATCGCCGCACGCTCGGGTTCAGCCCGAGATAGCCGACAAGCTGCTCGGGTCTGGCAAAGCGCTCGATATCGCCGATCGCAGCGATCAGCGCGAGCGCGACAACCATATCAATGCCGGGGATGGTGATCAGCCGCTTCGCCCTTTCATCGGCGAGCGCTGATTGGGCAAGATCCCGTTCGATCACTTTGAGATCGTCGGTCAGCCGATCGAACTCGCGTAGGTGACGCTCCACCGCCAAGCGCTCGTCTCCCGGCAGGATCTGCTCCGAAAGCCAGGCACGGCCCTTGGGGCCACACAGATCCTGATGCGGGCAGGACGGGATCAAATGGGCATGCAGGATCGACTGAATGATGTTCTTCAGCCGCGAGCGCTGCCGCACGATCTGGTTGCGGCGCGTCACCTGGCGGCGGAGCGCCTGTGTCGTCTCGTCGGCGATCCAGACCTCCGGCAAAAAGCCGCTGGCATAGAGCTGGGCCAGTACCCCAGCATCGATCTTATCGGTCTTGATCTTGGCATGCGCAATAAGCCGGACCTGTTTCGGATTGGCGATAACTACCCGACTGACGTGAGGTCCGATTACCGCGGCAACCGAAGCTGCATTGCCGGTGGCTTCGACGACGACAATGTCGCTCTTGGACAGCTGCTTGGCAAATTCCTCCAGCGGCTCGCGACGCATGATGACACGCCCCGCACGGCTGAGCTTGCCGTCTTTCCAGGCCACCGCCTCGGCAAAGGCGCGGTGAATATCCAGTCCAATGATTCGCATTTCCCATACTCCGTTCTCGATCGCTCGAACGGGAGCTCGCGGGCAACACGACACCTACTGATCCGCGCTCGCAGCGCATCCGGGCCAGTCGCAAGGGGCGGCCATGTAACGAGCTCGGGCTCGCAGCCCAGGGTCTGTCGGCGGCCTGCCCGCACCTTTGTGCTCCCGGCGCCCCGTGTCCCAGATGGGCTCACCATAACCCGCTCCCGAAGGATCGGGCAGACACCCAGGGCGCCGAGATCATCATGCCGGATAACGGCATCGTCGAGCTGGCACCGCACCCTCCTCGACGAGCATTTCCGCGTCGAAGGCCGTCGCACCTGGTTCGAGACCCTCGAGGAAATGCAGACCGCCCTCGATCAGTACCTTGTCGAGTACAATACCAAACGACCGCATCAGGGACGCGGCATGAACGGCCGCACCCCGATCACCGCCTTCATCGACGGCATCAGAAAGGAGAATACGCCACAGCCAAATCCAGCCCGCAAAGCTGCCTAACCTACGCCTGCCATGGCGGCTCCTGTCAGCCGATTACCCTCTCTGTACAGACAGCGCCCCGACTACCGAAAGATCATATGCACGGCAGACTGCCTCGGTACGATTCGTTGCTTTCAGTTTACTCATAATGCTTTTGATATGCGCTTTGACTGTGCTCTCGCTAATTGCGAGTTCGAACGCGATCGCCTTGTTCGCTTTGCCTCGCATTAGATGTTCAAGGACCTTCGACTCGCGTGCAGAGAATTTGTGAGTCTCCTTCGTCAGCGAAATCGGCCGGGATCCATTTAACCTTTGCAAATATAAACTCGCAGGCGCATATATGCCTCCCGCCTTTACGAGACGAATAATTTCGATTACCTGTCTAGGCGTCGTGCTGGATGCTGGAATAAAAGCGTGTGCGCCAATTTTCAATCCATCTATGATAGCGTCGTAGTAATCGACTGTCGAAAGTATTATGACGGGAGCGAGTTTTGCCAAGTCTGTTATTTCAAGCTGTTTTCTTTTGGCATCGTCCCGATTCAGATCAGTTTCCGACGCATAATACAGGATACCATCGTAAGGCTTCGTGCTTTGTAGACAATCTGCAACACCACTAAATGATACAAAATCGAGAGTGTCATCAAGCTCTTTCAGGAACCCAGTAATGCACTCTCGTGTAAAGACATGTTCATCGACCAATGCAACGGTAGTTCTACCGTTTCTTTCGGGCCAGCGAGAACTCGTTTCTGACTGACCTGATCTCATGCTGAGGGGTTTCGAATGTCGTATCGACGTATTCGCTGGGATGACCATCGACGCATGATCGGGTACCCGAATAATACCCTTTTCCTCTCGGGCCACCACAGTCTTTTCATTACGCCGAGCATGACGACTGCAACCGATGACAAGCCTTTGCTGTTATGTAGACACAATTTTGACTCAATGTCTACAAAAATGATGCTAAACTATAGTGGCTCGGTTTTCCGCGATTCCGAGCGGCGAGCGGGGCCGCTTGGCGACGGCGTCCGCGTCTTTCCGGTTTTTTGAGCGTTTGCGGGCATTAGCTCTTCTCTTGAATCTTATAGGGATGATCCGCTAAGGTCTCTGGCTTAGCCGCTCGAAGCTTAAGCCCGCCGTAGGGCTAATTAGTAAATCAGCCAAACAACAACAGTCCATTCGAGCGCCGACAGCGTGATGATACAAATTATCGCCAACAGGGTTGAAAGCAGACTTCTTGTTTCCGCTCTCATCGTCCATATGACTCAAGGCGCACTTTTCCTAACATTCCCTCTCAATCCGGGCCGCAGCCGATCACGGCGCGGCTGACGGCCCGTCGCCGCTGCTTCAGGCTGGGGTTTGAGATCCATGCTAATCTCTCCCGTCCATCTTTCCGGATGATCGGCTTTATTGCGAAACCGTCTCCCAGCCCCACATAGCGGGACACACCTCTATCTCGGCCGCAAGCCACGGAGGCAATCAACGACGACGCATGCACGCGGCAAGCTCGCGTAATCGGATATTCCGCCTAGCGCAGTCCGCCTCGACTACGGAGGCGACCAAAACTGCCGCACCATCGCCGCGGTTACCGCTTCCGCCAGCTCGCCGGACGATCCTAGTAACTTCAAGGGCGTCAACATAGCGTCCGTAACTCGTCCCTTGCGGCGTCAAAAGCGCCTCATCGGGGATTCCGACTCGAGGCTACTTATGAACACAAGCGGACCGCGAAATTAGGACCAGAGGCTAAGGTGGAGTGTGCTCCAGGATAGCGAGGAGGAGCAGACGGATGAGCAAGAAGACACGGCGGCGGATTGACCAGCAGTATCTCGCGACGCCGTTTTACGGCTCCCAGCCGATGACGGCGGAGCTGCACCGTGCTGGCCTTCAGGTCAACCGCAGACGGGTGCAACGGCTGATGCGGCTGATGGGGCCGAAGCGATCGGGCCAAAGCCGAAGACCAGCCGCCGCTCGGCGCAGCATCGGATCTACCCCTACCTGCTGCGCGGCCTGACGATCGATCGGGCGAACCAGGTGTGGGCTGCCGACAATACGTACATCCCGATGGCGCGCGGCTTTCTCTACCTAGTCGTGGCGATGGACTGGTGCAGCCGCTACGTGCTGGCCTCGCGTCTCTCGAACACGATGGACACCTCGTTCTGCCTCGACGCACTCGACGACGCCCTGAGAAAAGGGCGGCCAGAGATCTTCAATACCGACCTGGGGGCGCAATTCACTAGCGCCTCGTTTACCAATAGGCTGGAAAGCCCTGATGTGCGGATCAGCATGCATGGTCGTGGCCGCTAGTTGGACAACGTATTCGTCGAACGGTGTGGTGTAGGTATGGGCGGCCGAGTGAGTCCTGTGGATTTGCCGCTGCGCTTGGACGATGCTGGCACATCGCCGCCCACAACTCTGCCGGGCCAGCAACCACAAAACATAATACATTTGACCAGGAAGAGGAGCGGCCTTCTCCTTACGGCCCACTCCTATGGTCCCACGGCCCGGTTCCACCGCTCTTCGACGTCGACGACAATTCCCCTGAGATCGTCGACTACGGTACGCTGTTTGTAGGCGGGCTCGAGGCGGCGGTTTCGCGCATTGGTCGCCGTCGAGGCGTCGGGATCAGTGACGCGCACCTTCCCGGTGACCACCTTTCGCGCAAGCGCGCGCCAGGCTCCATGTCATCGGGCATTCCGTCCGACGCGCGATTACCGCCGAATTCCACCACCAGCGAGGACGCTAACTCGCAGCAGAATCGAAACTCCGTGACCCTGCCCCTTTGTTGCCCTCACTTATAACCAGAATCCGTTCCGGTTGTGGTCCTGTTGGGACCGGGCTGCAAACTCGTTCGGGGCCAGGCCGCCGAGGCTGGTGTGGGGCCGGCAAGCATTGCAGTCGAGCCGCCACGCCTCGATGATCCGCCGCGCCATCGGCAAGCCATGGAACACGTGCTCGTTGAGGCACTCGCCGCGGAACCGGCCGTTGAGGCTTTCGACAAAGGCGTTCTGTACCGGCTTTCCAGGCGCGATGTGGTGCCATCCAATGCCGCGTTCCTGCTGCCACCACAGGATGGCGGGTGACGTGAGCTCGATGCCGTTGTCGCTGACGATTATCAGCGGCTTTCTGCGGGCCGCGACGATAGCATCGAGCTCGCCTACCACCCGTCGGCCGGAAATCGACCTGTCGACGACCAGTGCCAGGCACTCGCGGGTGAAGTCGTCGACAATGACAAGCACCCGGAAGCGGCGCCCGTCGGCCAGCACGTCAGAGACGAAGTCGAGGCTCCAGCGCTGGTCGCGGCCCTGCGGCAGAGCCATCGGCGTTCGCGTGCCCAGTGCCCTTTTGCGGCCGCCGCGGCGGCGAACCATCAACCGCTCCTCCCGGTAAATCCGGAACAGCTTTTTGTGGTTCAGCTCGACGCCCTCGCGCCGCAGCAGGATGTGCAGGCGCCGATAGCCGAACCGGCGGCGATCGGCGGCAAGGCGATGCAGCCGCTCGCGGAACTCACTGTCATGTGGCGCGAGGTGACATAGCGGTAAGGCTTCGGCGCAATGCCGATCAGCGCGCAGGCGCGCCGTTGCGAATAGCCCTTCTCATCGATTGCCCAGGTCACCACCATCCTCCGGGAACTGGGCGTCAGAAGTTTTTTCCGAGAGCCTCGCGCAGTGTCGCCACATCGACTCCGCCAATAGCCTCTTCAGCTTGCGGTTCTCCTCCTCGAGCATCTTCAGCTTGCGCGCGTCCGACTCTCCATGCCGCCATACCTCGTGCGCCACGTGTAGAACGTCGCGTCGCTGATCCCGTGCTTACGGCGCAACTCAACAACCGGGATACCCGCCTGGTGCTCCTTGAGCACATTGATCATCTGCTCCTCGCTGAACCGTCCCTTGCGCATTCGTCCGTCTCCTCTCGACGGATCTTAGCTTCTAAGCGGGGGCGTTCCAGGGGGCAGGGTCACCCGTACCGGCCCGTGATCCCGCTTCCAACGCCAGTGCTGGGATGCATTCAGAAGAGCGGCGGAATGTGCGACACTGGGTTTATAGCTGGTGATAGGGTAGTGATTGAGACAGTGTGTGATCCTGGACGCCTTGGAGCGCAAGCGGCAGGTGGCGTTTACCTGCACCGAGCCCGGTATCAGGCCTCCCATCGCCGGCCGTAGGATGGCGAACCGGGGCGCCTTGGTGGGCTTGTGCAGCGCATCTGAAGTCGAGGCCGGCGAGCTGATCCGCGTCGTCCCTCGACAACTCCACCAGATACAAGCATCCGAAGGTGCTGGTCTGGCCGTCGCCCCATCCGCGCTGGACCTTCTACTTCGTCCCGACCTCAGCCTCCTGGCTCAACGCGGTCGAGAAGTTCTTCTCTGGGATGACCCGCCAATGCATCCGCATGGTGGCTTTTGCTCAATTCGCGGATCTGCGGACCGCCATGAGCGCACGTCTGGTCGAGCACAATGTTGGTCCCAAGCTATTCGTCTGGGCCAAACCCGCCGAAGAAGTCCTCGCTACACTCAACCGAGTCCCTGCAGCTTTTGTTTGAGCGAGAGCACTAGCGACTCCGTCTTAACCAATTAGCCGAGAACCTGAGATTAAATGATGCTCGATCCGCAACGAATTTTGTTCATTGGAATGCCTTCTGGCGCCCTACCCGTCCGCGTGTCCAAATTTTTTGACACCTTTAACGTAAACAATTTTCACTTAGTGGCTTGGAATGCGAAAACGTTCATTGATGAAACTCAAGAGCGGACTGGCCAATCTTTACAAAGCTATCATCATCCATTTGTCTATCGACGCTTTAAAGCATCATACGAAGCGAAAATTAGCCAAATATTAGATTGGGTAAGGAGTGGGCACGTTTTCGTGATATTTCCACATATGTTCAGCGTTGAAATTAAAACGGATGGCTCCAAGGGAGTTGCTAATATTAATATAAATCAATTTCCTCCATTTAGCTTAATCGATTTCATCAAAATAAATGAAACATCACTTGTTGTAACCGATAAATTCTACAGCCAATTTAATGCGTTTGTCGACATACTCAGGTGTAATTTAGTGTTCTCGGCGAAAGATAGCGTACCTTTGTTTCTATCCGCTGAAGCTCGACGAGATGAGAGTTCAACAATTGCTGGAGCGGCATTTCCGGTCGGGAAAGGGGCAATTGTATTTTCTCCGTCACCCAGGGCTTGGAACAACCCCAAACTATTGAAATATTTGGAGGCGCTTGCGAAACTCCCGGACATGCTAAGCCAGCCTTCTGATCTCTTCCCCGAGAGGGCGAGCGTGTGGCAGGGGCTAACGTTATTGCTCCTCGCCGCTTTGCCGGCCCTGCTTATCGCGACCATCGCCCTCTCGCCTTTTTGGGCTCCGCACATGGAACGGCTGCTCCCGTGGGGCGGCAAACCGCAGGCTGCAGGGCAAGACTACGCCACCCTCGCCGCTCGGCTAACCGAGATCGAGAAGCTTTCCGCTTCGTCAAGCTTTGATATCGAAGCAATCAAATCGGCCGAGAGCGCGTTGGCGCGGCGAGTCGATCGCCTTGAGACCGCGGTGTCACGTCTGCAGGAGCTGGCGGCGTCTCCATTGTCTAATGATCCGGCTAACTCGATGCCGCCGACAGAGAGCTCAAGTCTGGCAACCGAGCAACCAGCTGCTCCGGTTCCCAGAGGAACTCCCCCGCATCTCTCGACCCAGGAGATCGCGCAGCTTTTGGGGCGAGGTGACACACTCCTTCTTAGAGGTGATGTCGCCTCGGCGCGTCTCTTCTATGCGCGCGCCGCCGATGCAGGAGACGGGCGAGCAGCATTGCGAATGGGAGGCACCTTCGATCCAGCTTTGGTCGGCCAGGGCGTCTTGCGCGGCGTACGTGGCGATCCCGCGGAGGCGCGCCTCTGGTACCAACGTGCTCGTAATCTCAACGACCCCGAGGCCGAGGGGCGGTTGAAAAGCTTCGAGACGAGGTAAGGAGATCAGGAGGGAAAGCCGCGATTTGGACAACACGCTATGAGGCAGCGCGGGTGCCCGTCACACGCCCCCAAGAGACTTGGGTATGCACGTGCTCGACGTCGCGGAGGCAAGAAGGCGATCGTCGCCTTGACCGGGATAGACGGGGTTCCGTAAGGGACCTCTGCAAAACGCTCGGACCAGTCGCATTATGACGGACCAAAAAGGGCGGCGGAATGCGGATAGGCTGGATCAATGAGGCAGACGATGTTGGTCTGGCAGGGTTTGAACGTTACTGGGAGACAACGTGACGAGCGGTGTTAGGGCGGAGATGGAGCGGCTTGGTGGGGGGAAAACCCGACGACTCACAGGCGCGCGCGGGTCACGCTTGCTTCGGCGGTGGTCGCCCTCCACATACCCCGGTGATGGCGAGCTCTCGGATGCGCGAGCTGCGAAAGACCGGCGCCGTTGATCAGCACGGCATCATCGTAACCATTCCGCGGCTGTCTTCCGTCGCCGGCTCCAACAAGCCGGCTGGCTGGAAGCGGTGGAGCCCGGCAAAAAAGCCGAGCATCTTTTCGGCCTCAGCCTCGACCGTATGCGCGATTACTTTTCTTGGCCTGCCGATGGTCTCGATCTCTGTCGGCTTGCGCAGACGTAAGTCATCCGTGTGGTGACGATGGTCGCCGCCAAGGTCGAGGTCGACGCGCGTCGCGAGCACGACCGGCAGCGCGTCCTCGAGGATCCTATGCCGCAAGGCCTCAGGCCTTAGTCGCCCTTAGACAAGTACGGGAAGAACCGGGCCGCTTGTCGGGGGTCACGAGAATTTGCGCGGTGTGGCGGAAAACCCGACGACTCACAGGCGCGGCGAGTCACGCTTGCCTTGGCTGTGGTCGCCGTCACATACCCCCGGTGATGGCGCGCTCCCCCATGCGCAAGCTGCCAGAGACCGGAACCGTCGATTCACCGGCTCCGACAAGCCGCCCGGCTGGAAGCGCTGGAGCCCGGCAGAAAAAGCCGAGCACCTTTTCGACCTCAGCCTCGACCGCATGCACGATTACCTTTCTCGGCCTGGCGATGGTCTCCTGCTGCAGCGCAGACGCAAATCATCCGTGTGGTGGTGATAGTCGCCGCCAAGGTTGGGATGGAGGCGCCTCGAGAGCGCGAGCGAGCCCGCGGTGCTCGAAGCACTCGCGCCAAGGGAAGGCCTTAGGCCTTAGTCGCTCCAAGACGGGTACGGGGAAAACAGGGGTGCGGGAGGTCGCGAGAAGTTATGCCTTGCATATTCAATCAAAGGCCTTCGACCTGGCGAGGGGTGATGATGCTCGCGCTATCAGGACTGTCGGCGATCGTAGGTCCTGCCGCGGCAGCCCGCCAATTCAAGCCTCAACGAAACGGCTCCGAAACGCGAGACACTCGAGAAAGAGGCCGTCCGGCGGGTACTAGGCGAGATTGGGCGCGGCCCGCCGTGCGGCTGACGTTTTTTTGACGCACGGTGTGCATAGCATCGCATCGGGCTGGGCGTGCCCGGGCCAAGCCCAAATGGGAGCGGCGCCGGGGATGTCCCCCTAACCTAGCGCCGCTTCTTCCCAGTTCCGCGGGTGTGTAGCGCCATCGGGGGCGGCTGTAGAACAAGATGCGAACCATTATCGTCAAGCTGCCTCCCGAGGCTGACTTTTCGTCCGAGATGGCAGGGATGCGCGAATGGCTCGACAAACACAGATGCGCTCCCTCTAGGTTCGAATACCATCTTGCACAAGAGAGCGTCATCATACAGGTCCAATTCAACAACGAAGAGGAAGCTGAGGTCTTCAAAGGATATTTTGACAGAAGAAAAATCGATTTAGATTTCAGTCGGCGACCTGGGTCAGAATTACAGCGGCGATAAGTGCTGAGGTCGGCCAAGGCTACAAACTCACGCGGAGATAGCAAATGTCTCTTTTATCGGTGGTTTGGCGAAGAGAATGCAAACGATGGGTCAGGACGAGTATCAGGCTACTGTTTCCGCACGAAAGGCATCCCGCGCTGTCCAACTGCCTGCGCTTCGCAAACGCAAGGCACCGTTGCAGAATCAGACCGTGGCGCGGTCGAAAATTATGCTGCTGCGTGCGGATGGTCGCGCCAGCGGAGGGGCCCTGCGGAGGCGGTTATTTTGGACTTTGGGACGCGGCTCGCCAGTGACTGAATAAGGTTCTGCGCGGTCAATGGCTCGAACCCCGTCCGTGACCGGGCTACCGCCCAAGAACCCTCGGAGGTGGGTGGCCAGCCGCAAAGCCGCCGTCGTGGCGGCAGTGTCTGGCGGCATGATCACAATCGAGGAGGCGTGTCGCCGCTATGAAATGTCGGAAGAGGAATTTCTCGCATGGAAGTACGCGTTCGAGAACCATGGTATTCTCGGCCTGCGCGCTGGCTATGTTCAGAAATACCGACGGTGCGTCCCTGCGGACCGGCATCGTTGACTGCAACCCCCAGGAGGGTTTTCGAGGGAAGAACTATAAGGGGTCGTGAATTGCCTTCTGGCCAGCTGAAAACGATCCTCATTACCGAAGATCCGTATTGACTGAGGTTCATGACGAGCGCCTGCGGGCGGGGATCCGGCGTTGGCGGCGGACCGCATCGGGTGAGTGAGAAAGCGAGAATGCCATGAGCGACCAATACCCTGAAAAGATTGAAATTACAGCAGCCGGGGAGTGGGTCGTCAGCTGCCCCAGAGGCTGTATCCATTTAACCGTCAACAGACCAACGACAGTTAAGACATCCGATATACCGTGGCAGCTTGCAGGCGCAACCGATAAATTGATTCTCAAACGCGTCCGTTAGTTACCACTCCCATCACGATCTAGGCCCGCCTGCCCGCGAGTGGCGCCGGATGGATGCAAAAGCGGCAGTTAGCCTCGCTTGTGGTGGAATTTCGGCGGTAAGCGCGGCGTCGGGCGGAATGCCCGATGACATGGAGCCCGGCGCGCACGTGAGCGAAAGGTGGTCATCGGGAAGGTGCGCTACGGTGAGATTGTGTTGAAGAACCCAGTGGCAGAGAGGGGAGGACGAGGGCGGTGGGGTTAAGGTCTGCCCACGTGATTGGCATCGCCGCTCAGGTGGCGGGGATTGCCCGCGGGCCGGGGATGAGCTTGGCGAGCCTACACAGGTTCTGGACGGTGGCCGCGAGGTGGAATTCGTCACGAGCGCCGGAAAGGCCGCGCAGCCGCAATCGGTCGAGCTTCAAGATGCGTTTGAGATGCGCGAACAGCATTTCGACCTTTTTGGGCTGGTAGCGCGAGGTCTGGTCGGCCTCAGTCTTGGCGATGTGGCGAGCCAGGTCGAGTGCGCCTTCATGGATTGAGCACGAGATCTTTCGGGCTGGAGCGTTCGGGCAGCAGCGCGGCTTCAGTGGGCATGGCTGGCAGTCATGCTTGCTGACACGATAGCGCAGCGAGTTGTCCTTCATCACGCCGGTCCGCGGCGTCGTGAACCGCCGACGATAATGCCTGAGGATCTTTCCGGCCGGGCAGCGATAGGTGTCACTGGCGTGGTCGTGGACGAAATCCTCACGCGAGAATGTGCCGTCGGTGCGGTGCGATTTGTCGAATACCGGGATGTGAGGTTCGATCCCGCGGTCATGGACCAGCCAGTTCAGCATCTCGGCCGAGCCATAGGCGCTGTCCCCAATCAGCCGAGCGGGATACAGATCGAAGCACTCCATTGAGCGCTCGATCATGCGCCTTGCCGCGAGGATTTCAGCCTGACGGATCGCCGTCGTTGCCTCGACATCGACGATGATCGCGTGGCGAACGTCGATCAGATAGTTGTTCGAATAGGCGAAGAATGCCGGTCCGCGGTGCGCCGCGGTCCATCGCGTTGCCGGATCGGTCGGGGCAATGAACTTTGGCGTGACCTGGCTTGCTGTGCCGAATGCCGCGTCGTCGAGGGTGGCGAGATATTCCTAATGGGATGGCCGGGCCGTGCTCCCGCCCCGCGAGAGATAGAATCTCGCAGGGAATTATCAACATGAGGAGCACGTCCCATGT
>Ga0310916_10000457_pt1 | contig 22606 bp, 18 predicted proteins | sample GREbulkMGLF176_FD_203444 | JGI IMG/M metagenome (GOLD analysis project Ga0310916, IMG submission 203444) | Lab enrichment of tropical soil microbial communities from Luquillo Experimental Forest, Puerto Rico - GRE.bulkMG.LF176 | ecosystem: Environmental > Terrestrial > Soil > Tropical forest >...
ACGGTGGCCTCGCCCGGCTCGTCGCCCGGCTGCCGGGAGGCCTGCTGCAAACAAATATTGCGGGCTGCGCGGTGTTTGCCTCGGTGAGCGGCTCGAGCATCGCGACCGCCGCATCGATCGGCGGCGTCGCATTGCCGCAACTCGTGCGCCGCCGTTACGACCGGCCGCTCGCCGCCGGCTCGCTTGCCGCGGGCGGCACGCTCGGCATCCTGCTGCCGCCGAGCTTCGGCATGATCGTCTACGGCACCTTCACGGAAACTTCGGTGCCCAAGCTGTTCATGGCTGGCGTCGTTCCCGGCCTCATCATGACGCTCATGTTCATGAGCTACATCGGGGTGCATGCCACCATCTGGCCGGGCGTCGCGCCGCGCGAGGCCGGATTGCGCTCGGTCCGGGATCTGGCTGCCGCACTGCTTGACGTGCTTCCATTCGCCGTCCTGATCGCCGGCACGCTGGGCGGCATCTATCTCGGTCTGGTGACGACCACCGAAGGCGCGACCATCGGCTGCATTCTTGCCTTCATTCTCGGCGCGACGTTCGGCGACCTTAAGCCGGCAGGCGCCATCGAAGCGATGCGCAGTACCGTCAAATTTTCCGGAAACATCCTGTTTATCATCTTCACCGCCTATGTGTTTTCCTACGCCATCAGCTTTGCGGGAGTAGGCGAGAAGGTAACCGCATTCATCGTCGGGCTTGATCTCAGCCGGCTGGAATTCTTTCTGGCGCTGTTCATTCTCTACACGGTGCTTGGCTGCCTGATCGAAAGCCTCGGCATGATCGTTATCACGGTGCCGCTGATCTTTCCGGTGCTGCAGAATTACGGCATCGATCCCATCCTGTTCGGCGTCGTCCTCGTCCTGTTCGTCGAGCTCGGGCAGATTTCACCGCCGATCGGCATCAACCTGTTCGTGATTCAAAGCATCTGGGACGGCAAGCTCAGCGAAGTCATCCTCGGCACCATCCCGTTCCACCTGACCATGTTCGTGGTGCTCGCTCTTGTCATTCTGTGGCCGGACCTTGCGCTGTGGCTGCCGCACCACATGTCGAGATGATCCCATGCAACGCAGCACCTCGAGAATTCTCACCACTCACACCGGCAGCCTGCCGCGGCCGCGAGAGCTGACGCGCCTTTATGCGCTGCGCGCTTCCGGCACGCCGGTGGATGAGGCCGAGATCGTGCGCGCCGGCCGCGATGCCGTGCGGCAATGCGTCAACAGGCAGCGCGAGGCCGGCATCGACGTCGGCAACAACGGCGAGCAGCAGCGCGATTCCTTTTTTCTCTATCTCAGGAGCCGGCTGTCCGGGCTCGGCGGCAGCTGGGAGCGGCCGTCCCGCGCCGACATCGACCGCTATCCGCAATTCAAACGGATGTGGATGGAGCAACATTCCGGCCGCACCCAGGTCTCCTCGCTCGGTGGCTTGCCCAAGGCGATCAGCGAGGTGAAATATGTCGATCCGCAGGCCATTGCCGACGAATGCCGCTATTTTCGGGGCGTGCTCGCCGAGACCCCCGGTGCGTTCGCGGAACCATTCATGAGCGCGCCGTCGCCCGGCATCCTCGCCATGGCGGTGCGCAACGAATACTACGACACGCTCGAGTCCTACCTCGCCGCTCTCGGGGCTGCCTTGCGGATCGAGTATGAGGCGATCGTGGCCCACGGCTTCCTCCTGCAGATCGATGCACCCGATCTCGCGCTCGAACGCCACATCACCTTCAAGGACGAGCCGGTTGGCGCATTTGTCCGCTTCGTCGAGCAGGTCGTCGCGGTCATCAACCAGGCGATCCGGGGCATCCCGCGCGAACGGGTGCGGCTGCACGTGTGCTGGGGCAACTCGGAAACCCCGCATGACTGCGACGTCCCGCTCGACGACATCCTTCCCGTGCTGCTGAAAGCCGATGTCGGCGGTCTCGTATTGCCGTTCGCAAATCCGCGCCACGCCCACGAATTTCGCTGCTTTTCAAAGTTTCCGCTCGCGGAGGATCAGATCCTCGTTGCCGGCGTGATCGACAGCCTGACTAATTTTGTCGAGCACCCGGAGGTGGTCGCGGATCGCATCGAACGCGTGACCGCGGTGGTCGGCGATCGCGAGCGGGTTCTCGCCGGCACCGACTGTGGCTTCGACACCTCGGCCGGCTGGGGGCGCGTCGCGGAAGACGTGGTTTGGGCAAAGCTCGCGAGCCTGCGCGACGGCGCCCGGCTCGCATCGCAGCGCCTGTTTAGCTGATTGATTAGCTCGTTCGGGCGGGCCTCGGCGAAAAGGGCAGGACGCGATCATCAGTGTCGCGCGCGCGGGCATGCTCCAGAGCTTCCCGGATAGCCTTTTCCAGGGCGTGCACCTGGAACGGCTTGCGCAAGATGCGAAACTGCGATGCGGCCGTTTGCGCCACGTCGCTGTAGCCGCTGGTAAGCAGGACCGGAAGCTGCGGATATCGATTGGCGATTTCCTGAGCCAGCGCAACGCCATTCATGTCGCCGGGCATGACGATATCGCTGAGAACCAGCATGATCTTGCTTCCGCGCTGCAGGGCGCTGAGAGCATCCATGGCATTGTCCGCGCGCATGATCCGGTAGCCGAGCTGCTCCAGCAGCGAGGCAGTCACGTGCGCAACCTCCGGATTGTCCTCGACCAGAAGAATTGTGCCTTCGCTGGGCACAATCGGTTGTGTGGGCGGCGCCTCCGCGGCCTTCGCAACAACCGCGTGCTTGCGCGGCAAGTAGATGGTGATCGCGGTTCCTCTGCCGACCGTGCTGGTTGCAACAACGCTGCCCCCGGATTGTTGAGAAAAGCCATAGACCTGTGACAACCCGAGACCGGTGCCTTTTCCCAGTGCTTTGGTGGTGAAAAACGGCTCGAAGATTCTGGGCAGGACATCCGGCGCAATTCCGACTCCGGTATCCGTCATCGCCAGCGCCACAAACTCTCCTTCGAGCTGATCCACCCTGTCGCTCTTTTCCAGAGTGGTGTTTGTCGCCGACAGGGTGATGACGCCTCCGGCCGGCATCGCGTCGCGCGCATTGACCGCGATGTTCACAAGCGCCAGCTCAAGCTCCGCGATGTCGACCTCCACCGGCCAGACGTCCGCTGCGATCTCGCACTTGAGCTGAACGTTACCGCGCAGCGACCCCACCAGCATTTCATGGACTGCATCGACGCGCTCTTTGAGGTCGGTAACGACCGGGTTGATCGGTTGGCGCCGCGAGAAGGCCAGCAGCTGGCGGGTCAGGCTTTCTCCACGATTGGCAGCCGAGCTGACCGCATCGATCGCTTTGAGATGCTTGGGGTCTGTCATGTGGCGGCGCAGGAGCTGCGCATACCCGCTGACGATCATGAGCAGATTGTTGAAATCGTGCGCGATGCTGCCCGTGAGCTGGCCGAGGGCTTCCATCTTTTGCGACTGGGAGAGCTGCTCCTGCGCCCGCTCCAGCGAGACCTGGGCCTCCCGTCGCTCGGTGACGTCATGCGTGATATTCACAAAGCCGACGAGCGTGCCCGCCTCATCGCGGATTGCTTCGATCACAACGCTCGCCCAAAACCTGCTCTTGTCGCGACGCACCCGCCAGCCCTCGAAGCCGTACTTGCCCTCATAGGCGGCCACCTGAAGGACGCGGGCAGGTTCCCCGGACTGTTGCTCTTCATCTGAGAAAAATCGGCTGACGTGCCCGCCAACGATTTCCGCGGCCGAGTACTGGTGAATACGCTGCGCGCCCACGTTCCAGTCCGTAATGCAGCCGTCCTGATCGAGCAGAAAAATGGCGTAATCGGTAATTCCCTGGATGACCGTCCGAAAGCGCCACTCGCTCTCCAGCAGCGCGTCCTGCGTCTTGCGGCGTTCGGCAATGTCCTGCCTCAGCGCGTCCTCGACTCGCTTGCGTTGCGCGATCTCGGCATCGCGGGCTTGCTGAGCCTGCTGCAGAGCTGCTGATCGCTCTTGAACCGTATCCAACAGGTTCTGGCGCTCGCGCCTCAGGTGATCCTCGGCCTCGCGGGGGCCAGTAACATCCTCGGCGATGACCGCGAGGAAACGCACGGGATCGTCACCATCAAAGATGGCGGCAAAATTGCTTCTGATTTTCAGATCTCTGCCGGTCGGCAAGACAATCTTGCTCTCGAGGACAAGGCTTTCGCCGCTCTGCGCGACCCGGCTGAGTGAAGCGAGCAGCGCAGAAGCATCATCGACCTGGAGAAGATCCTGGATCCGCGACTGCAGGAGGTCCTCACCCGATCGGTGAAAGATGTCGCAATATCGACTGTTGGCCAACCTGAGCTGGCCGGCGGTATCGATTTGCGCGATGCCCGCGTCAGCATGGCTGAACAGTGCTCGCAGGTTGCGCTCCTGACGACGCAGCCTGGCTTTGGCGAAGTCTCGCTGCGCGATGTCCGCGCTCAGGATGAGGCCCAAAGAAGCAGCGCTTATGATGATTATGGCCGAGATCAGGAATGCGTCGTTGGGAGTCGGGCCAAATGGGCGGCTGCCCGGCCAGGCGCCCCAGATCGAAAAGGCTGAGAGAAGGAGCGTGCAGACCACTGTGTCGCGCTGGCTGCCCCATAACGCCGCCCACAACAGCGGCGCCACGGCAATGATGCTCAACGCGATTCTGTTTACCGGCAGCTCGATGAGCGGGCTGAAGGCAATGAAGCCAAGAATTCCGGCGGCTAAAAACGCCGTTGCTGAAACCCCATTCCCGCGAAATGACACCCTGTCATGATCAAAGACCCGGAAATCCCGGGTGGCCCAAAGAACGATCGCCGGCGCAACGACGAGCATACCGCTGGCATCGCGAAGCCAGCGCGTAAGCCAAAGAGCGACCAAATCCGTCCATCCGGATCCAATGAGAAACACGGCGCCGGTGGCCACGCTCGCTCCCAGCATGGCGCTGGGCCCGAGGCTCACCGTCACGAACTTGGCGGCGCTGGCACGCGTCTCTAAAGTGTTGCGGCCACCAGACCAGATGTTGATCAAATAACCTCCGACAATTGCTTCAAGGGTAGCGGCAACCGCAATTGACAGGATCAGAGTCGAATTGTTGATGGTCACCTCGGCTATCTCAGCGGGCGCCTGCGCGGCCAGGGACGCTGCAAAAAATGCTGGCCAGATGCGCAACCCGCGCAGCAGGACGGCTGCCAGCGCAAAGCCGGGCGCCGGTGCGACAGGGATGGCATCCGGGTGAATGGTGGCGAGCGCCAGGTCGAGTTTTGCCAGGAAAAAGTAGATCGCTCCGACGACAAGCAGCTCGAAGGCATATTTTGCCAGACCGCGGATGTGCAACAATTTGAGCATTTCTGGTGCCGGCAGACGAGCCATGCCCTAAGCTCCTCCCTCCGGCACGCCGGTGCGTGGCAGCCGCGCATGCAGCCGGCACAGGAGCGCACGCGGTCCGATCATCTTCAAGTCATGCATGACCATGTCATATCGCTTCTTTGCCGTCTGCCGCGTCCTGCGGCACGGGGCCGTCGGGCGCGTGCCGGCGGCAGCAACAGGGAGAGACCCTTTTGCAAAGCGGTCAACGCAAGAACAATAGAACGAACGGGGGAGCAGCGTTAATAACTCCGCGCCGGCAGCCCGGTTCCCGTAACGAAAAAATGCAGTGGGTTCAGCTGGTTATCCCCTGAACCCGGCAGCGGGAAGACAGTCGCGCCCTCATTGTCCGAGGCGGCGACTACCATCGCACCGACGCCGGTTAATCCTGAGCATGCGGGTTATGAACCATATGACCCACCGCCACGACGAATGGATCGGGAGTGCTTTCGGCCGCCCGCGCCGGAATAGGGGTATTCAGTGAACTTCGCGCGTCGCCCTAAATTTGTGCAGGCCGGGATGCGCGGCATCCTGGGAAGCCTTGTCGGGGCGAGCCTGGTCGGAGCGAGCTTGTGTTCTGCGGCGAACGCTGCATCGTCCGACGAACCGATGAAGCTTGCGGGCACCCAGCTCGAACCAATCAAATGGACCGAGGTCGTCGGCTGGGCGGGCGATGATCACCTCGCGGCATTCGCCGCCTATCAGGCAAGCTGCCAGGCTTTGCGCAAAAGCGGGCACACCGACGATCGCAGACCCATTCACGGCGCGCTGTGGAATGTCTGCCGCAAGGCGCTGGACCTGCGGCCGTCGGATTCCGCGACCGCCCGCAACTTCTTCGAGGAGAATTTTGCGCCCGTGCGCATTGCGCGCCTGGGTGAGGTCGAGGGATTGGTAACCGGCTATTTTGAGCCCATCGTTGCGGGCTCGCGCTTTCCCAATCCGGAATTCCATGTCCCGGTCTACCGCCGGCCGCATGACCTGGTTGTGGCCGGCCAAAAACCGGGGTCCCAGGCATTTCCAAACAAAGGTGCGCGGATCGGTCGCCGCAACGAGAAGGGCGAGATCGTCCCGTACTACGATCGCAGCGCCATCGACGCCGGCGCGCTCGACGGCCGCAAGCTTGAAATCTGCTGGCTCAGGGATCCGTCCGACCTGGTCACGATCCAGATTGAAGGTTCGGCGCGCATCATCCTCGAGGACGGCACTCCGCTGCGCATCAATTACGACTCCCACAACGGCTATTCCTATACCTCGCTCAGCAGCGCCCTGATCGAGAGCCATCGCATTGCGCGCCGGGAAATGTCGACGCAGCATGTTCGGGAATGGATGACCGCGCACCCGGAGGAGGCGCAGAAGGTGCGGGCTGCGAACCGCTCCTACATGTTCTTCCGCATCACCGGATTATCGAACGAGGGTGAGGCGGTGGGGGCACAGGGCGTGCCGTTGACGCCGGGCCGGTCCATTGCCGTCGACCGGCTGCATGATTATGGAACGCCGTTCTTCATCGAGGCCAAGCTGCCGGTCGAGAATGCCCAGCCTGCTTCGCCCTTTCACCGGCTGATGATCGCGCAGGACACCGGATCGGCGATCGTCGGACCGGCGCGCGCCGATCTCTACTGGGGCGCCGGCGATGATGCCGGCCGCATCGCCGGCCGTACTCACCATCCCGGCCGGTTCGTGATGCTGCTGCCACGCGAGCTCGACATGACCGTGGCCGGCAGGCACATGCCGTTGCCGCTGCCGAAACCGAAGCTCGCCGAGCTTGAGGTCAGGAAGCAGAGCGGGCAGGGCAGCGCGGAAGTCAGGAAGCAGAACGGCAAGGGCAGCGCCGATCCGGTCAAACACGCGGTCGATCCGCGAGCAGCGGCCGCCTACGCGCGATGGCGCTCCTGGCCGTTGCATTGACAGGCTGATGGGGGAGGGCGCCACAGCGCCCTCCGCAATGCCTGGAAGCTGACCGCGACCTTTATTTCGCAGAAGCCGGGAACGCCGGCAATTTATCGATGTCGCGCGCGTCGTGCTGGATGACGACAGTCGCCTTCGAGCCCGCCACGATCTTCTTGGCACGGTCGAGCGAAGCCAGCGTCTGCGCTCGGTCGGTATTGAACGAGGGTACACCGCCGGTCTCGTAGTTTTCGCGGAAGTGCATGAGGTCGCCGCTGAGCAGCACGGCGCCCATCTGCGGCAGCTTGACCAGCAGACTGTGGTGGCCCGGCGTATGTCCCGGCGTATACAGCATGATCACGCTGCGATCGCCGAACACGTCCTTGTCGAGCGCCACGGGCTCAACCTTGCCCTCGCCTTTGATCCAGTTTGCAAACGGCGCGGGGTTCGCGTTTTCCGGCGGTTTGGGGCTGGTCAGCACGTCCCAGTCGCCCTTGCCGATCAGCAGCGTCGCCTTCGGGAACGAGCCGACCTGGCCGATGTGATCGCCGTGATAATGGCTGATGCCGACGTACTTGATCTGCTCGGGCTTGAGATTGATCTGCGCCAGCAGGTCGACCAGGCTCGTCTTCGGCGCCACGTTGGGGGTGGTCATGGCATGCCCGGTATCCCACAGCAGGTATTCGTCGCCGTGCTTGATGAGATAGCAGCTGTACACCAGCTGAAGTTTCAGATCGCCGTAGGAATAGGTGTCCGAGAAACGCTCGTTGACAGCCGTGGGAGCGGCGGGGGTGCCGCAGTCGAGCCGCGTAAGCGACACGTCCGGCGCCGCTTGCGCCGAGGCCGGCAGGCCGGCAAGAGCGCCGGCACAGGCGCCGGCCGCGAGCAGGGCTGAGATTCGCTGCATTTTTGTCCTCCCTCGAAATGTGCGAGACACGTCACCTGCGGATGTTGCCGATTGCGAACGAGCGGGTCAATGCGGTCGACAATACGCGCTGGTGCAAGTGGCGAGCAATCTGATGGTCGCCACAGCCCGACCCAAAAAAGGATGACTCGATGTCTCTGCTGATGCGTGCGGTATGCCTGATGATTCTCCTGATTTGGTCGGGCGCATCTCTCGGCCAGGAATTTCCGAGCCGTCCGATCAGGTTCATCGTGCCGTTCCCGGCCGGCGGTCCGTCGGATGTCATCAGCCGCGTCCTGGTGGAAAAGATGTCGGGCCTGCTCGGTCAGACCGTGGTCATCGAGAATCGCGCCGGCGCCGCCGGGCTCAACGGCATCGCTGCGGCCGCGAAATCGGAGCCGAACGGCTACACCATTGCGATCGCGCCATCGAGCTCGCTGGCGATCAATGTCTCGCTGCGCGACGACATGCCGTTTGCGCCGCTCAAGGATCTCGCGCTGATCACCCAGATCGTGTCGGTGCCGGAGATTCTCGTGGTCAACGAGAGCGTTCCTGCCCACACGCTGCCCGAGCTGGTGGCGCTGGCAAGATCGCAGCCCGGCAAGCTGACATTCGCATCGACCGGCCTCGGCGGCATATGCCGCATATGGCAATGGAGCTCCTCAAGCTCGCCGCCGGCGTCGATATCGTGCATGTGCCCTACACCGGCGCTGCGCCCGCCGTGAACGATCTCTTGGGTGACCATGTCCAGATGATGTTTGCCGACGTGCCGGTGCTGCTGGGCGCGATTCAGTCCAACAAGTTGCGCGCGCTGGCGATCGGCAGCCGTACGCGTCTGGCCGCTCTGCCCGCGGTGGCGACCACTGCCGAGCTCGGGCTTGCCAAGGTCGAGGCCGACAACTGGTACGGACTGGTGGCGCCCGCGGCGACGCCGGAGCCGGTCGTTGCCAGGCTCCATTCCTCGGCGGCCGAGGCCCTGCATTCGCCTGAAGTGAAGGAAAAGCTCGTCGCCCAAGGCGTGATTGCCGTGGGAAATTCCTCCGCGGAATTTCGCAGCTACGTCGAGAGCGAGACCGCGCGCTGGGGCGAGGTAATCAAGGCAACGGGCATCAGGATCAGGTGAGGCTGCGTCCGCTTACAGCGCGAAGGAAGGATTCTTGCGTCATGGCCGGGCTTGTCCAGGCTTGTCCCGGCCATCCACGCCTTGAGTGCGGCGGGAAAGACGTGGATGCCCGCGACAAGCGCGGGCATGACCATTGCTTCGGCCACGGTTGATTGCGCCGTCGCTGCGACGCTACAAGACCTCTTCGGCTGTAATCTCCGGGACACCGACACGCCATGCCGGGCAAGCAGGACGCTCCGCTCAAGACCTATCTCGATCATCTCGCGCGCGGCGAGCTTGCCTATCAATTCAGTCCCGAGGCGGGACGTGCGGTCTTCTATCCGCGCGTGCTTTGTCCCTTCACCGGCAGCGACCGGCTGGAATGGCGCATAAGCAAGGGGCTGGGAACGGTCTACGCCACTACGGTCGTGCATCCCGTCGAGGGCAGGCCGTTCAATGTTGCGCTGATCGACTGCGACGAAGGCTTCCGCCTGATGAGCCGGGTGGAAGACATTGCGCCGGACGAGGTGCGCATCGGACAGCGCGTGCGTTTTCGCGTGCATCGGCCGGGCGGCGAGGAGGCGCCGCAGCCCGTCTTTGTTCCGGCGGAGGGAGCGTGATGGACGCGCTCAGGCGAGGGGGCGCTGCGATTGTCGGGGTGGCGGAATCCGACCTTGGCCAGGTGGCCGAGGGAATGTCCGTCTTCGACCTGATGGCGCAAGGCGCCAAGCGGGCGCTCGACGACTGCGGCCTTCGCTTGAAGGATGTCGACGGCCTGTTTGCGGCAACCACCCAGAGCCGCCTGTCGGTCCTGGCGCTCGCCGAATATCTCGGCATCGATCCGGCATTCCTCGGCTCGACCATCGTCGGCGGCTCGTCGTTCGAATATCACGTGGCGCACGCCATGGGCGCGATCGCGCTCGGTCTCTGCAACGTCGCTCTCATCGCATACGGCAGCACCCAGCGCAGCGTCGGCCGCAGGCAGGCGTCCCTGCGCGAGGTCAATCCCTACGAGACGCCGTTTCGGCCATTCCTGCCGTCCAGCGCCTATGCGCTTGCCGCTTCGCGCCACATGCACGAGTTCGGCACCACCCGCGAGCAGCTTGCCGCGGTCGCGGTGGCCGCGCGCGAATGGGCGTTGCTCAATCCCGCCGCGTGGGAGAAGAAGCCGCTCACCCTCGAGGACGTGCTTTCCTCACGCATGGTAAGCCATCCGTTGACGGTGCGGGACTGCTGCCTCGTCACCGACGGAGGGGGCGCAATCGTCGTCACCTCGGTTGAGCGCGCCAGGTCTCTCAAAAAGCCGCCCGCCTATGTGCTGGGCTTCGGCCAGTCGGTCACCCACGGCAGCATTTCCAGCATGCCGGACCTCACGGTGACCGGCGCGCTTGCCGCCGGGAAAGCCGCTTACACAATGGCGGAACTCGCGCCCTCCGATATCGACGCCGTCGAGCTCTACGACGCCTTCACCATCAACACCATCCTGTTCCTGGAGGACCTCGGCTTTTGCAGGAAAGGCGAGGGCGGGGCTTTCGTCAGCGGCGGGCGCATCGGGCCCGGCGGCAGCCTCCCGGTCAACACCAATGGCGGCGGACTGTCGTATTGTCACCCGGGCATGTACGGGCTCTTCCTTCTGATCGAGGCGGTGCGTCAGCTGCGCGGCGAGTGCGGCGCGCGTCAGGTGAAAGATTGCGAAGTCGCGCTGGCGCATGGCAACGGCGGGGTTCTCTCGTCGCAAGCTACCGTGATCCTCGGCACGCAGGCGACGGTGTAGGGCTACGCAAACTCGGTCATACCTCCCGTTGGGGAGCATAGGCGGCCTTCGGCCGCCGTTCTTGGCGGCTAAAAACGCCGGCGCGAAGCGTCGGCTATGCACCGGGAGCGAAGCGACCGGGGGTCGGGTGGGGGTCCGTTCAACACGCGTGATCGCCCGCGGTTCACCCCACCCGGCTCCCCCCGCTCAAGGCCGGGGTCGCCGACCACCCCGTAGGGGAGGTATTACGCGGCCCTGGCGCGGCTCGTCTCCGGCAGCGCGATCGCAGGAGCAGTCAGCGGCCGGCAGTCCGGCGCAAAGGTCAGCGCCGCGCCGGTGCGCGCCCGCAGATCCGTTTCGCTGAGACCATCGAGCATCTCGCGAACGACCATGCCGGCCGGCGTGATGTCGAGGACGGCGAGATCGGTATAGACGCGCTTGACGCAACGCACGGCGGTGAGCGGCAACGTGCAGTTTTCGAGCAATCGCGGCGCGCCCTTGCGCGTGACATGATCCATGATCACCCAGACCGCGCGCGCGCATGACGCCAGATCCATGGCGCCGCCGACCAGCGGCCCTTTGTCCGGCAGCCGCATGTCCCAGTTCGCCAGATCGCCATTGGCTGCCACCTCGAAGGCGCCCAGGATCGCGACATCGATGTGCCCTCCGCGAATTGCGGCGAACGACCAGGAGGAATCGACGATCGTGGCGCCGGGCCGCAGCGTGATGCGCCTGCTGCCGGCATCGACCAGGTCGGTATCGACGTGCTCGGGCGCGGCAAGCGGACCTACGCCGATCACGCCATTCTCCGACTGGATAAAGACATCGGTTTCCGGGCGCAGATAGTCCGCCACCGCGACCGGCATGCCCAGGCCCAGGTTGACAACCATGCCGTCACCGATGTCCTGCGCGGCGCGCCACGCAATCTGCAGACGGTTGAGAGGCCTCATGGCTGCGCTCCCACTGCGACGACGCGGTCGACGTAAAGTCCGGGCAGCTGCACGCGCTCGCAGGCAATGGGCTCCTCGATCACGGCGCGCACCTCTGCGACCACGCAGGCCGCGGCCGTCGCCATCACCGGTCCGAAATTCATCTGGGCGTAACGGAAGGTGAGATTGCCGTATCGGTCGGCGAGATCGGCGCGCACCAGCGCAAGGTCCCCCTTGATGGCCGGCTCGAGAACGTATTCACGGTCGCCGAAGCGCCGCACCTCTTTTCCCTGCGCGAGCTGCGTGCCCAGGCCGACGGGCGTGTAGAAGGCTGCAATGCCGGCGCCGCCCGCCCGGATGCGCTCGGTAAAGGTGCCCTGCGGCACGCATTCGAGCTCGATCCGCCCGTCCTTCCATTGCCGCTCGAAGGCCGAGGGCTCCTTGCTGTGGCCTCGCGCGGCGGTGCAAACCACCTTGCGCACGAGCCCGGCTTCGATCAGCTCGTGCGTCATCGAATAGCGATGGGTTGCGGAGTTCACGACCAGCGTCAACTGCTTTGGTCCGCGATCGCGCAGGGCGCGGATCAGGACGTTGGGAAAGCCAGCCCCGCCAAAGCCCGAAATGAAAACGGTCGCGCCATCCGCGACGTCGGCGAGCGCCTCTGCGGCAGTGCCGGCTCGTTTGTCGATCGGCATCGCTGGCCTGCCTCCTTTTTGCAGGCGTCAAACCTGTTGAAATCGGCATTAATCAGAATATTCTATTCGTCACCATCTTATCAGGCACATTTATCAGGCAAATTTGTGTGAGATTTTCGGCCGTTGCCTTGCTCGTCGCTGTGGGCGCAATGACGGCGTGGCTGTCCGATGCTGCGCGTGCCGAAAGACGCGTCGCGCTGGTCATAGGGAATGGCGCTTATAAGAACGTGCCAGCCCTTCCAAACCCTGCCCACGATGCCAAGGACGTCGGCGACGCCCTCAAGCGCATCGGCTTCGAAACGATAACGGCTATCGATGTAGACAAGAACGGAATGGACGCAGCAGCCATACGCTTCACGCGCGCTGCGCGCGATGCCGATGTTGCAATGTTCTACTACAGCGGCCACGCGTTGCAGTACAATGGCATCAATTATCTGATCCCGGTGGATGCCAAGCTTGCCGACGAAGCCGATTTGCGTCGCATGGCGAGGGTTGATGATCTCGTTGCCGACCTGCAGCAAGCGAAGAATCTGCGGATTCTGGTGCTGGATTCCTGCCGCGACAATCCGTTCCTTACGGATCTGAGGCGCTCAATCGGCCCCTCGCGCGGGGTAGCGGTCCAGCGCGGGCTGGCGAAGATCGACAATGCGCAAGGCATGATCGTGTCATACGCAACGCAGTCGGGCCAGACCGCCGAGGACGGAACCGGGCGCAACAGTCCCTACACCACTGCGTTCCTGAAACACATCGAGACAAAGGAGGAGATCGGCACGATCTTCCGGCACATTGCAGCGGACGTGTACAGAACAACCAACAACGCACAGCTTCCGGAGATCTCGCTCTCGGTGATCGGCGAGTTTTACCTGCACGGGAAGGTGGAGGTTGCAATCGGCGGCACGCCGGGAAAAGAGAGAAACATGAATCTCGCACGCACCGCAAAGCCCGGTGCGGATTCGCTCCTTGCCTATAGCGGCCGATGGGACCCCAATTGCAATTCGTTGCCGGTCACGGTCACCATTACCAGAAAGCCGCGCAATGGAACGGTCTCGGTGCTCGATGCAGAGCAGGTCCTTCCGGCCAGCACCCCTGGGTCGGGAAATACCGGTCAGTGTGCCGGCAAGACGATCAAAAGCAAGAAGATCATGTATTTTTCGAATCCGGACTTTCGTGGCAGCGATTCAGTGGGCTACGACTCGGAGGGGGCCGGCACAATTCTTCACACGACAATCGCCATTACCGTGCAATAACCGGCTCCTCCCGGCGCGCGGCTATTGCGCGACGGCGGCAGGCGGCTTGAGCGGGACGGCGCACGCGTCGTATCTGAAGAACCATTGCGGGTCGACCGGCGTGCGCAGCCAGGTGTTGCCCATCGAGATCTGCGTCACCTCGCGCACGCGCGGCTTGCGGTTAGCCTCGTACCAGCCAAAGCTCTCGCCGGCATTGTCCGACCCAAGCTCGGCAATGCAGCGCGCCAGGATGCCGGCATCTTCGATCGCCATGGCGGCGCCTGCCGCCATGTACGGTCGCATCGGGTGACAGGCATCGCCCAGTAGCACGATGCGCTCTCCGCTCCATCGTTCGACCGGCTCGCGATCGAATATCGGCCATTTGGTGATCTCGGTCGCCGCGTTCACAACCTGGCGCAGCTCCGAATGGTATCCCTCGAAGGTGGAGATGAGCTCCTCGCGCGCGCACGGCACGAATGGAGCGTTGCCGGCCCATTGCGCCTGCGGCGCGCTGGTGACGATGTAAACCTCCTCGCGGGCCTGGGTCATGTAATAGACCAGGATATGATTGCCCGGACCCCACCATTTGGTGCAGGCGCGGATCGCAAGACCGTTGAGCCGCGTTGCCGGAAAGATGGCGCGATGCGCGATGTGACCCGTATAGCGCGGCTTCTCGGGCCCGAGCAGATGGTCGCGGACCTTCGAGTTGAGCCCGTCCGCGCCGATCATCAGATCGGCTTGCACTTCGCCGGCATCCTCGAACAAGAGGCGCACCGCGCAGCCACAGTCATCGATGTGGGACAGCTTCCTCCCGAATGCCACTGTGCCGGGTTCGAGTGCCGATCCCAGCACCGCATGCAGATCGCCGCGGTGGACGTTGATGTAGGCAGCGCCGTAGCGCGCCTCGCTTGCCGGGCCGAACGGCAGCTCGAACAGGATTTCGCCGCTGTCCCATTGCCGGCTCACGAAGGCATCGGGATGCAGCGCGATGTCCGACAGCGCCTGCTCGATCCCGAGATGGCGCATCACCAGCATCACGTTGGGGCTGAGATGAATTCCAGCGCCGATGCGGGAAAAGGTTGTGGCCTGCTCATAAACCTGCACGCGAAAACCATGACGTTGAAGGAGCCCGGCGACCGTCATGCCGCCGATCCCGGCGCCAATGACCGCGATCCTGGTCGTGCGTCGCATTTCGCAAGCCCCATCGCCCGTGCTGCAGACCGATTGGATATTGCGGCCGGGCAGGGATGCGCTGCAATCCCGCCTGGCCCGTGTTGCCACGGCGCGGCTGCATCCTTAATCCCTCCCCAAAGGGGAGGGTGGTCGAGCGAAGCGAGACCGGGTGGGGTATGGGCCGCATCCGCCCCACCCGGCCGCCGCCGCGCAAGCGCAGGCAAGTTTGCGCAGCCTGCGTAAACTTGGCTGCGTGCGTCCACCCTCCCCTTCGGGAAGGGATTCCGAGTTTGCTGCACGCCTGAGCCGCATGCGATAACTCTCACAGCGGGAGGAGAGCGTACCAGGGGCGGCTCGCTGCTTCGAGGAAGCGCTGATGAGCGCCGGCGACCAGGACTGGCTTGGGCTGCGCGATCGGGTATGCGTCATAACCGGCGCGGCAAGCGGCATCGGCCGGCAGACCACGATCGAGCTCGCGGCCGTGGGCGCCGCGGTCGTGGCCATCGACCGGGACGGCAACGGTTGCTCCCAGACGATTGAAGAGGTCAGCAAGCAGGGCGGCAAAGCCTTGGCTCTCGAGTGCGATGTCACGGAGCCGGACAGCGTTTCCGCGGCGGCGAGGCGCGCACTTGCCGCGTTTGGCAGGTGCGACGTTCTGGTCAACAACGCGGGCATCCTCCAGCCGGGACGCCTGGAGACGCTCTCGCTCGCGGACTGGAACGCGCTGCTGCAGGTCAACCTGACCGGATATTTGCTTTGCGCGCAGGCGTTCGGCCGGGACATGCTCGCCAGGGGATCGGGCGTGCTGGTGCATATCGCCTCGATCGCCGCCGGGCAGCCGCAAGCGATGAGTGGCGCTTACAGCGCGAGCAAGGCTGCCGTAGCGATGCTCTCCCGCCAGCTCGCCTTCGAATGGGGGCCGCGCGGGATTCGCAGCAACACCATCAGTCCGGGGCTTGTTCGAACGGCGCTCAGCGAGAGTTTCTATCAGGCTCCCGGCGTCAAGGAACGGCGCGAAGCGATTGTGCCGCTCCGCGCAATCGGCGCGCCGCTCGATATTGCGAACGTCGTCGTCTTCCTGGCAAGCTTCCGTGCCGGCTATATCAGCGGACAGGACATCGTTGTGGATGGCGGTCTTTCCCAGACGCTCATGAGCCACGTTCCAAGGCCCGGATACGACTGACGCGCTACACTTGGCCCCTCACCCGGCGCCTTCGGCGCCGACCTCTCCCCACCGGGGAGAGGTGATCGAGTCCGCTGCTCGTGCAGCGAAACTCGCAACCTGCGGAGAATATTCTCGAACCGTGCCCAAAACGCGGTTGACCTCTCCCCGGCGGGGAGAGGTCGGATCGCGCTTGCGCGATCCGGGGGAGGGGGATCCTGTCCCGAGGGTGAAGAGGCGATCGTCAGGACTTCAATAGCGCGCGCTTCTGTCGACGCGCGCGGCTCCTTCGAGAATGTCCGGCGCTGGGCCGTCCCGCCCGGGGATTGCGCGATGTCGAAGCCGGATTGTGCTGTTCGCGCAAAGCCGCGGCTGACCGGCAAACTGCTTCAGAGAGCGCCATGAGCTGTCCGGCCAGTGGGCTTGTCCGCCGCCAGATCATGCCAATGGTTCGCGAGGGTTGCGGATCCTTGAAACGGGTGACCGACACTGGTGCCGAGCGGGTCTCCACCGCCATCGCCATTTCCGGGATCAAGGTTACCCCCATGCCGGCGCTGACCATCTGCACAAGGGTGGACAGCGAACTCGCGTCCAGCATCTCCCGCGGCAGCGACGATTGCATCTTGCAGAACGACAGGGCCTGATCGCGAAAGCAGTGCCCCTCTTCCAGCAGCAGCATCCTCATTGCGCACAACGTCGCGCTATCGGGTACCGGCGTTCCCGCATCCTTGGCCGGCCGGACCAGCAGGAAATTTTCCGCAAACAGCGCGACCTCGGTCAGCGAAGGCTCGGAAACCGGCAGCGCGACTATTGCCGTGTCAAGCCGGCCTTCCGCGAGCTCCTGCATCAGCTTCGAGGTCAGCGCCTCGCGCACGTGAATATCAAGCTCGGGATGCAGTCGAGTGAGGTTCTCGATGACCGCCGGCAGCAGATAGGGTGCAATCGTCGGGATCATGCCGAGCCGCAGCCGGCCTGCGAAATGGCCCCGCGACGCTCGCGCGAAGTCTGCGAGCTCATCGACCGAGCGCAGGATGTCGCGCACGCGTAGCGCCGTCTCCTCTCCGAACCTGGTAAGCCGGACTTGCCGCGCGCCTCTCTCGATGAGCACGTCGCCCAGCGCTCCCTCGAGCTCCTTGATCTGCATCGACAAGGCCGGCTGCGAGATGCCGCAGGCTGCTGCGGCGTGCCCGAAGTGGCTGTGAGCCGCCAGCGCATCGAAATAGCGAAGCTGCCTGAGCGTTACTTCTATCATCAGAATATCTTATCGCAGCAATCACTAAAGTCAATTTTACCTGATGGGATGCATTGGAGTAGTTTTCGCTGCAAGGAACCGAGCGAAAAGCAGGCAAACGCGACAGGAGGCAACGATGGATGACACGACCAAGTGCCCGTTCACGGGCGGGATGCACGCGCACACGAACCGCGATTGGTGGCCGGACCAGCTCAACATCCAGGTTCTCCACCAGAACTCCACCCTGTCCGATCCGATGGGCGAGGCCTTCGACTACGCCAAGGAATTCAAGAGCCTCGACCTCAATGCGGTGATCAAGGACCTGCATGCCTTGATGACGGACTCGCAGGAATGGTGGCCGGCCGACTTTGGTCACTACGGGGGCCTCATGATCCGCATGGCATGGCACAGCGCCGGCACGTACCGCATCGCCGACGGCCGCGGCGGCGCCGGCGCCGGCCAGCAGCGCTTCGCCCCCCTCAACAGCTGGCCGGACAATGCCAACCTCGACAAGGCGCGCCGGCTGCTGTGGCCGATCAAGCAGAAGTATGGCCGGAAAATCTCCTGGGCCGACCTGATGGTTCTCGCCGGCAACGTCGCCCTCGACTCGATGGGCCTCAAGACGTTCGGTTTCGGCGGCGGTCGCGCCGATGTCTGGGAGCCCGAAGAGCTCTACTGGGGACCCGAAGGGACGTGGCTGGGGGATGAACGCTACAGCGGCGAACGGCAACTTCAGAATCCGCTCGGCGCGGTGCAGATGGGCCTCATCTACGTCAATCCGCAAGGGCCGAACGGCAAGCCGGATCCGGTCGCCGCAGCCAAAGACATCCGCGAAACGTTCTTCCGCATGGCGATGAACGACGAGGAGACCGTGGCGCTGATTGCCGGCGGCCATACCTTCGGCAAGACCCACGGCGCCGGCGATCCGTCACTGATCGGCCCGGAGCCGGAAGGCGCCCTCATCGAGGATCAGGGCCTCGGCTGGAAGAGCAAGCATGGCACGGGGGTCGGGGCCGACGCCATCACCGGCGGTCCGGAGGTCACGTGGTCGCAGACGCCGACGAAGTGGAGCAACCACTTCTTCGACAACCTGTTCAACAACGAATGGGAGCTGACCAAGAGCCCGGCGGGCGCGTATCAGTGGAAGGCGAAAGGCAGCGCCGCCACAATCCCGGACGCTCATGACAAGTCGAAGAAGCATATGCCGACCATGCTGACCACGGACCTCTCGCTGCGGCTCGACCCGGCCTACGAGAAGATCTCGCGGCGCTTCTACGAGCATCCGGACCAGTTCGCGGACGCGTTTGCCCGGGCCTGGTACAAGCTCACGCACCGCGACATGGGCCCGATCCATCGTTACCTCGGCCCGCTCGTCCCGAAGGAGATCCTGATCTGGCAGGATCCGATCCCGGCGGTCAATCATCCGCTGATCGCAGAGCAGGACATCGCGGCCCTGAAGGCGAAAATCCTCGCGTCGGGCTTGTCGGTGCCGCAACTGGTTTCAGCTGCTTGGGCGTCGGCATCGACGTTCCGCGGCTCCGACAAGCGCGGCGGAGCAAACGGCGCGCGCATCCGCCTGGCGCCGCAGAAGGACTGGGAGGTCAACCAGCCGGCCCAGCTCAAGACGGTCCTGCAGAAGCTCGAGGCGATCCAGAAGGAGTTCAACGCCTCGCAGTCCGGCGGCAAGAAGGTTTCGCTTGCCGACCTGATCGTTCTCGGCGGCTGCGCGGCCATCGAGAAAGCCGCGAAGGACGCCGGGCAGAACGTGAAGGTGCCGTTCACGCCGGGACGCATGGATGCGTCGCAGGAGCAGACCGACGTCGACTCCTTTGCGCCGCTCGAGCCGACCGCCGACGGTTTCCGCAACTATTACCGCGGCAACCATCTCATGTCGCCGGAAGAGGCGCTTGTCGACAAGGCGCAACTGTTGCGACTGACGGGGCCGGAGATGACGGTGCTCGTCGGCGGGCTGCGCGTGCTTGGCGCAAATGCCGGAGGATCCAACGGGCAATCCAAGCACGGCGTCTTCACCGAGCGGCCCGGGACGCTGACCAATGACTTCTTCGTCAACCTGCTCGACATGCGCACCCAATGGCAGCCGGTCTCCTCCGACGGCGTGTACGAGGGGCGCGACCGCAAGAAGAACGGGGTCAAGTGGACCGGCACCCGTGTCGACCTGATCTTCGGATCGCACTCGCAGCTGCGTGCCTTCGCGGAGGTCTATGCCTGCGCCGACGCGAAGGAAAAATTCGCGGAAGACTTCGTTGCGGCCTGGACCAAGGTGATGAACCTCGATCGCTTCGACCTCGCCTGAGTCTGCGAGAGCTTCTAGCGTATCGATTCCATGAAGCTGGTCATTCCGGGGCGCCGCGCCGCGGCGCGCCCGGAATCAAGTACCCCCCGGCGGTGATACCTGGACTCCGGGCTCTCGGCCGCCCAGGCCGGCGCTGCCGCGGTGGCTTAGACCCGGCGCGACAGGGCATGAACAACAGCGAGGAGTGACCGTGACCAAGGAAGATGAGGATGCAATCCGCCAGATTGAATTGCGGTTCAACGAGGCATGGGGCAGGCACGACCCGGACGGCATGGTCGAGTCGCTCGCCGATGACGCGCAGTTCGTCACGGTCAACGGCGCTTGGACCAGGACTCGCGCGGACTTCCGGGATTTGATGCGCCGCCTGCATGGCGCCAGCGGGCCGTTCCGATCGAGCACCCGCGAGACGCCGGAGATGCAGGTGCGCTTTCTCGCGCCGGACGTGGCGATGATGCACACCCGCTTCCACATAGACGGCGACATCGATGAAAGCGAGCGCACCAGCATTGGTCTGCGCGTGGTGCGCAAGCTCGACGGGCGCTGGCGCACGGTCGCCGTGCACAACATCGACGTGCGCCCCGGTCGCAGGCACTAGATGCGATATGCGCTGGCAAATTGCGGACGGAATGCATGCTCGACCACCTCAAGGCGAACAATCGTGCCTGGGCCGCGCGCAAGGTTGCTGCCGACTCCGGCTTCTTCGCGCGGCTCACGGAGCAGCAGGCGCCGGAATACCTCTGGATCGGCTGCGCCGACAGCCGCGTGCCTGCGAACGAGATCGTCGGTCTCGATCCGGGCGAGCTCTTCGTCCACCGCAACGTGGCCAACCTCGCTCCCCCGCAGGACGCCAATTATCTTTCGGTGCTTCAGTTCGCGGTCGAGGTGCTCAAGGTCAAGCACATCATGGTGGTGGGGCATTACGGATGCGGCGGGGTGAGCGCGGCGGTCGATGGGAAACGCCGCGGTCTGGTCGATCACTGGCTGCATCCCATCCGGGAAGTCTTTCAGGGTCACCGGGCCGAGCTCGAAGCCATTTCCGATGAGCGTCTCCGCCTCAATCGTTTATGCGAGCTCAATGTGACGCGGCAGGTCGTGAACGTCGCATCGGATGTGTTTGTTCATGACGCATGGCTGCGCGGCCAGAGCCTGTCCGTCCATGGCTGGGTTTATTCGCTTGCGGACGGTCTGGTGAATGACCTCGGTGTCACGGTCAGCGGCCCGCACGATCTGTGCACCGGGGCCACAATGCCGATCCTCTAGATGCGCGGACGGCGCGCGTGCGCTCGCTACGCGCTTCCATAAATTTCTTCAGCGAACGCGCGCAGTCCGACGCGCTCAAGCGCGGCGGTAGGCGCGCGGAACGTGATGCGGGCAACGCCTGGCGCTCGTCCAATCTCAATGCCGCCCAAAATGGTTGCCCGGTTCTTCACATCGGGCACCGAGAGTTGCAGGAGGTCCGCAGCACGCTGGAGTCCGTTGTCGATGGCGAGATTGAGATCCTTTCCGGTGCCGATGAAACAAATTGGCAGATTGCTTTCAAGCTGTCGGACACCATAGGATTTTGCGATGTCGCTTGCGCTCTCGCGCTCCCGGCGCGGCATGGCGCGGGCGAGGAAGGGCAGATCTTCATCTAGGGGAAAGAGGATTGGCCCGTCTATGTTCAGCCCCTTGATCACATTGACTTGCACGGTCGCATGGCCCGCAACATCGCAGGTGTGCCCCGCGATCTCTCCATCCCCTTGCAGCGCGTGCATGTCCCCGAGATAAACCCCGCCGCCGGGAACCTTGACCGGACAAATGAGCGTTGCCCCGGCCCGTACCGCGGCCACGTCCATGTGGCCATCGGTCTTATGGCGCGCCAAATCTTCCGGCGACATGCCGTATTTGTGCGGAGCGCCGACCAGGAACGCGCCGAAATCGCCGGCGTTGTGAGAGTCCGGCATCACGGCGGACGGGGTCGTTCCGAGTTGGCCCAGAAACGGTCGCAACCGGCTGGAGAGACCGACCAGATCGCTCGGCGCAAACAGCAGGATGGGATTCTGTACTGAACCCTCAGGGAGCGCTGCATGGCGCGCGGCATCACGTGCAATATCCTCGGCCGCGGCTTTGCCAATCGTCACGCCGACCGACTTCGCCTGGTCGAATACAATGGTGTAGCCGTTGGTGAAGACGAAGGGCGTGGCCTCGGCTCCGCATTTGACGCAGCGGATCGAGCTTGGACCTATTCCCTCGACCCGCGTCTGCGGCCACTCCGTTCCGCAGCTGGAGCATTTGGGCGCGCAATAGGGATCTCCATTGTATCGGCCGGCGACCATCTGATCGTTGCCCGACGCGGTCGCCAACGACGACACCGAGATCGCCTTGATGCGGATGACAATGGCATCTCCTACCTCGGCGCCATCGACATAAACCGGGCGGGTTACCTCGTGGCCGCCGCGGATCGCCGGCGTGATCATTGGCCCCCAGCAGCCGGGAGTTGTGTTGGCGACAATGGCGCCCCCATCGGCGACGGGCCCGAGCATGGGTCGATCCGGGTCCAGCAGTCCGTCCGTAAATTCACCGACGAATACAGTCTGGCTGGGCTTTAGATTTCGAGCCGACGGGTTCAACATCTGGCGCTCCATGAATCAAGGACGAAGGAGCCGCCGGCGCGCTCACTGGCGGCCAACGGATGCGCGGTCGTTGCGCTTGCACGATGTGCGGTCGCAGGCAGCTTCGGCCCGCCGCTTGAGCGAGTGTCCCCGAATTTTTACGCCTTGTAAATGCCGACCGGTCGTGAACGCGATCGGCCCCGCTCAGTGGTCAGTTTAGGGTGACGCCTGGTTGGCAATTTGCAAAACTCGTTGACACAAGTTTGTGCGCGCTTGATGATTTGGCCGCACAAGCACAATTTCGCGGATGACGGAACAAAAAACCGTATTGAAGCCATCCATC
>Ga0310916_10000460_pt1 | contig 22547 bp, 15 predicted proteins | sample GREbulkMGLF176_FD_203444 | JGI IMG/M metagenome (GOLD analysis project Ga0310916, IMG submission 203444) | Lab enrichment of tropical soil microbial communities from Luquillo Experimental Forest, Puerto Rico - GRE.bulkMG.LF176 | ecosystem: Environmental > Terrestrial > Soil > Tropical forest >...
AAAAGGGCGAGTGGAAGAAAGCGCGCCTGATGACCGTGCAGTTCCAAAACATCGCCAGCACGAGTGTCGATGATTTCCGCGACGGCAAGGGCGAGGTCGTGCTGTGGCCGGATCAGTACAAAGCCGGAGAGCCGATCTTGCCCTATTCCTCAATCACGCACTGACCACCTCGCGGGGTGATTAGTGCCGGTCGTCCATCTGCCCGACGAAGCTGCCACCGCGGCGTTGGCCGCGCGAATTTCCGCACTCGCCGAGATTGGCGATGTCATTGCCCTGAAGGGCGATCTCGGCTGCGGCAAGACAAGTTTTGCCCGCAGTTTTATCCATGCGCGCGGCGGCGCGGAGGAGGTTCCGAGCCCGACCTTCACCCTTGTGCAGATCTACGAAGTCGGGTCCGTGGCGATCTGGCATTTCGACCTCTACCGCATCAAATCGCCGGAGGAGGCCTGGGAGCTCGGCATCGAGGATGCCTTCAGCGAGGGCATCTCGCTGATCGAATGGCCCGAGCATCTTGGTCCTTTGCTGCCGCGGCGCCGCCTTGAGATCGAATTCCTGTTCGGCGACCGGCCCGAGGAGCGACGGGTACTAATCGATGTCGGCGAGGGTTGGCAGCAACGCCTGGCCGGAATCTCTGCGGATGGGTGAACCCCGCCGTCGTGCCATGGCGGCGTTCCTCGTCACAGCCGGCTGGGGGGACGTCTCGGCGACGCCCTTGGCCGTCGATGCCTCCTTCCGCCGCTATTACCGTCTGGTGCGCGCCGGGAGCAGTGCGGTGCTGATGGACGCTCCGCCGCCGCAGGAGGATATCGGCCCCTATGTCGTTGTCGCGGCACTGCTGCGCGAACTCGGATTCAGCGCCCCCGCGGTGCTCGCCGAGGACCGTGACGAGGGCTTTCTGCTACTCGAAGATTTTGGCGACGACACCTACACGCGGCTGCTCGAGCGCGGCGCCGACGAGCCCGCTCTCTATACGCTTGCGGTCGACACCCTGATCGCGTTGCAGCGGGCCGCCGAGCAGCGCGGTACCCGCGAAATACCCCCTTACGACATCGAGCGGCTGCTCGGCGAAGCAGCCCTTCTGGTCGACTGGTACAGACCGCTCGGGAGCGGGTTGCGCGAGGAATACTTGGCGCTCTGGCGCGCGGTTTTGCCGGATGCCGTGGTGTCGCCGCCGACCCTGGTATTGCGCGACTACCACGTGGACAATCTGATGCTATTGCCCGATCGCCCCGGGATCAAAGGCTGCGGCCTCCTCGATTTCCAGGACGCGGTGACGGGTCCACCGAGCTATGACCTCGTCTCGCTGCTCGAAGACGCTCGGCGCGATGTTCCGGCTTCCTTGCGCCGAGCGATGACCGAGCGCTACCTCGCCGCTTTCCCGGCGCTCGACCGAACGGCTTTCCTCAGGTCCGCCGCCATTCTCGCGGCCCAGCGCAATTGCAAGATCCTCGGCATCTTCACGCGGCTGTGGAAGCGCGACGGCAAGCGCCAATACCTCGCCCACATCCCGCGGGTTTGGCGTCTGCTCGAAGCCGACCTCCGGCACCCGGCCTTGACCCCGATCGCGCGCTGGCTCGATCGCCATCTGCCGCCCGAAACCAGGTGCATGCCGGGGTCGTTGAGCGAGGCATGATGACACCGCCCCGCTCGGCGATGGTGCTGGCTGCCGGGCTCGGCACGAGGCTGCGCCCGGTCACCGATACGATCCCCAAGCCGCTCGTCGAGATCAACGGCCGGGCCTTGATCGACCATGCGCTCGACCGACTGACCTCGGCCGGCATCGAGCGAGTCATCGTCAATGTCCATTACAAAGCGCGGATGATGGCCGCACACCTCGCCCGCCGCGACCACCCGCAAATCGAGCTTTCCGAGGAAACCGAGCTGCTCGACACCGGCGGCGGGGTTGCGCGGGCATTGCCGTTGCTCGGCGAGGCCTTCTTCGTCGTCAACAGCGACGTGTTCTGGCTCGACAAGGATCCCGCGCTGCTCCGCCTCGCCGATGCCTTCGATCCCGCGAATACGGACGGCGTCATCTTGCTGCAGCCGACGGTGACCGCAATCGGCTATGAGGGCCGCGGCGACTATTTCCTCGATCCGCCGGGAAACCCGCGCCACCGTCGCGAGCGCGAGGTGGCACCTTATCTTTTCGCCGGCATCCAGCTGCTGCACCGGCGGCTCTTCGACACGACACCCGGCCGCGTCTTCTCGCTGGTCCGGCTCTTCGATCGGGCCGAAGCCGCCGGTCGCCTCGCCGCGATCGTGCATGATGGCGAGTGGTATCACGTCGGCACCCCGGAGGGCCTCGCGATGACCCGCGAACGCCTGTCTTCGCACCGCGTCGAGCGGTAGAATCGCGACATCGCCTGCGACTGGCTTCCGTGCTCGCCGGGAATATACTGCCAAAGACCGGGTTCGAGGGCGTTTCTCGGCGGAATCGGCACCCGTAAGTCTTTGTTTTAAAGCCAAAGCGCGGACGAATTCCCTAAGCGGCCGAACAGCGAATTAATTCGTCCGAACAGGGATTTAATTCGGCCTAACAGAGAATTAATTGGGCCGAACGGGAATTCCGATCAGCCGATATCATTTCCCCTTGAACACCGGGCGGCGCTTTTCGGCAAAAGCGCGAGCGGCTTCGTGGTGGTCCTCGGTCATTGCAGCCCGCGCCTGGTGCACCGCCTCCATTTCGAGAACCGCAGCGAGCGGCTCGGTCTCCGCGGCAAACAGATTGCGCTTCATGTAGCCGAAGGCGATTCGTGGTCCGTCCGCGATCCGCCGGGCGAGGGCCGTAGTCTCGTCGCGCAGCGCGTCGTCCTCGACGACGCGGCTCGCCAAGCCGAGCGAGTGCGCCACTTCGGTGTCGATGATGTCGCCGAGGACATAAAGCTCGCGCGCCTTCGCCGTGCCGACGAGCCGGGTCAAAGTCCACGAACCGCCAAAATCGCCGGAATAGCCGACCCCGGCAAAGCCGGTTCCGAACCGCGCCGACCGTCCGGCAATGCGCAGGTCGCAGGCCATCGCGAGACCGAGCCCTGCACCGACTGCGGGTCCGTTGACCATCGCGATCACGACCTTGGGCATCGTGCGCAACAGCAAGGGCAGCTGATGCATCCGGCGCAAACCCTCGACGCGCTCCTCGAACCCCTGGGCGGCACGGCTCGGCATCGTCTTGACGTCGCCGCCGGCGCAGAAACCGCGTCCGGCGCCGGTGATGATGACCGCACCCACGGCCGCATCGCCGCTGAACCGCTGAAGCGCTTCGCCCAGGGCGGTCAGCATCCCCGGGGAGAACGCGTTTAGCCGATCGGGGCGGTTGAGCGTCAGCCAGGCGATACCGTCTTCCGTCGTTTCCAAAAGGTCTGTCATTTGCCTTCTCCTGTTACTGTGCGTGAGATCAATGCGTTACTCGTCACCCCCGTGCAAGCGGGGGTCCAGGGAGACCGCCAAGTCTCTGGGCTCTAGATTCCCGCTTTCGCGGGAAAGACAAACAACCCGTGTCCTGCGCTTATTGCCGGGGTGGCGATTACATCAGACAGACCGTCTCTGGTCGCATACCCGAGTTGCGTTCCGGGAGAATGTGTTGCCGGACCTCCCCTCGCGGCGTAGGGTCATTTCGCGCCGCGCGAAGCGGTGTTGGCGGGCCATGCGCCCCAGGGACGGCGGCCTGCTGCGATGGGCCGCTGCGCTCGCATCGAGCGGGGGGCAACAAGGAGGAACAAGCATGGCGTTTGATCTGCTCATTAAAAACGGGCGCATCGTCGACGGCTCGGGCGAGCCGGCATTTGCAGCGGATGTCGCGATCCAGGACGGTAAAATTGTCGGGGTCGGCAAATATGCCGGCGCCGCTGCCAAGCGAACCATCGACGCCGAAGGGCGTGTCGTCGCACCCGGGTTCATCGATCATCACACCCATTTCGACCCGCAAGCGGTCTGGGACCCCTATTGCGGCTCGTGGCTGCACAACGGCCACACCACCGTCATCGTCGGCCAGTGTGGTCAGGTCATCGCCCCGGTGCGGCCGGGCGACGGCGAGTGGTATCTCGAATTCTTCTCCGACGCGGAACAGATCCCGCTACCGGTCCTGAAGGCCGGTGTCGACGTGACCTGGGAATCGGTCGGCGACTATCTGAACGCGCTCGGCAAAAAGCGGGGCATCAATGTCGGCACCTTGGTCGGCCATTCGGGCATCCGCCGCTATGTGATGGGCGCGGCCTCGGACGAGCGGGTCAAGGCGACACCCGAAGAGCTCGCGCAGATGCAAAAACTGATCCGTCAGGCGATGTACGACGGCGCGCTCGGCTTCTCGACGGCGCCGAAGGATCGCGGCGATCCGGCCGGCGTCCCCGACGACGATGAGCGCTGGGCGCTTGCCAGCGTCCTCGGCGAACTCGGGACCGGAGTCTTTCAGGTCGCCGGCGGCGCGCCGGGCGGCACCAAGCAGACCCGCCAAGTCGCCCGCGAATTGGCGGCCCGCACCGGGCGACCGTCGATCTACAACCTGATGTCCGATCCTATCGGCAACCCCGACGAATGGGTCGAGCACTTGAAGTGGCTGGAAGACGGGTTCAAGAGTGGGGCGCGCTGCTATGGCTCGTGCCTGTCGACGGTGGCCGGCGGGATCTTCAACCTGGAGCGCGGTCTTAACGTGCCGCAGGACGAGGACATCACCGATCCGCAGGGCTTCTTCCGAGGCATGCCGACCTGGGACAAGGTCATGGCTCTGCCCTATCAGGACAGGATGCGCGCGTTCCGCGATCCGGAGATTCGCAAGGCGCTGTCAGCCGAAGCGGTCGAGGGCACGGTGGCGCAGCAGGGCGCCATGACCGACCGCCGCGGCCGAGCCCGCGGCACCTTCAACCGCCGCTGGGACCTCGTCGAGGTGTTTATGACGACGAAGGGGCAGAATCGCCATCTCGAAGGCAAGACCATCGAGAAGATCGCCAAAGAGCAGAACAAGAGCATCATGGATGCCTTCCTCGATCTGTCGCTCGACGAAGACCTGCAGACCTGCTTCCAAGCGGTCGACCGCAACAACGATCCGAAGACGCAGAAGCACATCCTCGGCTCGCAGTACACGGTCATCGGCACCAGCGACGGCGGCGGCCGGCCACACACTGCCGACCGGCACGAGACGAGCACCCACCTGCTCGGCCACTGGGTGCGTGAGCAGCAGGTGATGTCGCTCGAGGAGGCGGTCTATCGGCTGACCGGCAAGACCGCCTTGATGCACGATATCACCGACCGCGGCTTTATCGCGGCCGGCAAGGTCGCCGACATCACGATCTTCGATCCCGACACGATCACAGAGAAGCCGCGCGAGCCGGTCGCCAGTCTGCCGGCGGGCGGCGTGCAGGTAAAGCGCGAAGCGGTCGGCATCGAGAAGGTAATCGTCAACGGCACCGTGCTGTTGGAGAATGGCGAGGTGACCGGCGCTTTGCCCGGTCAGATCATCCGCGGCCCGCTCTACCAGGGCGTGCAAGCGTAACCAGCAAATAGGAAGGCATGCCCGGACCGCTTCCGGGCATGCCCCCTTAAATCGCCCCACACGTGGTCGGCGGTCGGGCATCATCGGGCAAGCTGCATCGGCTGGCCAGAGAGCCCGTTTTGAAACCGAGCTGCTGACCTGACCGGAAAACCTCGCTGCTCTTGCTGATCTGCTTGGCCGGTGTCATGGTCGAGGGGGACGACGAGCGGGCGCGCACTCGGGTATGCCAGGGGGCCGCGACACCCGGCAAACGGCGCGTGGCAGGTAAAGGCGGGGTTTCGCGGGAAGCGCTGCGGGAGATCTTGGACGACTCAGCCTCCGCGCTGGGAATGACGCTCCTTGCCCCATACCCTCCTTTCACGATACCCGTCGCGATCGGCTCAATTGGGTGATCGGTGGACGCGCCCGATGGCATCTATGTGCCAAGGTGACGGTGTCGGCTGTCGTCCTCCCGCTTCAAAGGCCGGACAGATGATAGCATCCGACCACGGCAACAACGATCCCAACGTTTTCCCTCGCCTGAAAGGGGGCGTCCACAATCCCATTGCTGGCGGCGTCCGAGTCAGCCTCGCAATCATCTGCGAAATCCGGAATTTTTCGGGCAAGGGTGGTTGCCGAAAAAATCGACCCGAGTGTGAACCAGGTCACATACGGCTTGGTAGACATGGCTAAAGATTGGCGGCACTCGCAGGAGGATCAGCCGGTAGGTCGACCGCTTGGCGGCCAGCTTATTTGGTCAACCATCCCGAGAGTCTCAGAAGAGGTTTATTGTACCGCTGATATTATCCTTATCTCGCGGCTGTGCGGGGAATCCAGTCCATGGCGCGTCTTTTCATAAGTCATTCGAGCCGCAATAACAACAAGGCGATCGAGGTTCGCGATTGGCTCGCCGCGAACGGCTGGAACGATGTCTTTCTCGACCTCGACCCCGCGCGCGGCATCGTTGCCGGCCAGCGCTGGAAGGAAGCCTTGCAGCAAGCCGCCTCTCGTTGCGAGGTCGTGCTGGCACTCGTCTCGGCGGAGTGGCTGGCATCCGGCTGGTGCAAGTCGGAGATCGACGCCGCCCGGCTGATGGGCAAGAAGATCATCGTTGCGCTGACCGGGATCGACAAGAGCCAGGTGCCTGGCGATCTGACGGACGAGCAATTCATCGATCTCTCCGGCGACCCGCAGGCTTATCGACGCCTCCAGGAGGGGTTGAAGCACGCCGGCCTCGACCCGTTGAGCTTTCCGTTCGAGCCAGGGCGCCGCCCCTATCCCGGATTCGCGTATTTCGAAGAGCAAGACGCCGCTGTTTTTTTCGGACGTGACGCGCAGATCGTGCACGGGCTGGACGAGTTCCGCAGGCTCGTGCGCACCGGTGTTAGCCGCATGCTGGTCATCCTGGGCGCATCGGGCTCCGGCAAGTCGTCCTTTCTGCGCGCTGGATTGTGGCCGCGCCTCAAGCGCGACGACCGGGCATGGCTGCCGCTCCCGATCGTCCGGCCCGAGCGCGCGGTGATTTCCGGAACCTACGGTCTCGCCGGGGCATTGCAGCAAATCATCAGCGAGCCGCGATTTGCCGGCGGGATTCGTCAACGCGGTCTGCCGCGCAGCCGCGCCGACATCGAGGACTTCATCAAGACCGAGGACGGGCTCGTCAGGCTGTTTGATGCCCTGCGCGACATCGGGCAAGTGCCGGGGCTGTCCGGCGAAATTGCGTCGCCGCCGACGATCGTTCTCGCCCTCGATCAGGGCGAGGAATTGTTCAACGAGGAAGGCCGTGACGAAGCCGAACGCTTTGTCGAGACTCTGACCCGTACGCTGAGTGTCGATCCGCGGACGCTCGCGGTATTGGCCATGCGCTCGGATTCCTTTCCCTTGGTGCAGGCCGACCCGAGCCTCGCTGCATTGCCCAAGGACACCTTCACCCTCGATATGATGCTGGAAGGCTCCTACCGCGCGGTGATCGAGGACCCGGCGCGGCTGATCCAGCCGACCCCGCTCCGCATCGACCCGCAGCTCACCGAGGCGCTGCTGAAGGAAATATCGGGTCAGGATGCGCTGCCGCTCCTCGCTTTCACCCTTGCCCATCTTTACGCGAATTACGCCGCAGACAACGAACTCACCCTAGTCGGCTACGATAAGCTCGGACATGTCAGGGGCGTGATCGACACGGCGGTCAAGCAGGCCTTTGCCGCGGGCGTTGCCAAGGGGGAACTGCCGAGAGACGCGAAGGCTCAGCTCGCTCTGGCGCGCGCCGCTTTTATTCCGCATTTGGCGCAGGTCAATCCGGTCGGCCAGTTCGTCCGTCGCGTGGCGACACTCGACCAGATCCCCGCCGAGGCCAGGCCATTGATCGACAGCTTTGCCGAACAGCGTCTGCTGATCAAAGACCGCCGCAAGGATGCCGACGGGAAGGATGTCGATGTCGTCGAGGTCGCGCACGAGACATTGCTGCGCCAGCCGCCGTTCAGCGAGTGGCTGGAGGAAGATCGCGAATTCCTGATTGGCAAACAACAACTGCAGAACGACCTGCGCGATTGGGAGGAGGCCAAACCGGCGGACAAACAGGGTGCACTCTTAACCGGTCTGAAGCTGAGCCGCATGCGCGCGTGGCTGGAGGTGCGCCCGGAGGATCTGACCCCGCAAGAGCGCGAGTTTGGCCACGCCAGCATCGAGCAAACCGACGCGGAGGAACGGCGTAAGGCGCGCCAACGCCGCATCATCACGCGTGCTTCGATCGCCGCGGCGGTGGTTCTGGCCTGTTTCGCGGTGGCGGCAGGGTGGCAATGGAAGATCGCTAATGACGCAAAAGTAGAGGCTCAACATCAAACACAACTTGCGACTAAAGCCAAGGACCAAGCCGACAAGAACGCCAAGCAGGCTGAATTCGAGCGAGATAAAGCGCACCTACAGCTCCTGGCCACGCAGGCGCGCCGTGAGGCCACCGACGTAACATCAGCAGACGCCATCGAACGTGCCGGCGCTCTGGCTTTGGTAAGCATCGCGAAATCAACCGGCCCACCGGAGGCAGATGCGATCGAAGCCGCAAGGAGCGCGTTCAGCCTCCTACCGCTAAGGGTCCTCTCGCATGGCGGCGGTCGGGTCACTTCGCTGGTGATGTTGCCGGACGGGCGGCTAGCCAGCGGCGGCGAGGACGGCAAGATCAAGCTCTGGCCAAAGGAGGGTGGGGGTGAGCCAGAGGTCCTATCCCAGGGTAGCCGGGTGTATTCGCTGGCGGTGTTGGCGGACGGACGGCTGGCAAGCGGCAGCGTCGACGGCAACATCAAAATCTGGCCGAAGGAGAGCTCGGGCGAACCGGTGGTCCTATCGCAAGGCGGCGGCCCCGTCTGGTCACTGAGGGTGCTGGCGGACGGGCGGCTAGCCAGCGGCGGCGATGGCACAATTAAACTCTGGCCCAAGGAGGGTATTGGCGCGCCAGTGACGCTCGCTAATGCCGGCCGGGTCGTGTCACTGGCGATATTAGCGGACGGGCGGCTGGCAAGCGGCGGCAACGATAGCAACATCAAAATCTGGCCCAAGGACGGGGCGGGCGCGCCGATGGTCCTCTCGCAGGGCGGCTGGGTCCGGTCGCTGGCGGTGCTGGCGGACGGGCGGCTGGCCAGTGGTGGCCGAGATGGCACGATCAAGATCTGGCCCAAGGACGGTGTGGGCGAGCCGGTCGTTCTCTCGCATGGTAGCCCCGTCTTGTCGCTGGCGGCACTGGCCGACGGGTGGCTGGCCAGCGGCGGCTTCGACAGCAAGATCAAGCTCTGGCCAAAGGAGGTTACCGGCGAGCCGGTGGTCGTCTCACATGGCAGCCCGGTCGAGTCGCTAGCGGTGTTGGCGGACGGGCGGCTGGCCAGCGGCGGCGACGACGGGAAGGTCAGGCTCTGGCCAAAGGAGGGCACGAGCGAACCGGTGATCCTTCGGCATGGGGGCCGGGTCTGGGCGCTGGCGGCGCTAGCCGACGGTCGGCTGGCCAGCGGCACCGATAGCGCGATCAAGATCTGGCCCAGGGAGGGTACTGGCGCGCCAGTCATCCTCCCACAGCACAGCCCGCTATGGTCTCTGGCGGTGCTGGCGGACGGGCGGCTGGTGGGCGGCTCCGCCAACGGCACGATCACGCTGTGGCCAAAGGACTTTACCGGCGCGCCGGTGGCTCACTCGCAGGGCAGCCGGCTTGGGTCATTTTCTTCGCTCGCGGGGCTGGTGGACGGGCGGCTGGCCAGCAGCGGCGACGATGGCAAGATCAGGCTCTGGCCCAAGGACTTCACCGGCGGCCAGCCGGCGGTTCTCATCCATGGCGGCCACGTCTCGTCGCTGGCGGTATTGAAAGACGGGCGGCTGGCCAGCGGCGGCTCCGACACGATCAAGCTGTGGCCCAAGGAGGGTACGGGCGCGCCAGTGATCCTCTCGCAGGTCGGCCAGGTCTCATCGCTGGCGGCGCTGTCGGACGGGCGGCTGGCCAGCACCGGCTCGGACGGCACGATCAAGCTGTGGCCCAAGGAGGGCACGGGCAAGCCGGTGGTCCTCTCTCACGGCGGCCGCGTCTTGTCGCTGGCCGTGTTGGCCGACGGGCGGCTGGCCAGCGGTGGCGAAGACGGCGAGATCAAGCTGTGGCCGAAGGAGGGCACGGGCGAGCCGGAGGTCCTCACTCAAGGAGGCCCGGTCTGGTCACTGGCGGTGCTGGCGGACGGGCGGCTGGCCAGCGGCGGTAGAGAAGACGGCGAGATCAAGCTCTGGCTTGTTGACCAACAGAAACTGATCGCTGCCCTCTGCCTTCGCGCCGGCCGCAATCTTACAAAGGCTGAGTGGTCCCGCTACGTCGGCTCCGACACTCCCTGGCAGCCCAGCTGTCGCGCCTTCGGCGTCCCCTCAAACTGGCGGACAGTCGACGAGAACGCGAGCGGCTTGCGCACCGCCACCACCCTGACTTCGCAATGAGGGGCACCCAATCAGGCCCTGTTGCGTCGAGCGCGCAAAGCGTGCCAACGATCATCCGGCAAGCGGAGCAAAACATCGCCGGTCTAAGCGACGCGCGTCGCATCGCAACGCCGGCATCGGTCGTTTTGATCAGCGGCGGGGCAGACACATTCGACCCGGCCATGGCGCCAGAGCTGACCCAGCTGATCGGCCGAGGCATCGGGTGGCCGGCGCCGTCATTATCGATGACGGCACCGACGCGCGCGTGATGGGCTGATCGGACGCGCCGCCGGTGCCACGGCCGAGCTCTTGACCTTATCGGCGTAGCTCCCGAGGCGCTAATCCAGCGCCCAGATGTTTCGCCCGCCTGAGGAGGCCGGTGGCGTCGCGCCTGCACCCAACCGCACGCGCTTTCTTCTTACGCAGGGCGAGGCATGGGGTGCGGAGACGCTGGTAATGTTCGATCTGGCGCAGGCGATTGCCGAAAAACCTCCGGTGATGGTGATCATGATCGCACAGGTGGCGCTGTCCGAGATACTGCATTCAGTCCGCCGAGATTGGCGCGTTCTGATGATCGCGGGGACGAAGGGCACCGCAGGTGAACTGGCGGCGCAATGGACCGCCAAGGTGGCCAAGGACGACAATCCGCTGATCGCCGAAATCCTCGCCGATGGCGATTTGCACGCCTTTCCGATCGGCGACCCGCCCGAAGTCCTGGCACGCCGGATCGGTCGGGAGCTGAGCGGCAAGTGTGGCTCCGGTTCGGGGCGCTCGGGCGACCCGGCAGGTATCGGCGACGAGGACGAGCGCTGGGCGCTCGCCAGTGTCCTCGGCAAACTCGGTACTGGCGTGTTTCAGGTCGCCGGTGGTGCCCTGGTGGCACCAAGCAGACCCGCCAGGTTGCCCGCGAGCTGGCGGCGCGCACCGGCCGGCCGTCGATCTACAATCTCGTCTCCGACCCGGTCGCCAACCCGGATGAATGGGTGGAGCACCTGAAGTCGCTGGAAGACGGGTTCAAGAGCGGGGCGGGCTGCTATCGACCGTCGCCGGCGCCATCTTCAGCCTCGAGCGCGGCCTCAACGTGCCCCGGGACGAAGACATCGCGCATCCCGAGGGCTTCTTCCGCGGCATGCCGACCTGGGACCGGGTCATGGCGCTGCTCTATCAGGACAGAATGCGCGCCTTCCGCGATCCGGAGATTCGCAAGGCGCTGTCAGCCGAAGCGGTCGAGGGCACGGTGGCGCAGCAGGGCACCATGACCGACCGCCGCGGCCGAGCCCGCGGCACCTTCAACCGCCGCTGGGACCTCGTCGAAGTGTTTATGACGACGAAGGGGCAGAACCGCCATCTCGAAGGCAAGACCATCGAGAAGATCGCCAAGGAGCAGAACAAGGGCATCATGGATGCCTTCCTCGATCTGTCGCTCGACGAAGACCGGCAGACCTGCTTCCAAGCGGTCGACCGCAACCACGATCCGAAAGTGCAGAAGCACATCCTCGGCTCGCAATATACGGTCATCGGCACCAGCGACGGCGGCGGCCGGCCACACACAGCCGACCGGCACGAGACCAGCACCCACCTCCTCGGCCACTGGGTGCGTGAGCAGCAGGTGATGTCGCTGGAGGAGACGGTCTATCGGCTGACCGGGAAGACCGCGCGGATGCACGACATTACCGATCGCGGCTTTATCGCGGCGGGCAAGGTCGCCGACATCACCGTGTTCGACCCCGACACGATCGCTTCCAAGCCGCGCGAGCCGGTCGCGACATTGCCGGCCGGGGGCGTCGAGGTGAAGCGCGGCCCGGTCGGCATCGACCACGTGATCGTCAACGGCACCGTGCTGCTCGACAAGGGTGAACTGACCGACGCATTTCCCGGTCAGATCATCCGCGCGCCACTCTACCAGGGCGTGCACGCCTAGACCGCCCCGAAAGACCCCTCACCGTTCTCCTTCCCTCCCCGCAAGCAGGAATGGAGGGAGAAGGTCGCGGTCTATTTCTAAAGCCGCGAAATTAGCCTCAGCTGGAGTGTCGCCGACCGTCAACAGCAACGAGGGTATCATCTCTACCGAGATCGCCTCGTTCGGCGGCGTGAAGGAAGGCGGCATCGACCCCATTTGGTGAGTCACTGGGGACCGAGATACGGCGTCGAGAAACTCCTCGAGTTGAAATATCTTTGCAGCGCGGCGTCGACAGCTTAGGAACCAGGTCTGGCACACCAACCGCGGCCGCCGGAGAGGTAGCCGGATGGCTGGTTTAACGCCACTATCCCCATGCTTTAGGCCTCAGCTCGTTGCTCGATGGAGCAGGAGAAGCCGCTCCGCGATGATACCCATGTGCTCCGTCGCCATTCGCGCCTCAGCATCAGTAATGCTTGGGACCCACGGGCGGCCATGACCGGTTCCTGTCTTGTTTCGCAGCTGATTTATCCCGCAGGCAAGTTCGTATAACGCGCGTTCAATCCGCCGTAGCGGCGGCTCGCCGGGTATTATTTCGTCGTGCGTTGTGGCCAGTCCCAGCTCGACAAACACCTGCCCAAGGAGCGTCGGAAAATTCGATGTTGTGGAGTAGGAGCCGTAGCGTTGCTGAAGCACATGCGCAGCAACCGCCTCCAGTAGATCTTTACCAGTGCCGGTCACTAATGCAGCATCGGAAGCTCCCCGCTTCGCGCGGCCCACGTAAGCGTTCAGCGCATCGGTAAGCTCTACCCCGCACAGATTGTCGAGCAACCTCGGGCGAAGATCTCCATCCGAAGAAAGTTCGTAGCCCTCGGCGGAGAGAGCAGCTACGGCGTTCCGATAGGCATCGATGCCGACGTAATTTGGCGAACTCTCTCGGAATCCGCCATAGCCGCGGATCAAGGCGATGAAGGTCGAGATGAACTGCGAGCCCGCCTCGGGAGCATGCTCTACCGCCCAGCTCAAGGTGGATCGCACGCGTTTGGCTTTGCCAACTGAATGCCCGTGGGTGGTTGGATCACCTCGCAAGAGGGCGTGACGCTCGAAGGCGCCCCTAATGTCATAATGGCTTGGATCGCGGCGTTCTGTTTGTGCATCGTCTACTAGTTGGGAAACCGCCACTAGGATGGGATCGGTCAAAGGAGGGGGAGAATAGTTCACGATAAACTCTTCCGAGATGGGGGGGATCAGAACGATACAGTCCCCCCGCATCACAAGATGGAACAGAACGAGAAAGTAGAATCAAACCAATATGATGGCCGAGGCGGGTTCTGGTTATTAGATATACCCCAATCCGAATCGGCCGACGCTCAGAACCGTCGCTCAGTGAGGCAAACCCCCCTCTTCAGCAGTGCGGGAGAGGGTGCCGAGCGCCGGGTGAGGGCGCTACAGCATCGATTTGATGTCGGCGGAAAAAGTCGGAAAGCCGTAGACGCTCCCGCTCTCATAGTTTTGCTCGAAACGGGCAAGCATATCGAGCCGCGCACCGTCGGCCTTGGTCCACGATAGGTGCCAATAGAGGTAACGTGCCCAGGGATACCAGCTGCCGCCGCCGCCCAGCGAACCGCAGCAGGTGACATGGAACGGTGTTGGCCAGCTCACCACGCCGCGATCGAGGGTGATCGAGCTGGTATCGCCCGGCTCCGGCTCGAAAAACGGTGTATAGCCGTGGTCTTCGATCGCGCCGGGACACCTGTCGAGGACGAAGCGACCGTCACCGTCGATGAGCACGAGGACGCCGCCGGGATCGAGCTCTATGTCGACGCGTTCCAGCGGGTTACCCCAATCGTACCAGGTGAACCCTTCGGGGAGCGGCGCGCCGTCTCGGCCGGGAAAGAAGTGAAAAAATCCGCTGTATTTTCTGATCGAAAATGAGGTCGCGGTCGCCAGTCGGGTGGTGTGGATCGCGTCGAGCGTCTGCGCCCACCAAGGGCCTGCAACGATCCATGCCGCGCGAGGATGGCGAGGGCGAGAACCGAGAGAACGGATCGGATCAGCAATCTGCGCATATGGTCACCGCTTGTTCTGCGGCGACGCTGCGTTACTGGTTCAGGATGCGACGCAGCCGCGTCTCAGCCGAATGCCCGGCAGTATCTCCTCCGTGACGCGCTTGAATTGGCGTTTCTGGTCGTATCCGGTGACCCGGAGCAGGATTGTCGTTGCTCCGGCGTCGACATATCTTTGTAGGCTTTCAATGCATTGCGTGGGCGAACCGGCCGCTACCCAGAGCCGGAGCATGTCCGGGAGGTAATCGACCGAGTAATAGCTGTCGAGAAACCGCTTGGACTCGGCGAACGCCTCATCGCGGTCTTCATTGACGTTGATATTATGATAGATGGCCACCTCGAAGTCGGGCTTTAGTTCGTGCCCCATTTCGCTCGAGTAGTCGCGGATCATCGCGAGCGATGCCTGCACGTCTTCAGGTGACTTAAAGGTGGTCATCCATCCGTCGCCGAGCCGCGCCACCCGCCGATAACTCTGCTCGACGTTCCGCCTCTTATTCAGGTCGGGGTTGGCGGTGACCCAGATCGGAATAGGCTGCTGAATAGGACGCGGCAGCACGGTGAGGTTGCGGAAGCGGCAATATTGTCCATCGTAATCGACGTCCTCGCGGGACGAGGTGAGCCGCAATATCTCGATCGCCTCCTCCATGCGGCGCATCCGGCTGGAGGGCTCGATCCCGAAATGGGCAAACTCCTTCTTGAAGTCACCTCCGCTGCCCCCGGGTTGGCCCTGACAGGCTACGAAAACGGTGCGCCCGCCGGAGAGGAAATCGAGACTAGCCCACTGGTAGGCAAGCACCAGCGGATTGCGCAGCGGGGTGCTGGCGAAGCATGCCGGTCCGATGAGCACGCGAGTGGTGCGAGCAGCGATCGCTCCCATCAGTACCATCGCGTCAAGCCGAGGTTTGGCAAAAATCGAGTCGCCAACCCACACCGAATCCCAGCCAGACGAATCGGCATCCGCCGCCAGCTGCAGCATCTCCGCCACGGTGGTCGCGCGGATGACGACACCGCGATTGGGAAGAGTGAGCCCGAATTTCACTTTGCCTTCAGCCATCTCTTTCCTCCCTCGCCGTGCTGGCGCCTACGATTGAGATACTATGGCTTAGCTCGGCGCTCGAGCAATCTACGCGACACGCCCGAGCTTTCACTTTAACGCCGCGATCTCCGGGTCGGACGGCGGTGCCACGCGCTTGCGGAGATCCTGATCCACTCGCAACTCGGAGCGATCGAGCGCGTGCGCGATTTCCGCTAGTCGTCGCTTGTTGTAACCGCCTAGCGGAAATTGCGGTACAGTTCGAACCGTGCGACTGGTCGAGACGTGCGCATACGCGTGACCACACTGGACAGGAGAGCTACCATGCCGTTCTGTGAAAAAGGCAACGTCCGCATCCATTATGAAGAAGCCGGCTCCGGCTTCCCGCTGCTGGTGATCCCCGGCGGCGGGCTGAACTCGACGGTCGCGGGGCTCGCGACCCACCCGTTCAACCCGTTCGATGAGTTCAAGGGGGAGTTCTGCGTTATCGCGGCGGATTTACGCAACGCCAAGGACGGCCAGTCCACGGGGCCGCTCGAAATGGACCGGCCGTGGGACGCCTACACTGACGACCATATCGGCCTGATGGATCACCTCGGCATCCGGGAATTCATGGTGCTCGGCTTCTGCATTCCCTTCATCTGGAACCTGCTGCAGCGGGCCGGTGATCGTGTCGTCGCGGCCGTACCCGCCCAGCCCAGCGGCTACCGCCCGGAGATGCCTGGCCTCTCCTATAACAACAACATGAAGGGCTGGGGCCCGGAGCTGTGCGCCCGCCGGCCCGACATCACGATGGCGATGGTCGATACTTTCCTGACCAACATGTACGGCGGTGCTCGCGCCGACTTTGTGTACACCGTGACGCGCGATTTTGTGCGCAACTGCCAGACGCCGATCCTGGTCCTGCCCGACGACGTGCCGGGGCACCCCTACGTCGTCGCGATGGAGACGGTGCATCTTGCGCCGAACGCGCAGGTGAGCCTCTACCCGTGGAAGGATACCAAGGACAAGATTCCGCTGGCGGTACGCCATGTGCGCACCTTCCTGCAAGCCCATCGGCCGGCAGCCTCCGCGCGTCAACCTCTGGCTGCCGCCGCCCAATAAGACGGGTGTCCAGGGACAGGGCGGCAGAGACCAGCTCTGCCGCTCTTCGCGCATGCGGTGGCAAAATGGTTGGCCACGCGATTCGAGGATGGCAGCGGGCGGCGTTGCTGCAATTGCTCTTCGCGGCGGCACTGCCCGGCGCGCAGGCGCAACCAACCGCCGCCGATGCGGGCGCGCAGGGTCCGGGTTCGCCCTCCGCCAATGGCAGCTATTTTGGGTCGCGCCTTGTGCCGCCCAAACCGGAAGGTTCGTGTCCTCCAAACATCGGCCCGATGTACCAGGCCGATGCGATCGTTACCGGCACGGACATGCGCCAGCGCCCTTGGGGCTTTGCCCAGACTCTGCGCGTGGTTCTCGTCAAATCGTCGGGCGACCCGCGGCTCAAGGATGACCCGCGCACCGCACAGCTCGCCCAGCATGCGGATCGTTTTGTTGCCTGCTTCGACTATGTCGACATGATGGCTGCTGTCCCACTGCATGACGACCAGGGGACCTCTGATCGGCCGCACAAGCTTACCGTCTATTTCATCCCCGCCGAGATTGATGCCCTATTGGCGCAATTTGGCGATAAACCGTGGCGCGGCGAGCGCCCGGTCGTCGTGCCGGTTCTGCTTGTTCACGGCAGAAAACCGCCTCCCTATGTGCTGAGCGCCGAAATCCCGGCGGGCGAGGAGCAGCGGGGTTCGTTTGCCACCGCCGCCGATCAGTTCGGCATGGATGTGCGCATCCCGAGCGAGGCGGAGCTTTTCGATTGGGGTGCGAGCGTCGTTCATTTTCCGAGCGAGCCGCTGCCGGCGAGCGATAGGGAGGCTATTGTCGTCGGCACGCTCGACTGGAACGAGACCTTGCCGGGATGGATCGGAAAATGGCGGATGCGCTGGCAAGGCGCCGATTACAGTTGGGGCATCAGTGGCGTCAATTACGACGCGGCATTTCGTAATATAGTCCGCGGGGTGGTGCTCGCTGCCTCGGGAGCGGGTTCGCCCGACCAAGGGAATTAAGCCGATCGTGGATGGCGTCAACGAAAGGGCACTCGCGAATGGACATCTCCGGCAAGACCGCCATCGTAACCGGTGCTGCTTCCGGCATTGGCCTCGGTATTGCGACAGCACTCGCGGAGGCGGGTGCGAACGTGGTCATGGCCGACATCCAGAAAGATGCGGTCGAAGCGGCGGCTCACGATCTCTCCGGAACCAACAAACAGGTTATGCCGGTGCGGATCGACGTCACGCAGGAGCAATCCGTGCTCGATGCTCTGGTCGAAGCCGAACGGAATTTCGGCAAGCTCCATATCGCCTGCAACAATGCCGGCGTGCCGATGCACGGCAGCAGAATGGTCGAGGTGCCGCCCGGTGACTGGGAATTCGTGATCGGCGTCAACATCTGGGGGATCATCCACGGCATCCGCCACTTCGTCCCCGCGATCCTCAAGCACGGGGAAGAAGGGCATATCGTCAACACCGCCTCGGTTGCCGGCTTTCAGAACCGCCGCGGCACCAACCAGGGGCCGTATTCAATGAGCAAATACGCCGTTCTTTCGCTGTCAGAAGCGCTGGAGCACGAGCTCGAAGGCACCAATGTCGGGGTTTCGGTGCTGTGCCCCGGTCCGGTCAATACGAATATCCCGCGCGGCGCCCGTAACCGCCCCGACCACATGGGCGGGCCGCAAATCCGGCCCACTGATGAAGCGGTATTGTCCGAGCGCCTGGCTACCAGAGGTCTCGATCCGAGGAAGGTCGGCGAACGCGTAGTGGATGCGATCCAGACAAAGACGTTCTACGCCTTTGTCAGCGCGGTTCCCGCCGATGTCATCAAAACCCGGCACCGTCGCATCGAAGATGCGCTGAACAGTCCATGGGTGACCCATTACTGATGTCCAGAGAGTGATCACTTCACGCCGAATCATCCACTCGTCTCCCCTGGCGAAAGCGGAGGTCCAGGATTGCTCCTGGCCAGCGATGTGATCCGCGGCTCTTACAAAGGAGCAGGACTACCCGAAGTCGAGAAGCGACCTTGCGAAGGTTATCCCGCACCTGACGCTTCCGATAAACCCGTTCCGAGGTCAGAGGGGGCAGCAACCCCAAGGTCGAAGATCGCAAATTCAGGAGTCAAAGAAATCTTACTGAAGTGGGTATTGAGATAGGCCCAAAACGACGAGTACGGCGGCCACCTGAGTTCCTCTTCAAGTTTGGTGATTACGAAATAAGCCGCCCCCTGACGTCGACGCATCTCCAGCATGGTGATCGCCTCCGCACCGTTGGTTGGCGCTGCGAGGTGCTCATAAAACAACCATCCGTGCCGCCGACTGTAGTAGACGGTTGTCGGATCGCCCTAGCTTGCAAACAGGACCAATGCGTCTCGCGGCAACAGCCGATCAATGGCCGTGCCGGCGGCACGCAATGGTTCCGCTACCGGTCTGTAATAGTCCCGTACAAAAGAGAAAGATTGATAGCCGATCAAACCGAAGGCTGCGCCGGTGAAGGCGCCGATCAGCGTGCGACTTTGCAATGTTTCACGGCCTCTGGAAGAGATCCAATCGGCCGCGATGCCTGCAAGAGCCGCAGCAGGCGCAGCAAGCGGAAGTTGGTACCACGATTGCAAGTAATTATCTTCAGGTGCAACGACGATCAGCAAGCCCGAGCCCGCACCCCACCAGAAAAACAACCAGCTCTCAGATTTCCAGCTCCACTTCAGTAGACTGAGAACGGCGAGCAAAACGATTTCCGGCGTGAGCCATGACATCGTGTTTACGGCGATGCGGACGTATTTCCTTATCGGAAGAACGATCAGAAAATAATCGGGGTGTCCGAGAAATGCGATATGAGGATAATTTTCACGAGTTAGCGCGGCCGCATGAGAATACCAGGCTACCGAGGGCAGGAGGGCAGTGGCGGCGAAGAGCCAAAGATCTCTTTTAATGAACGCGCGTGCTCCGAAATTCCTTAGAACGAGATAGGCCATAGGAAGGCCCACCACGAGGTAGGTCGCCTTCGCGAGAATGGCGGCAGAAGTCATCAACGCAGCAGCAGCCATTCGCCCTGGGGACCGATCTCGTATCCAGCCGTCGAAAAGCCATACTGCCCAGATTGAAAGGCTATTCGCTGCCATGTCAGAAGTGAAAGAACGTCCACAGAAAATGGTCAGCGGCATTAAACTGTACATACAGATCGCAAAAAACGCCGCCCGCTTGTTGGCTGCGCCCTCCACCAGCAAAAACAGGGGCGGCACCGACAATAAAAAGGCTGCCAGCGAAACCGAGCGGCCGATTGCTTCGTGCTCGCCAAAAGGCGAAAAAAGCGCCGCGGCAAGGAACGGGACCGCCGGAAACTCCATGCCGACATAGCCGGGCTGCGCGCCGCCATAATCGATCCGCGGCTGGAGAATATCGTAGCGAAATAGATAAAAATTTCGGGCGACCATGGCGACGTCCGACTGTCGGTAGCTCCACCGATCCACAACGGCTCATCGATGCTGATCGCACGCAACACAAACCCGACCAGCATGACAAGCACGATCAGGATCGAATCACGGAAGCGAGAACGGCGCGATTTCGCGACGATTTTTATCACGATTCAGATATCCATTTCGCGTTCAACCGTGAGCCTCGAGCGGATCGACCCGCCGGTCGCATCAGAGCGCAGTTTGTGAAGGAGGACCGGGCTACGACTTGCAGGATTATCATATGTGATTTCCGCTTTCGGCCTGCTGTCGGTCCCTGTCGGCGACGGCTTCCGGCGCGCGGCAGCTTACCGTGCGCACGCAGCTTATGCGGTGTTTTAGAGCCGCGGATACGCTGGTCGACGATTAATCTCGTCGGCGCCTGCGCCGGCCACGCACGTCCTTTGTCCGACGCGTCACAAGCCCCAACCGCCTCTCCGTGTTATCGAAGACGGCTCACAAAGCATTTGATTGCGACCGCTATACGCTTCCGCCGGGTTGCCCCCAACGACGGCGATGGGCCAAGAAGAGCCTTTCCCGCGCGAAAGCCGAGTGGCCGACAAGGGTCGGACCCGGGGCGCTCTCAGATCAACCGTCGACTGCTGCTATGCTTTGCAGACCAAGCTCTGCGCGACGCGAGGCCCGTAGGCTCCGCGCCGCATCTGGCTTCGCTAGAGCACTCTCACCGCATGAAGGTGAAAGCTCAGCCTATGATCAATTCTGTTGGCGTCGCATCAGCCTCGACCATTGTGCAAAAACTTTCCAGGTAGGGCTCCGGTAGGCTCCCCGTTTTCAAAGGTGATCTGACCGTTGACCAGGATCCAGTCGTAGCCCTTGGACTTCTGGATACGCCGCCACTCGCCCCCGGGCAGGTCTTCGGCGACTTCCGAGGGCAAAACTTCGAGCTTGTCGAGATCATAGACCACGATGTCCGCCGGCGCCTGCTCCCGTATGGCACCACGATCTTTGAAGCCGCCCAAATGGGCCGGCAGATAGCTCAACTTGTAATGTGCGTCCTCCAAACTCACCGTCTTCTCGTCGCGAACAAGCCAGGTCAGCAGATCCGTCGGATAGATACCGGCGGTCAGGAACTTGACATGGGCGCCGCCATCCGAGACCCCGGCCACAACGACATTGGAATCGACGAGTTCGGTCGTGAATTGCGCCGTATCACGTCCCTGGGTGGGGGCATAAAACTCCGTCTCCAGATCGTCCTCGACCACCATGTCGAGCAGCGCATCGATCACGTGCTTGCCTTGCGCATCGGCGATCTGTTGGACAGTCTGCCCGGCCAGCGAGGAGTTGGCGGTCTTCGCGTCGGGCAATAACGCGATCAGCCGCCCGTCCTTGACATTGACTACGTAAGACTTCATGCGGAGCTCAGGGGCGTTGAGGCATTTGCCGCCGTCCTTGTCGTAGCGGTAGCCGTGAGTGCGGCAAATAAAGGATGGGCCGATCTCCCGGACCGTACCCCCCTGATGTGGGCACACGCGTGACAACAGCTTGTAACCGTCGCGGGTCTTGATCAGGAAATAGGAGGCATCGCCGACCTCGACGGGCGCCGGGAGATTCGGAAACTCGGCCTCCGCACCGATATCGACCTTCGCGTTCCGCGCCTGCACGATCAGGCTTCCGACCGAACGCGCAACGACGGTCGTCGGCCGGACGCCGGAATCCCATTCCTCTTTGAGGCGGCGGCGCATCTCCGGGTCCTGCATCTTGGCCTTGCGTTCGTCCCTGGTACCCAGGGTCACTTCCCGCCACGCCTCGGTGTCGTCGAAGAGGTTCCAGTCGACAAAGGTCATCTCGAACCCGCCTCGTCTGGTCACCCCCTGGCCATAGACTCGCAGCCCCCGCTCTGCACAGCTTTCCAACCATTTAATCCGTTCGCGGTGCATTTCGGGATGCACCGCGTTCGGGGCGACGGCTTGGTACAGGATGGGCCGCTTTGCTACCGCCGCGACTTTCTCAAAGAATTGCTTGGTCGCTTCCGCGAGCGGACGACCCTCTTCGCCGGTCTCCTGGTAAGCCAGTTCAATGAAGCCCTCGTCACGGTCAGCGAGGACCTTGGCGAAGGTCAGGATTTCGTGCTCCGAAAGCAGATCGGTGACCATTGGGGTCCCGTCATAATCCCTTTGGATCGATTTCGGACCCAAGACCTGGGCCGACCAGCCGCACGCGCCGGCATCCATCGCCTCGTGGATCAACCGGCACATCTCCTCGAGTTCCACGTCGGTCGGCCGCCGTTTCTTGGCTTCCTCCCAGCCCATTACCCAGGCATAGAGCGGGGTCAACGGCACATAGGTCAGGCAATTGACGCCCTTAGGCGTGCGGGTCAGGCTGTCGATGAATTCGGGGAACGTCACCCAGTCCCACGGCATGCCCGCCTTCATCGCGTCGTAGGGGATCGCCTCGTTGCGGGTCATGCCGAGCATCGCCCGATCGCGGTCCTCGACCCGCGACGGGGCGAACCCGAACCCGCAATTGCCCAGAGCCACCGAGGTAACCCCGTGCCAGCCGGAAAGCGTGCAATAGGGATCCCAGAAAATCTGCGCGTCATAATGCGTGTGCAGGTCGACAAAGCCGGGTGCCACAATGCGGCCCGCAGCGTCCAGAACA